>Ga0102588_1001009_pt1 | contig 24151 bp, 25 predicted proteins | sample AraplaMF_Col_mMS_FD_76854 | JGI IMG/M metagenome (GOLD analysis project Ga0102588, IMG submission 76854) | Arabidopsis root microbial communities from the University of North Carolina, USA - plate scrape MF_Col_mMS (SPADES assembly) (version 2) | ecosystem: Host-associated > Plants > Roots >...
TTGTCGAATTGGAGGAAATCTGCGTGGCGGATCAAGCAAAACTGGCGGCATCCCGCAGGGCTGCACAGCGGGTGACCCTGCGCACGGTGGCGAAATCGCTGGGCCTGTCCGTCACAACCGTCAGTCGCGCGCTAAAGGATGGCCCCGAGGTCAACCGCGAGACGATCGACCTCGTCAAGAAAGCCGCATCCGACCTCGGCTACCGTCCCAACCTCGGCGGCATCAATCTGAGAACGGGCAAGACCCATGCTGTCGGCGTCATCATGCCGTTCCATCGAGACGGCGAGATGAATATCGTCGTCGCCTCGCTGATCGAGGGCTTCTGCGGTGCAATGAAGCAACGTGGGTACCGCACGACTGTCGCCCCGCAGTTTCAGGCTGACGACCCGCTGGCAACGGTGCGGGATCTTGTCGAAGAGGGAACTGTTGATGGCGTCATCCTTACCCATACGAGGCCGCAGGACGATCGGGTGAAATATCTGCTGGAAGCCGGCATGCCCTTCGTCACCTTCGGCCGCACCGAGCTGCTCAGCAAACATCCGAGCATCGATATAGAGCATGAGGAGATAGGCACGGCAGCGGCGGCGCGGCTGCTCGATGCCGGGCACAAAGAGCCGCTTCTCGTCGCGCCCTCCAGCCAGTTCACCTACAGCCTGCAATTTATCAAGGGCTGGACGAGCGAATTCAACCGCAGGAACCTGACCGTTCCCGACGAGAGGATATTCTTTACCGCAACCACGCCTGATAGTGGCAAGAAGATTGCCGTGGATGCGCTTGCGAAATATCCAGATGTGACCAGCGCCTTCGTTGCAAGCGATGAGGCGGCCCTCGGCTTCGTTTCCGCTCTGGCCGATCTTGGCCGAAAGGTCGGCGAGGATTTTTCCATCCTGACCTATTCCGGCAGTCGTCTTCACGACTTCTACAATCCGCCACTCAGCACCTATTATTTTCCGAATTTCGTCATCGGACAGCGCCTGAGCGATCTTCTCTACAGGTCGATGCAGGGCGAGCCGGCATCCGGCCTGACCGAGGTCGTCCGCGCCAGTTTTGTCGAACGCCGCAGCGAATTCGGCCTTCGCTGAAAATCCCAGAAAATCTCGCGCAGGTAAGTCATTCGTAACGTTGCGAATTCACCTTTCCTTGCCGTAACGCGGCAAAAGTTCTGCGGCAGAAGGCGTTGACAGTATACGCCTACCATGCATTCGTAACGTTACGAATTGGCTTTTGGAGCGGGTTGGAGCGCTTTAAGAGTCAAGAAAAGCCGCTGCGACAATGATGGGAGGACGGCGTGGGTGCTCAAGCACTTTTTTTCGGCTCGCCAATTTGGACGTTCAACTGGAACCCGCCTTATGCAGCGCCTCTGCGCCGGCTGGCAGCTACCGGCTGCAAAGGATTCGAGCTGACCGCATGGTCGGTCGACATGCTCGGTTACTACACCGACGAGACGATCCGCGAGCTCAAGTCGATCGCTGGCGGTGAAGGGCTGACGCTGACCAACTTCTTCTACAATCTGCCATTCGCACGTGATGACGGTGCGCCGGTTTCGCGTGTAAACTTGGATGCATATAAACGCGGCGTCGAGCTGGCAGCAAAGATCGGCACACCGATCATGACAAGCATGACGCCCTATCCGTTCCAATCCGAAGTCCGTCCGATCCTGCAGCGGCCGACGGCTCAGGAATGGTCGGCAGCCGTCCGGCCCGAGTGGGATTGGACTGCGGAATACGATGTCGTCGTCGAAGGTTTCGCGGCAGCCTGCGCCATTGCTGCGGATGCCGGGCTGCGTGTCGCCATCGAGCCGCATCCCTATCGCTGGGTCAGCTCCGGGCAGGGCATGCTGCGGCTGATCGAGCGCACCGGCGCTCCCAATCTCGGGCTCAATTTCGACCCCAGCCATCTCTTCCCTGCTGGTGACATGCCGCACTACGTGGTGCTGTCGCTTGGAGACCGGATCTACAACACGCATTTCTCCGACAATGAAGGGCACACCAATGCTCATTGGCGTCCTGGCCGCGGCAAGATCGACTGGACGGCGATTTTCGCGGCGCTGCGCACGATAGGCTATTCCGGGCCGATCACCCTGGAACTCGAGGATGCGCCCGGGGCATCGCACTGGACCCATTTTCGGGAAGCCACGCCGGAATTCGATTCCGAAATGAAACGCGGCATCCGTTATCTGCGCGACTGCGCCACCGAAATCGACATCACCATTACCTGAGGAACCAGAATGAGCGGGAACAGCCCCATGAAAGTCGGCATCGTTGGCGCTGGAAATATCAGCGCCACCTACGTCGCCACATTGCATATGTTCGATTTCATTCGCGTGAAGTCGATCTACGACCTCTATGAGGAACCGGCGCGCAAGCTCGCCGAGCAGTTCGGTGCCCAGTCGATGTCGCTCGATTCAATGCTCGCCGATCCCGAAATCGGCCTCATCATCAACTTGACCACGCCGACCGCCCATTATTCGATCAGCAAGAAGGCGCTGCTTGCCGGCAAACACGTCTATTCGGAAAAGCCGCTCGGCGTTTCGATGGAAGAAGCCAAAGAACTGATGGCGCTCGCCCGCGCCGGCGATCTGCGGCTCGGCTGTGCCCCCGATACGTTCCTCGGCGGTGGCCATCAGTTGACGCGTCGTCTTTATGATGAGGGACGCATCGGCACAGCGATTTCCGCAACCGCGATGTTGCTTCTGCCCGGCCACGAGCACTGGCACCCCAATCCGGCCTTCTTCTACGGTCGCGGCGGAGGGCCGATGCTCGATGTCGGGCCTTATTATGTCACCAATCTGATTGCCCTTCTCGGGCCGGTCCGCGAAGTCTTCGGCGCTGCCAAGGTCACCCGCATAGAGCGAACCGTGAAGACGCAGCCCCGGTTCGGCGAGACGATCAAGGTGCTGACGCCGACGCATCTGACCGGCGTCATGGAATTCCACAGCGGCGCGACCGTGACGATCGCTACCAGCTTCGACGTCATCAAACACAAGCACAACCAGATCGAGATCTATGGCTCCAAGGGCTCGATGGTGACGCCGGACCCGAACAATTTCACGGGCAAGGTCGAGATCTTCACCGAGGGGGGCGAAACCTGGGAAGAGGTTGCCGTCGACCATCCTTATGTCGAAGGCGTTCCCGGCCATCTGGGCCTCAGGGGACTAGGCGCTGCCGAGATGGTGGATTCTTTGCGCTCCGGCAGGCCACATCGCGTCTCGTCAGAACTAGCCTTCCACGCGCTTGAGGTCATGACCGCCTTTGAACGGTCTGCCCAGTCGAAACGGTCGGTCGCCATCCGCAGCAGCTGCGGCCGTCCGGACCCGATCCCGCAGCACCTGAAGGAAGGCAAGTTCACATAGGGTTTCCTCCCAGACCGGCGGGCGACGCGCAAATGCGCCGTCCGTCGCCCGAGGAAGGAGGCTGTCTGATATCCTCGAACGCGGCTGGCTTTGAGCAGCCCGAAACGGTTAGACATCTATCGCTGCTTCGGTTTTGCGGTCGTCTTTTGATTTGCTCGCTTCGGTCCAGCAGCCAGGCCCGCCGCTGGCATTTCGGGGGATACGGATCGGATGTCGTTGGTGATGGACTGCGCTGTCGCGATCACGGCCTGTCTGATATCTGTCACACGCTTTTCGTCCACGCCTGTGACGAAAGGAACGCTGACGGCCGCAATGACCATGTCTTGATGATCCCTCACCGGGGCTGCGATCGCATGAACGCCGGACATCTGCTCTCCCATGTCCCGCGCCCAATTCTGCTTGCGGATCAGCGCAAGCTCTTCAAGCATTTGCTTGGGATCCGTAATCGTCTGGTTGGTAAAGCGCTCGAGCTTGGTCAGGCGCCGCTCGATGTCCTCCTGCAATGAAAAGGCAAGCAGGATCTTGCCGGCAGCACCTGCGTGAAACGGCAGCCGCTGGCCGGCCGTGGCCGACAGCGCATATTGGCCATGCCCCTGTGCCGAGGCGACAACCAGGATATTGTCGCCTGACGGTACCGTCAGCTTGCTGCCTTCGCCCAACAGCTCGGAGATCTTGTTCAGATGCGGCTGCGCGATCGCCAGGAGATCATAACTCGCAACGGTCGGAGCCACATGGGCCGCAAGTGTCAGAAGGCGCCGCCCGAGCGTATAGCTTCCTGCCGGTGAACGATGCACGAAATCATAAGCGCTCAGCGTGTTGAGCATGCGGTAGACTGTTGTGCGCGACAGCCTCACGGCCTTGACCACGTCCCGGATCGTCGCGCCCTCCGGCGTGCGTTCCAGCAGCGCGAACACCTCCACCATCTGCTCGATGACGGGGATGCGATATTTCTGCGCTGCGTCTTCGCTAATGTCGGTCATTGAAAATCCTGCCAGGTCCATCAGGCAATGCTTCGCCTTCCATAAGCAATGCGTGGAGTTCACGCAATCGCGGCTCCTTTCGATTGACTCCGGCACGAGAATGCCGGTAAATTCATAATTGAACTTATATCAGTTCAAATAAGAAACGTCACGCCGATTTATTCCCGATATGGCCTTCCGAAAAAAGCGCCGGATCGGAGGTTCGGCGAGCGCCGGTTCAGCACGCGCGGTGCAACGGAAACACGGAGGAGGATGCAATGAAGAGTGTGAAATCGATCGGACATGTGGCTGTCAGTGTGAAGAACATCGACCGCTCGCTCGACTTCTATGTCAACAAGCTGGGCTTCGACGAAATGTTCCGGCTTGAGCGCGACGGCCGCTTGTGGATCGTCTATCTGCGGATCACTGACACGCAGTTCATCGAGCTGTTTCCGGAAGGTGTCGGCGACAGCGCCCCGCCATTTGCCAATGTCGGCTATAATCATCTCTGCCTCGAGGTCGAAAACATCGATGAGGCGATCGCCGATATCACCAGCCGCGGCGTTATCCTGACGGCCGAGAAGAAACTCGGCGTCGACAACAACTACCAGGCCTGGATCGCAGATCCGGAAGGCAACCGCATCGAGCTGATGCAGCTTGGCGCAGACGCCATGCAGACGGCCGCCGTTCGCCGCATCAAGGGGCTGGTCTGAACCATGGATCTTTTCAAGCATCTCGGCCACATCGCATTGCGCGTCAACGACCTCGACAAGTCCCTGGCCTTCTATCAGAAACTCGGCTTTCGCGAGATGACGCGACTGTTCAGCGATCAGGGTGAGGCGTGGATCGTCTATCTGCGCATCAACGACGATCAGTATCTGGAGCTTTTCCCGAAAGGCGTAAAGCGGCCGGAAACCGGCCCAGACGTCATTGGCATCTTCCATATCTGCCTCACCGTCGAGGACATCGACAAGACGTTCGAAGAGCTTGCAAAAGTCGGCATTCAGCCCAGCAAGCCAAGACCGACCAAAATCGGCATCGACGGCAATCGCGGCGCATGGATCGAGGATCCCGATGGCACGCAGATCGAGGTCATGGAAATGGCGCCGGATTGCATTCAGTTGCAGGCCATCAAGAGACTTCACACAGAATCAGTCTGACCGGACTGTATTTCGGCTATCGACTCTGTGATTGAAAGAACCCGGCAGCAATCTGCCGGGTTCTTTCGTATTCGGCTTCAGAAGATCTGGTCGTAGGCGTTCTGCATCGCCTGCACAAAATCGTCTTCAGTGCGGCTTGGGTCGCTCCAATATTTGTCAGCCTCCTGCCAGATGGTACGATACCAGTCGACGTCCGCCGTATTGAAGGGGTTGGACACCTGCTTCGACGGGTCCTTCAGCGTATCCAGAACGAGCTTGTTGCAGGCATCGAGGTTCGTGGTGTCGGCATCGGTGCGCACTGGGCTCGCACCCTTCTTCAGCACGAATTCGGCGTTGAGCTTCGGATCGACATCAAGCTTGGCGAAGTCCTCCTGGGCCTTGGCCGTGTCAGCGTTGTTCGTGTTGAGGAAGCCCCAGGAATCGACGGTCACGACGACGGCCTTGGTGCCTGGAATATTCATGCAGTCGAAATCCGTGCCGAGCTTCTTTTGCGCGGCCAGGAATTCGCCTTTCATCCAGTCGCCATGGATCTGCAGCAGGGCCTTTCCGGTGATGACGAGATTGGTCGTATCGTTCCACTGGCGGTTCGGGGAGCCCGGATCCGTGTGTTCGGCGATCTGGCGGAAACGCTTCAGTGCTGCCCGCATCTCCGGAGTGTCGATCACGTCGCGATCGGGCTTTTCGCCGTAGAAACGATCGTAGATTTCAGGGCCTTCCTCGGAAGCGATCAGGGCCTGCAGAAGATAGGCCTTCTGAAACTGGTCGCCGCCCTGCGCGATCGGTATGTAACCAGCAGCCTTGACCTTGTCGAAGGCGGCAAAGAGATCGTCGAGAGACCTCCAGGACTTCGGATCGACGCCTGCCGCCTCTGCGACATGCTTGTTGTAATAGACCATCCCGTCGATATGCACCGTGGCCGGCGCCTTCATGATCTCGCCGTCGACAGTGATGTTCTTCAGAACAGACGGCGGGAAATTCTTCGTCGCTCCGATGCTGTCGAACAACTTGGTCAACGGCACGCCGAGACCCTGCTTGTTCAGATCCCGATAGATTCCGGGATCGGAATTCATGAAGATCGCCGGCGGATTGCCGCCGGTGATCATGTTCATCAGGCTGACATTGGCGCCGGAATCGTGGGCTATCGAGAGGTCCTTCCATTGGTGACCGTCCTTGGCCCACGCCTCCCGCAGAACGGTGAGCGCCGCGATCTCGGATGGTTTGGACCAGGTGTGATAGACGACGACTTCATCTGCCCAGGCGTTTGCGGCAAGCGTGGTCGCGGCAAGCAAGAGGGACAGCCTCTTCAGGGATTTCCATTTCGTCATGCAACATTCCTCCCTTTTTGAATCTGGTCACATATTTCTGATCACAGGCGCTGGCCCGTCGGGCCGTCAAAGACGTTCAACTTGGTGAGCGGCAGATAGACGGGCAAAGCCGGTTTTCCCCGGTAGCGGTTCGCATCGCGGCCATCGATGCGCACGGCGATGCTCTTTCCCGACATGGTCAGGAAGGCGAAGGCATCTGGTCCGGATTTCTCGAAATATTCGACCGGGCAGTCGAAGCGGACGGTATTTCCCGCATCCGCGCGTTCCTCGATCAGCAGTTCCTCCGCCCGGAAGCCGATCTTGACGGGCTTGCCTTCTGCGGCCTTGGCCTTCCATTTATATTCGCCAAGGCTGATGCTGACGCCGTCCTTCTCATCCACGGCGACGAGATCAGCGCCTTCCTGCCGGACAACGCAGTCGAGGAGGTTCATGGCGGGGGAGCCGACGAAATCGGCAACGAACAGATTGGCCGGCTCGTTGTAGATTTCATCCGGTGTGCCGAATTGCTGGATGACGCCCTTGTTCATCACGGCAATCTTGGTTGCCATGGTCATTGCTTCGACCTGATCGTGGGTCACGTAGACCACCGTGTTTCTGAGCTGATTGTGGAGCTTCTTGATCTCCATGCGCATCTCGTTGCGCAGCTTGGCATCGAGGTTGGAAAGCGGCTCGTCGAACAGGCAGACGCCATATTGCTTGACCAGTGCCCGGCCGATCGCAACGCGCTGGCGCTGGCCGCCGGAAAGCTGGGAGGGCTTGCGGTCGAGAAGGTGTTCGATCTGTAGCAGTTTGGCGGCCCAGGCGATGCGCTTGTCCGCCTCCTCGCGCGAAATACCGCGGGAGGACAGCCCGAAATTCATGTTCCCGCGCACCGTCTTGGTCGGATAGAGCGCGTAGGATTGGAAAACCATTGCAAGGCCCCGGTCCTTGGGGTCGAGGTAACTGACATCCCGCTCGTCGATGAGAATTTCCCCGTCGTCGATTTCGAGCAGACCGGCGAGAAGATTGAGAAGCGTTGTCTTGCCACAGCCGGATGGCCCGAGCAGTACCAGAAATTCCCCGTCGCCGATGCTGAGGTTCAGGTTCTCGATGACCGTCAGGGCACCGAATTTCTTGACGATATTGTTGAATGCGATGGAAGGCATGCCTCTATCCCTTGATGGCGCCGGCAGTGATGCCCTGCACGAAGAACCTGCCGAGCACGAAGTAGATGACGAGCGGCGGCAGGGCGGTGAGCAGCGCCGAGGCCATGTCGACGGCGTAGTTCTTGGCGCCTGTCGTCGTCACCGTGATGTTGTTGAGCACGACCGTCATTGGCTGCGTATCCTGCGCGCCGAAGGTCAGGCCGACCAGGAAGTCGTTCCATATGCCTGTGATCATCAGGATCAGCACGACGATCATGATATTGCCGGACATCGGCAGGACGATTTCGAAGAAGATCCGCCAGAATGAGCCGGAATCGATCATGGCCGCCGCAATGATCTGCGGTGGCATGCCCCGGAAGTAATTCCGGAAGATCAATGTCAGGAAGGGGAGCGATAGGACACTGTGGATGACGGCTATGCCGAATGTCGTGCCATAGATATGCAGTGCACCGGTGATCTTGATCAGCGGATACATGATGATCTGGAACGGCACGAAAGCGCAGATGAAGAGCACGAACAGGAAACCGTTCGCCCATTTGACGTTCCAGAGCGCCAGCCCGTAGCCGGTGACGATCGACAGCGAGATCGTCAGGACGAGGCTCGGGGCAAGAATATAGAGCGAGTTGACGAAGCCGATCCGCACGCCGTTGCAGTTCATACCGGAACAGGCCTGCATCCAGGCATAGGACCAGGCATCGGTCGTCCAGGGTGAGGGCAGGGAGAAGATTTGCCCCTCGCGGATCTGATCCATCGTCTTGAACGAGGTCACGATAATGACGTAGAGCGGGACTGCGAAGAAGGCGGCGGCCATCAGCAGGAAGACGAAGATCACCACCCGGTTTGGCCGGATCAGTGGGCGCCGGCGCGCTTTCGTCTGTCGACCGGATTGCGATGTCACGGAGATCGCGGTCATGTCTCTCTCCGCTGCCTGACAGCCGTGATGATGACGAGCGGCAGGAAGAGAACGAGGGTCGTCAGCAGCATGACGGTCGCGCCCGCCGATGCGAAGCCGAGATTCTGCTTCTGCCAATAGGCGTCGATGACGAAATAGGCAGGCATGACCGAAGCGCCGCCCGGGCCGCCATTAGTCATGGCGACGATGATGTCATAGGCCTTTACGACACCGATGCAGAGCAGGATGATGCAGGTCAGGAAGGTCAGCTTCATCATGGGAATGACGACCTCGATATAGAGCCGCCAGAAGGGCACGCCATCGAGACGCGCTGCCTGCCAGATCTCGGTATTGATCGATTTCAGGCCGGCAAGCATCAGTGCCATGAAGAAGCCGGTCGATTGCCAGACCGCCGCCAGAATGACCCCGAACATGACCGTATCCTGGCTTGCAAGCCAGTTGAAGGAGGCGCTCTCCCAGCCCATCGAGTGAAGAACGTTTTCGACACCGAGGCCCGGATTGAAGAGCCAGCGCCAGACGAGCCCGGTCACGATCAGCGAAACGGCAAGCGGATAGAGAAAAACCGTACGGAAGATGCCTTCGCCATGCACCTCTTTGTCGATCAGCGCTGCAAGGATAAAGCCGATCACGATCGACAGCAGGCTGCCAACGGCAAAGATGACGAGGTTCTGCAGGGACAGCGTCCATGACGGATCGTGGAAGAGCCGCCAATACTGCTTCCAGCCGACCAGTTCATAGTCGGGAAAACGTCTCGATGCCGTGAAGGAGAGATAGACGGTCCAGCCTATCGCCCCAATGAAAAAAACAAGCGTCAACAGGACCGCAGGCGCAACGGCCAGATGCGGAATGACGCGGCTCCATCGGATTCCCATGAGCCTCCTCCTCAGGTCACCAGCGCTCCGCTCCTCCGGTTCGCTGCAGCCTGTTTCTTATATGAACAGTATGTAGTTCATAATAGACCAAATATAGGAATCAAAAAAACGCGATGTCAATGAGAATTGGCCGCGCCCGCGATCTGGATGCGCGCCGAAGTTGGATGAAACTCGACGACTGTTCAGCCAGCCGATCAATCGAAGAAGGTCTGGTCATCTTCCGCCAGATAACGTCCTGCTCGTTCGGGCACGAGATCGACGCACATGCCCGGCCGGTCGATCACGTCGATGAAGCCGTCCTTGACGATCGTCTGCGGCAGCCCGTCGACGATGTCGTACCACCAATCCGGATCGCCGGTCGTATACTCGAATGCAATGAAGTTGTGAGGCAGGGTGGCGCAGACCTGGATGAGTGCGGCCAGACCGAGGAGCCCGCTCGCCGTTCCATGCGGCGCCATCAGGATCGAATGAAGGCCGGCATATTCGGCGATCCATTTAAGCTCAGCGATCCCGCCGACATTAACCGCATGACCTTCGATCAATTCCTGGAAGTTCTGGCGCAGATAGATCTGTTCGCCGGTATGGATAGGCGTCGTGCCGAAACGGGTCAGCTCACGATAGACGCCGGCATTGACCCAGGGCGTATAGTCGCCGGAGAGCAGGATCCTCGATCCAGAGCAGTTGGGCCGTGGTTGATCAGGCGAAAAGCCTTTTTGAGTTCGACGATTTTCATATGCTCGTTCATTCGAAGCCCACGAATATGAAATCACGGTTCCCGGCATTTCTCCGTACCTGAGACAGAGAAAGGTGATGCGAAAGGATGCAGTTGCTGGTGACGGCGAACGCGCCGCAAAAACGAAGGCATTCCGCATCTCTGTCCTTATCGTGCCGGTCACGATGGTGGGCAAGTGAAATGATCGAGCTGTGAACCGCTTCACATGGAGGGCGCTAACGTTTCAGGTCATAGGCTTGGTGAGATGCACGAAGCTCTGCCAAGGTCTTGCCGACGCAACTGCCGCCCTCAGCGCCGCCGGTTGCCTTCGCGTGGCCGTCCAGGGTGATCGTGCCGGCCATCCGTTCAGATGCCACATAGGTCGCGACACCATCCTGAGAGATGCGCGATATGTAGAAGGCATGATAGGTGTCTTTGTACTTGCACTGGATGAGCAAAGGAAATTGATCGAACGGATCGTCCTGCGCCTGGAGCGCGGTGAGTGGAAGCCCCGCCAGCGAGACCAGACTTGCAAGAAGCGTTTTGGTCAATCCGTTTGATATTCGGCCGAATGCGTACTTCATTGCTCAATCCCTCCTTTTGCAAGATCAAGTCTTCCGAAATCTGCTGCCGCTAGATCGTCATTGCGATGAGTGCATCGCGGTCAAGAAGGCGAACAATGCGTTGCAGTTTGCCGTTCAGGCAGAGGATGCGCTTTCCGCGGAGTTTCGTGAAGCAGCGGGCGACGGTTTCGACCGTCAGTCCGAGATAGTCGGCGATATCGCTGCGCGACATCATCATATCGAATTCGCAGCTTCCAGGATGACGATCGGCCATTTCATAGACAAAGGCGGCAACGCGCTTCAGTGCGCTTTGCTCGGTGATGACGAGCTGTTTGTGCTGTGCCTTTGCGAGGTTCGTCAGGGCAATGTGGAGAAGGTCTATAGGAACGACTGCGTCCTGATTGGCGCGAAAGGGCCTGATACAGGTTTCGCAGACGGCTTCTGCGAAATCGGTTCGAACATTGCCCGTTTCCAGACCGAACCACTCACCCTTGCCGCAGAAGGACAGGATGTATCGCTGCCCGCTGGCCGTCAGGCGATAGATGCGCACCGCACCCGCTTCGACCTGATAAATCGCAAGCGCATGTTCGCCTTCGCTGTAGATCGTCTCGTCGGCCTTGAGCTTGATCGACTGATCCTTGGCAGTCCCAGCAGTCGCGCCATAGCGGTGCCCCGGAACTACCGTTTGCTTTACGATCGCGTGGTCTTGAAGCATATGTGTCGCCCCCATCCGTATCGCAGAATAGGCAATCGCGGCCTGCCCCGGTATTCGAGATACCCCTTACGTATTATTACGGAAGCTCGGGACCATCGTCAGGTGTATAAAGCTATTCCCCTTGATGAGAGCGATACGAAAATATCGCGGGAGGTCTCGATGGCATCGGAAGAGGAAGGGGACGGTCGCGCAATTCAAGACTCTGCAAGCGTGCGTGCACAACTCGACCTTATACTCGCCAGTCCGGAATTCCTTGCCCCTGAGCGCGGGCGCCGCTTCCTGCAATATATCGTTGAAGAGACGCTTGAAGGACGCAGCGAACAGCTTAAGGCCTACACGATTGCACAGGCCGTTTTTGGACGCGATGCCTCCTTCGATGCACAGAGTGATCCGGTCGTCCGCATCGAAGCGGGGCGGATCCGTCGCGCGCTCGAACGATACTACCTCGTCTGCGGACGCAATGACCCGATCCGGATTACCGTCCCCAAAGGAGGCTATGCGCCCCACTTTTCCAGGGGGGGAAACAGTTCGGACGCGGGCGAAATCTCCGTTCTGCAGAACCGCGAGAACAAGCGGCGGCGCCTCGGGCGGGAGCGGCCGGTGAGCTATCGAGATCTACTGTTGCCGATCGGCATCCCCGCGCTGTTCGGGGTCGTGGCTATACTCGCTCTTGTCCGTCCGCTGGAAGCCTATCTCTCCCCACCAAAAGCGTTGCCGGCCCCTGCCACATCAGCGTTGAAGAGCAAGATCAGGATTCTTGTCGAGCCCTTCGCCGCTCTCGGCGGTACTGTGCAGGGAGCTGATTTCGTGAAGGGATTGGCCGATCAGCTGATTGCAAAGCTGATGAAGGTGGAAAACCTTGTCGTGCTTGCCCCGGGCCGTTCCAGGACAGAAATGACCGGTTCGCTTTTCAACCTGCAGGGAAGCGCCCTCGTCGAGGGCATGATCCTTCATCTGCATGTCCGCCTGATAAATGACGCCGACGGCGCAGTTATCTGGGCAAATCAATATGATCGAGACCTGCGCGGCCAGACCATTCTCGATGTTGAGGACGAGATCGCCGCACAAATCGCAATGGAGATTTCGAACAGCCAGAGGCTGAGCGGCACGGGCACCGATCCATAGCTTATCTTATCTTGCCGACACGGGGTCGACGACCAGTCCTGAGGCGCGCAGCCCGTTCAGGAACCGTTCCTGGTCCTCCGGCCGCTGCAGGCGGAGCGACACTTCCTGGCGGATATTCGTCATCAAAGCCGGCGCGTGGATATTGAGCCAATCCTGTTCCAGCACGGCCTCACCCGTCTTTCCGGCTGCTCCGAGAATGGACAGCAGCACAAGGCGATGCATGGGATTATTGTCGAGATCGGACCTTCTCGACCACTGCTCGGCCTCTTCGATATCTCCCTTCATGAACGCGCACAAAGCCATGCCGACCTCGTAATAACCTCTGGTGCCGACACCCTTGTTGAGGGCGACCGACAGCAACTCGCAGCCCGATTGCCATTTCCCCGACATCGCCAATCGAAAACCGTATTCGCCTGCGAGTTCCACATCATCAGGGTCTGCAGCGTAGGCTGCGGTGCCTGCCTTCAGGGCCTTGTCGATATCTCCCCTGAAGAAGCTCACCTGCATCTGCGCCTGCAGCACGCGGGGATTGTCCGGCGCGAGTGATGCTGCCCGCTCCACCGCAGCGCTCGCCAGTGCGAGAGGCTGGGTCGACGATGACGTGCCGAGCGTGTAACGGAATCTGATTTCATCGAGATAGGCCATGGACAGCAGCGCCCAGGACACTGCGTCATTGGGAAAACGCTGGGTCGCCTGTTGCAGGCATTCTCGTGCTGCACCGTGACTTTGCACAGTCATTGTCTGGCGGTAGCTGGAATAGGCGAGCGTACAGGCATAGGCGCTCCGGTTTCCCGTCTGCGCCGGTCGCGCTACCATATCCGTGTCGGTTTGGAAGATGGCGCCATAGGGCTGCGCGACAGCATTGGCGATTAACCGGGCGATATTGCCTTGAATCGCAAGCTCGTTTTGATCTTGAAGATCCGCATCGAAATTATTGGCCCAGATGACCGCTCCATCCAGTTGGCGCACCAGTCTGGCAACGGCACGCAGCCTGCTTCCATCGAGCTGGACATTGCCCTGCAGTGCGTAGTCGGCAGCGGTGGCGTGTTCACCACGCAGCGGATCGGCGACCACGACGATGTCATCGAACTGGGCGAGCTGCCCGATAATGTCGTCCCTTAGGCCACGCGCGATATCCGAACCGGCGTCAGCGGGGCTGCTTTCGGCAAAAAAATCGATGATCACCTTTGGCTTGGGAGGTCCCGGCGGCATCGTTGCGGTCGGAGTATCACGCAAAGACAATGCGGACGTGAGAGCGAGAAGAAGAAGAGCGAGGACGATGGCCAGCGCAGTTCCGAGACCGATAAGGGTGACCAACCCCGCACGACGTGTTTCCTGAAACGAATGATCTCGATCTTCGTATTCGGCATTCTGCGCATTGTCCGCGGCCTCGGCAGGCTCTACCGGCGCCGGCGCACCCCGCGCATATTCGAAATGCGGGACATATCCGCCTTTGGGCACAGTAATGACGACGTCGTCCCTCTGGCCTGCGACGAGATAGTAACGCTCGAGCGCCTTTCGTATTCGGCCGGCCTCGATTCGGACAACCGGATCGTTCTGGGGGTCGAACGAAGCTTCCCGTCCAAAAACCACATTTGCTATCGTGAATGCCTTCAGGAAGTCCGATCGGCCGGCGAGCGTCTCATTGACAACGAATGCCAGGAAACTCCGCCCGCGTTTCGGCGCGTGGAATTCCTCGCTTGTGAGAATTCGTTCGACCTGCTGGCAGATTTCGTCGGCTGTTGGCCCAACACTGCTGAAGGCATTGATCTTTGCGCTCCTCATGATCGCCCCTACGACAAGATCACGCAATTATTTAAGTTACTTCTAACGCATCATACCTCACAAGCCTGGGGTTGCAAGCTCTGCTTTAGAATTATCGAATATAAGTTGACTAGCTGCCGATCGGCAAAGCCTGTGCGGTTTCAAGCGGTTGCGTCGCAGCATCGGTGGTGATGGCCATGCGCATGAGTTCTGCCAGATTGCGCGCGCCCATCTTGGCCATCACATTGGCGCGGTGGACCTCCACCGTGCGCGAGCTGATGCCGAGATGATAGGCGATCATCTTGTTCTGTAAGCCATCGAGCACGCCGGAGAGGACCTGATGTTCGCGGTCCGTGAGCTGACGAAGTCGCGCCGCAACGCTTTCGCAATCGGCGGCGGTCCTGCCGGGCCGCCGCTGTCGCATCGCTCCGTTGATAGTTGCGATCAGCAATTCCAGACGGGTCAGCTCGCACTGAAGCTCTTGAAGTTGCTGCAATGGTTCACGGTCGGCCTGGAAGCTCTCGAAAACTGCTGCGGCAAAAGTGTCACTTTCGCGCTCTCCTCTTATGAGAGTAAGGGCGGCCGGAAATCGGGCTTTGCTCTTCGTGATTGCCAGACCGGCGTATCCTGTGCCGTGATCTCCCCAATGTCCCCTCAACTGAACATCCGGCGTCGGGCACCAGACGAAGTCGATCTTGCGACCGCGTATTTCGCATTCCTCGTAACCGAACAAGGCGACCGCGGCCCGGTTGCAAGCAGAGATTCTCTGACCATCGCTGATAAAAAATACTGCGTCAGGCATGTGTTCATAGAGTTGCCGCATCAAGTCCATAGGCGGTCCATTGTCTTTCTCGCGCCACGTGTGGAAAGACTCGTGACGTGTGATGAGCGATTCTATGGACGGAGCACGGTTCGACATTGCTGCAGCAACTCGATTATGTCCGACAACATGCGGTGCCTCCATCTTGATGGACATGATGGTCCTCCGCCCTTTGCGAAAGTTTTCCAGCCTCCTGGCCCTCTTTCTCACTAACATGACGTCACGCCAGGGCTATTGGATGGATGATCGACGTAGTATCATGTAAGCTCTATTGTTCTTTGTTCGCGCCGAAACCCTGTTGAGACAGACGGAGTTGATTCCAGAGGCGCTTTGGATCGCTAGTTACCTGACTGGTCCAGCGTTTTCCGCTCCCAAATCGGCACGGGTATTTGTTACATCGGGAACAATCCGACCTCTTTCTGCCTTCGTATCAATTGCAGACGTGCTTTGAATACGGAGCGATCCATGAGCCGAGAACGCGGCCGCAGAAAACTGATGTTGCGGCTTCCCGATATCCGTCATCTTCTGGCGGAGATAACCAGCGAGACGCTCGGCGAGATGTTCGAGGCCTATGATCTTGCCGTCGATGCGTTGGACAGATTTCGGATTCAAAGGCCGAGGGAAGATGAGCTGATTACAGAATATGAGCAGCTCTGCCGCGAAATAGAGCAGGAAGTCGTCGTCTATTGTACCAGCCGATGAGCCTGCCGATACTTATCCGATGTGTTCCGGTTCGGGTCCATTTGAGGTCGCCGGCGGCCAGGCCCAGGCTCTCAGCAACTCGTAGAAGACGCTGAGGACGACCGGCCCAAGGAACAAACCCAGAAGCCCGTGGGAGAGTGTGCCACCGATGACGCCGATCAGGATGATGGGCATCGGCGTCGAGAGGCCTCTCGCCATCAGGATGGGCTTCAGAACATTGTCGACGACGGTGATAGGCACCGCAAGACAGGTGAAGATAAAGGCAGTAGCGAATGGCCAGGAGAACCACGCCCAGATGACGACCGGCAGCAACACGAGCCCAGGGCCTAGCTGCATCACGCAAAGCATGAAGACCGCAAAGGTCAGCGCGCCGCGTGCAGGAATGTCAAAGAAGGCAAAGCACAATCCGCAGAGCAGGGTCTGCAGGAAGGCGACGCCGATCACCCCTCGCGAGACATTCCGCACCGTGGTTCCTGTCAGCCGGGCAAAACCGACGCCCTTTTCGCCGGCGATCCGGCTCGCCAGCACCTGTATTGCCGTGGCCAGGCGCGCGGACCACGTGAGAAACAGCCCGGAGAGCATGATCGAAACGACGAAGCTCAAGACGCCGCCGCCGATCGAGGCGAGCTTAGCGACGACAACACCCATGACCTCGCGGATAGGCGCCTGAAACTTGATGATGGTGGAGGCGAGATTGCCCGCAACCTGGTTCCAGGTGTCGTGGATGCGTTCGCCGACGACAGGCCATTCTTTGATGGCGGCGGGTGCTGCGGGCAGCGTGAAATTTCCCGTCCGTAACTTGCCGATCAGCGCCTGTACCGCATCGGCAAAATCGACCGCAACAAAGGCGAGCGGCGCGATGATCAGGACGAGGCAACCGACGACGATGATGGTGGCCGCAATCATTGGTCTGTTTCCGATCAGTCGCGAGAGTGTCTCGAACATCGGAAACAGCGCCACCGCAAGGATCGCCGACCAGATGACGATCAGTGCGAAGGGCGCGATGAGAACCATCGTCCAATAGGCAAAAAGCCCGATAATGCCCAATCGGACAAGATCGCTTACTCTCGCCTCTATCGAAATCTGGCCCGCATCGGTCTTCCGCGCTGGCGTATCGGCTGTCTGCTCCATCGTAGCGTCCACCACGTTCCAGGTCCGCAGCACCTACGGTGTTGTGTCGGGCACGATGTGGCGGATGCTGCGATCCTCCATGAAATCTGCCGGACGCTTCTGGCGTTTTCCGAGATCGGGCTCGTCAAACTTCACCCGCTCATAGGGAATGGACTGCAGGATATGCGAGATACAGTTGATCCGCGCGCGCTTTTTGTCGTCCGAAGGCACGATCCACCATGGCGCATGGTTGGTGTCGGTCATCCGCAGCATCTCGTCATAGGCGCGCGTATAATCCCACCAGCGCTGATAGGATTCGAGATCCATGGGGCTAAGTTTCCACTGCCGCACCGGATCGTCGATCCGCCGCCTGAAGCGCCGCTCCTGTTCTTCCTCGCTGACGGTCAGGAAATATTTGAGCAGAATGACGCCGCTTTCGACGATGGCCGCTTCAAAGCGGGGCGCGAGCTCCAGAAAACGCTGCGCCTTCTTATCGCTGCAGAAGCCCATGACACGATCGACGCCGGCGCGATTGTACCAGCTGCGGTCGAATATCACGACCTCGCCGGCGGCCGGCAGATGAGCGATGTAACGCTGCATATAGATCTGCGATTTCTCCCGCTCGGTCGGCGCGGGCAGCGCCACGACACGGAAGACACGCGGACTGACCTTTTCCGTTATCCGCTTGATCATCCCCCCCTTTCCGGCAGCATCACGTCCCTCGAAGACGATGACGATCCTTGCGCCGGCTTTCTTCACCCAGGCCTGCAGATGGGCGAGTTCCACCTGCAGCCGGCCGATCTCCTTCTCATAATCCGATGATTTCTTCTTCTTTTTGTCCTTGCCGCGGTTCTTATCACCGGCGGCCTGCTTCGGCTCGTAATTCTCGTCCATGGCTCTCCCTCCTTCTATCATTAAGGCGCATTGCTCGCCGGCGTGGCACTACTGATCTGGTCGATATCGCCGATCAGTGTCCGCAGGGCTTCTTCTCTGCCGTTAAAAATATTTTCGGCGCCGATCATCTTGATGACCCCGGCCCGTTCGAGAATGACGCGGCTTTCGTCGCTGAGATCGGCAAAGGCGAAGATGATGTTCCGCTTCACGAGGATTTCGGCGACGGCCTCAAGCGCAGTCGCGCCGGTGCTGTCGATTTGTGTGATGGCGCTGGCATCGAGCACCAGACATTTGGTATCGGCGGGAAGCTCCTTTGCCACCGATGTCAGCCGGATGCGAACGTAATCGGCGTTGTAGAACAGGATGCTTCCCTGCACCGCGAAGACAGCCGCGCCCGGAACGGGACGGGCTTCCGGATAGCGCTTGAGATCGAAGAAACCGTGCCGCCCCTCGATGCGGCCAAGAAGGCCGTCGCGCGGAAACATGGTCTGCCGCAGGAGATAGACGAAGGTTGCGACAATAGCGACGATGACGCCATTGAGGACACCGAAGCTGATCGCCCCCCACATGGCGATCAGCGCAAAGACGAATTCCATACGGCTGATGCGCCAGATCTTCCCGAGCTCGGGAATATCGATCAGGCTGATGGCAGCCATTGCAAGGATTGCGGCGAGCGCGGGAATGGGAAGGATGCGCAACGCACTATGGAGGAAAACCAGCACGGCGATCAGTGCTCCCGCGGAGACCAGTCCTGCGAGCTGCGAAACGCCGCCCGTCGACAGATTTATGGCGGTTCGAGAATCCGATACGCTGACCGGAAACGAACCGAAAAGCCCGGGCGCTATATTGGCTGCGCCAAGCCCGACCAACTCCTGATTTGCATCGACCTCGTCACCGGTCCGCGACGCGAAGCTGCGCGCCGCCACAATGCCGGAGCCGAAGCTGACAAGAAAGATCGCAACCGAACCGGTGACGACCTTGTCGAGAGGCATCTCATGAAGCGGGGGTAGGGAAAAACTCGGAAGTCCGCGCGGTATGTCCCCAACGACGGCAATGCCTTGGCCCCGAAAATCGAAAATCGCAGAAAGAAAGACCGAGATAACGACGACCAGGATAGGGCCTGGAATTTTGAAAGGGAAAAAACGGAGGATCCACAGCAGCGCGAACATGCCAAAGCCGAGGATGAGCGAGGGCCAATGGATCAGGCTGCTTTTGGCAAACATTTCGGCGAGCGGCTGGATCAACCCATCGGATTCGATCTTCACCCCCGTGAAACGGCCGATCTGTCCCACAAGGATCGAGAGGGAAACGCCCGCAAAGAACCCGACCAGAATGGGGCGGGAAAGAAAGTTTGCGAGAACGCCAAGCCTCAACAATTTGGCGACGATATAGCAGACGCCGACGCCGAGGGCGAGGGCTGCCGCGATCGCCACCCGGTCGCCGCTGCCCGTGGGATCGGCGGCGATGATCGTGCCCATTGCAGCCGCCAGCACCGACATTGACGCCGCGTCAGGCCCGACGATCAGCAGCCGGGAAGGCCCGAAAATCGCATAGGCGATCGGTGCGACGATGCTGGCATAGATGCCGGTCTCCGGCGGCAGGCCAGCGATGGCGGGATAGGCGATGGCACTTGGCAGGCCGACCGCGGCGATCGACAACCCGGCCGGGATATCGCTCCGGAGCCAGCCTCTGTTGAAGCCAGTCAAGCCTCGCAACATCGGAAGACTGCCTATCACCGCTAGCTCCTTATGCTTTCACCGTTGGCCCATTTGCGTCTTGGCATTCCACTCGCATCGCCGGGACTGGCGCTGCGCCTTGGCCATGAGATGAGGAATGTCGTGGATCGCAATCACTGCGTAAAACAGGGTGACCACGACAAAGACCAGCACGCCCAGGGCAAAATAGTCGAGAAACACCGCCGCTCCCTTCCGGCTGGTCTGGCCGAGCCGTTCGATTGCTATCGACAGCAGGATATTAGGCCCGTTTGGGCGCTGAAGCCCGTAGCATCGCGTAACCTCTATCGGCGCGTCGGCAGCTGACCCGCCCAAGCCGATCGTCCCGACGGAAAAATGAAGAGGCGGGATCGGCAGGGTGGATGCCATTCTGGCCTCTGCCTGCCGAATTCACCGCGGTTTTTTAAGCCGGCTAACGTAAGATCACGTATTTTACGTCTGCGGCCGATCCGCCTGTTATATAGTTCCCGCATCTGCTTGGCGCAGTTCAGCGGCGGGGGACGGAGATGGTGTCGGGAGAAAGTGGTTCGACATATTTGTCCGCCATTGAGACGGCTGAGACTTATTTTCCTGAACAGAAGCGGCTGGTGCAGCGGCTTTTCTATGTAAACGAGGCTTTTCACAGCATGTGCGAGGATCTCGCTGCCGCTGCACAGGCTCTGGCGCATGTCGAGCGGTTACCTGAGACGGTGCGAGAGACGCGGCGGCTGGAATATGCGGATCTCGTCGACGCCCTGTTGAAAGAGATGGGGGAGGCGATCGCCCAATCGAAAATTGTGGTGCTCAGGCGGCCACCGCAGACTGGCCCGAAATCTCCGTAAGCTTATCCGTCATTCAATAATTCAAGGGAGATCCGTGCGTGATGAAAGCAATTTTCCGGAAACTGCTTGGTGGCCAACTAATCGGTGGATTGTCGGCGCTGGCAATCATTGCATCGCAGCCGGCCCTCCCAGCGCGAGCTCAGACCCCTGCGCCGGCAGCAGCGCCCGCGCAGACGACAGCCGACCAGCCTGCAACCACGCTTTTGTCCGATGATGAGCTTGAAGTGCTTGTGGCGCGCATCGCGCTCTATCCGGATGAACTGGTCGCGGCAATTTCCGCCGCCTCACTCTTTCCTCTTCAGATCATTGAAGCACAGCGCTTCCTGGAAGCGAAAAAGAAGAATTCCGACCTCAAGCCTAAAAGCGATTGGGACGGCAGCGTCGTTTCGCTGCTCAACTACCCAGACATCGTCAAGATGATGAGCGAGGATCTCGATTGGACGCAGTCGCTCGCCGATGCGCTCGCCAACCAGCAGAAGGACGTCCTGATTGCCATCCAGCAGCTTCGTGACGAAGCGGTGGAAAAGAACATCATCAAGACGGATGACAAGGTGACGATCGTCACAGAAAACGACAACATCATCATCCGGCCGACCGATCCGGAAAAGATCTATATCCCACAATATCCACCGGAAATGCTCTACGAACCGGGTTATGCGTCAGCGCCGATCTCCTATTATCCGGATTCTTACGACAGCTATTATTATCCTGGGGCGGCATTCTTTGCCGGCGCGGTGACCGGGCTTGCCTGGGCAGCCGTCGTCAACTGGGATGACTGGGGTGTGTGGGGCGGTCGCTGGAATGGCGATATTGATATCGACTGCAACAATTGCCTGAACGATCGCAATTTCAATGGAAAGCTGAAGTGGAACGACGTCGACTGGAGCAAAGTCGATCGCAGCAAGCTCAGCATCGGCAAGGACCAGCTTTCAAAGATGGACAGGTCTGCGATCAAGTCTGGCCTGCAGGCCGACAATCGCAACCAGTTGCGCAACAGGGCCAACGATATCCAGGCGAGCCAGCGGCCCGGCAATCGCGCTAATTCGGCGCGTGCGGAAGATATCCGCAAGAGCACGGCGCAGGGCCTGAAGGACAGACCGCAGGCAAATAAGCCAACGGCAGCAAATCGACCAGCGGCAGCCAATCGGCCGGCTGCATCCCGGCCCGAGACACGTCCTCAGAAGACCGCCAATCGCCCGTCCAAGCCTGCGCAGAAATCCATCAATAGGCCCAATAAACCGCAGATGGCTGCCAGACCCGACAATCGCGGACGCCAGCCGAGCGCACTCGGCAATGTCCAGTCCGGTCGCCGTGAGGCAGTTACCTCGAAACGCGGATCGCAGAGCATGGGCGCCCATCGCCAGTCAGCTCGTCCCGCACAGCATCGGCCGCGCCCACAGGGTGGCGGCGGTCGCGGTGGCGGTGGCGGTGGCGGCAGACGGCGGTGAGACCTCTTTCCAGCTCAGGGAGTTACATCATGAAACGTCAATCGACCGTAATTCCGCTCATGCTCGCGACAGTACTTTGCGCAATGCCGGCGGCGCCTGTGCTTTCGCAAGAGCAGACAGATCTTGCCGACTACAAGGCGGCAACGCCATCGCCGAAATTCGACAGTCCTGAGCTTGCGCTCGATAAGCTCAAATCGGTGCTGGGCTCGAACAATATCGACGATCTTGCCACGTTGCTCGGCTTGAAGCCGGACAAGCTACGCTCGAACAACGAGGCGATGATCGCCTATGGATTGATCCGCGAAGGCGCCGAGCGACGGGTGGTTTTGCGGGATTCAGAAGGCATGAAGATCGTTGCGATCGGCGATCGGCTTTGGCCCTTGCCGTTTCCGCTGACCGAGGGCAAGGACGACAAATGGTCCTTTGACACTCAGCGCGGCCTCGAAGAGATCATCAATCGCCGCATTGGCGAAAACGAACTCGCCACCATCGACACCATGCATGAATATGTCGCGGCCCAGTATCAATTTGCATCCGAGGACCGTGATGGCGACGGCATCTATGAGTTCGCAAAGAAATTGATCAGCAGTCCGGGCAAGGTCGATGGCTTGTACTGGGATTCGAGCGTTTATCCCGAGGAAAGCCCGGCAAGCGCGCTGGTCGAGACAGCTGCGTTCGGCGCAGCCAAACGCAGGGAGGGCTATTACGGCTATCGCTACCGCATCCTAACGTCCCAGGGAGACAACGTGCTTGGCGGCAAGCAAAGCTATATCATCAACGGTTATATGACCGGCGGCTTTGCGCTCATCGCCTGGCCGGTCAAATATCGGGTGACTGGCGTGCAGACATTTGTCGTCAACGGGACGAGCGTCATCTACCAGCGCGATCTGGGACCGGAAACGGAAGCGCGCGCGGCGGCGATCAAGGATTTCAACCCGGATGCCAACTGGACCGTCGTAAGCGAATAGGATCTTAGTCCATGCTGCCCAGTGTCGTCGGCGGTATGCGCAAGGCAGCGGCCATGGCGCGGTTGGAAAAGCGTTCGCTCCCATCCATTGCGCCAGGTTCGGCCGATCATCCTCGCTCGCCATTCGGTCCCGGCAAGCGTCAGTTCCTCACAGGTGCCGGCAAAGGCGTCCACATCCCAGCCTCTGCCTTCATGAAGAACGCGGTCGCAATAGTATGGCCGGCCGCGTGGCGCAGGAGGTTCCGTGCCTCTTCGATTGGAATCTTATTCCTTCCGGGCGAGGCCCGGCGCGAAATCTGATCGGCAGGCACGCGGAACGCCCATCCATCAAGCGGACACGGATGGAGCTCTGATCCCGGCGGCAAAGGTAGACCTGTTACAGGACATACGGATCGTCGGCGCAAACGCGCCAGCCACCGTTCCGGACCGGGAACTTTCGCTCGATCTCGGTCGCTTTCAATTCGGTATTCCCTCGCTCATGCCTGATGTTATGCCTGATGTTGACGGTCAGTCGACAGGCGGCTCCCAGGTGAGGAAGAAGCCCACGTCTCCGGGCATGCCGTCGGGAAAGTTGATGATCATCGCCTTGAGCCCATAGCCCTGCGGCTTGGCAACCTTCTCGAAGAGTTCGAGAAGTTCCTTTGCCTTTCCCTGCAGCGTTTTCTGCCATCCAGGAAGGTTGTTATTGATGGCTCGGCCGCTATCCGTGCAGAAGGTCGAGGGAAAACTGTAGATCAGCGCCTCGTATTTGCCGTCTGCAGCGGCTTTCATCACCAGCCGCTTGATGACGGCGCGTTCCGTTTCACCGATCTGTTTGCGGAAAAAATCCTCGACGAACTCCGAATGTTTCTTCGCTTCACGCGCCTTGATCTTTTCGTTGCGCTCCATTTCCAGAAGCTGGAGTTCGAGAGCACGTTTGCGCAACTCCTCTGCGCTTGCCATGGATTGGGGTGTGGACGTCTCAGGTGATGTCATCGCCGTCTCCTCCAGAGTGTATGGGCGATGATAGAGCGCGCAGGCAGCCGAAGGCAGTAAAATACACGTCCGATCC
>Ga0102588_1001015_pt1 | contig 24065 bp, 20 predicted proteins | sample AraplaMF_Col_mMS_FD_76854 | JGI IMG/M metagenome (GOLD analysis project Ga0102588, IMG submission 76854) | Arabidopsis root microbial communities from the University of North Carolina, USA - plate scrape MF_Col_mMS (SPADES assembly) (version 2) | ecosystem: Host-associated > Plants > Roots >...
GGCATAGAGCCTGTAGGCATCCGATGTCTGCGCCTGCCGAGAGAAAACGGCGTCGAGGTCGCGCAGTTGGACGTTTAGTTGCATGCCGGAGAGATGCGCACCGACGACAACGAGATCGATCATCCCATCCTCATCAATTCTCGCCGGTTTCGGAAAAGCCGGTGACAGAGACCAGCTTGTCGCTCCCAGACTGACACCGGCTGCTTGGTGGATCTCTCGGGCAAGGGAGGCCGCCAGGCCATCCCGGCCAGACGGCGCCAGAAGGGTCACGCTCGCCGGGAGGCCGTCGCCACGCTTGCCAGTCGGCACGGCGATCCCGCACATATCGAGCAGATTGACGAAATTGGTGTAGGTCCCAAGCCGCGAGTTCTCGCGGATCGGTTCGGCGGCTAGGTCGGCCAGCGTATAGTGGCTCGGTGCTGTCGGCACACAGAAGAGATCGACAGTGTCGATGATCGGCTGCACTGTCTGCTTCAGAGCCTGAAGGGCGTAGAGACCATTGAAGGCATCGGCTGCGCTCAGCGCCTTCGCGCCACCATAGATCTTGCGTGTGACCGGATGGAAACTTGCCTCGTTGGCATCGAAGAAGGGCTTCACCGCGGCATAGCGTTCCGCCACCCAGGCGCCTTCGTAGAGCAGATTGGCAACCTTGTAGAAATCTCCGAACGGCACTTCGACCACGCGATGGCCGAGCATCGTCAGCATCGCGAGCGCGTTCTCGTATGATGCCTCCATGCGGGCGTCGCCAAAGAACTGGCGGTCTGCCTTTGCAGGAACCCCGATGCTCAGGACCGGCGGAAGCGAGCCATAGCCGGATGCGGGTATGTCCTTCGAGTAAGCATCCGCCGCGTCGTAACGCGCGGTGGTGTCGAAGACACGCCATGCATCATCGACGGTAAGGGCAAATATGGAAACACAATCTAGCGTGCGGCAGGCCGGTATGACCCCCGCTGTCGAAAGGGCGCCGACGCTCGGCTTGAGGCCGACGATGTTGTTAAGTCCTGCAGGGATACGGCCGGAGCCGGCCGTATCCGTTCCGAGCGCGAAACTGACGATCCCTTGGGCGGTGGCGACGGCCGAGCCGGAGCTGGAGCCGCCGGGAACGAGGTTGGCGTCGATGGCGTTGCGAGGGATCGGGTAGGGCGAGCGGACGCCCACGAGGCCCGTTGCGAACTGGTCGAGGTTTGTCTTGCCGATGACGAGGGCCCCTGCCTGCTTGAGCAAGCGAACGACGGTCGCATCAGCAGCCGCTACATAGGAATAGTCAGGGCAGGCAGCCGTTGTCGGCATGCCGGCGACATCGATGTTGTCCTTCACGGCAAAGGGGATGCCCCAGAGCGGCTTTGGCCCTGCATCAAAAAGCCCCAGCGCTTCCACCTCGGCAAGCAGCGCCTCGCGATCTGAGAGATGAAGAAAGATACCCGGATCGTTGACTTCGGCCAGGCGCGCAAAAACCCGGCCAATGATCGTGTTGGGGGTTCCACCCAAAGCGTAGAATGCGTGCAGCGATGCGATGTCGAAAGCCGGTGCGCCGGTCATGCTATTTCCTCTTCCAGTATCCTTACGGGCCGATCCCATTGGATCAACACCACGCAGCCGGTGTCACTCCAGACGGAGTGCTCGGTTCCAGCCGCATTCACGACATAGCTGCCGCGCCCATAGTCGCCGGCCTCATCGGATTGTGTGCCTTCGAGGACCAGGATGGTTTCGAGCCCCTCATGTCGATGCCGCGGTACGGAGGCTCCGGCCTCGTATTTCAAAAGGGCGACCCCCGGCTGATCGTTTTCGAAAGCGCGGATCCAGTGGATCGTAACGTCCTCACGAAACGGAGAGAAAATTAACTCTTTCCAACCACCTAGCGTCAGAAGCTCGCGTGTCGTCTCAGGCATGACCAATCGCCTCCAATATGTCGTCCACATGTGAAGTCCATCCAACGATCCCGCCCTGGGCGCGGATCATGGCGATGGCGGCATCCTTGAACTCGGGAAAATAGCTCTCGGTTGCCTCTTCGGCGAGAAGGCATTCGTATCCGCGATCATTGGCTTCGCGCATGGTCGTCTGAACGCAGACCTCGGTTGTGACGCCGGCAAAGACAAGCTGGCTGATGCCCCTCGCTTTCAAGATGTCGCCGAGTTCTGTCGCGTAGAATGCGCCTTTGCCCGGCTTCTCGATCACGATCTCGCCGTCGACGGGGGCAAGCTCCGCCAGGATCGCCGTGCCAGCCTCTCCTGCAATCAAGATCCGTCCCATCGGCCCGTCATCGCCGATCCGAAGGGTTGGAGCGCCGCGGTTGCGCTTGGCGGGAGGCAGATCGGAAAGATCCGGCTTGTGGCACTCCATGGTGTGAATGACAGGCAGGCCGGCCTCGCGAAATCCCTCAATCAGCCGTTTGACATCGGGAATGATCCTGGTGATGCGGCTGACATCGTTGCCGAGGCTTGCGCCGAAACCGCCTGGCTCGGCAAAGTCACGCTGCATGTCGATGACGATGAGCGCCAGTTGGTCGGGCCTGGCCGGAAAGGCAAAAGGTTGTGCCTTGATGTCTGGCATCAGTGATGTCCTGCCATATGCGCGCCGATGACCGAGATATCGGCAGCGCGCGCCGGGGTTTCGTAGACCAGCTTGCCGTCCGAGATGACCATGATCCGGTCGGACATCTCCAACAGTTCGTCGAGATCCTCCGACAGCAGCAGCACGGCCGCACCGGAGTTGCGCGCCCTCATGATGCGAGCACGGATTTCAGCCACAGCCGAGAAATCGAGGCCGAAGCAGGGGTTGGAAACGATCAGGAGATCGACCTCGCCAGTCAATTCACGCGCCAGCACCGCGCGTTGCACATTGCCGCCGGAAAGGGCTGCGATCGGCGAGGCGGAGGAGGCGGTCCGGACCTTGAAATCGGCGATCAGATCTGTCGCCCGCTTCTTCATCCTGCCCTTGTTGAGCCAGATCGCATCTTTTCCGTCTCTTTTGAGATCGAATGTACGGAAGGCAATATTCTCGCTGACGGTCATGCGCGGCGCGCAGGCATTCTGAAGAGGCTCCTCGGGAATGAAGCGCACATTGTTCCGGCGCGTTTCGGGCCGTGTCGCGCCGTAGGCGTCGCCGTTGACAAGCACGCTGCCCGCCTCGGTCGGCCGCTGGCCGGCCAGGATCTCCGTCAGCTCCTTCTGGCCGTTGCCCGATATGCCGGCGATGCCGACGATTTCGCCGGAGCGAACCGTGAGCGTCTCGATCTCAATGGTTTTCAACCCCGAGCGGTCCGGTGCCTTGACCTTTTCCACCTTGAGAACAGGCTTTGCCATCTCAGACACTGGCACGCGTGTGTCGAGCTGGGCAAGCTTGACGTCGCCGATCATCATCGATGCCATCTCCGCGGTCGACAGCTGGTCGACGCCTCCGCCGCCAACCAGCTTGCCGCGCCGCAGGATCGAAACCGCGTCGGCGAACTTCGTCACCTCATGGAACTTGTGTGAGATCATCAGCACCGTCAGCTCGCCGCGATCCGTCATGCCGCGCACCAGTCCGAGCATTTCGTCCGCCTCGGCTGGCGTCAGCACGGATGTCGGTTCGTCGAGCACCAGAAAACTGCGGCCGAGATAGAGCTGCTTGACGATTTCGAGCTTCTGCTTTTCGCCGGCGGCCAGCTCGCTGACGGGGCGATCGAGCGGAATCTTGAACGGCATGTGCTCCATGAAGGCTGCAAGATCCCTACGCTCCTTGGACCAGTTGATCACCGCGGGCACGGCAGCCCGGCTGATGACGAGGTTTTCCGCGCCCGTCAGCGACGGCACCAGCGTGAAATGCTGGTAGACCATGCCGAGCCCATAGGTTGCCGCATCCCTGGGAGACGTGATTGCCACTTCGCGCCCATCGACCGAGAGCGAACCCGAGGTTTGATGGTAGAAGCCCATGATGCACTTGACGAGCGTTGACTTGCCGGCGCCGTTCTCGCCGAGGAGCGCATGGAAGGTTCCGGCCGGGATATCGATCGATACGTGGTCGAGCGCCGTAAAGCTGGCAAACCGCATCGTCATGTCGAGCGTCTGGATGCCGACGGCCTTGCCAGCCTGGGGAAGAGGCGTGTCGCGTACGATGCTCACTTCAGGTCTCCTTTTTCGACTATAATTGCGACCGGCCCGCCACCTGGCGGCCCCTGATGTTCGGCACCGCCCGATACGTATAAGTCGGTCATGCCGAAGACGCCGGCGAGCACGCCGCCCACAAACGCGCGGGCATGGCGTGTGCCGGCGATATCGGAATCGTTCAGCATGGTATGGCGCCTGCCACCAACGTGACCGGACGGATCCGGTTCGGCCTTGGCCAGCACGGCCGCGAGCCTTCCTTCCGCCGGCAGACGATCCCAGGCAGCGCGGACGGATCCAGTGTCTATCGCGTCCCGCATGACGGCATGGTCGATGGTGAGAGGCCCGGACCATTTTGCGCTCATGCCGAGTACAATGACCTCATGATCCAAGAGCTCGACGCCTGAAGAAGCCGAGGCGCATCGGGAATAGAGATCGAAGCGGCTACAGATGTCACTGTCGTCGATGGCGTCGATATCCACCTCGCCAAGTGCAACGGCAACGCCGAGCGCCGACGCGCCGCGTGACAGCGCCATTGATTTCAGCGTATCTCGCGTCGCCGTCGTCTTTCCGGCTGCTTCCGCTTCGGCAATCCGCTGAGAGGTCAGCAGCGGGCATTTGATCTGTACGAAGTGGACATCGGCGGTGTCCTCGACCCCGGCATCCCGGATGGCGGCTTTAACCGCCGCCGCCACCATGCGGACCTGTTCTTGCCTGCCGAGTTGTTCAGGCGGCAGGGCAGGGGTACGCGCCACGCCGATTGCCAGAGCCCCTTCTCCGGGCTCCTCGACCTGTTTGCGCGTGAAGATGGTCCAGTGAGGAGAGAGAGCGCCTTCCGTGCCGCCGGACATGACGATTGAGACGCCTTCCACATTCTGTTCATCGAACAGCCGCTCGAAGCTGCGTGTGGCGTAGCCGCGGGTGAAGTCGTTGACGCAGCCGTTGCCCTCGGTCTTGCCAAGCACGGCAACCACGTCGGAAGCGTCAATTCGGCCGGCAAACAGGGCTTCGACACCGGAAACATCATCCGGACTGCCTGCCGGGACGCGAAAGACATCAGCACGCAAGGAGGGCATCAGGGAAGGGCCTCGATTAGGGTAGCCGCGTTGGACACAGATCCGAATACGCCGCCCTGCATCTTCACCATCTTGATGGCTGCGAGGTGGTTGCCATGATCGGTGGCGCCGCAGCAGTCCTCGAGCAGCAGGCACTCGAAGCCGCGATCGTTGGCCTCGCGCATCGTCGTGTGAACGCAGACATCGGTGGTGATGCCTGTCAGGATGATGTTCTCGATCCGCTTCTGGTTGAGGATCAACTCCAGATCCGTGGCACAGAAAGAGCCTTTGCCGGGCTTATCGATGATCGTCTCGCCCTCGATCGGTTTCAGCTCGTCTATAATATCCCAGCCCGGCTCTCCGCGAACGAGGATGCGGCCGCAAGGGCCGGCGTCGCCGATGCCAGCGTTAATACGCTGCGAGCGCCAGCGCTTGTTCGCCGGCAGGTCGGCGAGATCGGGCCGATGCCCCTCCCGGGTGTGGATGATGTGATAGCCCTTGACGCGCATGGCCGAAAGGACCCTCTTGATCGGCTCGATCGGTGCGCGCACGAGGGAAAGATCATAACCCATATGATCCACGTAGCCGCCTGGACCGCAGAAATCCGTCTGCATGTCGATGATGATGAGCGCCGTGTTGTCCGGCCTCAGCGCGCCGTTGTAGGGCCAGGCATAGGGATCGGCATTGATGTAGTGTCCCCTTGCTTCGACCATCGCATCCATCGTCTTCTCCTATTCGCCCGCAAGTTTGAAAGTTTCGCCATAGCGTCGCGCCGGCTTGTCGAAGCCGCAGGACGTGCCGTCGACGACCTTGACCTCATCTTCCCAGGGCAACCGGTACCGGCCCGCGATGAGATCGTGCATGTAGCTGTAAGGCGCGTCCCCCGCGCCGCCGGTGACGGCGACATAACCGCGATGGCCGAACTGGTAGATATTGTTCTCGACGCCCCAGCTGCGCCGCGCCTCACGCACCAGGTCGGGGCGGACCTCGGCGGTGATGATCTCGTTCGGGCGACCGGACGTGCCGTGGGCGATGATCGTGCCGTCGAAATTGCAGATCATGCCTTCGCCCATGGAGTCGAATGTGCCGTCCGAACCGCACATGCAGACGCTGGCGGTCACCATCAGATTGCAGAAGGCGTTTGACTGGTTGGTGAACTTCCAGCTGTCGCGGATCGGAGCGGTATAGCCCGCTGTCCGGATCATGATCTCGGCGCCCTTGTAGGCGCACTCCCGGGCCATCTCCGGAAACATCCCGTCATGGCAGATGATCAGTGCGAGCTTCGCACCTTTCGGTCCCTCGATCACCGGAATGCCGAAGTTGCCAGGCTCCCAGGCCTCGACCGGCACCCATGGATGCATCTTCCGATAATGGAGTTTCAGTTCGCCTCTGTCGTCGATGACGATGCCCGAATTGTACGGCATCCCATCCGGATTGAATTCCATGATCGAGAAACAGCCCCAGATGCGGTTTTCGCGGCAGGAATTCTTGAAGGCAGCAACCTCCGGCCCGTCGAGCGAACACATGATCTCGGGATTGATGTCCATCGACAGGCCATGCAGCGCATACTCGGGGAAGACGACCAGATCCATGCCTGCCTGGTTGCGGCGGGCCTTGCCGACGAGATCGACGATAACCTCTGTCTGCCTTGCAAGGTCCTCTTTGGTGACCGTGACAGGAAGCTGAAGCTGGACCAGGCCGATACCGACGCCATGTTCCGATTTGTTAAGGCCGCCGAGACCATTCATGGCAGATCCCCTATTTCGTGAGCGACAACGCGCCGGGGGCACCGGCAAGCGAACGTGTTGGTGAGGACGTGGCAATGAGGATGACGAGCGTCAGCACGTAGGGAGCCGCATAGAACAGGTAGTAGCCCTGCGTGACGCCGACCGACTGCAGGGCAGGACCCAGTGCGCCGGCGCCGCCGAAGAGAAGGGCGGCCAGGAAGCAGCCGATCGGGTTCCAGCGCGCGAAGATCACCAGCGCCACCGCCATCAGGCCCTGTCCGGAAGAAATGCCTTCGTTCCAGGAGCCGGGGTAGTAGAGCGAGAGATAGGCCCCGCCCAAGGCGGCGAGCGATCCGCCGACGCCGGTGGCGAGCAGCCGGACACGATCCGGATTGATCCCCATCGCCCGTGCCGCATCGGTGCTGTCGCCGACAACCCGCAATACGAGACCGACACGGGTGTTCTTGAACCCCCACCACAGGAAGAGTGCCAGCGCGCCGCCCATGATGAAGAGCACATTGATGTTCAGTGCCGCCTGAACCTGCGGAAGATTGGACCACCCACCGAGCGGGATCGACGGAAGATGCGGGGCGGCCGGCTGAATGAAGGGCTTGCCGAGAAAGAAGGCCAGTCCCAGCCCGAATTGCATCATGGCGATGCCGATCGCGATGTCGTTCACCTTCGGCCACTTGCAGATCCATCCGTGCACGAGGCCGAAGACGGTGCCCGTGCCCATGGCCGCCAGCACGCCGAGCCAGGGCGAGCCGGTAAGCACGGCGACCGCATAGGCCGTCATGGCACCGAAGACCAGCGTACCTTCGAGGCCAAGGTTGATGCGGCCAGAGCGTTCGGTGATGGTCTCGCCGAGGCTGACGAAGATGAAGGGCGTCGAGACACGGATCGCGCCCGCAAAGATGGCGAGGGGGACACCCCAGATGCCGATGCCGCTCGCTTCCATCATGGGCTCCTTTTCCAGAGGTCGGGATTGAAGATCTTGAAGCGACCGTAGAAGGTCTCGCAAAAGAGGATGACGACGAAGAGCGTGCCTTGCAGCACCAGGACCGTTGCGTCAGGCAAAGCCATGCGGCGCTGGATGAGGCCGCCCGACGCATCGATGCCGCCGAGCAGGATGGCGACCGGAATGATCGCCAGTGGATTGTGCCGCGCCAGGAAGGCGACGAGGATGCCGGTATAGCCGTAACCCGCCGCCAGCGAGGCATTGGCACTGCCTTGGATGGCGGCGACCTCGATCATGCCGGCAAGGCCGGCGAAGCTGCCGGCGATCGCCGTGAAGCCGACGATCAGGCGGCCGACCGGCAACCCCTGTATCTGTGCGGCGCGAACATTGCCGCCGGCGATGCGCGCCGCGAAGCCATAGCTCGTGACCTCGATCAGCACCCACGAGATGATGCAGGCGACGACGCCGATTGCGAGCCCCCAGTGCACATCCATTCCGGGTATCTTGCCCAGCATGTATTCGGCGGGCAGGGGCGTGGTGGAGGGTTTGTTAAGGCTCGCCGGATCGCGCAGCGGCCCTTCGACGAACTGGTTCATGAGGGCGATGGCGATATAGGCGAGCAGCAGCGAAGAAATGGTCTCGTTGACCCCGCGATAGTGCCGCAGGAAGCCGGCAAGACCGATCCAGATGCCGCCAACGAGCATCGCCGCCGCCGCCATCAGCAGCAGAACGAGGAAGGCGGGCAGCGTGCCAACGAACGGCAATGCGGCCGCCGCCGCAGCAACGCCACCCAATACGACCGCGCCCTCGCCGCCGATGATGACGAGCCCGAGACGCGCCGGCAAGGCGACGCAAAGCGCCGTCAGAAGAAGGGGGGCGGCCCGGCTGAGGCTGTTCTGGATCGAGAACCAGCTGCCGAAACCGCCTGTGTACATCAATTGGAACAAGGCGGCCGGCGATTTGCCGAGCACGAGAATGAAGATGGAGAAAAGCGCCAGCCCGATCAGGATCGCGCCGCAACTGATAACGACGGGTTCCGCGCCCCGTGCGACCCACTCAAGGATGGGTCTCACTACGGACGCTTGTTGGGAAGCGATGGCTATTGCTGAGGTATTCGCCTCGACTGTCATGACGCTTCTCCCTCCGGGTCAGGCCGTGGATCCGACGACGCCTTCCACGAGATACGCCATGCTCTCGAGCTCGATGGCATCTTCGGCATAGCTCTTGTCGGGCGTGACGACGACGTTGCCCTTGTTGTCCTTGATCGGCCCCTTGAAGACGGAGAACTTGCCCGTCATCATCTCGTCGAGCGTTGCGTCGAACTTCGTCCGTCCTTCGGCCGGTACGGCAGGTCCGAGCGGGCTCATCTTGACGAAGCCATCCTTGAGGCCGCCGCGCACGAAATTGCCGAGCTTTTCGCCGGCCTGGGCCTTCTTGACAAAATCGGTGTAGACGTTGCCCCACGCCCATTCGGCGCCGGTCAGATATTTTTCAGGCGCCAGCGGGCTCTGGTTTGCGTGGTAGCCGCAGACGAAGGCGCCGCGACCGGCTGCCGTCTCGACAACAACCTTCGGGCTGTCGACATGGCAGGTGATAACATCCGCACCCTGGTCGATCAGCGCGTTGGTCGCTTCGGCTTCCTTGACGGCAAGCGACCATTCGCCCGTGAAGATGACCTGGCAGGTGATCGACGGATCGACCGAGCGCGCCCCGAGCAGGAAGGCGTTGATGTTCTGCAGCACCTGCGGAATGGGCTTGGCCGCGACGAAGCCGAGCTTCTTGCTTTTCGACGTGTAGCCAGCCGCGACCCCGTTCAGGTATTGGCCCTGGAAGATATAGCCGAAATACGAACCCGTGTTTGCAGGGTTCTTGCCCTCCTGCCAGAGGCCGCCGCAATGGCGGAACTGCACATCCGGGTACTTTGCCGCCATCGCCAGCATATGCGGGTCGAAGTAGCCGAACGAGGTCGGGAAGATCAGCGTCGCGCCGTCGAGGTTGATCATCGACTCCATCGTCTTCTGGACATCGACGGTTTCGGGGACATTCTCTTCTTCTACGATCGTGACGCCCGGCAGGGCCTTCAGCGCCGCCGCCCCTTCGGCATGGGCCTGGTTGTAGCCGTAGTCGTCCTTGTATGCAGTTTGACAGCCGAAATGATCAAAATTTAACCCCTGATTACTCTTCACTCATTCCCTTCTCGTCTCGCCCTTCAAGAATGCTCGCTGGGGCAACGCAATGCCTCTAGAAACAAGAAGATAATTGACTTGTCTGGCATCTGGCCGCATCTGTATGCAGTTGACGCAGCAAGAATCAGGATCGTGACAGAGATCAAGCGCAGGCAGGTAATCAGGGCGGGCACGACCGTCGAGCAGATGGTTCGCGCCATCGCGGATATGATTGTGACCGGCTCTTTCGTCCCCGGCGAGAGGATGGATGAGATCTCGCTGGCCGCCCGCTTCGATGTCTCGCGCACGCCGGTCCGGGAGGCGCTGCGCGAACTTGGCGCCATGGGGCTGGTCGATCGTGAGCCCAACCGCAGTGCCGTCGTTGCGAACGTGACGGAGGCCTATCTGCATTCGATGTTCGAAGCGATGTCGGAATTGGAGGCCATCTGCGCACGGCTCTCGGCCGAACGCATGACGGTCGATGAGCGGCGCTCCCTCGAACTCGAGCATCGGGCCTCGGCAAGGCTGGTGCACGCTGGAGCCGAGGACGGCTATGCTGCGCACAACACGGAGTTTCACACTCGCCTTTATCGTGGCGCCCATAACGAGCACATCTTCGAATTGGTGACGCAAACCCGCGCAAGACTGGCGCCGTTCCGCCGGGCGCAGTTCCGCCTGCCCGGCCGCCTGGCCAAATCCTATGACGAGCACGATGTCATCGTGACGGCGATCATGCGTGGAGATGTGGCGGCAGCCGGTCAGGCAGCCTATTCGCACGTTGCTATCGTGAGTGACGCGAGCATAGCGTTCGCCACGGCGAAGAACGCCTGAGAAGCTGTGGCCGATCCATCTTGCTCAGGCGCGAAATCGGTGAAAGATAAGGCAGTGAACGAATACGGCGACCCCAGAAATGGCCAAGGGCAAAGACACGACAGGATTTAGAAAGGTTGGCCTGAGGTGGAGGAAGTGAAAGTGTCTTCCTCGCGAAGCGATCCCGAGATGCCCTGGTCCCAGCCGCTACGCCTGCACCTCAGCATCGTGATCGTACTCCTGCTCGTAAGCGTCTGCACGCCGCTTATGTGGCTTACATACCAACATGGGCGGTCATCCGCCATCGATGCCGCGCAGGAGAAGATGCGGCTGTTGAGCTTGCATGCGCTCGATCACTATCGCAGCGTCTTCGACAGCGGCTATTCCGCCATCGAGACAAGCTCCGCCCTGGCACCAATGGTATCGCCGCCGCCGGCGGAGCTCGACGCAAAGCGCGACTTCCTGCTGAAGGCGCTGCAGGGGTCGCCGAAACTGGACAGCTTGTATGCCGGCTATCCGGACGGTTCCTTTATTCAGGCAGCCAGTGTCCTCACCAATCCGAAATGGAGCCAAGTCTTTTCAGCACCGTCCGGCACAGCATTTGCGCTGATCACCATTGGGCAATCCACGGAGGGGATGACGTCCGCCTGGCGCTTCCTGGATGTCAACGGCAACCTGCTCGCCGAGCGCGACAGCAAAAACGTGACGTACGATCCTCGGCAACGGCTCTGGTATCGCGCTGCCGTTGCAAAAGATGGGCCTGCCTCGGTTGGCCCGTATGTCACCGCCGCGACGCAGTCACTGAGCCTGACGCTCGCCACGCCCATGGAAAAGGACAGGCGCGTCGTGGCGGGCGCAGACGTGCTTCTGGAAACCATCAGCAGCCTGCTGAACGAGGAAGCAATATCGACACATGCACGCGGCTATGTTTTCGACGATCACCGGCGCCTGATCGTCCACTCTGACCCGACGATCATGGCTCTAATCCTCGAAACGCTCTCCAATACCCCGCGCGATGAAGTTGCTGCACCGTATTCAGGGGATCCGGCTTTCGACGCAGTCAGGCAACTGCTGCTGACGGAAGCCGGCACCAGGGAAGGTGTGGCGCATTTTTCGGTCGCGGGAGTGCCATACATGGCCCAGATCTCGCCGGTCGAGTTTTCCGGGCTGCTCAAGGGCAACACGCTCGTCATTGCGGCGCCTGTCGACGATTTTGTCGGTCCAAGCAACCGCTTGCTGATCAAGACGCTGATGATTGCCGGTGGTGTTCTTGTTGCGGGTATTGTGGCAGCGCTCCTCGTCGCGCGGCTCATCAGCAATGCGCTCTTTTCTCTGGCTGCCGAAGCCAGGCAGATTGGCGATCTGGATTTCAAGGGACAGGGAGCCTACCGCTCCATGATCGCCGAGATCAACATTCTCGCAAACGCACTTGCCGCAGCACGTGACGCGATCCGCAATTTTTCTCTTTATGTGCCGCGGGAACTTGTACGCAAGATCGTGAGCGCCGGGAAAGTCGAAACCGGGGTTGCCTCGCGTCAGGACGTCACCCTGCTTTTTACCGACATCCGGGATTTTACGACAATTTCGGAGCAGTATTCTCCGGAAAGCGTTACTGCGCTGCTCTCGTCCTATTTTCAGTTGATGAACGATATCGTGGAGCAGCACAACGGCGTTATCGTCCAATATCTGGGTGACTCGATTTTCGGCATGTGGAACGCACCGGTGCCGGATCCTCAGCACGTGCAGAACGGCTGTCGTTGCGCCCTGGCACTAAAGGCGGCGATCGACGAATTCAATGCGGCCAACCGGGCCTCGGGACGCCCGGAATTCATCACCCGGTTCGGTCTTCATACCGGGCCGGCGGTTGTCGGCAGTGTTGGTGCCCAGACCCGTCGCCAGTACACAGCTATGGGCGACACGGTCAACGTTGCTTCCCGTCTGGAAGGTATGAACAAGGAGTTCGGCACCTCTATCCTCGCAAGCCGGGCAATCACCGCAAAAGCGGGAGATGCATTCCGTTTTCGGCCTCTTGGACTGGCGCAAGCCAAAGGCCGTTTCGAACAGATCGAGGTGTTCGAGCTTGTTTGCTAGTTGAAACCTCTTCGATCCTGCGCAGCAAAGTGCGACGTTACCGGTGGCCGGTGTTCGATCCCGTGTTTGCCGGTATCGCAGGTCTTATAGGGTTTCGTCTTTCCCGACGGTGGGGCCAGATTTTGGTCAGAGCGAAACGGCCTTGTGTGTGCTCACAGCAATCTGGACCGAAATCAGTTCACGCGGGCGGTCGGCGTTTTGGCGCTTCGCCTCAGCGCGGTCAGGTTCGCTATCAGAAAATCGGCCGTCTCCTTGACCGCCGGTTCCAGCTTCCTTGTGGCCGCGATCAGCGCAAGTTCGGACGCGGGTTCCTGCGCAAAACCGTCAGCACCGTTCAACGGCTGATGCTCGGGCAGTATTGCATCGACTGGAAGCAAGCTGATGCCGAGGCCGGATGCAACCGCCGCCTGAACTCCCATCAGGCCTTGGCTCGAATAGGCGATACGCCAACGTCTTCCGCTTTCCTCAATCGCCCGGATGGCCCTTTCGCGATAGATGCACCCGGGTGGAAATACCGCAAGCGGAATAGGATCGGTCCCGCCGGAAAGGGTTCGGTTACCCACCCAACTTAGCGGTTCCTCCCACTTGGCAATACAGCTGCCATCGCCCGGCTCGCGCTTGATAAGGGCCAGATCGAGCTCTCCCGCTTGAAGAAGCCTTCGCAACTCGAAGCTCCAGCCGCTGATCGTATCGAGCCTCGTATGTGAAGTGGTCCGCGCAAAGCCGGAGAGCAGGTCAATCATCCGCCGCCCGGCAAAGTCTTCCGGAACGCCGAGCCGCACGGTCTTCGGAACCGGAACCGAGCGGCCCAGAGCTTCGTCTGCCTCCGCCAAGATCGACAGTATCCGCCGGGCGTAGCTCATCAGCAGTTCACCCTCCTCCGTCGTTCGCACACGGCCCGAGGCGCGGTCGCGGATGAGAAGCGTGCGTCCAAGATTGGTCTCGAGCTTCTTGACCTGCTGGCTGATCGTTGATTGCGTGAGGTGAACGCGCTCAGCCGCCCGTGTAAACCCGCCTGTCTCGACGACGGCGGCAAAAGTGCGCAGAAGGTCGAGGTCGAAACCGAAGCTCATTTGAGTTTCCAATAATGAATATGGTGACATTTAATTTCCAAATGATCGCGCCCGATGTCAATCCTGCTTGGAAACAATAAGGAGACCGAGATGACACTTTCAGGACCGCACCCGAAATGGCTGACCTTCGATTGCTATGGCACCCTTATCCAGTGGGACGAAGGCTTGCTTGCGGCAATGGACAGGATTCTCGCGGGAAACAAGCAATCGATCGACCGGGATGCCTTCATTGCCGTGTACGACCGGCACGAGCATCGGCTCGAGGCGGAGCGTCCACACCGTTCGTTCCAGGATGTAAGCGCAACCGCTCTTGCGCTGGCGATGAAGGAATTCTCCCTAGAGGTTTCGCCCGGCGACGCGGACCTTCTCACCTCATCCATCAGCCGCATGCCGCCTTTTCCGGAGGTGGTTGAGACATTGGCCAGACTGAAGGCGGCGGGGTTCAAACTTGCCATTATCTCCAATACGGACGATGCGATCATAGCCGGAAATGTCGCGCAACTCGGCGGTTGGGTCGATCGGGTGATCACGGCGGAGCAGGCCGGAGCCTACAAGCCGACAAGACAGATATTCCAATATGCCTGGCAAGAGCTTGGTGTCGAAAAGCAACAACTGGTTCATGTTTGTGCGAGCCCTCATCTCGATCTCGCTGCGGCGAGGGAGCTTGGCTTCAAAACGGTATGGGTCGACCGCGGAACAGGCCGCAAGCCGCTTGCCGACTACGCGCCAGACGCAATTATTGCCCGGCTTGACGAGCTTCCCGACTTGCTTTCCGCCGCAGGCTGGATGGAATAGGGCCAATTGTTTTTAGGGAGATTTTGTCATGGCCCATGAACTCAAGCGCGGACAGTCCGCACCGGCAATACTGCGAAACACCGACCTCGACGCGCAGGAGGTATGGCAGGCGCGTGTGGATTTGGCCGCCTGTCTGAGGGCAGCCGCACGCCATGGCCTCGAAGAGGGGATATGCAATCATTTCTCCGCTCTCGTGCCGGGACATGCCGACCTCTTTCTTGTCAACCGGCTCGGCTGGGCCTTCGAGGAGGCAACGGCCTCCAGTCTCCTGATTTGTGATTTCGACGGCAATGTGCTGTCCGGCGATGGTGAACCGGAGGCGACGGCCTTCTTCATTCATGCCCGCCTGCACAAGATGGCGCCGCGCATTGGCGCGGCATTTCACACCCATATGCCGAATGCGACGGCGCTCAGCATGATTGAGGGGGAACCGCTTGTCTGGGCCGGACAGACCGCGTTGAAGTTCTATGGACGCACCGCGGTTGACACGGACTATCACGGTCTTGCGCTCGATGAGCGGGAAGGCGATCGTCTGGCGACCGTTCTTGGTGACAAGGATATTCTCTTTATGAAGAACCATGGCGTCATGGTCTGCGCGCCTAACATCGCGGAGGCCTGGGACGATCTCTATTATCTCGAACGGGCGGCGGAGGCTCAGTTGAAGGCCATGAGCACAGGACGACCCTTGCTGCCGGTAAAGCCGGAAATTGCCGCTGCCACTGCAAAGCAGATGCGGGAAGGCGACCCGGAAAGCGCCCGCTTGCACCTGGAAAGCCTCAAGCGCAGACTTGATGTGACGGCGCCAGACTATAGGTCGTAGAGAAGGACGGCGATCGCGCCGATGTTCGATAGGCCACCGGCGCGTCCTTCCGACCAGCGAAAAGACGCGCGGGGGGCAAGATCGTCATGGGCCGATATGCAACAGGCCCACCGTGCGACTTCCTCGAACTGCTGGCCGACCCGCGGGAGCCAATGACCCGGCTACCATTGCGAAACGGACTTCGGACGGAGAGGGAGGATCAACACGTCGCGAGCCGACACCTCGATATTGCCGTCACCACGGATATGGTCGACCGGCCAGACAGGTCCGGCGAAGTCGGGCTGGCCCAGGCCTTCGGCGAGCTTCACTTTCGTTGACTGAGATGTCCGTGTTGGATTGACCAGCCAGAGGAAGCTGCCTTTCTCACCCTTGTGTACTCTGGCAAAGAGATTGCTGTTATCGAGTGTCACGTGCTTCGCGCGGCCGCTCCAGGTCAACAGGGCGGCGAAGAATGCGCCGTTCTTCTTTCCGTCGGTGCGGTAATAGGCGACCGAGGGATTGGTACCGATCAACAGCGTACGGCCCTTGCCGTATCTGTTCTCGACGATGGCAAGGCGGCCGTCCGTGAAATGGCCGCGGCCGGTCCCGCCGGTCAGGCAGTAGGATTGCAGAAGGCCGCCGCCGTCAACCGGAAGACCGTCCATGTCGAAATGGATGCGGTCCCCGATATCGGGCATGAACTCGACTGTTTCCTCATGCACACCAAAGACCGCGTCGAGGCCAAGGTTCGGTTGCACGGTGCCCACACGACCGCGATCGCCAAAATAACCGGGACACGCCTCGGCGATCAGCGTACCGCCTTTTTCCACCCAGGCACTCAGTTGCTCCGCCTGTTTCGCGGTGAACATGATGGGATAGGGGAAATAGAGGAAATCATAGGCGTCGATATCGTCGATGTGTACCCAGTCTGGCTGGAGGCCGCTGTCGAGGAAGCCGCGATAGGCGCCCCACATGGCCTCCGGATAGGGCTTTTCCTTGCGGTCATAATTCAGCAGATAATCCCATTCCTGGGTCTCGCGCACGACGAGGATGCCGATCTCGCCACGTATAGGCTTGGCTTCCCAGAGGGCGGCCCGCGCCGGGTCGTTCGCCCATTTTGCCATGGCGCTTTGCATGTCCGAGCGGGACGTTCGCGAACCATCCATGCCATAGGCGCCGAAGGCGCCGAACAGCGGACCGTCGAGCAGTGGGCGCCAACGCAGGTTGAGCACGCCGCGCGCGCCTCCGGCAAGCGAGGTCATGCTCCAGATGCGGATATCCTCGGGCTCGGCAACGCGGCCGTCCTCCTTGTCGCGGCCGATCACCTGGGGCTGCAGCCAGAGCGGCCCGCCCTGACGCTCGGCGTGCCAGAAGGGCTTGCCGCGGGCCGCGGCCCGATTGATGTCAACACCGTACCAGGTCTTCCAGGGCTCAGTGCCCTTGCGGGCCTGGATCCAGGTGAAGCCGTAGACCTCGACCTTGGAGGCGGCAAGCCAGTCGTCGCAGCCGTTCGACGCCATATTGGGGATCGAGCCGGAGATGCCGTGTGCGGCCATGACGTTCTTTTGATCGACGGCGCGGATGGTGTCGATGCGCCACTGCATCTGGTCGTAGAAATTGTCGCGCTTGAACTGCAGCCAGTCGATACATTCGGGGTAAGGCGCCATATGAGCCGGCGGCTCGATATCCGCCCAATCGGCATAGCTGTAGCGATTCCACGCCTTCGCCAGCACTTTCAGGCTGCCATATTTCTTCTCCAGCCAGATGCGGAAGGCAGCCTTGGCGTAGGAACTGTAATCGACATCGGCGGAATAGTTGCACTCGTTCCAGACATCGTAGCCGTAGATCGCTGGATGATCCTTGTAGCGGGAGGCAAGCGCCGTCAGGAATTTGCCGGCCGCTTCCTTCACCTCCGGGCAGTTGAGCGTCAAGGCGCCGGCGCCGCCGCCATTGTTGGAAAAGCCGCCGGTGGCCGCCGAGACGCCCATGTAGGATCCGAGTTTCGTGCCGTCGGCATTGACCTGAAGCGCATCGGCATATTTGCGCACCGCCCAGTCGGGCACGGCATGGATCAGTTCGGCAATGACCGTCTTGATGCCGTTCTTTGCGGCAAGGTCCATCTGGCGATCGTATTCCTCCCAGTCGTAGATGCCGGGTGCGGTTTCGATCGCGCTCCACATGAACCAGTGGCGGAAGATATTGAGGCCGTCTTCACGGGCCGTCGTGTAGTCGCGCTCCCAATCTTCGGGGGGCGGGTTGGACTTGCGGAAATAGACGGCGCCATAAGGGAACTGGATATCGTTTCTGAGCATTGTCCTGTCCTTTTCAATCAAGTCCGGACATGCCTTCGGCATCCGGAGACCTGCTCCGGTCAGGGCAAACGACGATGATGTCCGGGGTTACTTTTGAGCGGTTCCTTTAGCGCGGACCTCCGGCAAGAAGATCCAGCGTTCGGATGAGGGCGGAATGGTCACGCTCGCCGTCGCCATTGGCAATCGCGGCGTTCATCAGCTGCTGCGTTGCAGCGGTGTTCGGCAGCGAGAGGTCAAGGGCGCGGGCAGCGCAGACGGCCAGTGTCATGTCCTTGCGGTGCAGACGGATGCGGAACCCCGGCTCGAAGGCTTCCGTGACCATGCGTTCGCCATGTACCTCGAGGATACGTGAGGAAGCAAAGCCGCCCATCAGCGCAGAGCGAACCTTGGCCGGATCGGCACCGGCGGACCGGGCAAAGAGAAGGGCTTCAGCAACCGCCTCGATTGTCAGCCCGACGATGATCTGGTTGGCGACCTTGGCCGTCTGGCCATCGCCGACACCACCGATCAATGTGATATTCTTGCCCATCTTCTCGAACAGCGGTCGAGCGCGCTCGAAGACATGCTGCTGACCGCCGACCATGATCGTCAGGGAGGCGGCCTTGGCGCCGACTTCGCCGCCGGAGACGGGCGCATCGAGATAGTCGCAGCCGAGTGCTTCGATGCGACGGGCAAAAACCTTGGTGGCCACCGGCGAGATCGAGCTCATGTCAATGACGAGTTTGCCCTCGGTCAGGCCGGATGCCACGCCGTCCGGACCGAAAAGCACCGCCTCAACATCGGGCGTATCCGGCAGCATGAGGATGACGATGTCGGAGGCTTCCGCTACCGCCTTTGCGCTGGCTGCGGACTTGCCACCCCTGGCGACGAGCTTTTGGGAGTTTTCCTTCACTCGGCTCAGATGCAGAGTATGGCCGGCATCGATCAGGTGCTCCGCCATCGGGCGGCCCATGACACCAAGTCCGATAAATCCGATATTCATATCATGTCCACTTCGGCTGACTCGAGATAGGGTTTCATCCAGCCGAGGCCTTCGCTGGTGCCAGCCTTCGGCTTGTACTCGCAGCCGACCCAGCCGTCGTAGCCAAGGCGGTCGAGTTCAGAGAAGATGAAACGGTAGTTGATCTCCCCGCTGCCCGGTTCGTTGCGGCCGGGATTGTCGGCGATCTGGACATGCGCGATCCTGTCGCGCAGCCGCGTGAAGGTCGGGATCAGGTCACCCTGCATGATCTGCATGTGGTAGAAATCGTACTGGATGTAGAGATTTCCGGAGCCGACCTTGTCGAGGATCCGTTCGGCATGTTCCGTCGTCGACAGGAAGAAGTCGGGAATGTCGCGCAGGTTGATCGGCTCGATCAGCAGCTTCACGCCGGCATCGGCGGCGCGTGCGGCAGCATATTTCAGATTGTCGACCAGAACCCTCTCCAGCACTTGGCGATCGGCGCCCTTCGGCACGAGACCGGAGATGACGTTGACCTGCGGGCAGTCGATGGCCTTGGCATAATCGAGTGCGAGCGTGACGCCGTTGCGGAATTCGTCGATGCGATCAGGCAGGCAGGCAATGCCGCGCTCGCCGCCAGCCCAGTCGCCGGAGGGCACGTTGAAGAGCGCCTGCTTCAGACCGCTTGCCTTCAGGGCGTCTGCGACCTTCTCCTTCGGCTCGGCGTAGGGACCGAGATATTCGAGCGCGCAGAAGCCGTCTTTTTCGGCGGCGGCAAAGCGGTCGAGGAAGGGAAGTTCCTGGTAAAGAAAGGAGAGATTGGCGGAGAATTTCGGCACTGGAAGGTCCTTATGCATTGGCAGGCGCGATGAAACGATGCCGGTGCAACATGCGCTTGTCGCGTGGATCGGGATTGGGAACGGCGGAGATGAGGCTCTTGGTGTAGGCTTCCCGCGGAGCGGTGCAAATCTGCTCGGCTTCGCCGAGTTCGACGATCCTGCCGCGATGCATGACGGCGACGCGGTCGCAGAAGTAGCGAACCACGGAAATGTCGTGCGAGATGAAGATGAAGCTGAGATTCAGGCGCTGGCGGATATCGAGCAGCAGATCGAGGATCTGGCTGCGGATGGAGACATCGAGCGCCGATGTCGCCTCGTCGGCGATGATGATGCGCGGATCGAGCGCCAGTGCGCGGGCAATGCCGATACGCTGCCGCTGACCGCCGGAGAACGCATGCGGATAACGCTCCATGCCCAATGGATCGAGGCCGACGAGCCGCATGAGCTCGGCGACCCGTTGTTCCAGCGCCTTGCCCTTGGCGAGCCCGTTGACGATGAGGGGATCGCCGATCACCTCCTTTACCGTCATTCGCGGGTTGAGCGAGGCGAATGGGTCCTGGAAGACCAACCGTACCTCGCGATGGAACCCGCGCAGTTCCTTCTTTCCGAGCTTCGTGACCTCGACCTCCTCTCCGCCCTTGCCGCGGTAGATGACGCTGCCAGTGGTCGGTTCGACAGTGCGCAGGATGAGCCGGCCGAGCGTTGTCTTGCCGGAGCCGCTTTCGCCGACAATGCCGAGATTTTCGCCCGGATAGAGATCGAAATTGACGTCGTCGACGGCACGAAGGGTGTTGGCGTTGCCGTGCCAGCCAAAAGTCTTGCCGAGATTGCGCACCGAAAGGACCGCCTTCGGCGCCTCAGCCGACAGCGCGATTGCCGGCGACCTCCCTTCGACGTGGTGGGTGAGCTTGACTGTCGAGGCGAGGAGCTGGCGCGTATAGGGATGTTCGGCCGCGTGGTAGATCGGGTCGACCGGGCCGCGCTCGACGATCTTTCCGAAACGCATGACAGAGACCTCGTCCGCGACTTCGGCGACCACGCCCATGTCATGGGTGATAAGCAGCATCGCCATGCCACGCTCCACCTGCAGGCGCTTGATGAGATCGAGGATTTCAGCCTGGGTCGTGACGTCGAGCGCCGTCGTCGGCTCGTCGGCGATCAGGATATCGGGATTGCCGGCAAGTGCCATGGCGATCATGGCGCGCTGGCGCATGCCGCCCGAGAATTCAAACGTATAGCGATCGACCATCTTATCGGGATTCGGGATTTCGACCTGGCGCAGCAGTTCGACTGTACGGGCTCGCGCCGCCGCCTTGTCGAGGTTGCTGTGCAGGCGTACGGCTTCGACGATCTGCGAGCCGATGGTGTGGACCGGTGACAGGGAACTCATCGGCTCCTGGAAGATCAGGCCGATGCGTCGGCCGCGAATTGCCCGCATGGCGCTGCTGGCAGGTGAAAGCGTCGCGATATCGGTGATGGCGCTGCCATTGCGAAGCAGGATCCGGCCGCCGACAACGCGTCCGGGGCTGTCGACGATCTGCAGCAGCGAGCGGGCGGTGACACTCTTGCCCGAGCCGCTTTCACCAACGAGGCAAAGTGTCTGGCCCCGCTTGAGCTGGAAGCTCACATTTTCGACGGCGTGCAGGATATGGGTGCGCAGCCGAAAATCGATCGAGAGATTTTCGACGGACAGGACAACGTCATCGGGAAGGTCGGTCATTGCTTCCTCCTCAATTGTCATAGGGGTCGGCGGCGTCGCGCAGGCCGTCGCCAAAGAAGTTGAACGAGAGCACCGCGACGACCACTGCCAGCGACGGCCAGATCAAGAGCCAGGGTGCGGTGGCGACCGTGCGGATGTTTTGAGCGTCCTGCAGCAGCACGCCCCAGCTGACCACAGGCGGCTTCAGACCGATGCCAAGGAAGGAGAGAGACGTTTCCGCGACGATCATCGTCGGCACGGCGAGCGTCACGACGGCGAGGATATGGCTCGTCAGCGACGGCAGGATATGGCGGAAGATCAGCCGCGCTTCACTTGATCCGTCGAGCCTTGCCGCAGTCACGAAATCCTCGCTGCGCAGGGCCAGGAAACGCCCGCGCACTTCGCGGGCAAGGCTTGTCCAGCCGAGCAGCGAGACGATGATCGTGATGACGAAATAGACACTGACCGGCGACCATGTCAGCGGGATTGCCGCCGCGAGCCCAAGCCAGAGCGGAATGGTCGGCATGGCACTTACCACCTCGATGACACGCTGGATCAGTGTATCGACCCAGCCACCGAAAAAGCCGGAGATCGAGCCAAGTACGACACCCAGGATCAGCGACATGGCAACGCCGACAAGCCCGATGGACATGGAGACGCGGGTGCCGTAGATCAGCCGCGAGAGCACGTCGCGGCCGAGCCGGTCGGCGCCGAGCAGATACATTGGATCGTTCGGGTTGATCGGGCCGATCAAGCGTCTGCTCATCGGGATGAGACCCCAGAGCTTGTAGGCCGGGCCTTTGACGAAGAAGCCGATCGGCACGACCTTGGTATCGTCGACGACGAAGGTGCGCCTGAGCGCCACCTTGTCGATCTCGACCTTGTAGCCCTTCACATGAAAGTTGAACTCGGAGCTGCCGTCGGGCCTGGTCACGAAGAAACTCAAGCCCTGCGGCGGCGCATAGGTAAATTGCGGCCTGGAGGTCGAAGGCAGCGCGGGGGCCAGGAATTCGGCGAAGAGGCCGACGAGATAAAGCAGGAGAATGATAACGCCGGCGACCATCGCCACCTTCTGGCGGATCAGCTTGCCGGCGATCAACCGCCAGGGACCGACTGCGGCGGTCGAGACCGTCTTGCCCTGCTTCAGTGGACTTATCGACGGACCATCGGCAACGACATGAAGAGGGCCGGTATGGGTTCCGAATTTTTCGTGCGTGCTCATCGGCCTCTCCTCAATCGAACCGGATGCGCGGATCGAGCAGCGCAAGCAGCAGATCCGACAAAAGCATGCCGACGAGGGTCAGCGCGGAGAGCAGCAGAATGAAGCTGCCGGCGAGGTACATGTCCTGCGCGACCAGCGCCCGGAAAAGCAGGGGGCCGGAGGTCGGCAGATTGAGAACGATAGCCGTGATCGTCACGCCCGAGACAAGATGCGGCAGCACCCAACCGATCGCCGACACGAAGGGGTTGAGCGCGATGCGAACGGGATATTTGAGGATGACCTTGTATTCCGGGAGGCCCTTGGCGCGGGCGGTAATGACGTAAGGCTTGTGCAGTTCGTCCGTCAGATTGGCGCGCAGGATGCGAATCATCGCCGCCGTTCCGGATGCGCCGATGATGATGATCGGAATCCAGAGATGGGTGAGAAAATCGCCGATCTTGGCGAGGTTCCAGGGTGCTTCTGCATATTCGGGCGAGACCAGCCCGCCAACACTCAGGCCCAGATACTTGTAGGCAATATACATCAGCGTCAGCGCCAGGATGAAGTTTGGCACGGCAAGGCCGATGAAGCCGAAAAAAGTGAAGACGTGATCACCGATGGAATGGCGGCGCACGGCAGAATAGATTCCGATCGGCAGTGATACGATCCAGACGAAGAGGAGGCTCAGCAGCGAGATGACCAGCGTTGAGCCCATGCGCGCCCAGATCAGGCCCGAGACGGGCTGGTTCCATTCAAAGGACCAGCCGAAGTCGCCGCGGCTGATAATCCCCCACATCCATTTCAGGTACTGGACGTAGAAGGGGTCGTCGAAGCCGTAGATCTGTTTCAACCGTTCTATTTGCGCCGGATCGACGGCCTGGCCGCTGTCACTCATCGTCGCGATCATCGAGGTGAGATAGTCGCCCGGCGGTAGCTGGATGATCAGAAACGAGATCAGCGACATGCCGAACAGGGTCGGTATCATGTAGAGCACGCGCCTGAAGATATAGCCAAGCATCGGAATGTCTCTCCTCCCGTTGAGAGCGCCCCTGCGCCTTCGTCGGATATTCATCCGCTCCCGGCCGGCAGCGGCCGAAAGCGCTCCTCTGCGCACTGCGCCTCATTTCCAGGAGAGGTGCAGCACCTCCAGCCGCTCGATCCCCGGCACCTCCACCTGTGCACGGCCATCCTTGACGCTGACGTTTGCGGCACGGTCGGCAACAGCGAGCCAGGCCCGCGCCACTGACTTGCCGGCAGGAATTTCCACCGAAACGGTCTGCGCCGCCAGAGGGTAATTTTCGCGGATCGGCCCCTTCATCATCATCGGATTGGTGAGGTTGAAGAGGCTGAGGGCGATGCCGTCGGAATTTTCACGAAGGGCCAGATCAACGACACCAGGACCCATGACGGTGACGCGCGGCGTCTTGCCGAGTGCCCAGTGGACGGCATTGGCGATCAGCCGGGCATGGTCAACGGCAAAGACCTCCCAGAAGATTTCGCCGATGTTCCAGGGAACATA
>Ga0102588_1001031_pt1 | contig 23637 bp, 22 predicted proteins | sample AraplaMF_Col_mMS_FD_76854 | JGI IMG/M metagenome (GOLD analysis project Ga0102588, IMG submission 76854) | Arabidopsis root microbial communities from the University of North Carolina, USA - plate scrape MF_Col_mMS (SPADES assembly) (version 2) | ecosystem: Host-associated > Plants > Roots >...
AGTTGCGGCAGGCCGATGAAATGGCGATCAGATGGCCGGCGAGATTGCCGCTGTCGACGGCCGAGACGTAACGAGGCCCAAGCGTCTGCAGCGTATCGGTGTGATACCAGTTGAACAGATGGCCGCGGAATTTCTCCATCCTGTCGATCGTCGCGATCGTCTGCTCCAGCCGCTCGAGCGTCTCCTCGAAGGAGAACCAGCCGAAATGCCGGCCGGAAACGACGGAGAGCAGATAGACGCCGATATTGGTCGGCGAGGTGCGCGCCGCGACGATCACATGCGGCGTTTCCTGGATATTATCAGGCGGCAGATAGTTCTGCTCGGCCGTCGTGAAGGTCTCGAAATACCGCCAGGTGCGCCGGGCGATCTTGCGCAGTTCGCTCGACACGGAATCGGCGACTTCGAGCCGGTCTTCGGTCTCCGCCGACTGGCTGACATACCAGGCAACAACAGGCGACAGGACCCACAGCAGGGCGAAGGGAATGCCGACGAGGAAGGCGTTGTCGCCGGGAAGGGCTGCGAAACCGAGCGCCAGCAGCGCCAGCACCGGCGCATGCCACATCGCCTTGTAATAGGAGATCAGCGTCCCCTGGCCGCCGGCCTGGACGCTGGCGGCGGTGCGCCACTGCAGCATCAGCTTGCGGCTGACGAACAGGCGGTAGAGCGAACGGCCGATCGCATCCGCCATCATGCAGGCCGAGTCGGCGATGAAGACGATGCGCAGCGCAACCTGTGCATTGGCCGCCGTGATATCGGACCAGACCGTATAGAGATGGGCGCGGGCGATGATATCGCTGGTGCGCGGGATGATGCCGTTGATGAGCGACAGCGTCGGCGCGACGAAAAGGCAGAAGATCAGCAGAATCTGCCAGATGAGTGCGCCGAGCGGACCCATGAAATACCAGCCGAGCACGGAGGCGAAGAACCAGGCGATCGGCGTCAGCGAGCGGCGCAGATTGTCGAACATCTTCCAGCGGCCGAGTGCCGTGACGCCGTATTTCGGATTGAACATGTAGGGCAGAAGCTGCCAGTCGCCGCGCGCCCAGCGATGCTGGCGCGAGGTTTCCACCTCGTAGCGGATCGGGAAATCCTCAACCAGTTCGAGATCGGTGACGAGCGCGCAGCGCGCCATCGAGCCTTCGAGAAGATCGTGGCTGAGCACGGAATTCTCGTCGATCCGGCCCTTCAGCGAGGCTTCGAAAGCGTCGACATGATAAAGCCCCTTGCCGGTGAAAGTGCCTTCGCCGGCGAGATCCTGATAGACGTCGGAAACGGTGAAGACATAAGGATCGAGGCCGCGATTGATCGAAAAGACGCGCTGGAAGACCGAGGCGTCCTTGCCCGTCGTCAGCGACGGGGTGACACGCGGCTGCAAGACGCCGTAGCCGCTTTCGACACGGCCGGTTTTCGGATTGATGACCGGGCGGTTGATCGGATGATAGAGCTTGCCGACGAGCTTGGTGACGGCATCGCGCATCAGGCGCGTATCGGCATCGAGCGTCATGACATATTGCACATTGGCCGGCACCGCATTGGCGCCCGGCAGATAGGTCGTGTCGCGGTCGCCGCGCAGCAACATGTTCAGTTCGTGCAGCTTGCCGCGCTTGCGCTCCCAGCCCATCCACACGCCTTCCGAAGGATTATAGAGGCGGCGGCGATGCAGCAGATAGAAGCGCGTCTTGCCGTCATAGGCATAGCGGGCGGAAAGATTGGCGATCTCACGCCGCGCATAATCGAGAACCTCGAGATCGGCAGCCGTTTCCTCGACCTCGCTGTCCGGCCAGTCGCTGAGCAGTGCGAAATAGATCTCGCCGCGCGGGTTGGCGAGATAGTGAACCTCGAGATTGCGCACGTGGTCGTCGACGCTGTCGCGGTTCGAGATCAGGCAGGGCACGACGAGCAGCGTGCGTGCGTCCTCCGGAATGCCTTCCTTGAACTCGTAACCGACAAGGCGCGCCGGCGTCACGAAGAAAGAAAGCAGAGTGTTGAAGAGACCCGTCGCCCCTTCTGACGCCGGTACCGAGAACATGATCAGCAGCACGGCGATTTCGATCGCCCCCATGCCGGCATTGGCCATGAACCTGCCGACGATCGCCATGGCGATGATCGTCAGCAGCATGACCGGCAAGGCAATCGCCAGCCAGTTGAACTGGCGCACGGCGCGAACGAAATGCTGGATGATCGTCGGGCGATAGCTCGCCCGCGACTCGAGCTTCGGCCGCTGCGCGCCCGACAGGAAACCACCGACATTCGGTTCATGCGGCTGCGGCTCGTCCGAAGCTTTGGCGGCATCGGTCATGTCGAGCGCCAGCTGGGCGATTTCCATTTCCGTCAGCGGCGAGCGCTTGGCCAGCTTCTCGATCTGTTTTCGATATTTGTTGCGCGAGCCGGAATCGAGGATGCCGTAATCCGAATGCTCCCAGAGCAGCCTGTCGACATGGCTGACCTGCTCGACCCAGACCGACCATTCGGCATCATCGATCTCACGAAGGCTGCGGACGATGTTGCCCATCGTCACGTTGCCGGAAGACAGGCGGCTATGTTCGGCCGTCGTCGCCTCTTCGGTGTTGCGGCCGAGTTCTTCCAGCCGCTCGTCGAGCCAGGTGATCGCCAGGCTCGACGTCTGTGAGCCGTCGCGCAGGCGATAGAGGAACTGCGTCGAGAATGTATTGTCCTCGGCAAGCGGTTCCAGCGTCTTCAGATAGGCGGCCGCTCCGGCCGGATCGGTCAGGCGCACCAATTCGTCGGCCGCCTCATTGGCGCGGCGGCGCATGCGGCGGCTGGCTTCGACACGGCTGGAAATGCGGCGAAGGTTTTCGACGAGCACGTAACGCACCAGCGAAGGCAACGCCCAGAGTTCGCCGATCTTCAGCGTCTCGCTGGCCTGGAAGCCATCGACCAGCGCCGTCAGGCTTTCCTGCGAGATCGTGCTGTGGGTATGGGCGACATAGAGCCAGGCAAGCACGAGGGTGCGCGGTACCTCGACGCCGCCGACGGCCATGGTCGGCAATTCGCGATAGAAGCGGCGGGGGAAGTCGCGCCGCACCTCCTGGATCGCCTCTTCGACGATATAGTGATTGTCCAGCAGCCATTCTGCCGCCGGCGTGATCGTCTCGCCGGCCTCGACATCTGTCGCCGTGGTCCGGTAGACGCGTAGGATTTCCTTCTCGTTTTCCTTATGGCGCGCGAAAAAATCGAAGGGAGCAAAGGCCGGCAGCTTGTCGACGCCGTTGCGGGCGACCCCATCGCCCATCGCCTTGATGTCCTCGATGGCAAGATAGGTCGAACGGATCGAATCGTTGTGATCGATCTGCTTCGTCTCGGTTTCGCGCGAAGGGCTCGGAGAAAGATGTGAAATAGACATGGGTTCGGTTCTGGATCCAAACGAAGTTATGGCTGTTTTGCTCAGCCTTTTGCACTGCTTATCATGACTGCTACATGAACGGAGCCCTATTCTTCAAAGATCGAAGAAACCGGGGCGGATGAGACTTGGGCCAAGCGAGGCAAACGGGCTAAGCCCCGGTTCAGAACGTGGCCCGACGGCTGATCGCGGCCATCGATACCCTCTCCACGAAAGCCATGGCGAAAATTTGGACACTATCGGAATAATTCAAGCCAAGAGGCATCAGCCGCCGCCCGCGAGCGCGGCTGGCGGCAATGCGAAAGCTTCGATTTCGGAAAAAGGAAAGGGCAGGATCGATAGACCATGTGCCTGGCGGCGGTTAGCACAGCTTGCGACCCTTGTCCTTTGCCGCTCCGTCACCGGTATTCAGATGGCGTGAAAAAAGTACAGAAGAATGATGATGGGGATCGGAATGCCGATCAACCACAATAAGATGCCCTCATGGCCACTCTCCCTTTGACATTCGAGTGCCAGGAGAATGCCGAGACACATCAAATGTTCGGAATTCTATAGGGGCGGAAACCGCCGCGGCGCCGGCACTTGCCAACGCTTACCATTCGCCGATTAGCCGACGACGCCGCAAACCATGGCGACGACGAACAGAAATGCCGCAGTGAAGATCGCTCCATGGAGCAGCGCCTGAAGCCTGTGACGCGTGGTGAGCGGCTTCTTGGCCGGTACGGAACCATATTGGTTCACGTGAGCATGCGAAATACCCAGATCTGCCATATGTCGCCTCCGTTGTTCTCGTGCGGCCGGTTGTGCGGCTCGCGCTTATATTCTTATTTTCTCTATCAAGTAGGTAGAGATAAATTTCCGTCCAGAGCGAAAGGAAGAGAAAATTCAACCAGCCTTTTTAGCAGAGCGTGCGCCATGCCCAGATCCAGGAGCGCTCGACGGCACTCTCATTCTCGGGCAGGTTGGAGGAAGTCTCGATCAGCCGGCGGTCCTTTTCCGCAGGAAGAGATACCGAAGCCTGTTCTTGGCGATCGGTTTTCACGGGAGGATCGAGGTAGCCCATGGTCATCCCACCGAGAAAGAACATGCCTCAACCTCCATTGATCACGAAAGCTAACAAACGTTAACAGGATCATGACAGAAGCAAAGCAGCTGTCAATAGTCTAGTTGAATGGTCGTCTTTTAGCAAAGCGTTATCCTTAACGCCGCTATCGATCTTTCCTTTTCAAGGGCTTGAAAAGATTGCCGTTCAGGCTTTGACGAAACCCTTGCTCGCGATCATCAAATTTCGCGTGTAGTCCTCGTGAACCGCGCCGCCCGCCAGTTCCTGAGAGCTCAGCCGCTCGACGACGGCGCCGTTGCGCATTACCGCGAGCCTTTCACACATATGGGTGACGACGCCGAGATCATGACTCACCATCACGAAGGTGAGCTTGCGGTCACGTCGGATCTGCTCCAGCAGGTTCAGCACCTCGGCCTGCACCGAGGCGTCGAGCGCCGATGTCGGCTCGTCGAGCAGCAGGATCGACGGTTCCACGATCAGCGCCCGGGCGATCGCCACGCGCTGCCGCTGGCCGCCGGAAAGCTGGTGCGGATAGCGGAACCGGAAACCATTGCCGAGGCCGACTTCGTCGAGTGCGCGAGCGATGCGCTTGTCGCTGTCGTCGATGCCATGGATCGCGAGCGGTTCGAGCAGAAGCCGGTCGATCGTCTGGCGCGGATGCAGAGAACCATAAGGATCCTGGAAGACCATTTGCACGCGGCGATAGAAAGACTTGCTGCGTTTCGAACCCTTCAGCACTTCGCCATTGATGTTGATCGCGCCGCCGCTGATCGGCGCAAGTCCGGCAACAGCCCGCAACAAGGTCGATTTTCCCGATCCGGACTCGCCAACGAGACCGAAGGATTCGCCGCCTTCGACGGCGATGCTGACATCCTTCAGCGCATGAAAATGGTCGTAGACGACGCTGAGATCGTCGACTTGGAGAGCTGCGCTCATGCCGCCCACTCCGGCCTGCGGTCGAGCACCGGCAGCGGGTGACGGTTTGAGCCGATCTCGGGCATGCAATTCAGCAAGCCTTGCGTATAGGGATGTTGCGCATGTTTGAGATCGGCGGCCGCGAGCTCCTCGACGATCCTTCCGGCATACATGACGATGACGCGGTCGCAGAAGGAAGAAACCAGCCTCAGATCATGGGAGACGAAGATCAGCCCCATGCCACGCTCGGACACCAGCCTGTCCATGATCCTCAGCACGTCGAGCTGGACCGTCACGTCGAGCGCCGAGGTCGGCTCGTCGGCAATCAGCAATTCTGGCCCGGCAATCAGCATCATGGCGATCATCGCCCGCTGTCCCATGCCGCCCGACACCTCGTGCGGATGCAGGTCGAAGACACGCTGGGGATCACGAATCTGCACCGCTTCCAGCATGGCGAGCGCGCGCTCGCGCGCCTCGGCCTTACCGACCTTCTCATGCGTGCGCAGCGTTTCGCAGATCTGCCGCCCGATCGACATGACGGGATCGAGCGAATATTTCGGATCCTGCAGGATCATGGCGATGCGCTTGCCGCGCAGCCTGCGCCTTTCGCCGGCCGGGGCATTGATCAGATCGATGCCGCTGAAATTCAGCCTTTCGGCCGTGACGACGCCGTGTTTCGGCGTCAGGCCCATGATCGCCCGTCCGGTCTGCGACTTGCCGGAACCGGATTCGCCGACAATGCCGAGCCTTTCCTTGCCGAGCGTGAAGGAGACGCCGCGCACGGCCTCGATCACGCCGGTGCGCGTGGGGTAGCTGACCTTGAGCTTATCAACCGTCAGAAGTGTCGTCATTGGCCACTCTCCTTCGGATCGAGCGCATCGCGCAGGCCGTCGCCGAGGAGATTGAAGCCAAGGCTGACGATGAGGATGGCGATGCCGGGCATCGCTGCAACCCACCATTGATCGAGGATGAAGCGCCGTCCCGAGGCGATCATCGCCCCCCATTCCGGCAGCGGCGGCTGTGCGCCCAGGCCGAGGAAACCGAGACCGGCCGCCGTCAGGATGATACCCGCCATGTCGAGCGTTACGCGCACGATCAGTGAGGAAATGCAGAGCGGCATGACATGGCGCACGATGATGCGAAGCGGCGAGGCGCCCATCAGCTTCACCGCCGAAATATAGTCGGAGCGCCGGACCGTCAGCGTCTCGGCGCGCGCGATGCGGGCATAGGGCGGCCAGGAGGTGATGGCAATGGCGATGATCGCGTTCTGGATGCCAGGCCCGAGGGCTGCGACAAAGGCGAGCGCCAGCACCAGCTTCGGAAAGGCCAGGAAAATATCGGTGATGCGCATCAGCGTCGCATCCACCCAGCCTCCGGCATAACCGGAGACCGTGCCGACGATCAGCCCGATCGGCGCCGAGATGATGGCAACGAGCGCGACGACGAGCAGCGTCAATCGCGATCCGTAGATCAGCCGTGAATAGATGTCGCGGCCCTGGTCGTCCGAACCGAGCAGGAATTCCCCGGTTCCGGGCGGCAGCAAGCGAGCATTGCGCAGATCGCCGACAACGGGATTATGCGTGGCGATGACATCGGCAAAGGCGGCGGTCAAAAGCAGCGCCACGATGATCAGCAGGCCGAGGACGGCGAGCCTGTTTGCCGTAAACTGCCGCCAGGTGACATAGGCGCGGCCGAGGCGAGCCTGCAGGCGCGATTGCGGCCGGTCGGAAAGCAGCCAGTCGCGGCGGCTCATCGCAGGAGGTGGGCTGGCGGAGGCCGTCATCGGTTTCGCGTCCTCGGGTCGAGCGTCCGGTAGAGAAGATCGGACAGAAGGTTGATGCCGATGAAGACCGTCCCGATGACGATCGTGCCGCCGAGAACGGCGTTCATGTCGGCGTTCTGCAGCGAATTGGTGATGTAGAGCCCGATGCCCGGCCAGGAAAAGACGGTCTCGGTCAGCACCGATCCTTCGAGCAGGCCGGCATAGGAAAGCGCAATCACGGTGACGAGCGGCACGGCGGCATTGCGCAGCGCATGGCCCCAGATCACCCGCGTTTCCGAAAGCCCCTTGGCGCGCGCGGCAACGATATATTCCTGGGAAAGCTCGTTCAGCATGAAGCTGCGCGTCATGCGGCTGATATAGGCGAGCGAGAAATAACCGAGCAGGGATGCCGGCAGGATGATATGGCGGAAGACATCGTAGAAGACATCCCATTGTCCCTGCCAGGCGCTGTCCAGGAGATAGAAGCCGGTGATCGGCGTGAACGTGTATTCGAAGACGATGTCGATGCGGCCGGGAAAGGCCACCCAGCGCAGTTGCGCGTAGAAGATGACGAGCGAAATCAGCGCCAGCCAGAAGATCGGCACCGAATAACCGATCAGGCCGATGACCCGCACGACCTGGTCGGCGATGCTGCCGCGGCGCACCGCGGCGAGAACGCCGAGCGGCACGCCGACGAAAGCGCCGATCAGCGTTCCGAGCGTTGCAAGCTCCACCGTCGCCGGAAATGCACGGCGAATATCGACCATGACAGGATTGGTCGTCAGGACCGAATTGCCGAAATCGCCGGATAGGATGCCTTTGATATAGATGAAGAACTGCTGATAGAGCGGCAGATTGAAGCCCATTTCCTGGCGTACGCGCTCGACGACATGATTGGGCGCGCGGTCGCCGAGGATGGCGAGCACGGGATCGATCGGCACGACGCGGCCGATGAAGAAGGTGACGGCCAACAGGCCGAAATAGGTAGTGACGGCGGCAAACAGGAACCGCCCTAGCGCCTTTGCGAAGGCGCTGGCACGGCCCTTTCGGGGCCGCGCCTCCTGTGGTGTTTCAACGGTGCTCAAGCCCCTCAATCCTGCCGGATTATTCCTTGGCGATCGGACCGACGAAATTGGTATCGAAGCTCGGACCCAGTTTGAAGTCCTTCAGGCTCTTGCGGTAACCGGCCACCTCGGTCTGCTGGAAGATGAAGACGAAGGGGCTGCTGGCCAGGTACTTCTTCTGGATATCCTGATATATGGCGGCACGCTTGGCGGCGTCGCGTTCCAGAAGTGCGGCCTTGGCTTGCTTGTCGAGTTCCGGCGCTTCCCAGCTGTTGCGCCATGCGAGCGTCTTCACCGTGCCGGCATCGGAATTGTCGGGATTGCCGGTGAAGGTATCGGCATTGGAGTTCGGATCGAAATAGTCCGAACCCCACTGGCCGATATACATGTCATGGGTGCGGGCGCGGTATTTGGTCAGTGTCTGCTTGCCATCCCCGGGGATGATTTCCATCTTCACGCCGGCCTGCGCCAGCGTCTGCTGCATGGATTCGGCGATACCCGTCACCGGCTGGTTGTTGCGCACATCCATGGTGACCGAGAAACCGTCGGGCAGGCCCGCCTTGGCGAGCAGTTCCTTGGCTTTGGCGACATCGAGCTTATAGGGATTCTCGTCGAGCGCGCCGAGCTGGCCCTTCGGCAGGAAGGTCTGGTGGATTTCGCCGATACCCTTGATCAAGGTCGCGCCGATCGCATCGTAATCGACCAGATATTTGAAAGCTTCCTGGACTTCCGGCTTCTTGAGGTTCTCGTTCTTGTTGTTCAGGCTGACATAATAGATCGTGCCCTTCGGCGCACTTGTCGTCGCGAGATCGGCATTTTTCGAAACGGCGTCGATATCGCCCGGCTCGAGGTTGCGGGCGATATCGATATCGCCGGCTTCGAGCGCCAGCCGCTGGGCAGAACTTTCCTTCATGTAGCGGTAGATGACGCGGTTGAGCTTCGCCTTGTCGCCGTAATAATTGTCGTTGCGCTCCAGCACGACGACTTCGTTGGCACGCCATTCGCGCAGCTTGTAGGCACCGGAGCCGGCATAGCCGGTCTTCAGCCATTCATTGCCGAAATCATTGTCGTATTTGTGCTCGGCATCCGGCGTCACCGCCTTCACGTGTTCCAGCACCAGCTTCTTGTCGACGACGGAAGCGACGGTTGCCGTCAGGCAGTTCAGCACGAAGCTCGGCGCATAGGCCTTGTCGACCGTGAAGACGAAGGTGCCGGCATCAGCCGCCTTGGCCTTTTCCGTGACGTTGTCGCCGGTCAGGCCGAACTGGGTGAGGATGAAGGCCGGGCTCTTGTCGAGCTTGACGGCGCGCTCGAACGAATAGGCGACGTCTTCGGCGGTGATCGGATTGCCGGAGGCGAATTTCAGGCCGGGCTTCAGCTTGAACGTATAGGTGAGGCCGTCATCGGAAACGCTCCAGCTCTCGGCCAGATCGCCCTTCACCTTCGACGTATCGTCCATGTCGAGACGGACGAGCAGGCTGTAGCTGTTGCTGGTAATCTCGGCGGTCGAAAGCTCGAAAGCCTCGCCCGGATCCATCGTGATGATATCGTCGATGGCAAAACCTTCGACCAGTGTATCCTTCGGCGTCTCGGCGAAGGCGGCGGGTGCCGCCATCATCAGGAGCGAAAGCGCGGCTCCGGCGGAAAGCATGCGGAAATTGCGGCTGAGTTTGGTCATCATCATGATCTGTTCCCCTGTTTTTTGATTGGATTAGGAAAGGCTTAGGCGCGGTCCTCCCGCCAAGCTTGGGCCAGAATGCGAAGCCAGTTTTCACGGGCAAGTTTTGCGAGGTCGGCATCAGCATAGCCAACCTCTTTGAGAGCGGCAATCAGCTTCTGATTGCCAGCCGCATCACCGATTTCCTCGGGAATGGTGGCCCCGTCGAAATCCGATCCGAGCGCCACGCAATCGATGCCGATGCGGTTCACGAGATAGTCGATATGGCGGATCATGTCGGCAAGCGGCGTATCGCTGTCCGAGCGGCCGTCGGCACGCAGCATGGCGGTCGCATAGTTGATGCCGACGAGCCCGCGGCTTTCGCGGATTGCATCGAGCTGCTTGTCCGTCAGGTTGCGTGCGACCGGCGTCAGCACATGGGCATTGGAGTGGCTGGCGACCAGCGGCTGGTCCGTCGTCTTCGCCACGTCCCAGAAACCCTTCTCGGTGATATGGGCAAGGTCGATCAGGATCCCGAGGCGATTGCATTCCCTGACCAGTGCGAAGCCGGCATCGGTCAGGCCGGGGCCTGTGTCCGGCGACATCGGGAAGGCGAAGGGCACGCCGTGACCAAAGACATTGTGCCGGCTCCAGACCGGCCCGAGCGACCGCAGCCCCGCTGCGTAGAATACCTCGAGCGCCGAGAGATCGGCGCCGATCGCCTCGCAGCCCTCCATATGCATGACGGCGGCGAAAATGTCGTCCGCCATGGCGCCGCGGATATCTTTCACCGTCCGGCAGAGCCGCCAGGCGCCTGCCTGGTCGAGCCGCAACGCGATCGCCGCCATTTCATTGGCAATGGCAAGGGAAGGCAGCGGATCAAGGGGGGCGGCCATCGGCGTGATATAGCGACCGTTGGCATCCGGATCGGCGAAGACGAGATCGCCCGAGGGAATGTAGATGGCACAGAGACCGCCGGAAAGACCGCCCTCTCTGGCCCGACACGCATCGATATGGCCAACCGTCGTGCCGTCCGCGAATTCCGCGATCGGATCGCTGCCGTCTTTTGAATGTGTCCAGAGTCGAAGGAGAACGTCGTTGTGACCGTCAAATACGAATTGCATCTGTCTTCCTGCGCTGCCCTACTGCATGATTCCTTAAATCGGAATCGATTTAAGGACAAATTATGCAGCATTCAAAGTGCTACAGCCTCCTTTGCGCGTCTTTTCAGTGCGCGGCGCCGTAGAGGGCGAATGAAGCGGCAGAATAGAAAAGCTGACGGGATTCGCCACCCCTTTTTTTAAAATCCGTCATGGTGTGGAAAACAGAACGGGGGCCCGAAGCCCCCGTAGAAAACCAGAGATCAGTGCTTGCGTCGCTTCTTCTGTCTGTAGACGTCGATGACGACAGCCGCGACAATGATGAGGCCCTTGACGATCTCCTGGTAATAGGCGTCGATCCTGAGGAAGGTGAAGCCGGAGGTCATGACGCCGAGGATGATGGTGCCGATGACGGTGCCGGTGATGCGCCCGACGCCGCCGGTCAGCGAGGTGCCGCCGATGACGGTCGCGGCGATCGCGTCGAGTTCGTAGCCGACGCCCATGCTGGCCTGTGCGGTTTCAGCACGTGCCGCCGTGACGATCCCGGCGAGACCGGCAAGCAATCCGGCAATCACATAGACCTTGACGAGGTGCGCCTCGATGTTGATGCCGGACACGCGTGCCGCCTGCGGGTTCGCGCCGATCGCATAGGTGAATTTTCCGTAGCGGGTATAGCGCAGCGCAATGTGAAAGATCAGCGCAACGACCAGGAAGACGACAACCGGCCAGGCTTTCGTTCCGATGAAATGAAACTGTTCGGTGATCCCGGAAACCGGCTGTCCCTTCGTATACCACTTGGCGACACCTCTGGCCGAAACAAACATGCCAAGCGTTGCAATGAACGGCGGGATCTTCGTATAGGCGATGAGTGCACCGTTCGCCAGACCGGCTGCCGCTCCGATCAGCAGGCCGATTATGATCGGCACGAAAGCCGGCAGGTCGGTCAGCGACGGAAAGACGGCCCGTCCCCAGGTCGACGACTGGGCGAAGCTTGTTGCAATCATCGCCGTCATGCCGACGACAGAGCCCGACGAAAGGTCGATGCCGCCGGTGATGATGACCTGCGTGACGCCGACGGCGATGATGCCGATAACGGAGACCTGCAGGATCATGATCGTCAGGCGCTGCGAATTCATCAGGAAGCTTTGGCCGATGAACATCCAGCCGAGCACCTCGTAGATGAGCGCGATGCCGACGAGCACGAGGAAAATGCTGAGCTCGGTCGGTATGCGCCGCCGCCTTTGCCGGGTTGCGAGCGGGGCTCCGCCCTCTGCTGCCTTGGTAGTCATGTCAAACCTCCCTTGGGCGATTGCCGGTGACGCATCACTGCGCAGCCAGTTCCATCACCTTGATCTGCGTTGCTTCGTCGCGATTGAGGAAACCGGTCACGCGTCCCTCATGCATGACCATGATACGGTCGCTCATGCCGAGAACCTCAGGCATCTCGGACGAGATCATCACCACCGCCACGCCGTTGCGCGCCATCTCCACGACCAGCCGGTGGATTTCCGCCTTGGCGCCGACATCGATGCCGCGCGTCGGCTCGTCGAGGATAAGGATGCGCGGATTGGTGAGCAGCCAGCGTCCGATCAGCACCTTCTGCTGATTGCCGCCCGAAAGATTTTCCACCCGCTCGTAAAGATTGGGCGTTTTCACGCGCAGTTTTTTTGCCATGTCTTCACAGGTTGCCTCGATAGCGCCCTGCTGCACGAAGCCGCGCTTGACGTATCTGTCCTGCAGAACGGCGATCTGCATATTCTCGAGAATATCGAGGATCAGTAGGCAGCCGGTATCTTTCCGGTCCTCGGTCAGGAACGCCATCTGGTGACGGATGGCCTCGGTCGGAGAAGAAATCGTCACCGGCTTGCCGTGGAGTTCGATCGAGCCGGAGCTTGCCGGCGTCACGCCAAACAGCGTTTCGGCAACATTCGATCGGCCGGAACCGACAAGGCCGGCCACGCCGAGGATCTCGCCGGCTCTGACATCGAAGGAAACGTCGCTGAAGACCCCCTTGAGACAGAGATCCTTGACGGAGAGCACGACCTCGCCGATCGGCACCTCTTCCTTGGGAAACATCTGGGTGATCTCGCGCCCGACCATCATGCGGATGATGTCGTCGCGGGTGACGTCGGTCGAGGCATGCGTGCCGATATATCGGCCGTCGCGGAAGACGGAGAACTCATCGGCGATCTCGAAAAGCTCGTTCATCTTGTGGGTGATGTAGACGATGCCGATGCCCTGGGCCCTGAGGTCGCGGATAATACGGAAAAGATGCTCGACCTCGCGCTCCGTCAGCGCCGAGGTCGGCTCGTCCATGATCAGCACGTCGGACTTATAGGAAACCGCCTTGGCGATCTCGACCATCTGCCGGTTGGCGACCGACAGGTGCCGGACCTCGATATCGGGATCAATCTCGATATTGAGCCGGGCAAACAGCTCCTCGGTCATGCGATGCATGAGGCCGTGATCGATGAAACCCAAGCGGTTTTTCGGTTCGCGACGAATCCAGATATTTTCCGCGACCGTCATGAACGGCATCAGGTTCAGTTCCTGATGGATCATGGCAATCCCGTTCTCCAGCGCATCGAGCGGAGATTTCAGCCGGATCTCGACCCCTTTCAGGCGGATATCGCCTTTATCGGGGATATAAATGCCGGCGAGGATCTTCATCAGTGTCGATTTGCCGGCGCCGTTTTCGCCCATCAGCGCGTGCACCGAGGCGCGCTTCAGCCGGAACTGCACGTCGTCGAGCGCGACGACACCCGGAAATTCCTTGCGAACGCCCTCGGCGCTCAAGAGATATTCCGCATTCGGAACTGCACCACTGGCGCGCACGGCGGCCATGGTTGTCGGGCTGACGGCCATATCATCTCCTCCGGATACGGACAGGCGGAAAGGATGCGGGCAAGGCCCGCATCCTGCTTGGCATTCGCCTCAGTTCTTGGTGACGAAGTCCTTGACGTTCTCAGGCGTGACGAGCTGGAAGGGAATATAGACCTTCTTGTCGACCTTTTCGCCCTTGGCAAGCTTCAGCGCCGCGTCGAGCGAGCCCTTGCCCTGGCCGGCGGCATCCTGGAACACGGTGACGTCAAGATCACCCGCCTGCATGGCGGCAAGCGCGTCCTGGGTGGCGTCGACGCCGCCGACGACGACCTTGGTCATATCCTTGCCGGCTGCCTTCAGCGCCTGGATGGCGCCGATCGCCATTTCGTCGTTGTTGGAGATGACGGCGTCGAATTCGATGCCGCTGGAGAGCCAGTTGGTCATCAGGTCGGCGCCCTGGGTGCGGTCCCAGTTGGCCGTCTGCTCTTCGACGATCTCCAGCCCCTTGCATTCATCCGTCTTGACGACGTCATGAATGTCCTGGGTGCGCATGCGCGCAGCCTGGTTGGAGAGCTCGCCCATGATCACCACGGCCTTGCCCTTGCCGCCGAGAATGCGGCAGATTTCCTTGGTTTCCAGCGTGCCGGATTCCTGCTCGTTGGAGGCGACGAAAGCCTGCTTCTCCGGCAGCGTGTCGACATTGACCGGCTGACGGTTGACGTAAACCAGCGGAATGCCGGCATCGGCCGCAAGCTTCGACATCGCCGTCGTCGCATCGGTATCGACAGGGTTGACGATGATCGCATCGACCTTGGAGGCGATGAAATTCTGGATCTGGCTCTGCTGCTTGGACACGTCGTTCTGTGCGTCTTCGACCTGCAGCGTCACACCGCTGAGTGTCTTTGCATAATCGGTCATGCCGTTGCGCAGAACCGTCAGGAAATTATCGTCGAACTTCGCCATCGAGACGCCGACGGTTTCTGCGTGAGCCGCCGTCGACATGACGAGCGCCATCGCAGTGCCCAGGATAAACTTTTTCATTTCACTTCCTCCACAAAGCGGTGCCCGGCTGCACCCTCCTCACGCCGGAGCTCCAGCGCCCTGGCCAAATAGAGGCGTCAGGGTGCCAGCAAAAAAGGTCGAAAATCATCGTAAAGCTATCGCGGCGATCTCGACGCTGGCAAATTTGCCTGTCGTTCCCCGCTACACTGCCTCGCACGAAATGCATGCTTTTTCAGTGCCTTATTTGATGACTTAAGTCCGCGAACTTCATAGACGGCGTCAATGCCGAGCGACTTTCACCCGATCTCCTCCCAGTTTTCGCGCGATCACGAGGCGACGTCACGAAGTTCGGCAAGCTTCTATTGATTTCGTTTTGCGGTCCATTCATCGTTGCTTGCAAACCCTCTCATCCTTGAAAGAATCGCCGCGGCGATGAGAGAACTCCATCACCGGCGCAACAGCGGCCGCGCTACGTCGGCGATATCGCGTGGCGCCGGTGGCGTTCAACCGCGCCGTGCTGACTGATCGAGGAGGGCATCACGGCAGACGCCCTTTTGCGCTCTCGGCAGGTGCAGCAGAGTCGATCGAGACAGGCGAACCTGTCTCAAGAAAGCGCAAGTCAACTGATGCGAGCTATTGGCTACTGACGACAGCCACCTGAGACGGGCCGGCAAAAGGGTGGAGAATGACATGCAGAAGGCTGAGAAAGGTGGAAAAGACGGACGCACATATGGGCTAAGCCATTAAAATCTCGCCGCTATTCCGAGACCAAACATATCAGACTGGCTTTAAGAGACTGAATGGTGCCCAGGACCGGAATCGAACCAGTGACACGCGGATTTTCAATCCGCTGCTCTACCAACTGAGCTACCTGGGCTAACCTGCTTCCGATGGCCCCTTTCAGGAAAAGAACCGCGGGGCCTTGGTTCGCCCCGGAAGCGAGCGGGGTTATAGCATCTTGTTCGGCCATGGCAAGCGTCAAATGACTCTTTTTTGACGGTCTTGCCGGCTTTGCGGATTCATGAGGAAATATAAGAGCTTCGCGGGTGCAGTGCTCTAAAGCGCGTCGCAATCCTTCAGACCGCTCCTCGCGCTTTAGAGCTTTATTTCTATGCATGTCGTTCTCCCAAAACCGCTGCGCATTTTTGGGCGACATGCATTAGTTTTCCTCATCCGGATAATCGACCTTTGCCTCATCGTCGGCAACCGGGATGGCATAGGCGCCGGTCAGCCAGCGGGAGAGATCGGCCTCGCGGCAGCGATTGGAGCAGAAGGGGTAATTTTCGCGGTGGGAAGGTTTGCCGCATTCGGGGCAAGGGCGCGCCTTGCGCAGCGGTTCGACCTTGGCGGCCGCTTTCTTGTCTTCAGGCATATCGGTCTGTCCTATAGGATCGGCCGTCGGGGCTCAGCCCTCGGGCCACCGGCTATGCACATCGAAGCCTTCGCCGGTCAAAAGCAGAATGGTTTCATAAAGCGGCAGGCCGACGACATTGGTGTAGGAGCCCACCATCTTCTGTACGAAGGTGCCGGCGAGGCCCTGGATGCCGTAGGCGCCTGCCTTGCCGCGCCACTGGCCGGAGGCCAGGTAGTTCTCGATCTCGAAGCCGGAGAGCCGCTTGAAGCGGACCTTGGTCTCGACGATCTTCTGGCGGATCTTGCGATCCGGCGTCACCAGGCAAACGCCGGTGTAGACCATATGGTTGCGCCCCGACAGCAGATGCAGCGAACTCAACGCCTCGTCGGCGAACTCGGCCTTGCCGAGAATGCGCCGGCCGACGGCGACCACCGTATCGGCAGACAGGATATAGCTGCCCTTCCAGGTGATATCGCCCTTGATGGCGGCAAGGGCGGCTTCGGCTTTCTCAGCCGAAAGCCGGCGGGCCAGCGAACGCGGATGCTCCGACTTCTTCGGCGCCTCGTCGATATCCATCGGCATCAGGCGCGAAGGCTCAATGCCGGCCTGGTTGAGCAGGTCAACGCGACGGGGCGAACCCGAGGCCAGAATGAGCTTGTATTTCAGCGTCATGGAACCTCGACCATCGGCAGACGGGAGAAAAGCCTTGCAGGGCCTTGGGCAAGCTTACTTGAAACGGTAGGTGATGCGGCCCTTGGTCAGATCGTAGGGCGTCATTTCCACCAGCACCTTGTCGCCGGCGAGAACGCGGATGCGGTTCTTGCGCATGCGCCCTGCGGTATGGGCGATGATCTCGTGTTCGTTTTCGAGCTTCACGCGGAACGTCGCATTCGGCAGAAGTTCGGTGACGATTCCCGGGAATTCGAGGACTTCTTCTTTAGGCATATAAGTGTTTTCTTCCTGTGGGTTGAATAGGCAGCGCAGGGCGCGCCTTGAAAATTTGGGCGGAAACTACACAATCAACGATGGTTTGTGAACCTTGTTGATCAGGCTTTCCTTTATTTGTTTTCATGCCGATTGCGCGGCGATGCCATTTCGCTTGAGTAGCCGGCTTTCTATGAGGCCGGCCAGGTGATCGCGAACCTCTCGGTAGCTTGTCAGAATCTGCTCGCGCGTTCCGCTTGCAACCGTGGGATCCATCGTCGGCCAGTAGACGACATCGATCGCATTCGACCGGGTCAACTCGAGCGCCGCGTGATGGGCCTGCGGCGACAGGGTGATGATCAGATCGAAATAATCGTCCTCGAGCTCTTCCAGCGTCTGCGGCTGGCGGCGGCCAAGGGAAAGCCCGATCTCCTCCAGCACCGCATCCACGAAGGGATCGCGCTCGCCGGCGCGAACGCCGGCCGATCGTATATAGGTATTGGCCGGCAGAATGCTACGGGCGATCGCTTCGGCCATGGGCGAGCGGATGGCATTCATCCCGCACATGAAGAGGATGGCGCCCGGCCGCTTTCCCTCGTCGATGTCGGCGGCACGATCCATTGCCGTCATCCGCGCCAGTAGAGCACGCAGACCAGCGTGAAAAGGCGCCGGGCGGTGTCGAAATCGATCTCTATCTTGCCGGCGAGCCTGTCCTTCAGCGTCTGCGAACCTTCATTGTGGATGCCGCGCCGGCCCATGTCGATCGCCTCGATGCGGCTCGGAGTCGCCGAACGGATCGCTTCGTAATAGCTCTCGCAGATCATGAAGTAATCCTTGACGATCCGCCGGAAAGGGGTGAGCGACAGGATATGGGTGGCGACGCCGCCGCCCTCTTCGGTGGTGATGGCGAAGACCAGCTTCGAATCGACCAGCGAGATGTTCAGCCGGTAAGGCCCGCCGGCGTGGCCGAGCGGCTCGAAGCTATTCTCCTCGATCAGATCGAAGATGGCGACAGCGCGTTCATGCTCGACATCGGGCGTCGAACGGCCGATCGTATCGTCAAGGACGACGTCGCAAAGCCGGAATTCGCCCTTCGCCATGCCCTCACCTTTCGAGGTTGAGGCGGATCGCGACCGACCGCGCATGGGCATCGAGGCCTTCGGAAACCGCAAGCGCGATCGCCGCCGGGCCGAGGCTGCGCAGCTGCTGCGGGCCGAGGCGCAGGATCGAGGTGCGCTTGACGAAATCGAGCACCGAAAGACCGGAAGAGAAGCGCGCCGAACGCGCCGTCGGCAGCACATGGTTCGAACCGCCGACATAATCGCCGATCACTTCCGGCGTATGGGCGCCGATGAAGATCGCGCCGGCATTGCGGATGCCATCGAGCAGCCGGTCCGGATCGGCGACGGCGAGCTCCAGATGCTCGGCGGCGATACGGTTGGCCAGCGGAATGGAATCCTTCAGATCGGCGACCAGGATGACCGCGCCGAAATCGCGCCAGCTCGCCGCCGCCGTCTCGGCGCGGTTCAGCGTCTTCAGCTGGCGTTCGACCGCCTGTTCCACCGCCTTGCCGAACGCGGCATCGTCGGTGATCAGGATCGCCTGGGCGCTGACGTCGTGTTCGGCCTGCGCCAGGAGGTCGGCAGCGATCCAATCCGGATTGTTGTCCTTGTCGGCAATGACCAGCACCTCGGAGGGGCCGGCGATCATATCGATGCCGACGGTGCCGAAGACATGGCGCTTGGCGGCAGCGACATAGGCATTGCCGGGGCCGGTGATCTTGGCGACCGGGGCGATCGTCTCGGTGCCATAGGCAAGAGCCGCGATCGCCTGGGCGCCGCCGACACGATAAATCTCGGTGACGCCGACGAGCTTGGCGGCGGCAAGCACAGCCGGATTGACGGCGCCGCCGGTGGCGGGAACGGCGATGACGATGCGATCGACGCCGGCGACCTTGGCCGGCACGGCGTTCATCAGCACCGAGCTCGGATAACTCGCCGTGCCGCCCGGAACATAGAGCCCGACCGCTTCGATCGCCGTCCAGCGCGAGCCGAGGCCGACGCCCATGTCGTCCTCGTAGATATCGTCCTTCGGCAGCTGCCGGCGATGATGGGATTCGATGCGCAGTGCCGCAAGCTTCAGCGCGCCCAGCACTTCCGAAGGCACCGCCTCGACGGCGGCGTCGATCTCCTCTGGTGTGACGCGCATCGGCACGGTGGCGAAATCGATGCCGTCGAATTTCAGCGAATATTCGGCAAGCGCCACGTCGCCGCGGGCCCTGACATCATCGATGATGGCGCGAACGACGGTGTTCACATCCTCGGAGATTTCACGCTTGGTCGTCAGAAAGGCGGCAAAATGCTGCTCGAAACCTTCCGATGCCTGATCCAGCCAGATTGCCAAGGCCGATATTCCCTCTCAACTCGAAACTGCGATATTCAAACTTCAGGCGTCAAGCACTGAAGCTCTTTTTATGCATGCCGTTATCCCGGAACCACTGCACACTTCCGGGCGACATGCACTAGCGGTGACGCGGCTTGGAAGAGGCCTCCCAGGCGCCTCCGATATCGGCCATCTGGACCTCGATGCATTCGACATCGAGCGCGATCGAGGCCGTGCCGGACAGCGACAGCTCGACCGTACCATCCGGCCCCTCGCCCTTCGGTTCGAAACGCAGCGCCAGCAGTGACAGCACCTCGTCGCGTTTGCCACGATCGATGCCGAGCGACCGGACGGCCAGCACGCGCTTGAAGACCAGGGCAGCACGGCGGCGCTCGAAACCCCGGCGCTTGCGCTCGGCACCTTCCCAGACGAAACGATTGACGGCAAGCGCGAACTGCGCGTCGCGCGGCGACCAGTCGATGTCTCCGACCTTGAAGACACTGTCCTGCATATGCGCGGAAACGACCGCAAGGTCCTCGTCATCGAGCGCAACAAGCTTCAGGTCGGTCATTCAGCCTCATCCCCCGCGGGCACCGCCGGAATGGCGATGCGTCAGAAGGGAAATAAGATGCCGCAGCGGATTACGCAACCGGGATAAGGGCGCGTTTACTCGCTGATGCGCTCGACGATGGCGCCACAGCGGGTCAGTTTCTCCTCGAGCCGCTCGAAACCGCGATCGAGGTGGTAGACGCGCGACACCGTGGTTTCGCCCTCGGCAGCAAGGCCGGCGATGACGAGCGAAACCGAGGCACGCAGGTCGGTCGCCATGACGGGCGCGCCGCGCAGGCGCTGGACACCTTCGATCTTCGCCGTCTGGCCGGAGAGCGAAATCCTGGCGCCGAGGCGGGCAAGCTCCTGCACATGCATGAAGCGGTTTTCGAAGATGGTCTCGGTGACGTGCGAGACGCCGGAAGAACGGGTCATCAGCGCCATGAACTGCGCCTGCAGATCGGTGGGGAAGCCGGGGAAGGGATCGGTGACGATATCGACCGGCTTGATGCCGGCGCCGTTGCGCTTGATGCGCATGCCGTTGTTGGTCGACGAGATCTCCGCGCCGGCCCGGCGCAGCGTTTCCACCGCGGTCTCGAGCAGCGCCACATCGGTATTTTCGAGCACGACGTCGCCGCCGGTCATGGCGACGGCCATGGCATAGGTGCCGGTCTCGATGCGGTCCGGCAGGACGCGGTGACGGGCGCCGGAGAGCGAGGTGACGCCCTCGATGGTGATCGTCGCAGTCCCCGCGCCCGTGATCTTGGCGCCCATGGCGTTCAGGCAGTTGGCGAGATCGGCCACTTCGGGCTCGCGGGCGGCATTGCCGATAACCGTCGTGCCGCGGGCAAGCGTTGCCGCCATCATCATCACATGGGTGGCGCCGACGGAGACCTTCGGGAAGGTGTAGCGCGCGCCGATCAGGCCGCCGGCCGGCGCCTTGGCGTTGATATAACCGGCATCGATGTCCATCGTCGCGCCGAGCGCCGTCAGACCCTCGATGAAGAGATCGACGGGGCGGGTGCCGATGGCGCAGCCGCCCGGCAGCGACACGCGGCAATGGCCTTCGCGCGCGAGCAGCGGGCCGATGACCCAGAAGGAGGCGCGCATCTTCGAGACCAGCTCATAAGAGGCTGTCGTATCGACGATGGTGCGGCAGGTGAAATGGATCGTGCGGGCGTAGGAATCTTCCTGGCGCTCGCGGCGGCCGTTGACGGCGACATCGACGCCATGATTGCCGAGGATGCGCATCAAGAGTTCGACATCGGCCAGATGCGGCACGTTTTCGAGCGTCAGCGTATCGCTGGTCAGAAGCGAGGCGATCATCAGCGGCAGTGCGGCATTCTTGGCGCCGGAAATCGGAATGATGCCATTCAGCTCATTACCGCCGACGATTCTGATACGATCCATGTGCGCTTACGGGCAGCGCCCGCCTTTCCTGAAAGTTCTGCCTTGGAATAAGGAGTGAGGTGTTTAGGGGATTTCTCGAGACGCTTCAATTCGCGACGGACGGAACATTACGATTCGTCCATTTTTGCGGCGGGCAGCCCATTTGTTTCGTCGGCCTGGCCCGAACGGCGGGCGCGGACCTGCTGTTTGCGTCGCCCCAGATTTTCCCTGAGCTTTTCGGCGGCGCGCTCGCGGCGCAGTTTCGCCTGTGCCTCGATCGCCTCTTTGCGGCTCTGCTGGCCGGTTTCGGTCTTTTCGTTCATGGGAACAGGATTAGCTGAATTCGCGCCGATCCAAAAGGCCCTTCGCCGCAATCGACGCGAAGTTGGAATTTGCAGCTTGCGCTGGCCGCCAAGCTGTGGCAATAGCCCCCCGTTCTCGCGATTGAGCCACCCGGCTCGCGCGGTCTGGTCCTGCTGCCGTAGCTCAGTGGTAGAGCACACCCTTGGTAAGGGTGAGGTCGGTGGTTCAATCCCACTCGGCAGCACCAGTCAACCGGTTGAAAAACCTTCATTATCTCTACAGACCCCACCCTTCCACCCGGAAGGAACGAGCAGAACAAAGAAGGATTTCCCGATCATTTCCGGGGGAAATCCGGGGGTGCCGTTCCGTGAATGTTCGACGACAAACCCGCGTCAGCAGATTCTCGATGCTGCCCAATGGCTGGCAGAGCAGCCTACTGCACCGAAAATCTCGCCCGACGATCTGAAAGATCGCTTTGTTTTGACGTCTGCCGACGCCAGCGAGGCCGTTCTGCTCGCGCGGCGCTACCGGATATGCCGGAGGGCTTTCGGATGAGCTCCAAGCGCCCGCCAAGGGCCGAAGACATCATCGCCTGGCTGCAACATGGGATAGCTTTGCTTGAGGCTGCCGGGGTTGCCATCCCCCGCGATCGGATCTTGAGGCCTGAGCGGCCGAGGATCGAGCGGCCGCTGAATTCAGAGCAAAGGCGGGTCAGGGATCACGTTGATCAGTTCATGGCGGCATCGGTCGACGAGTTGCCGGGCGCACCGCCGCTGCAGGCTCAGAAGATCTACGAGGCCTACCGGCGATTTGCCGATAAGAACGCGCACCAGCCGGTTTCACAGACAGCATTCGGGCGAGCGCTGGCGAAGCGACTCCGAAAAGAGAAGTTGGGATCGCGAATTTATTATCTCGACGTGCAGCTGCGTGATGAGCCGGGGTTGCCGCTATGAACCCCGTACCCCACCCCTCGAATGAGCCGCCGTTCTCGATTGCGTCGGAAACGCCGACGCAACGTGCACAAGCCCTTAAGGGTTTTGATACCAGCGGCCCGTTATCCCCGTACCCCACCCGCATAACGCCTCACGGCGACGACTATCGCAAGTTGGGCTATCGGCCGGATAGTTGGATAGTTTTCGTAGAGTTCTCGGATAGTCGGCGGCGGCGAAAGCGCCTAAACTTCAGGCACTTGGAGAGTCCGGATAGATTTCGCGCGCATATACGTAAGGAAAATTCGACAGCAGCAGCTTTTATAAATAATTGCCCTACGTTACGGGAAAAACTATCCGAACTATCCAATCCATTGAAATATCTAATAAATACTCTCCATACTACTATCCATAAACTAACCAAACTATCCATATATGAGGGGAAAAGGAAAAGTTGCGATAGTTGCGGTAGTTGTTGCGGGTGTTTTTGCGATAGTAAAAGCCTTGCAGCGCAGGGGATTGCGGTAGTTGCGATAGTTTTCCCCCTATATGCACGCGCGAAAAAATGGGGTGCGGGGCGCAATATCTTTTTTTTCGATATGCGTAATACGAGAAAACTACCGCAAACTATCGTACCCTTTGATTTCATTGATAAATACTATCGCTCAAACTACCGCAAAACTATTGCAACTATCGCAGGGTTTAGAGCTGGAAGACTTATTGATCGTCATCTCCTGAAAAGAGCTGGGATAAAGCCACGCCTTGCGGCAAGCCGGGCCTTTGGTCAACCCTGCACCACCCCCCCCGGTCAAGGGACCGTACAAACGATCCGACCGACTACGGGCCGGGGCGACCCCGGAAACCTGTCCGTTTTTTGGAAGAAAAAATTGGGTTTACGGGTTAACGATCCGGTTGACGGGTTAACGCGCCATGACTGGGGTTGACGCACAGCACAGCGTTGATGAAGCGGTCTCTATGGTCGCCCAACTGCGCGACATGCATGGACGGCTACGGGATGGTCGCCCACTTACGGGCCAGCAGGTCCAACTGCTCGTCGACG
>Ga0102588_1001033_pt1 | contig 23618 bp, 22 predicted proteins | sample AraplaMF_Col_mMS_FD_76854 | JGI IMG/M metagenome (GOLD analysis project Ga0102588, IMG submission 76854) | Arabidopsis root microbial communities from the University of North Carolina, USA - plate scrape MF_Col_mMS (SPADES assembly) (version 2) | ecosystem: Host-associated > Plants > Roots >...
TCGAACACATGGGCAAGGCAGCTCATCGTGTTGATCGAGGTATAGATCCCCGCGCAGCCGCAGGCGCATTCCTTGAGCGGGTCGACATGGGGCGCGGAATCCGTGCCGAGGAAGAACCTGCTATCGCCGCTCGTCGCCGCGGCCCGGAGCGCCAGCCTGTGGTTTTCGCGTTTTGCGACCGGCAGGCAGTAATAATGCGGGCGAATGCCGCCGACGAGGATGGCGTTGCGGTTGATGATCAGGTGATGGGTGGTGATGGAGCCGGCGAGATTGGCCTTGGCCGACTTGATATAGTCGATGCCATCTGATGTCGTGACATGTTCCATCGTCACCTTCAGCTCCGGCAGGCGCTTGCGCAGCGGATCGAGCACCGTCTCGATGAAGACGGCTTCACGATCGAAGATATCGACGTCAGGTGTCGTCACCTCGCCATGGACGCAGAGCGGCAGCCCGATCCTGGCCATGCGCTCCAGCACCGGCATGGCCTTTTCCATGTCGCGCACGCCGCCGTGCGAATTCGTCGTGGCGCCGGCCGGATAAAGCTTCATGGCGGTGATGAGGCCGCTCTTCTTGCCCTCTTCCACGTCGTCGGGGCTCGTATGCTCGGTGAGATAGAGCGTCATCAGCGGCTGGAAACGATGGCCGGCCGGAAGCGCCTTCATGATGCGCTCGCGATAAGCGGTCGCATCCGCGGTCGTAACGACCGGCGGCACCAGGTTCGGCATGATGATGGCGCGGGCAAAGGTGCGGCTCGTATCTCCGATCACACCTTCCAACATGGCGCCGTCGCGCAGATGCAGATGCCAGTCGTCAGGACGGCGGATGGTGATCGATTGCATGGGAGCCTCCGAAGCGATGCGGGTTGCGCCTCGATAGCATCAACACCGGTGCGGAAACAACTGTTCAGGCCAGCGCGATTTCCAATGTGATGTCTGCAGGCCGGCGATTTTCGAGGATGAGACGGCCGTTCGGCAGGTCGTTGCCGTAGACTTTGGCGCTTGCTTCTTCCTCGGTCAGCTTGTAGCCGCGCCAGCGATCCCAGAGGCGCTCTTCCAGAACCTCCATCGGCGGGGCGAGCATGATCGTGTAATCGAAGATGCCGTCGAGTTCGGCCCATTTGCCCTCAGTGAAGAGCAGATAGTTGCCCTCGATGATGATGAAGCGGTCCTTGGGATCGATCGGCCGGGCAGAGGCGATGGCAAGCTCACGCGAACGGTCGAAGACGGGAACGAGGACCTCCTGATCGGCGGGGCGCACGGCTCTGACGATATCGAGGAAGCCGCGCACATCGAAGGTTTCCGGAATGCCCTTGCGGGCCAGCAGTCCCCGTTCGATAAGGACCGCATTGTCCATGTGGAAACCGTCCATGGGCAGCACCGCAGCGCTCTCGCCCTTCGCTTTAAGGCCGCTGGCGACTTTGTCGGCCATGGTGGATTTGCCGGCGCCGGGCGGGCCGGCGATCGCGATCAGGAAGCGCCTGGAGTTGCCGGCGCGGTTCAAGACCTCGCCGACAATGTCGTCTATTCTTGCATTCATGCAGCGACGGGCTCCGCAGGGACCGCCTTGGCGCCGGTCATGAAGGCAACGGCGTCGGACATCGTGTATTCCTTGGGGTTGATGACCGTCAAGCGGCGCCCAAGGCGATGGATATGGATGCGATCGGCCACCTCGAAGACATGCGGCATGTTGTGCGAGATGAGCACGATCGGAATGCCGCGGGCGCGCACGTCGAGAATGAGCTCCAGCACGCGCCGACTTTCCTTGACGCCGAGGGCGGCGGTCGGCTCGTCCATGATGATAACCTTCGAGCCGAAGGCGGCCGCTCGGGCAACGGCGACGCCCTGGCGCTGGCCGCCGGAGAGCGTTTCCACCGCCTGATTGATGTTCTGGATGGTCATCAGGCCGAGTTCGGACAGCTTGTTGCGCGCCTGCTTTTCCATCGTCGGCCGGTCGAGCATACGGAACCAGGAGCCGAGCGGACCCGGTTTACGGATCTCGCGACCGAGGAACATGTTGTCGGCGATCGACAGTGCCGGCGAAAGGGCGAGGTTCTGGTAGACGGTCTCGATACCCGCGTCGCGCGCTTCCATCGGCGATCTGAAATGCACCTGCCGGCCTTCCAGGGTGATCACCCCATCATCGGGCGTGATTGCACCCGATATCGCCTTGATCAGCGAGGATTTGCCGGCGCCGTTATCGCCGATGACCGCAAGGATTTCACCCGGGTAGAGGTCGAAATCGGCATTGTCGAGCGCTGTCACGCGTCCATAACGCTTGACGAGGCCGCGGGCGGTGAGAATGGGTTCGACAGCCATGGTTACACCGAAACCTTTCTGATCCACTGGTCGATGGCGACGGCGGCGATGATCAGCACGCCGGTCAGCAGGACTTTCCATTGCGGATCGGCGCCGAGCATGTTGAGCCCCATCGACACGACGCCGACGATCATGGCGCCGAAGAGCGTGCCGAGAATGGAGCCTCGGCCGCCGAACAGCGAGATGCCACCGATCACGGTCGCGGTGATCGCCTGGAGATTATAATCGGTGACCGCCGAGGACGGCGAGATCGAGCCATTGCGGCCGATCGAGACCCAGGCCGCGAAAGCGGCGATGACGCCGGATATGGTGTAGACGGTCAACAATACCTTCTTCGCCTGGATGCCGGAAAGCTTGGCTGCTTCCGGATCATCGCCGACCGCATAAACATGCCGGCCCCAGGCAGTGTGATTGAGCACATACCACAGGAGCAGGACGAGCAGGACCATGGCGACGACGCCGAGCGTCAGCACGGCGCTGCCGAGCTTGAAGCTCGCGGCGAAAAGATGCAGCAGCGGCGCCTGTTCGTCGACGTCGGTGTCGCGGATCGTCTCATTGGCCGAATAGATGAAATTCGTCGCCATGACGATGTTCCAGGTGCCGAGTGTCACGATGAACGGCGGCAGTTTCATGTAGGCGACGAGAAAGCCGTTCAGCAGTCCGCACAGGCCGCCGACGAGGAGGCCGACAACGACCGCGATTGGTGTCGGTATGCCGTAGGTGATGGCGACATTGCCCATGATGACGGCCGAGATCACCATGATGACGCCGATCGAAAGATCGATGCCGGCGGTCAGGATGACCAGCGTCTGGGCCGCTCCGAGGATGCCGACGATGGCGATCTGCTGCAAGATCAGCGTCAGGGTATAGGACGAGAAGAAACGCCCTCCGATCGCTATTCCGAAGATCACGATTGCCAGCACCAGCACGATCAGCGGCACAGCGGCCGGTGTCGAGTGCAGAAAATGCTGGGCGCGCTTGATCAGCGAGACGGTCTCGTGCTCGAACGAGGCAACGCTCTTGTCGCTGTCGTCGAGGACACGTTCAAATTCCTGTGCTCCGGTCATTATTCCTCCTTCGCATCCGCGCGCCGAACCCACGCGGAAGCCGCGACCGATATACTTCCGGTCTTAATCAGCCGGTTTGTCGGGCGACGGCATATCGTCCGCCCAAAATGGCCGGGGATCAAGCCCCGGCCTTTCTGATCTCAATCAGGCAGGGCTCAGCCCCAGCACTTGTCCGTGCCTTCCTTCGTATCGATCGACTTGACGCCGGAGACCGGCTTGTCGGTGACGAGCGAGACGCCGGTGTCGAAGAAGGACTTGCCTTCGGTCGGCTTCGGCTTCTCACCGCTGTCGGCGAACTTCTTGATCGCCTCGATACCGAGCGACGCCATCAGCAGCGGATATTGCTGCGAGGTGGCGCCGATGACGCCTTCCTTGACCGACTTGACACCCGGGCAACCGCCGTCAACCGATACGATCAGCACGTTCTTTTCCATACCGACGGCCTTCAGCGCCTGATAGGCACCGACTGCAGCCGGTTCGTTGATCGTGTGGATGACGTTGATGCTCGGGTCCTTCTGGAGAAGGTTTTCCATGGCCTTGCGGCCGCCTTCCTCGTTGCCGTTGGTCACGTCATGGCCAACGATGCGCTTGTCATCTTCATCGCCGATCTTGTTCGGGTTCTTCGGGTCGATGCCGAAGCCCATCATGAAGCCCTGGTCGCGCAGAACGTCGACCGTCGGCTGCGATGGCGTCAAGTCGAGGAAGCCGACCTTGGCGTCCTTGGCCTTGTCGCCGAGCGTTTCCTTGGCCCACTGGCCGATCAGCTTGCCGGCGAGCAGGTTGTCGGTGGCGAAGGTGGCGTCGGCGGCATCGGCCGGCTCGAGCGGCGTGTCGAGCGCGATGACCAGCAGACCGGCATCACGCGCCTTCTTAACCGAAGAGACGATGCCCTTGGTGTCGGACGCGGTGAGCAGGATGCCCTTTGCGCCGTCGGCAATGCAGCTTTCGATCGCCGCGACCTGGCTTTCGCTGTCACCGTCGATCTTGCCGGCATAGGACTTCAGCTTAACGCCGAGTTCCTTGGCCTTGGCCGTCGCACCTTCCTTCATCTTGACGAAGAAGGGGTTGGTGTCGGTTTTGGTGATCAGGCACGCGGAAACATCCGCCGCCATTGCCGGAGCGGAAAAGGCGACGCCGAGCGCGAGAGCGCCGAAAGCGAGAACTGATTTCTTCATGAACTCCTCCCAGAGATTAGCCGACCCGCCCCCAAGGCGGTGCCGGAATTCATGCACGGCGAGACTTGCGGAATGTGACATGAGCCCCCTCCAAAGCCGTCCCGTGCCGTTGACGATGGCAATTAAGAGCGAAAGAAAACGGCTTGTCAATAAATAAATCCAATTGAATTATTAATTCGATGTGGCATGCTGGCGGGAAATCGGGCATAGGCCGTTAATCGGGAGGAGTGGCCAATGTCGTCCTTGGATGGTCCGGATTCGATGCCGGTCCCACCGCCAATTCTGAATCCGTCGGGAGGTGCGAACCAGATCAGGGTGCGCGCCTATAACGAACGGCTCGTGCTGTCGCTGGTGCGCCTCTACGGCGCGCTGTCGAAGGCTGATATCGCACGCCGCAGCGGGCTTTCGGCCCAGACCGTCTCCGTCATCATGCGGGTGCTGGAGAAGGAAGGGCTGCTTTCGCGCGGCGAGCCTATCCGCGGCCGCGTCGGCCAGCCATCCATACCCATGCGGCTTAATCCGGATGCCGTCTATTCCTTCGGCGTAAAGATCGGCCGACGGAGCGCCGACCTCGTGCTGATGGATTTCGTCGGCAGGATCCGGCTGCAGTTGCACAGAATCTATGCCTATCCCCTGCCCCACGAGATCCTGTCCTTTGTGACGCAGGGGATCAAAGAGCTGGAGGGAAAACTCGAGGAGCGCGAGCGCAGCCGCATCGCCGGCCTTGGAATTGCAGCACCTTTCGAACTTTGGAATTGGGCCGACGAAGTGGGGGCGCCTGAAGGAGCCATGGAAGTCTGGCGCGACTTCGATCTGCAGGCCGAAATCGCTGAACAAGTCTCTTATCAGGTCTTCCTGCAGAACGATGCCACCAGTGCCTGCGGCGCGGAACTGGTGTTCGGCGTCGGTCCCTCTTATCCGGATTTCGTTTATTTCTTCATCGGTTCCTTCATCGGCGGCGGGATCGTGCTGAATTCATCGATCTTTTCCGGAAAGACGGGCACGGCAGGCGCGATCGGCCCGCTGCCGGTGCGCGGCAAGAATGGCGAGACGCTGCAGCTTCTGGAGATCGCTTCGATCTTCGTGCTGGAAAACATGCTGCGCGAACGCGGCATCGACCCGCAGCCGCTCTGGTATTCGGCCGACGACTGGGTGGATTTCGGCGAACCTATGGAAGCGTGGATCCAGGATACGGCCAAGGCACTGGCGCAGGCGATCGTGGCGGCCGCCTCGATCATCGATTTCAGCGCCGCCGTCATCGATGGCGGTTTTCCCGACTGGGTTCGCCGGCGTATCGTGCAGGCGACGATCCATGAAGCTGAAAAGCTCGACCTGCAGGGCGTCGTCATGCCCGATATCGTCGAAGGCGTGGTCGGCGCGCAGGCACGCGCCATCGGCGGCGCCAGCCTGCCGATCTTCGCGCGTTATCTCACCGACCAGAATGTGCTTTTCAAGGAGATCGACAATGCTGAAAGGGCTTGACCCGCTGCTGAGCCCGGACCTGCTCGCGACATTGCGCGGCATGGGCCATGGCGATGAAATTGCCATCGTCGACGGCAACTATCCGGGCATCGAACATGCACGGCGACTGATCCGGCTCGACGGGCACCATCTCATTCCGGTTCTCGATGCTGTTCTGAGCGTCCTGCCGATCGACGATTTCGTCGACGAGGCGATCTTCCGCTCGACGGTGAAGGCCGATCGCGACACGCTCGACCCCGTTCATGAGGAGATGATTGCCTGCTGTGCCAGACACGAGCCGGATCGCGAGGTCGTCCCCCTCGTTGGGCAGAATTTTTACGGTCGGGTGCGCGCGGCTCACGCGGTCATCCAGACCAGCGAGCCCAGGCTTTACGCCAACATCATCCTGCGCAAGGGCGTGATCTATCCCGCGGCCAGCGACGCACTCGCCAAGGCCGAGGTCGATCCTTTCGTCTATTGAGACCTGAGATCAGATCTCGCCGGCCGATGGTCCCCAGACATCCGTCAGGGCAAAACCGAGGGGATGCGGATCGAAGGGATCGAGTGCGACCTGCGACAGACCGAAGGTGAAGCCGCGGCCTGATATCGTCGGGATCACCGCGGGTTTACCGGCGACTTCCGTCACCGCCTGCAGGCCGACTTCGAATTCCGAGCCGATGATCGACTTCGACTTGAAGACGTCGCCGACCTTCGCCTTTCCGCGCGCGTAGAGGGTCGCGAGGTTGGCCGAATTGCCGGTGCCGCAGGGCGAACGATCGGCCCGTCCCGGCCACATGGTCGTGCAGGTGCGAACCGTGCCGTCCGCTTCCAGATCTCGGAACATGACATAGGCCACGCCCGAGATTGCCGGGATTTCCGGATGCTCGACGTGCATATTGCGGTTGATGAGATCCTTGAGGATCATGCCGGCCTGCACCAATGTTGCGGCATTGGCCTTCTCGATCGTCAGATTGATCTGGCCGACATCGACCAGCGCATAGAAGATGCCGCCATAGCAGATGTCGGCCTTGATCTTTCCCCAATGCGGCGTGTCGATCTCGACATCCAGCTCATGGACGAAGGACGGCACCATGGTCAGTTTCACCTTCTCGCAGCGACCGTCGCGGCAAGTGGCCGTCGCCTTGACGAGGCCAGCTGCCGTTTCCAGCGTGACGATGGTTTCCGGCTCCTTCATTTCGACGATGCCGGATTCGAGAAGAGCGGTCGTGACGCAGATGGAATTCGAGCCGGAGCTCGCATGCGCCTGATCCGGCTGCAGGATGATGAAGGCCGCATCGGCATCCGGATGCTTTGGCGGCAGGAGCAGGTTAACCGAGCCGATCGGCGCGCCGCGCGGCTCGAGGCAGAGGAAGCGACGAAGCTCTTGGCCCTTCGGATCGGTGTTCAGCCAGTGAAGCTGGGCGGCAACCGTCTCGCCCGGAATCTTCGGCACGCCGCCAATCGCGACCTTGCCAATTTCACCTTCGGCATGAACATCCAGAAGCTGGATCGTGCGCTTCCATCTCATCTTGCAAACTCCAATCAGACTTAACGCGTGATGCCGTCATCAACGCGGATATTCTGGTCGGCGACGGAGCCGCCGATACACTGCCACTAGTATCTATCGATACGGAATGGCTTGATATCAACAGACGTTTTGGCGCCCGTCACCATATCCGCGATCAACCGCGCTGTCGTTGCCGAATAGGTCAGGCCGAGATGGCCGTGACCGGTGGCATAGAAGACGCCTGATATTTTCGAGGAGGACGAAATGATCGGGATCGTATCGGGCAGCGCCGGGCGGTGGCCCATCCATTCGCTTGTATCTTGAACCTTCAGGTCGGGCAGGATGCGTTGCGCATGGCGCACGAGCACACGCGACCGACGGAAATCAGGCGCGGCCGTGAGCCCAGCCAACTCGACATTGCCGCCGACGCGGATGCCGCCTGCGGTCGGCGTGACCATGAAGGCACGATGCGGCCAGATCACCGAATAGCGCATGGAAATACCAGGCTGCATGATCTGCGTATGGTAGCCGCGCTCGGTTTCGAGCGGGATCGGCTCGCCGAGGGCTTCGGCGAGGAAACGGGTATGAACGCCAGCGGCGAGAATGACGTTATCGGCCTCGATGCGACTGCCGTTTTCGAGAAGGACGGCGGTTTTGCCGTCACCCCTGCGCTCCACACTCTTTACCTTGCCGGAAACGAAGTTGGCGCCGGCGGCCTTCGCGGCATCGGCGAGCTTCACGACAAGCTTGTAGGGATCGCGGATCGACTTGTTGTCCGGCAGCAGCACCGCCTTGGCGATTTTCGGCGAAAGGGTCGGCTCGTAATACTGGATCGCGCCATTGCTCAGCACTTCGAACTCGAAGCCATAGCGACGCATCAGTTCGAGATGGCTGCGATCCGCATCGAACTCGGCCTCGGTTTCGTAGATCGCCAGGCATCCTTCCTCAGTCATGAGCTCGGGAGCGCCAATGGCATCGAGCATGGCGCTGATATCGCCGAGAGCAATTTTGGAGAGGCTCATGCCCGCATCCTCGATCTCTCTCAGGCGCGAGGGACGGCCGGCAGCGAGGAAACGCAGGAACCAGGGCAGGATTTTCGGCGCATAGGACGGCCGCAGCCAGACCGGGCCTTCCGGATCGATCAGCCAGCGCGGCAGCTTCTTCCAGGTCGCGGGACCGGAGCCGGCTGCGAAGTCGAGCGCGATGCTCGCCATGTTGCCGTAGGAGGTTCCCCTGCCCGGCTCGCCCTTATCGATCAATGTTACCTGAAAGCCGCGCCGCTGCAACTCGAAAGCAATCGAAGCGCCGACCACACCGGCGCCAACAACGGCCACCGTCTTATTCGTTTCATTCGCCATGTCTTGTCCACCACACGGCAGAGTCGATTGCCGTTCAAGGTGTGATATATCACAACAAAGCGAATGCCTATGATTTTTTACTGCGCCTCTTCCGGCAATCCGGCACCGACGCTATCGCCCACGGACCCGACAGTATTGTTCATCGACTGACCGAGACGGCGCACCTGAGCATCGTAGTTGCGGCGTGTGCGGGGATCGAAGATGGCGATCGGTGTACTGACTGCAAGGCTGACAGCACTGCCGGCCGTCTGGGCTGCACCGATGGCAACCGCACCGACCGCTTCGCCGAGCCCCACTTCAGAATCGGTGATGGTCTGGCCGGCAATCAGCCGGTCGCCGATGAGCTTTACCACTTCGGGGCTCTCAGCGAATTTGCCATGGTTCAGGCGGTCGCCGGTCTTCAGCTTGGTGAGGTCAAGCACGGTGATACCAGCCGCTTCCAGCTTGCTGCGATAGGGCTGGGCGGAAGGATCGATCTGGCCCAAGCGATCGACATTGCCGGAGATGCGGCGCGAAAGCGCCAGCGCCCGATCATCCTGGGATACGAAGATGGTGAAATGCGGCTTGTCCTTGCCAAGGCTCATAAACTGACGGCCGAACACGTCGACATCGAGATCCGGCGAGGCAAGGATGACGTTGTTGATCTTGGAGGCGACGTGGCCGTCGCGGATCGCCATCTGGCGCAAGGCTTCGACCGTCAGCCACGTGCCCATGGAGTGGGCCATGACGGTGATGTCGTCCACTGCGGGATTGTTTGCCGTGCGCCGCAGCAGCTCTTCCAGCGCATCGCGGGAATAGTTGGTGCTTTCCTTGTCGTAATTGTAATCAAAGATGCTGGCGCGCGAAGGCCAGGTGAAAACGACGGGCGCAACGTCGGCATGCGAATCATGGACGATCTGCGCGAAACGATAGACCGCATCCTCGTAGCGATTGTTGAAGCCATGCACGAAGATGAGGACACGCTTGCTCTTAGGCATATGCGTCCTCAACCAGTTCTCTCCCGCCTTCTCCCCATCCAGCGGATCGACTGCGACAGTAACAAAGTCCTTGAGCGGGTCGGCGGGCAGACGACGAGGCCATTGCACCTGTCCTGCCTTGCGATTGGCTTCCGGCGGAATGGAGACATCGACGGCATCGACCATCAGCCCGGTGCCACGCTCACCGGAGAAGAGAACGGCCGGATTTTCATCAGCAGCACGCGTGGTCGCCACCAGCAGATCCACGCGCGACGTACCCGAAGGCACAGTGCCGGCCGCCTGCATGACGCCGATCGGCCGGCCGCAGGAGGCGAGGCCGACGCAGAGGACGAGCAGGGTTGCAAGGGCTTTGCGAGAAACGCCGCATCCGCCGATCATGACATCTCCGCAGGTTCAGGCGTCATCGCGCCAAGCCACCGACATGCGCTTGACGCGCGCTCCCAGTTAGTCCGAGCCCATGAGCCAAGTCAATTTTACGAAGGTTTTAGGAGAGATTCGGTCCTGAAAAGAAAAGAGCCCGACGCGGGAGGAGGTGCGTCGGGCTCTTGATCCTGACTGACAACTGGGAGGAGGAGTGTTGTCAGTCCGATGAAGGAGCGCTGGGAGGAGGAGTGCGCTGCCTTCGAGATCATTAATACCCAATTCATTTGATGGAGAATAGCGAAATTACCGCAATGCAGCAATGCATTGAACGCAATGCTTGCCTCACCGAGGTCACATGTGCGCCTCATTTTGCGGCATCTTTGATCAGCTGGTCAAATTATTGGGCAAAATGCTTGCGCGTGGATCCAATAGGCCCGGCCATCCGCAGGCATGAAACGAAAATGGCCGCAGCTGAAGCCGCGGCCGTTTCATGAGTGATCTTATGCTTATCAGGCGGCTTTGAAGAGCTTCTTGCCTTCGGCATCGAGGGCAGTGAACTCCTCGTCCGACAGCGTGATGTTTACCGCGGCGACGTTTTCTTCCAGATGCTTGACCTTGGATGTGCCAGGGATCGGCAGCATGACGGGGCTGCGCTTCAGCACCCAATCCAGCGCGATCTGGCTCGGCGCCGCATTGTGCTTCCTGGCGATCGTATCAAGCAACGAGCCGGGCTTGGCGAGATCACCGGCGGCTAAAGGATACCAAGGGATGAAGCCGATATTGTGCTTGGCGCAATAGTCGAGCACATCCTCGCTGGTGCGGTCGACGAGATTGTAACGGTTCTGAACCGTCGCAACCTTGAAGACTTTGGAGGCTGCCTCGATATCGGCCACCGAGACTTCGCTGAGGCCCGCATGGCGGATCAGGCCGGAATCGAGCAGCGACTTGATGGTGTCGAACTGCTCCTTGGCCGGAACCTTCGGGTCTATGCGGTGAAGCTGCCAGAGATCGATCTGCTCGACACCTAGGTTGCGCAGGCTCTTGTGCACCTGCTGGATCAGATATTCCGGACGGCCGAGCGGCAGCCAGATATTCGGTCCGTGGCGCGTGAGACCGCCCTTGGTGGCGACGACGAGGCCTTTCTTATAGGGGTGAAGCGCTTCCTTGATCAGCCATTCGGAAACGTCAGGACCGTAGGAATCGGCCGTATCGATGAAGTTGACGCCGAGTTCCGGCAGCCGCTTCAGCGTGCGGATCGATTCATCGTGATCCTGGGGCCTGCCCCAGATGCCGTCGCCGGTGATGCGCATGGCGCCGAAGCCGAGGCGGTTGACCTCCATATCGCCGCCGATCTTGAAGGTACCGGATTTCGCTGCATTGTAATCGGTCATCGTCTTTTCCTCTCTTGGTCAATAAAATCATTCAAAATCGGTGGAGCTGGAGACCTGCTCCCAGGCGTCGAATTCGGTCCTGAGAGACCCAAGCTTCTCGCGAACGAGGCTGATCGCGTCACGCCCAAGCCAGAGATGGGCCGGCGGATCGTCGGACGCAATGAGCTTCAGCATTGCGAGGGCAAACTTGCTGTCATGACAGAAAGCGATGCCCGGCATGGTGATGATCCCGCCCATCGAGGTGACATTGAGGATATGGCCGCTGTGGCGTTTGGGCATATAGGGCAGCGCCGCTTGTATGACAGCCACCGACCCGAAAACATTCCCACTCCACTATCGGGATCGACGGCGCGGGCCAGCAAAGCCACACGCGCTCATTTCACGCAATTCCGGACGAAACCTGCTGTCTGGAATTGCTTTAGAGCCGCCCCTTCGCCTCGTCACCAAATTCGGCCAGCATTTTCCAGAGTTCGCCAAACGTCTCGCGTGCGAAGGCTTCCATCGAGACGCCGGCGGAACGCTCCTGCCAGAGTTCGCCGCCCACGCGCAGCGCACCGATGACGACCGCCGAAAGCAGGCGCATGCGCGCCCGTATCTCCGGCTCGCCACCCTTGCGGGCGATCAATGCCTCGGTCAGCTTCTGCTCCAGCTTGGCATATTTGAGCTGATCGCGGGCCTTGAGGGCAGGCGTGTGGTGGATCAGTTCGCCGAGCGTCAGGGCGCGTTCATCAGCTGAGGCCATTACGGTGGCTGTCAGCGCTTCCTCGACGGTCTTGACCGCGGATTCACCTGATGGCCGGGCGGCAATCGCCGCCATCAGGCGGTCAGCGAAGGAATCCTGCCAGGCGAAGACGACTTCTTCCTTCGACGGGAAATAGTCAAAGAAACTGCGCTTCGACACATCGGCTGCTTCGGTGATCTCTTCGATGGTCGTCGCGTCGAAGCCACGCTTCAGAAAAAGGCTCGTCGCTGCCTGCTCGATGCGCTCGCGGGTTTGGCGCCGCTTGCGCTCGCGCCTGCCCTCGACGGTTTCAGGCTGTTTCTTCCCGGTCATTTCCATCGGGTGTCATTCAGTCATCCGCTTCGGAGAAAGCGGCGATCTCCGTATCCACTCCGCTGGTACGATATTTGAAACGCTCACGCGAGAGCTCAAGCGGCTTGCGGCGCGAAATCCGGTAGACGGACGCAGGCGGCAGGTTGCGGACCGTGCCGCCGATGCGCGTCGCTTTCAGGCCCAGGCGATCGAGGATCGGACGCGGCACGGGGCAGCGCGGCCCATAAGTGAACTGATAGAAGGCGCCGCCGGCCCGCATATAGACAAAAGCCCCTGCGAGGATCGAGGCGATCTTGCGCGGCGACATGGAAAGCAGTGGCAGACCACTGACGACAGCGCCGACGGGTTCGCCCTCGAAAATATCAGCCTGCGCCAGATGGGCTGCGTCCATCTGCAGGATACGCGCATCGGGGAAACGCTTCTGGAGCGATCCTATGAATTCAGGACCATATTCGATGAGCGTCAGGTCGCACTCGCTGATGCCGCGCGCAAGCAGCGCGCGGGTGAAGACGCCGGTGCCCGGACCGAGCTCGATAATCGGGCCGTCCAGCGCAGCGATCTCGCTGGTCATGATTCGGGCGAGCGAGTCGCCGGAGGGCGCAATCGCGGCAACCCTCAACGGGTTGTTCAGCCAGGAACGGAAAAAATGCAGGAAATCGGAGTATGCACTCTTTGCGATCATGATTATCCCACCTGGCTGAAACGTGATTGACTGTTGATACGACGATCTCCCGCAGCATGGCAATTCCAAGGCAGGCCCGTCAATCCATCGCTTCTTCGCACGTCTTTCTCCTCAACATTTTGTGTATTTTTGTATTTATTGTATTTTTGCATTTGGTGCAATAATTCTCATCTCGAAGGCTGTTGGAGACTGACAGATGGCGATTTGGACGGCGAAAGACATGCAGAGGCAGGATGGAAAGCGTGCCTTGGTCACTGGCGACCCTTTGCGATCCTGCGCGACGAGCCCTGGCGAAAGGCTAAGGCTCTCACCGGTGTCAGCTGCAGACTGCAACAGGACTCGGATATCAGGAGATTTCGATGACTGACTGGGCGACGAAGAACATACCGGACCAGACGGGCCGCATCGCAGTCATTACCGGCGCACAATCGGCATCGGATATGAAACCGCCAAGGCGCAGGACAAGGCGGTCTGGCGGAAGCTGTGGCAGGTTTCCGAAGATCTGACCGGCCTTTCCCTCGACAGCGTGACCGAAACAGCCCTGGAACGAAAAAGGCAGCCGTGAAAGCTGCCCTCTTTCGCGGTAGGGACCCCGGTCCCTTCCCCTCGCCTCATGCCGTCAAATTATTTTTAATAGTTGCAGCCCGAGCTGCTAGTCGGGTTGAAGCGGAGGCCGCAGGCCATGTTGAGCGGCTTCTTCGGGCTGTACTGATAAGGCATGGAGCTTCTGGATGCACCGTTGACCGAACCGGTTGTACGGGGCTCCTGGCGAGCGTTGGTGTTCTTTTGCTGCTCGACGGTCTGATGCTGTGGCTGTTGAGCCGGGGCTGCGTCGGCAGATGCGAAAGCAGAAACGCTGATGATTGCGCCAAAGGCTGCCGCCACGAGGCCATTCTTCACTAGGTTGATCACTTCTTGTCTCCTTGGGAGGATGGTTTGGGAATTTACACCAAGGAGCTAGGAACCGGCTTTGTCATATTCTACTGCGCTGCGATAGCGATCACGAATACGTGAGATTCGATTAAGCGCAAGAAAAAGGCGGTTTTTGCCGCCTTTTTCTTTGCCGGCTTAATAACCGTTGTCGCACGGCATGCTGCCGGGACCGATCGATCCACCAAACGCGGAGTTGCACATCGTTTTGGGTTCAGGACGGCTCAAGGGTTTGCGGACGATAGAGCCCGTGGTGCCGGATTCAACACCGAACGCAGCAAGCGGATACCAATAACCATCGGAGTGACGGCGGGTACCGGGACGTTCCGTGCGGAAGCCGCGATAGCCATGCCAATAACCGGCGTGACCTTTATATTGCACCATTTCCACGCTCGATGGGACTGGGATTTGGGTCTGTCGAACGGGTGCCGCCAGCGCAGAAACGGTAGACGAGAGGGCGAGAAGAGCGCTGAGCGCAACGGCGGACGGGGCTGTATTAAGCATTTTCATGATAAACCCTCCTTACTGGATTTACCTAAGGAAAATGCGTTCTATGCGCGCGAAGTTCCATCATGACACGCGGCTTCCTGCACTTGTGATTGCAGGCGATCCGGCGTGACTTAAAGACACAAAAAATCAAAAATTGCGATTTTGCAAAAGCCACGATAGCAGCGCCTGCGACAATTCATCAGTTGTGTGAATTCACCGTTCTCAATTCGCGTACAAAGGACGGTAGCCCTGGCTTGCGACGCAGGAGACATATTGCCTGTGAGCCGCGCCGCTTGCATTGGTTTCCCGTTCCATCGCGTCGCGGTGCCCGGTCATCTGCGCACGCAGGTCGTACTGCTTGTTGGACTCGTCATACATGGCATTGGCATCGGACATACAGAGGCTGTGGGTGACGCCGGGCGGATTGACGGGTGAAGCGACAGGCACGAGAACCGGCGCGTTGGCGCGATCGATACAGCCTGCCAGAGCAACCATCATCGCGACGAGACCAACGACACCAACAATTCTCGTCATCATCCAACCCTCCGGCTTCTCGCCTAATACAATCCATCGCTTCCGCAGATAGACGCCGAAGGTTGCGCGAAACTAGGCATGAGGTGCGCCGGGAGATTTGCGTCGCAGAGTTCTCGGCAAAGACGGAAAATGACCACCGAACGCCGCAGGCAACGAGCTATCATTATTTCAGGGTGTCCGACCCGAGCGATAGGTGACGGAACGTACCGGAGACATGGGTTACACTCTTCGATTTTGTCGGGAGGTGTGGATGCCGTGGAGAGAGACTTCGGTCGTGGATGAACGTCTTCGATTTGTCGCCCGTTTGCTGGAGGGCGAAGGGCCGGAGGCCTTGGCGGACCGATCGCGGCAGCCGGTGCGTTATGCCAACCAGCTGCCCGAGCCGGTGGAAGCGATGATCGTTCGTTGCAAGAAGGAGAAGCCGCACTGGGGTGCGCGCAAGATCCGGGAACTGTGCCGGTGCGCCGGCTTGCCGGGGACGTGCGCGCGTCCGTCTTGAACCTGCAGCTACGGAAAGCCGGCAGGTCTCAGCGGTGATTGAAGACGACCGGTGTCGCCCGTCCATGCGCAGCCGGGTGGACGTTAAGTGCAGTCAAGTTGTGTTAAGCTGGGTAAAATCGCACAGCCCACGCGCGTTTGTGCCTTATGGGTGGCCGACATGAATGACGGACGGAGTGTAATGAACAAGGTCCTCCTCATCGACGACGATGTCGAGCTAACGATGCTGCTGCAGGAATACCTGGTCGAAGAAGGGTACGACGTCGCGACAGGCACGGACGGTGGCACGGCGGTTGCTGCCGCCGCGCGCAACTCGGTGGACCTGATCGTGCTCGATATCATGATGCCCCGAACGAACGGGATCGAGGTCCTGCAAAGGATCAGGAAGCTGAGCCAGGTTCCCGTGCTGATGCTGACCGCGAGAGGCGATGACATCGACCGGATACGGCTATCCGCAAAACATTAGGCAGAACCTGCCTCGTTCCTAACTTGCGGCAACAGGTTGTCTTTGTCGGCCCTGAAAGCGGCCATATCGGCCTCGTACTTGCGCTCGCGCCGCTGCTTACGCCAGTACGCCCACACCTCCACCACAATAAAGCGAGCCAATTCACGCCCAATAGCTGCCATCAGAATTTCCAAAACACGCTCCAAAGCGTTGCCCAGTAATCGGGCGCTGTTATCGCAACTATCTAAGGTATGCACGCAAGCATTGTGAGGGCCGCTTTTAAAAAAAGCGGATCAGAAGGGGCTTCGCTATCCTCAGAAAACGTTTGACGATGATTCATTTGGAATACATTTTTTGCGAGTTTCAGAACTCCGTTCGCAACCGCTTCGAGGAATTCCGATGGCTGCTAGCGAGGATTGGCTCAGACTCGCTGACCGGGTCTATGACAAAGGAAAATCCATCTTCGACCAGTCGCATTTGGCAGAATCACCGGATGGCACACGCGATCCCAAAGTGGTCGCCCTCACATTGCTCGCTAGGACTATTGGAAACTTCGAAGCTGCTCTCTTGCTCCTCGAAAATGGGCTCATTGTCGAAGCGCGCACGATCACCCGATGCTGCTATGAGAATCTTTTCTGGATTGCAGCCCTCGCAAAGAGAGGGACAGCATTTGTTGAGCAAATGGAACTAGATCATGCCGCGAGTAAGTCGAAGCGAGCAAGGGGCTTAGTTGCCTGGTCAAAGGCGCAAGATCACCAGCCTGAATTCGTTGAAACGCTCACAGCGCTAATCGACGATCTAAAATCTCGATCAAATGCGCCGTCGCCGATAAATCACAAGGACGCAGCAGATAAAGGTGGCGTGGGTGACGCCTACATTTTCTATAGAGAGTTATCCACCGATGCAGCTCACCCCTCGGCCACGTCCTTAAGTCGTCACATCACGTGGGACGATAATGAGGAGCGCTTTACCCTGCATGGTCGGCCAATTGAGGAGGCATTTGCCGTCGAAGATACCTTGGAACTGCTGTGCAGTTCGGTGCTGGGGGTATGCGCAGGATGCGAAGAAATATTGGAAGGCTTGAACGCCGGAGAGCCGTTTGTCGAATTGGCAAATGAGTTCAATAAACTGAGTGGCGAGGCTAAGCTCGCCCGTGATGCAATTGAACGCTGAGTTTGCCTTTGCCGCGTTAAACGCCTCTTCGCGATGAGTTCCTAAAAGTTCCCGCAAATTTCTACTTATTCCAGCTTCGGAAGTGGGAACAAATGTGGGAATACAATCCCAGCTCCACAGTCAAGGTATTGAAAACACTATGAAAGTTGGAAGGAAGTGGCGCACCCGAAGAGATTCGAACTCCTGACCCCCAGATTCGTAGTCTGGTGCTCTATCCAGCTGAGCTACGGGTGCGCTTGCAGAGGCGACCGAGCCGCTTGCGTGGGCGGTTCTCTAAAGGGTCTTTTCGGGCAATGCAATAGCAATTCGAAAAAAATCGCGACTTTGATTCCGCAAAGCTCACTTGCGGAAATTGCATCACTTTTCGGCGTGGGACCGGCTGCGGTAATCTTCCAGCGAAACCGGGCGATCCGGAATTTCGATGCGGAACTGCGTGCCGACCGAGGGCTTTTCCACAAGGGCGATGGTGCCGCCATGCGCCAGCACCAGTTCCCGAGCAATGGTGAGGCCAAGACCCGTGCCGCCGGAACGGGCCGAGCCGCGGAAGGCGGCAAAGAGGTTCTGGCGCGCCTTCAGCGGCATGCCGGGGCCTGTATCGTCCACCGTAATGCTGACGACGCTGCCGACGCGCTGTGCGGCGACCGTGATGCGCCTGACGATCCCAGCCCTCTCCTCGCCCGGCGAGGTGAGCGCCTGCAGGGCGTTTCGGCAGAGATTGTGAATGATGCGGAACAATTGTTCGCTATCGGCATCCACTTCCAGATCCGGCCCCATCTGCTCGACGAACTCGACACCGCTCTGCGGATCGATCGCCAGGATATCCTTCACCTCCTGCACCAACCCATAAAGGCGGATGCGGCGACGGCGCGGCGCTGATTCGGTTGCCTTGCCATAGGAGAGGACCTCGGTGGTGTAGCCGACGGCCCGATCGATGGTGCGCAGCAGCTTCGGCGCGAAACTTTTCACCATGGGATCGTCGACATCGACAAGGCGGTCCGACATGAGCTGCGCGGATGCCAGAATGTTGCGCATGTCGTGATTGATCTTCGAGACCGCGAGGCCGAGGGCGGCGAGATTTTTCTGCTGCTTCAGCGTCTTCTGCAGTTCGAGCTGCATCGAGGTCAGGTTGCGCCCCGCAACGGCCAGCTCGTCGCGGCCGCCGTCGCCGACATAGACATGCTGCGGATTTTCGGGATCGGAGGCAAATTGCTGCATGCTGCCCGTCAGCCTGCGGATCGGGCGAATGAGAATGCGGTTGATGGCAAAGAAGATCAGTGTCGCGGTAAAGAGCGAAATCAGGATAGAGAGCAGCAGCACGTTGCGGGCATAGACGAACATCGCCTTGCGCAGCGGCCTGTCTTTCATGACGACCTCAACGCCGGTATCGGTCTCGCCGACCGCGCCATAGACGCGGATCATCCGGTTGCCGCCGAAGATCATCGTATCCAGCGCATCGCGCATCGCGGTCAATGGCGTGATATCCGTGAGGTCGTAGGATTCATCGACCGAGGTGGGCATCTCGCTCATGGCGAGTAGCCGGGAGGTGCCGTCTTTGCGCAACACGATCGCTTTTGTACCGGTCGCTTCCAGCGTCTCCTTCTGCAACGCGCGTGGCAGTTCCACCGGCTGCAGCCCATCGATGACGATTGCGGCCGCAGCAGCCGTATTCAGCCGATCCTCGAGCCAGCGAACGCGCATGCTCGCAATCGAAGGAAAGAAGATCAGGATTTCCGCCAGCATGATGAAGAAGACGGTGAGCCAGAGCAGCTTGCCCGAAAGGCCGCCGAACTTGCCGGCACGCGGATACGAGCCCTTGGCAGCCTCACCGGCCGCGATGTTTTCCGTTTGGGACGTCTCGCCCTGGTCCTGAACCGGCATCTCGTTTGTCCGTGCGGCGAAAGGCCGCCATCAGCGTGAATTCTTATATTAGACGAGAATGGTCCGCTTTCAAATCTTTGCGAGCAGCGGCAAGTCGTCACAAACGAAAGCGCCGCCCTCAGGCGGCGCTCCGGTACCGTTTGTGAACGCTGTCAGAACTCTTCCCAGCTCTGCTCTGCCGCGGCGGCATTGCCGCCGAAGGCGCGGGCAACGCGGCCGATCGCGCGGCGCGCCGGAGAGGCGACCGGCTGGTGAAGCTGTTGGCGGGCAACGACAACCGCCGCCTGTGCGTCGTTCGAGACCTTGAAACGGGAGATGAGGCGCACGAGGCCATCGGCTTCGGCTGACAGTTTGTGGGTCGCAGCCGAGGTTTCTTCGACCATCGCGGCGTTCTGCTGGGTAACCTGGTCCATCTGGTTGACGGCAGTGTTGACTTCCTTGAGGCCGGTCGACTGTTCCTTGGCCGCCGTTGCGATCGAATGGATATGGTCGTTGATGGCGATGACCCGTGTCTCGATCTCGGACAGCGCCTCGCCCGTCGCCTGAACCAGCTTGACGCCGACCTGCACTTCGTCGCCCGACTTGGTGATGAGTGCCTTGATATCCTTGGCGGCGGTCGCCGAGCGCTGGGCAAGCTCACGCACTTCCTGTGCGACGACCGCAAAGCCCTTGCCGGCCTCACCGGCACGTGCCGCCTCGACGCCGGCATTCAGTGCCAGCAGGTTGGTCTGGAAGGCGATCTCGTCGATGACATTGATGATCTGGCTGATCTCGCGGGAGGCCTGCTCGATGCGGCCCATGGCGTCGACTGCATTGCGGACCACGACGCCGGAGCGGCCGGCATTGTCTTTTGCCTCAGAGACCATGACGGTGGCCTCCTGGGCGCGTTCGGTGGAGTTCTGCACGACGGCCGTGATCTCATCGAGAGCAGCGGAGGTTTCCTCAAGTGCTGCAGCCTGCTGTTCAGTGCGCTTGGACAGATCGTCACTGGCGTTGCGCAACTCGTTGGTATTGCCGTTGATTGCTTCAGTCGTCTCGCGCACCTCGCGCATCGTCGTCTGCAGCGTCACGAACGTGTTGTTGACGTTTTTCTGCAGCTCGGCAAAGGCACCCTGGAATTGACCGCGCATGGTCTGCGTCAGGTCGCCTTCAGCAAGGCTTGCAATGACCCGGCGGGTTTCGTTGACGCCGGTATCGACGCTCGACAGCAGCGTGTTGATATTGCCGGCGAACTGGTTGAGGCTCTCGTCCTCATAATCCTTATTGATGCGGTGGCTGAAATCGCCGGCGGCAGCGGCCGCCACGACGACGGACATGCTGGACTGCAGGTCGTCGCTTTTTGCCCGCATCGCCGCCTCCTGGGCGTTCATGCGCTGGATGGCGAGGCCGTTTTCCTTGAAGACGGCGACGGCGGCGGCCATTTCGCCGATTTCATCCTTGCGGCCGGCAAAGGGCACCTCGGCCTGGAAATTGCCGTCGGCAACTTCCTTGATCGCATGCGTCACCTTCTTGATCGGCCGGCTCAGGTGGCTGGTGCCGATATAGAAACCCATGCCGACGCCGACTGCGATGCCGATGCCGGTGATGCTGAGCACCAGCGTCAAGATCCAGCTGCGGAAATCTTCGATCTGATCGTGCACGGCCGTCAGTTCGGCCTTGTCGGTGTTGACGATCGCGTCAATCTCGGCCTGGAAGGCCTTGCGGTTGGCGCGGTTGGCGTCGTTGTTACCCTGCTCATTGGCCGCCTGCGGGCTGACCTCTGTGCCGAGGCGCGCGGTCTCAGTGCGGAAGGTACGAAATTCCTTGGCGCGGTCGACAAGCTTGGTGAAGGAAGCCTTCTGGCTGTCCGGCACGAGCGGCGCCCAGCCGGCGATCACCTTGTCGATTTCGTCCAGATCGGCCATCAGACCCTTACCGAAGGCCGGCGTCTGTTCGAGGCTCTTTGCGGCATAGAGGCCGCGCGATTCCATGACGACGGCGGTGACGAAGCGGTTGAGGCGTTCTCCGGCATAAGCGCGGGCTGCGGCATGCTCGTAAGCCGTCAGGTTTTCGTTGTATTCGCGCATCGCCGAGAGCGCAGTGGCACCGATCAAAAGCGCTACGCCGCCCATGACGGAGACAAGAAGGTTGATTTTGCCGCGGATTTTCAACGAAAACTCCTCACTTCACACAATGCCTGGAAAACAAATTCCCAGCCGATGCACTGGAAGATCGGGTAAATTCGTTAATGTTGTATTTCGAATATTAACAATATCGGCTACAAGAAATTACCCGTACTTACTGCAAGCCCGCAGTATGCTTCGCCTAAAACCGAACACCATCAAGGAATAAAAGCTGCGATTGAAAGCTTGCGAAAGCTTTATGTTGAAATATGCAACCGTGTGGTGAGAAGTTGCATTCGTTAACACCTGAGTGCGAAATCTTGCTGTTGCCTGGCGCATCCGGGGAAACTGCCTGTCATAATTGACTTTGGCAGGCTTCATCCGTATAAGCCGCCGCACGTCCGGTCATTCAAGGTCTTTCGCGACCTCGTCCGTTCGAAAAACAACGCTCCTTGCATCATGCAAATTCAAGAAGGGCCGCACTCCGCGGTGTTTAAATAAATGAAGCGTACATATCAGCCCTCGAAGCTTGTTCGCAAGCGCCGCCACGGTTTCCGTGCGCGTATGGCCACTAAGGGCGGCCGCAAGGTCATCGTTGCTCGCCGCGCTCGCGGCCGCAAGCGTCTTTCGGCCTAAGGCCGGAAGTGCCCGATAGAAAATGACGGGCGGTTCGAAGACCAAAGAAGACAAAATGATTGCCGGGCGGCTCAAAAGCCGCCCGCAATTTCTTGCAGTCCGCGAAGGCGAAAAGCGCCGCGGCAGTCTCTTCCTTCTCGAGGTTCTGGACCGCAAGGAAGAGGGCGAAGCCCGCGTCGGCTTCACAGTCACCAAAAAACATGGCAACGCGGTTGAAAGAAACCGCATGCGGCGACGCCTGAAAGAGGCGGTGCGGCTTCATGCAGGGTTTGCAATGCAGCCCGGACACGACTATGTGGTTGTCGCCCGCAGGGACGTGTTGACGGCGTCCTTTCATGAACTGGCCGCGGAACTGAAAGCCCGCGTGGAAACCAGGCCGAAACACCGGCGCTCGAAAGACGAGCGCCCCAGGAACGTATGATGCAAAACAACCGCAATTACTTCATTGCGATCGCTCTCTCGGTGCTGATCGTCCTTGGCTGGCAGTTCCTCTATATGAACCCGCGCATCGAAGCTCAGCGCAAGGCTCAGGAGGTCCAGAAGGCACAGCAGCAGACCGAGCAGACACAGCAGCCTGCCGCCGGCGGCCAGGGCGCCCAGACGAATGGTGCTGCCCCGTCAGGCCAGGCCGCAGCGACGGCGACCCGCGAAGAAGCACTTGCAAAGACGCCGCGTGTCGCCATCGACACCGCTGCACTTTCCGGCTCCATCAACCTTGCAGGCGCCCGCCTCGACGACCTGAAGCTCAAGGGCTATCACGAGACGGTCGACGACTCGAGCCCGATCATCACGCTTTTCTCGCCGGCTGAAACCACGGACGGCTATTTCACCGAGCTTGGCTATATCGGCAGCGACGCGACGGGCGCCGTCCCCGGCCCGTCTACGATCTGGACTGCACCGGAAGGCGCAAAGCTCACCGAAAAGACGCCGGTGACGCTGACCTATACCAATGACAAGGGCATCACCTTCGCCCGCACGATCTCCGTCGACGAACGCTACATGTTCACGGTGACGGACAAGATCCTGAATGCTGGCCAGGCACCTGTCTCGCTTTCCTCCTATGGCCGCGTGACGCGCTACAACAAGCCGACGACGCCATCGGTCTACGTTCTGCATGAAGGCTTCATCGGCGTCATCGGCGATGACGGGCTCATCGAGAGCAAATATACGGCAGTCGAGAAGGAAGCCGTCGCTCCGGCAAAATCCGCGGGCGGTTGGCTCGGCATTACCGACAAATACTGGGCAGCAACGATCATCCCGCCGCAGCAGCCAGCCTATGACGCGCGTTTCTCGCACTTCACCGACGGGCAGCCGCGCTACCAGGCAGACTATAAGCAGGATGCCTTCACAGTTGCACCCGGTCAGTCGATCGAGCTCAAGAACCTGGTATTTGCCGGTGCTAAGGAAGTTCCCGTCATCGACGGTTACGAAGCGAGCTACAACATCCCGCGCTTCGACCGCCTGATCGACTGGGGTTGGTTCTATTTCATCACCAAGCCGATGTTCAAGCTGATGGACTTCTTCTTCCGCTACTTCGGCAATTTCGGCGTGGCGATCCTCTGCACGACCATCGTCGTCAAGGC
>Ga0102588_1001034_pt1 | contig 23582 bp, 14 predicted proteins | sample AraplaMF_Col_mMS_FD_76854 | JGI IMG/M metagenome (GOLD analysis project Ga0102588, IMG submission 76854) | Arabidopsis root microbial communities from the University of North Carolina, USA - plate scrape MF_Col_mMS (SPADES assembly) (version 2) | ecosystem: Host-associated > Plants > Roots >...
CCAAGGGGGCGCTGTGAGCGAAGTCGCGCTGATCGATGCCGGCGGTGCCAACCTGGGTTCGGTGCAGTACGCGCTGGAGCGGCTGGGGGCGCGCCCGCGGCCGGGGGGCGGCGCCGCCGGGCGGGGCGGGGCGCGGCGGGGGGGGGAGCGGCGCAGGGCCGTGTCGCCCGCGCCCCGCCCCGGGGCGGGTGGACCCCACGGGGAGAGAAACCCGGCCGGCGAAAGCACGCCCGACAACCAGGCGAGGCGCCCTGTTTCCCCAACGATCTGGCCGGCGAACGCGAGCGTGGTGGTGACGATCGCATCCGCGTCGGCGCAGACGGGCGCGAGCGCCGCGTAGCTTGCCGCGACGTCCATCGCGGCCATGTCGCGCACAACGAAGCGCGGTCCGCGCCACGGATGAAAAGCCCGCGCCGCGAACGCCGCCTTGTCGTCGGGTTCGGCGATGCCGCTGGCCAGAAGGAAGTCGAGCCCCGCGTCGCCCACCGCCTGCCTGTGCAACGCATGGGCGGCGATGGTCACGCGGTGTCCGCGCGCGGTCAGTTCCCTGCCGACCGCGAGAAAGGGAAACAGGTCGCCCTGCGACCCGACCGTCGCCATCACGATGTGCCGTCCCGCCATGCATCACTCCCTTACCAGTGGCCTGCATTCTGACCCGATGGGAGGCTTACCGTTGACTTTGCCTCCCCTGGCCGACTAACGTGCGACCCGCCAGCGGTCTTTATCCTCCTATTCGAATAGAGAGATAAAGCTAAGAGGGAAGCCGGTGAGAATCCGGCGCTGCCCCGCAGCGGTATGTGGAGACGAACCCGTCACAGGCACTGGATCGATGGCGATCCGGGAAGCGACGGTCGAGGCGACGCCAGGCGCGTCACATCCACGAGCCCGAAGACCTGCCGCCAGCCGGAACGGACGCGTCGTCATGGACACGGCCGTTTTCGACGACCTGGATATCGCCGCTCACGCGGCGCCATCCGGTTCGCCCGCGGGGGCGAAGGTCGACGGTGCATTCCCATGACGACGCGTCGTCCGCTTTCCGTGGGCGGCCGGTCGTCGCGTGTGCAACCGCCCTTCCCTCCTCTTTTCATTAAGAGGATCCACTCATGCCACACGTTACCTACCCCGGCTTTCCCCGCATCGGCAGACGCCGCGAACTCAAGCGCGCGCTCGAATCCCACTGGAAGCACGAACTCGACCGCGACGGGCTCATCGCCGTCGCGCGCGACCTGCGCCACCGGCACTGGGCGCTCGCCCGCGAGGCCGGTGCCGACAGCGTTCCGGTGAACGACTTCTCGCTCTACGACCACGTGCTCGACGCCGCCGTGCTGGTCGACGCCATTCCCGCGCGTTACCGCGGGCTCTACGAGCGCGATCCCCTGGCGGGCTACTTCGCCATGGCGCGCGGCCATCAGGACGCCGCGGTCGACGTGCACGCGCTCGAGATGACTAAGTGGTTCGACACCAACTACCACTACATCGTGCCGGAGCTCGTCGCCGGCCAGACGTTCCGCGCGCGACCGGCGAAAGTGGTCGGCGAATTCCGCGAAGCCGTCGCGGCCGGACACGCCGCGCGTCCCGTGCTGATCGGTCCGCTCACCTTCCTGCGCATGGCCAAGACCGCCGACGGCAGCGACCCGCTCGCGCTGCTCGATGCATTGCTGCCGGCATGGCTCGACGTGCTCGACGCGCTGGCGGACGCCGGCGCCGACTGGGTGCAGGTCGACGAACCCGCGCTGGTGCTCGACCTCGACGACGCGACGCGCGATGCCTATCGACACGCGTACGCGCGCATCGCCGAACGATCGCGCGTGCGGATCCTCCTGGCCACGTATTTCGGTGGGCCCGGCGACAACCTCGCGCTGCTCGCGTCGCTGCCGGTGGCGGGATTCCACGTCGACCTCGTGCGCGGCGCGGACGATCTGCCGGCGTTGCTGGACGCCCTGCCCGTGGATGCGATCCTTTCCGCCGGTGTCATCGACGGCCGCAACATCTGGCTGAGCGCGCCCGATGCGGTGCTGCCGCGCATCGAGGCGCTGCGCGACCGGCTCGGCGACGGGCGCCTGTGGTTATCGACGTCGTGCTCGTTGCTGCACGTGCCGATCGACGCGTCCGAGGAGAAACGGCTGCGCGGCGGCGTCGGCGAGTGGCTGTCGTTCGCACGCCAGAAGATCGAAGAGTTGCGCCGTTATGCGGACGCCGTGAGCGGCGATGCGAATGCCGGCGCGGCGCTTGCCGCGCAGCAGGCGGCCGTGGAGGCGCGGCTCGCGTCGCCCGACGTCGTGCGCCCCGACGTGCGCGCCCGCGTGCGCGGCCTCACGCCGCAGTTCGCGCAGCGTCGTTCCGCGTTCGCCTTCCGCAAGGTGGTGCAGCGCGAACGCTTCGGCCTGCCCGACCTGCCGACGACCACCATCGGTTCGTTTCCGCAGACACCCGACCTGCGCAACGCACGCGCCGCCCACCGCGCCGGCCGGCTCGACGACGCGTCGTACGCCGACGTGCTGCGCGACGAAGTGAATCGCGCGGTGCGGTTCCAGGAAGAAGCCGGCATCGACGTGCTCGTGCATGGCGAGCCGGAGCGCAACGACATGGTCGAGTACTTCGGCGAGCAGCTCGACGGTTACGCCTTCACGTCGCTGGGCTGGGTGCAGAGCTACGGATCGCGCTGCGTGAAGGCGCCGATCATCTACGGCGACGTCGCCCGCCCGGCGCCGATGACCGTCGCCTGGTCCGCCTACGCGCAGTCGCTGACCGAGCGGCCGATGAAAGGCATGCTGACCGGACCGGTGACGATGCTGCAGTGGTCGTTCGTGCGCGACGACCTGCCGCGCGCCGACGTGTGCCGCCAGATCGCGCTGGCCCTCCGCGACGAGGTGCACGACCTCGAAAAGGCCGGCATCGGCATCGTGCAGATCGACGAACCCGCGTTGCGCGAGGGCATGCCGCTGCGTCGTGCGGCATGGGCCGCGTACCTCGACTGGGCGGTGGACGCCTTCCGCATCACGGCCGGCGGCGTGAGCGACGCCACCCAGGTTCATACCCACATGTGCTACTCGGAGTTCAACGACATCATGGACGCCGTCGCCGCCATGGACGCCGACGTGATCTCGATCGAAACGAGCCGGTCGCGGATGGAGCTGCTGGAGGCCTTCACCACCTTCCGCTACCCCAACGGCATCGGCCCGGGGGTCTACGACATCCACTCGCCCCGCGTGCCCGCCGAGGCCGAAATGGCCGATCTGGTGGCCCGCGCCCTGCAGGTCCTGGCTCCCGACCAGCTCTGGATCAACCCGGATTGCGGGCTGAAGACCCGCGGCTGGCCCGAGGTGCGGGAGGCGCTGACGGGGATGGTGGCGGTGGCCCGGGCGGCGCGGGAAAGGCTGGCGGCGGTGGACTGAGGCGCCACAGCCCCGTAGGAGCGCGCCTGCGCGCGACAGCCTTTCGCGATGGAGCTCGGCCTTTGCGGCTCACGGCCCCAAAAGCTGTCGCGCGCAAGGCGCGCTCCTACGGCACCGGAGCACCCGCCCCTGAACATCCATGCAACCGTCACCCTTCAGGCGTACCCTTCCCCCTGCAAACCGGGACGGAGCCGTGTATCATGGCGCGCCCATTTATCTCTTTATCCGTAAAGAAGGATATATCCCCGCGATGAGCAACTACCTCTTCACCTCCGAGTCGGTCTCCGAAGGCCATCCGGACAAGATCGCCGACCAGATCTCGGACGCGGTCCTCGATGCGATTCTTGCGCAGGATCCGCGCGCGCGCGTGGCATGCGAGACGCTGGTGAAGACCGGCGTCGCCATCGTCGCGGGCGAAATCACCACCAGCGCGTGGATCGACCTCGAGGCCCTTACCCGCAAGGTGATCCTCGACATCGGCTACGACAGCTCCGACGTCGGTTTCGACGGCGAGACCTGCGGCGTGCTGAACCTCATCGGCAAGCAGTCCCCGGACATCAACCAGGGCGTCGATCGCAAGAAGCCGGAAGAACAGGGCGCTGGCGACCAGGGCCTGATGTTCGGCTATGCCACGAACGAGACCAGCGAATACATGCCGGCGGCGATCCACTACGCCCATCGCCTCGTCGAACAGCAGACCAAGGTCCGCAAGAAGAAGAACTCGCCGCTGCCGTGGCTGCGCCCGGACGCGAAGAGCCAGGTCACCCTGCGCTACGAGAACGGCGAAGCCGTCGCCATCGACGCCGTCGTGCTCTCCACGCAGCACGATCCGGACGTGAAGCAGAAGGACCTCATCGAAGGCGTGCGCGAGCTGATCCTGAAGCCCGTGCTCCCGGCGAAGCTGCTCCACAAGGGCACCAAGTTCCACATCAACCCGACCGGCAAGTTCGTGATCGGTGGCCCGGTGGGCGATTGCGGCCTCACCGGCCGCAAGATCATCGTCGACACCTACGGCGGCTGGGCCCGTCACGGTGGCGGTGCGTTCTCGGGCAAGGATCCTTCCAAGGTCGACCGTTCGGCAGCCTACGCCGCCCGCTACGTCGCCAAGAACATCGTCGCGGCCGGCCTCGCCGACCGTTGCGAGATCCAGGTCAGCTACGCCATCGGCGTGGCCGAGCCGACGTCGATCTCGGTGACCACGTTCGGCACCGGCAAGATTCCCGACGAGAAGATCGAGAAGCTGATCCGCAAGCACTTCGACCTGCGCCCGTACGGCATCATCCAGATGCTCGACCTGGTGCACCCGATGTACCAGCCGACCGCCTCGAACGGTCACTTCGGCCGCAAGCCCTACGAGATCACCGACAAGAACGGCAACACGTTCACGGCGTTCTCGTGGGAGAAGACCGATAAGGCCGATATCCTGCGCGACGCCGCGGGCCTCGGTACCACGGTCGCGCGCCGCAAGTAAGCGACGCTCCATCGTCGAGAAAAAGGCGCCTTCGGGCGCCTTTTTTTGTGTCTGGTGGGAGCCAGCCTGCTGGCGAAGGGTGCTCGCCGCAAGCACCCATCGCCAGCAGGCTGGCTCCCACCAGTATCGTGTTTACGGCCATTTCATCGGCGGGATGCGACACAGGGCCTTCGTCACCGGAGACACGACCATGGCCCTCGCCCGCAGCCTCGCCACCGCCCTTCTCGCCACCGCCCTGTCGTTCGCGGCACAGGCACAGGACAAGGATTCCCAGGGCGGCACCGCGACCGACGCCGGATTCTTCAAGAACGCATCCGCCGCCGGCGTCACCGAAGTCGCCGCGAGCAAGGTCGCGCTGGAGCGCTCGTCGTCGCCGCCGGTGAAGAAGTTCGCTCAGACGATGATCGACGACCACACGAAGGTCGGCGACGAACTCAAGGAACTGAAGTCGGGCGACAAGGGCTATTCGATCGCGGAACAGCCGACGCCGGACGGCGCGAAGATCATCGATGCGATGACGCGGCTCAACGGCCCGGAGCTCAACAGCACCTACCGCAAGATGATGATCGCCGACCACGAAAAAGCCGTGGCGATGTTCGAGGTGGAAGTCGAGAAAGGCTCGAACCCCGAGCTGAAGGCCTTCGCGAAGAAGACCCTGCCGACGCTGAAGCATCACCTGAAGGATGCGAAGGCGCTGCCGGCGAAGTGAGGCCCGCTGCACCCTGGAATCGCCGATACGATCGGCTCCCACCCCTCTGGTAGCTACGTTCCTACCAAAGGGGTGGGAGCCGATCCTATCGGCGATCCCTGCGAAGCGCGGCGCTGAGCGAGCCGCGAGCTCATCACGCGTTCCGGTTCGACCCCGACAACACGTCGACCCACACGGCCAGCACCAGGATCACGCCCTTGATGATCATCTGCCAGCTATTGTCGACGTCCATCAGCTGCATGCCGCTGTCGAGGCTCGCCATCACCAGCGCGCCGACCAGCGCGCCGTAGACCGTGCCCGACCCGCCGCGCATCGACGTGCCGCCGATGAAGCACGCGGAGATGGCATCGAGCTCGGCGCCCGTGCCCGCCGACGGCGAACCCGAGCCCGTGCGTGCCACCGTGATGATGCCCGCGAAGGCGCACATCAGGCCCATCAGTGCGAACACGACGAGTTTCACGCGCGCCACGTTCACGCCAGAGAGGCGCGTCGCCTCCATGTTGCCGCCCACCGCGTAGATGTGCCGGCCGAACACCGTCTGCGTCGACACATAGGTGAACACGGCCAGCAGTGCGAGCAGGATCATCACAGGAATGGGGATGCCGTTCGCGTCGTTGAGTACGCGCACGAAGCCGAAGATGAAGGCGCCGATCGCCACGAGCCGCGCCACGTCGATCCACGTCGCCGCCTGCTGCAGCCCGAGCTTCGCCCGACGCACACGACGTCGCACGGTGAGCGCCACCATCGCGAGAAAGATGATCGCGCCGATCCACACGGACAGCACCGGCGGCACGAACCCCTGACCGAGGGCGATCAGGTCGTCCGGCGCCGGGGCGATCGTGGAACTGCCGGTGATGTAGAGCACGAGGCCGCGGAACGCGAGCATGCCGCCCAGGCCGACGATGAACGATGGCACGCGCATCTTCGTCACGACGAAGCCGTTGGCGGCGCCGATCACCAGGCCGAGCGCGAGCACCGCCGCGATGGAGGGCCACGTGCCCCAGCCCATGTTCACCGTGAGAATCGCCACCACGCCGCCCAGCAATCCGAGCTGCGAGCCGATCGACAGATCGATTTCGCCCGCGATGATGATGAACACCATGCCGCAGGCGAGCATGCCGGTGATCGCCATCTGCCGGAACAGATTGGAGAGGTTGCCCGGCGTGACGAAGGCCTGCTCGGTCTTGATGTGGAAGAAGATCCAGATGACGGCGACCGCGATGAGCAGCGCGAGGATCTTGTAGCGGACGAACAGTTGCTGGACTTTCTGGGCCTGCATGGAGGGCTTCCTGGTAACGCGTGAAGTGGATCAGGCGGCGTGGGCCGGCCCTTCGGCAGCGTGCGAGATGGCGGCGGCGAGTACCTGCTCCTGGGTGAGGCCGGCACTGGGGAAGTTGCCGCGCAGACGGCCCTCGCCGACCACCAGCACCCGGTCGCTCACGCCCAGCACCTCGGGCATCTCGGACGAGACCATCACGATCGCCACGCCGCGCTGCGCCAGCTCGAACATGAGCTTGTAGATGTCGTACTTGGAGCCGACGTCGACACCACGCGTGGGTTCGTCGAGGATCAGCACCTTGGGATCCGGCAGCAGCATCTTGGTGAGCACCGCCTTCTGCTGGTTGCCGCCGGACAGGCCGACGATCGGCAGCTCGGGGCTCGCGGTCTTCACCCGCAGCCGCTTGATCTCCGCGTCGACGACCTGCATTTCGGCCTGGCGGTCGATCTGCCCCGCCGTGGCGTAATGCCAGAGCGTGGCGAGCGTGATGTTGTCGCCCACGCCGAGTAGCGGCACGATGCCCTGGCGCTTGCGATCCTCGGGCACCAGCGACAGGCCCGCCTTGATCGCCTGCTCCGGGCTGCGGATCGACACGGGCTTGCCGTCGATCACCACCTCGGCCTCGTAGCGCCCCGGATACGCACCGAAGATCGCGGACACCAGTTCGGTGCGGCCCGCGCCCACGAGGCCCGCGATACCCACGATCTCGCCGCGGCGCACCTCGAACGAGATGTCGTCGACGCGCTTGCGGTTCGGATTCGCGACATCCCAGCAGGTGACGTGCCGGGCCTCGAAGACCACCTCGCCGATGTCGTGCTCGACCTTCGGGAAGAGGTTCTCGATATCGCGCCCCACCATGGCCGTGATGATGGAATGCGTGGTCATCTCGCTCATCGGTTTCGTCACGATGTGCTTGCCGTCGCGGATCACGGTGACGGTGTCGCAGACGCGCGCCACCTCGTCGAGCTTGTGCGAGATGTAAACACACGCCACGCCGTCGCGCTTCAGGTCTTCGATGATCGACAGCAGAGTATCGGTCTCCGACGAGGTCAGCGACGACGACGGCTCGTCGAGGATCAGCAGGCGCGCGTTCTTCGCCAGCGCCTTGGCGATCTCGAACAGTTGCTGGTAGCCGCCGCCGTAGTTCATCACCGGCGCCGCCACGTTCACGTCTTTCAGCTTCAGCCGCGCGAGCAGCGCCTCGGCCTTCGCGTACATGGCGTCGTAGTCCATCACGCCGCCGAACTTGCGAATCTCGTTGCCCAGGAAGATGTTCTCGGCCACCGACAGCTGCGGCACCAGCATGAGTTCCTGGTGGATGATCACGATGCCGGCCTGCTCGCTGTCGCGCACCGAGGTCGCTTTCAGCGGCTTGTCGTCGAAGAGGATCTCGCCCTCCCACGTGCCGTACGGATAGACGCCGGAGAGCACCTTCATCAGGGTGGATTTGCCGGCACCGTTCTCGCCGCACAGCCCCACGCACTCACCGGGCCGCACGGCCAGGTCGATGCCATTGAGCGCACGCACCCCGGAAAACTCCTTGACGATGTGGCGCATCTCGAACAGGTATTGGCTCACCGCGATTTCCTTCATGGGCCGGCGACGCCCCTCGCACGAGAGGCGTCGCCGCGTCGTACGATTACGGACCGACCTGCGCCTGCGTGTAGAAGCCGTCCTTCACCACGAGGTCGACGTTCTGCTTCGTCAGCAGCGTCGGCGTGAGCAGGATGGTGTCGACGTCCTTCTTGCCGTTGTTCATCTTCGACGTGAACGTCGGCGTGCCGCCCTTGGCGAGATCCACGGCAAGGTTCGCGGCGTCCGTGGCGATCGTCTTGATCGGCTTGTAGACGGTCATCGTCTGCGTGCCGGCCTTGATGCGCTTGATGGCGGCCAGATCGGCATCCTGACCGGACACCGCGACCTTGCCGGCGAGCTTCTGGCCGTTCAGCGCGGCGATGGCACCGCCGGCGGTGCCGTCGTTCGACGCCACGATGCCCTGGATGTTGTTCTTGTTCGCGGTGAGGGCGTTCTCGACGATCGACTGCGCATTGGATGCCAGCCACTCGTTGGTCCACTGCTGGCCGACGATCTTGATGTCGCCCTTGTCGACCAGCGGCTTCAGCACCTTCATCTGGCCTTCGCGGAGGATCTTGGCGTTGTTGTCGGTCGGCGCGCCGCCGAGCAGGAAGTAGTTGCCCTTGGGCACGGCGTTCACCACACCCTGCGCCTGCATCTGGCCGACCTTGTCGTTGTCGAACGAGATGTACGCATCGACATCGGCGTTGAGGATGAGGCGATCGTACGAGATGACCTTGATGCCCGCCTTCTTCGCCTCGGCCACCACGGTGGTGAGCGTCTTGGCGTTGAACGGCACGATGACGATGACGTCGACCTTGCGCGAGATCAGGTTCTCGATCTGCTGGATCTGCTTCTGCTCGTTCGCATCCGCCGACTGCACGGACACCGTGGCGCCCTTGGCTTCGACGGCGGCCTTGAAGTAATCGCGATCCTTCGTCCAGCGCTCGACGCGCAGGTCGTCGATGGAGAATCCGATGACGGGCTTTTCCTTGCTCGCATGTGCCTGCGGCGTGGCGAAGACGCCCGCGGCGACCATCGATACCGCGAGCAACGTGTGTAGGGCCTTCTGCTTCATTCTCGTCTCCATGATGCTATGGAATCGCCCGTCATGTGGGGCGGAAATCGTCGCCGGCGCTGGCGTCGGCATACAGCGGCTTCAATCGCTCGTACGAGCGGCGGAACAAAGGGTGGCGCGTTTGCAGGAAATAAGCATGACGCGCTGCGTCGGGCTCGCGCACCGCCGTGATCGCCGGCATGGGGCACACCTCGTCGATCGATGCGCCGGGCTCCACGGCCATGCGGGCCAGTCGCGCCGCGCCGAGCGCCGGCCCCACCTCGCCGCCGGCGCGCAGCACCAGCCGCTTGCCAAGGATGTCGGCCAGCATCTGAGTCCAGTACGCACTGCGCGAACCGCCACCGATCACCGTGATCTCGTCCGCGACGAGGCCCGTGGATTCCATGGCGAGCAGGCCATCGAGCAGCCCGAGCCCGACGCCTTCGAGCGTGGCGTTGGCGAGATCGGCACGCTCGGTGTCGGGGCCCAGGTGCGTGAAGGATCCCCGGACATGCGCGTCGTTGTGCGGTGTGCGTTCGCCGGTGAGGTACGGCAGGAACATCGGCCCGTGCTTGCGCAGGCCCTGTGCTTCGGCCTCGGCGAGCAGGGCCGGCACGTCGGTGAATCCCGTGAGACGCGCAGTGACATCGAGGCAGCTGGCGGCGTTGAGCATCACCGACATCAGGTGCCAGGTGTCCGGCAGCGCATGGCAGAAACTGTGCACGGCCTGTTCGGGACTCGAGCGGAAGCCGTCCGACACGGCGAAACACACCCCCGACGTGCCCAGCGACAGCATCGCCTGCCCATGACGCACGATGCCCACGCCCACCGCGCCCGCGGCGTTGTCGCCGCCACCGCCCGCGACCGGCACGGTGTCCATGCCCCAGCGGTCCGCCAGCTCGCGACGCAGGCGCCCCGCCGGCTGCGTGCCTTCGACCACCCGCGGCATGTGCGAGCGATCGAGACCCGTCGCGGCGAGCATGGCGTCGCTCCACTCGCGCTTCGACACATCGAGCCACAACGTGCCCGCCGCATCCGACGCATCGGTGACGTAGTCGCCCGTCAATCGCAGACGGAGGTAATCCTTCGGCAACAGCACCTTCGCGATACGCGCGAAGACATCGGGCTCGTGCCGGCGCACCCATGCGAGTTTCGGCGCGGTGAACCCGGGCATGGCGAGGTTGCCGGTGATCGCACGGAAGCCCGGCACGCGCTCCAGCTCGGCGCATTCCACGTCGGAACGGCCGTCGTTCCAGAGGATCGCGGGCCGCAGGATCGTGTCCGACGCGTCGAGCAGCGTCGCGCCGTGCATCTGCCCCGAAAGACCGATGCCCGCGATGCGACGTGCGTCGATGCCGCTGAGAACTTCCGTAACGGCGGCCTCCGTCGCGGACCACCATGTGGCGGGGTCCTGCTCCGACCAGCGGGGGTGCGGGTGCGACACCTGTAAGGCATGCGAAGCGCTGGCACACACCGCGCCGGCCTCGTCCATGAGGACGGCTTTCACCGAGGACGTGCCCAGGTCGATGCCGAGATACATGCGTGCCACTGCGTCCATGTCGTGTTCCATATCAACCGTAGATATAGCGGTTAACGATGTTCTCCAGCAACTCCTGGCTTCCCGACACGTGCTTCGGATGGATGTCGCGGGCGATCGCATCGTCGGAAAGTTCCGCGAGCGTGAACCCGCCCTGCAGTATCTTGCCGCCGAACGCTTCGCTCCATCCCGCGTAACGCCTTGCCTTGAAATCGGCGAGCGCGTCGTTCTCGATCATCGCCGCCGCGCGTTCCAGGCTGAGGGCGAGCACGTCGATGGCACCGATGTGGCCGTGGAAGAGATCTTCCGGCGCGTGGCTCTGGCGGCGCACCTTCGTGTCGAAGTTGTAGCCACCGGTGGTGAACCCGCCGGCCTTGAGGATCTCGTACGTCACCAGCGTGAGTTCTTCCACGCTGTTCGGGAACTGGTCGGTATCCCAGCCGTTCTGCGGATCGCCGCGGTTGGCGTCGATCGATCCGAACACGCCGAGCGCGATCGAGGTCGCCACCTCGTGATGGAACGAGTGGCCGGCGAGCGTGGCATGGTTCGCTTCGAGGTTGGTCTTCACCTCGTTCTCCAGGCCGAAATCCTTGAGGAAACCGTAGACCGTCGCGGTGTCGTAGTCGTACTGGTGCTTGGTCGGCTCCTGCGGCTTGGGCTCGATCAGGATCGTGCCCTTGAAGCCGATCTTGTGCTTGTGCTCGATCACCATCCGGAAGAACCGGCCCATCTGCTCGCGCTCGCGTTTGAGATCGGTGTTGAGCAGCGTGTCGTAACCTTCGCGGCCGCCCCACAGCACGTAGTTCGCGCCACCGAGGCGATGCGTCGCTTCCATCGCGTGACGCACCTGCGTGGCCGCATAGGCGAACACCTCCGGCTGCGGATTGGTGGCCGCGCCGGCGGCATAGCGCGGGTTGCTGAACAGGTTCGCCGTACCCCAGAGCAGCTTCACGCCGGTTTCGGCCTGCTTTTCCTCGAGCACGTCGACCATCGCGGCGAAGTTGTTCCGGTACTCCGACAGGCCACTGCCTTCGGGCGCGACATCGGTATCGTGAAACGTGTAGAACGGCGTGCCGAGGCGGGCGAAGAAATCGAACGCCGCATCGGCCTTCTCGCGCGCCCTGGCCAGCGGCTCGCCCGCCTGCTGCCACGGACGCTCGAAGGTGCCCGCACCGAACACGTCGGAACCCGGCCACACGAAGGTGTGCCAGTAGCAGGTCGCCAGGCGCAGGTGGTCGGCCATGGATTTGCCCAGCACGATCCGCTTCGGATCGTAATGACGGAACGCGAGCGGATTGTCGCTGCCGGCGCCTTCGTAGCGGATCGGAGCGATGCTGGAGAAGTACGACATAACGATTCCTTGACGAACGTGGGGACGAATTCGTTCGATCCTGACGAGAGGCGGCCCGGCGGCGCAATTGCGATTTCAGGCGCGACGAAGAGCATTTTCGATGCCGCGCTGCGTCATGGTCCGGAAAGGGCTACCCTGCTAAGTTCCAGACGAATGGGGCCGGCATGTCGGCGCCCGCGAGCAGGTCGATGACACCCCACCGGATCGCTTTACTGTTCAACGCCAACAAGGTTTACGACCGCCAGGTGATCGCCGGCATCGGTCATTACCTCAACAGCACGCGGGTCGAGTGGGACCTCTTCATGGAAGAGGATTTCCGCAGCCGCATGCGCGACATCCAGCAGTTCCGCGGCGACGGCGTCATCGCGGATTTCGACGACCCGGAGGCGCCCGACGCCTTGCGCGACCTGCACATTCCGGTCGTCGCGGTCGGCGGTTCGTACCACGATCCCGCGTCGTATCCCGTCGGCATTCCGTACATCGCGACCGACAACGCGCGCCTCGTGCGACTCGCGTACGACCATCTCATCGAACAAGGCCTCGCACGCTTCGCGTTCTATGGCATCCCGCCGCATCCCGGCAGCCGCTGGGCACAGGAGCGCGAGCACGCGTTCCGCGCGATCGTCGACGACGAAGCGGTCGACGCCGTGGTCTACGACGGCGCCTCGACCAGCGCGGGAGGTTGGGGCGAAGCGGTGGAAGAGCTCGTCGCGTGGCTGGCGGCGTTACCGAAGCCCATCGGCATCATCGCCGTCACGGATGCCCGCGCGCGCCAGCTGCTGCAGGCCTGCGTCATCGGCGAGTTCGCGGTGCCGGAACAGATCGCCATCGTCGGCATCGACAACGATCCGATGGCACAGCTGCTCACGCGCATCCCGCTCACGTCGGTGATCCAGGGCGCGGAAGAAATGGGGCGAACCGCGGCGCACCTGCTGCACCAGATGCTTCGCGGCGTCGACTGCTCCGGCACGCGCGTGCTCGTGCCGCCGGTCGGCATCAACGTGCAGGTATCGAGCCGGTACCAGCCCATGCGCAGCCCGCACGTCATGCGCGCCAGTCATTACATCCGCCAGTACGGCTGCCTCGGCATCAAGACCGAGCAGGTCGCCGATTACGTCGGCGTGTCGCGCACGGTGCTGGAAGAACACTTCAAGCGCGAACTGAAGCAGACCGTGCACCAGGTGATCCTGACGCACAAGCTCGACACCGCGTGCGACCTCATCGCCCACTCCGACACCCCGCTGGCCGAGATCGCCCTTCGCTGCGGCTTCACGTCGCTGCAGTACATGTATACGGTGTTCCGGCGCGAATACGACTGCACCCCGCGCCAGTACCTCGACCTTCACCGCAAACCGGCGGCCACGTGACCGCCCTCACGGATCGCTCCATGCCTGTTTCCACCGCCGCCGCCTGGGGCCAGCTCCCCGACGGACGCCCACTCCACCGATGGTCCCTGCGCAACGCGCGCGGGGAGCAGGTCGACATCAGCGACCTCGGCGCCACCCTGCTCTCGTGGCAGACGCCCGACCGCCTCGGCCGCCTCGGCGACGTGGTGCTCGGCCACGCCGACGCGCAGCAGTACATCGCATCGAACGCCTACATGGGCGCCGTGGTGGGACGCTGGGCGAACCGCATCCGCGGCGGCCGGTTCCGTCTCGATGGCATCGACTACAAGGTCGACCGCAACGACGGCGGCAACCACCTCCACGGCGGCCACGACGGCTTCCATCGGCAGCGATGGGACGTGGAACCGGACGCCGACGGCCTCTCGCTGCGCCTCGTGTCGCCCGAAGGCGATGGCGGGTTCCCCGGCGAGGTGCGCGTGCAGCTGCACATCCGGCTCGAAGACGACGGCACCCTCGATCTCCGGTACGAGGCCACGTCCGACGCCCCCACGCCGCTCAGTCTCACCGCGCACCCGTATTTCAATCTCAACGACCGCCGCCCGGACATTCGCGACCACGTGATCCGCATCGATGCCGACGAATTCCTCGCGATCGACGCGGGCGCGATTCCGGTCGGGCGCCAGCACGTGGCGGGCACCGCGTTCGATTTCCGCGAACCGGCCCCGATCGGGTCGCGCCTGCACTGGCCCGATCCCCAGCTGCGCCTCGTCGGCGGTTTCGATCATTGCTACCTGCCGCGCGGCACCGCCGCCGGCGTGCTGCGCACCGTGGCGGTGGTCACCGAGCCCTCGAGCGGGCGGCGTCTCACCATCGACACGGACCGGCCCGGGCTGCAGTTCTACAGCGGCCAGAAGCTCACGGGCCAGGCGGGGCGCCATGGCGATACCTACGGCCCGTTCGCCGGCTTCGCACTGGAGGCCCAGGCGTTCCCGGATCAGGTGAACGGACCCGAGGCCGACGGGGCGATCCTCCGGCCCGGCAACGTCTGGCGCCAGCACACGCGCTACCGCGTCGACACGCCCTGATCGCCCCTGGTAGGAGCGCGCCTTGCGCGCGACCGCCTTTGAGGCCGTGAGCAGCAGGTCCAGTTGCTCCTCGCGAAAAGATGTCGCGCGCAAGGCGCGCTCCTACGGGGCGAACGGGCATTACAATGCCCGCATGTCATTAATTCAATTGCTCAACGTCGACTTCAGCGTCGGCGGCCCGCTCCTGCTCGAACAGGTCGATCTCTCCCTCGATACCGGCGAGCGCGTGTGCATCGTCGGGCGCAACGGCGCCGGCAAGTCCACGCTGCTGAAGCTCATCGCGGGCGAACTGCATCCCGAAGACGGTGAGATCCGTCTGCAGGGCGGCACGCGCATCGCGCGGCTCACGCAGGAAGTACCGCAGGACACCACCGGCAGTGTCTTCGACGTGGTCGCCGAGGGCCTGGGCGAACTCGGCCACCTGCTCGCGCGCTACCACCACCTTCTCGAGGAAGGCGACATGGACGCGCTGGGCGACGTGCAGGCGCAGATCGAGGCGCAGAACGCGTGGGACCTCGACTCGCGCGTGGAGCAGGTCATCGAGCGGCTGGAGCTGCCCTCGCATACCGATTTCTCGGAGCTCTCCGGCGGCATGAAGCGCCGTGTGCTGCTCGGCCAGGCGCTGGTGCGCGACCCGAACCTGCTGCTGCTCGACGAACCGACGAACCATCTCGACATCGAGGCCATCGCCTGGCTCGAAGGGTTCCTCAAGAGCTTCGCCGGCAGCATCGTGTTCATCACCCATGACCGCAGCTTCCTGCGCTCGCTGGCCACGCGCATCGTCGAGATCGATCGCGGCCAGGTCACCAGCTGGCCGGGCGACTACGACAACTACCTGCGCCGCCGCGAAGAACGCCTTCATGCGGAGGCCCAGGCCAACGCGCACTTCGACAAGAAGCTCGCGCAGGAAGAGGTCTGGATCCGCCAGGGCATCAAGGCCCGCCGCACCCGTAACGAAGGCCGCGTGCGCGCACTGAAGGCGTTGCGCCGCGAACGCAGCGAACGCCGCGAGCAGGCGGGCAACGCCAAGATCACGCTGGGCACCGCGCAGGCGTCCGGCCGCAAGGTGATCGACGCGAAGCACGTCACGCAGGCCTACGGCGGCCGCACGCTGCTGCGCGACTTCTCCACCACCATCATGCGTGGCGACCGCGTCGGCATCATGGGTCCGAACGGTGCGGGCAAGTCCACGCTGCTGAAGATCCTGCTCGGCGAACTCACGCCGCAGGCTGGCGAGGTCACGCTCGGCACCGGGCTGCAGATCGCGTATTTCGATCAGCACCGTTCGATGCTCGACGACCGCATGAACGCGCTCGACAACGTCGCGGAAGGCCGCGAATACATCGAGCTGAACGGCCAGCGCAAGCACATCATCGGCTACCTGCAGGATTTCCTGTTCTCGCCGGAACGTGCACGCGCGCCGATCACCCGCCTCTCCGGCGGCGAGCGCAATCGCCTGCTGCTGGCGAAGCTGTTCGCGCAGCCGTCCAACCTGCTGGTCATGGACGAACCCACCAACGACCTCGACGTCGAGACGCTCGAGCTTCTCGAAGAGCTGCTCAACGAATACACGGGCACGCTGCTGCTCGTGTCGCACGATCGCGACTTCATCGACAACGTGGTGACGAGCACGCTGGTGCTCGAAGGCGACGGCGAAGTCGGCGATTACATCGGTGGCTACAGCGACTGGCTGCGCCAGAAGCCCATCGTGGCGGCGGCACGTCAGGCCGCGGCGAAGCCCGTGGTGGCGGCACCGGCGCCGGCACCCGCGGTCGCGGCACCGAAAAAGAAACTGTCGTTCAAGGAACAGCGCGAGCTCGAGCTGCTGCCGGCGAAGCTGGAAGAACTGGAGAACGAGATCGCACGCCGCACGGCCGCGATGAACGATCCGAAGTATTTCCAGCAGGATGCCGCGACGATCACGCGCGGCAACGACGAACTGGCGAAGCTGCAGACAGAGCTGGACACGGCGTTCGCGCGCTGGGAAGAGCTCGAAGGCTGAGCAAGCGCGCCGATCCGTAGGAGCGCGCCTTGCGCGCGACAGCTCTTGAGGCCGTAAGCAACAGGTCCTGTTGCTCTTACGCGAAAAGATGTCGCGCGCAGGCGCGCTCCTACAGTTCGCTGCTTACAGGCGGAAGACTTCCACTACCCGCGACAGCTCCGCCGCCTGATCTTCCAGGCTCTTCGCCGCCGCGGCGGCTTCTTCCACCAGCGCCGAATTCTGCTGCGTCGAGTCGTCCATGCGCGACACGGCGTGGTTGATCCGGCCGATCTGCTCGGACTGCTCGCCCGACGCGCGGCTGACGTTGCCGATCAGGTCCGCGACATCGCGGATGCGGCCGATCACCACCTGCATGTTCCGTCCGGCCTCCGTGACGAGGCCGTGGCCCGCGTCGACGCGCTCGACCGATTCCCCAATGAGCGAGGCGATTTCCTTCGACGCCGTCGCGCTGCGCTGCGCGAGGTTGCGCACCTCTTCCGCCACCACCGCGAAGCCCTTGCCCTGCTCGCCCGCGCGAGCGGCCTCCACCGCCGCGTTGAGCGCGAGGATGTTCGTCTGGAACGCGATGCCGTTGATGATGTCGACCACGTCGGCGATCCGCTGCGACGACGCCTGGATGCCGTTCATCGCCTCCACCGCCTCCTGCATCGCACCGGCCTCCTGCTGCACGGCGACGCTCGCGTCGGTGGCGAGGGCGCTCGCGCGAGCCGAATGGCCCGCGTTGTCGCGCACCGTGCGCGTGAGCTGATCGAGGCTCGACGCGGTGAGCTGCAGCTCGTGCGCCTGCGTCTCGGTGCGCGACGACAGATCCGCGTTGCCCGCCGCGATCTCCGACGTGCTGCCGGCCATGCTCGACGCGGCCTTGCGCACGGAGCGCGCGATGTCGCCGAGGCCGTCGCCGATGCCATCGATGGAGCGCATCAGCTGGCCGATCTCGTCGCCGCGATCCGAAGCGAGGCGTGCCGTCAGGTCGCCCTCGGCGAGCCGGCGTGCCGCGTCGACCGCCAGTGCCAGCGGCTGCGTGATGCGGCGGCGAATGGCGACGAACAGCAGCACGCCGAGTAGCACTACCAGCGCGATGCTCGCACCGGCGGCGATCGCACGCATGCGGCGCACCGGCGCGTAGAGTTCATCCATGTCGGCGATACCGGCGACGAGCCAGCTCCATGCCGGGTCCGTCGCATACACCGCGAGGTGCGCTTCGCTGCCACCGTTCACCGCGACGCGGTAGTGCAGCTCGCCTTCGCGCCCCTTGAGCATGCTTCCGAACACGGGCTGGCCGTCGGTGTCGAGCACCTTCAGCGCGGCGCCGGGCGCGGCGGTGGCGCCCTGAGTCAACGAGGGGTCGACCACGAACGTGCCGTACCGTTTCCCCGCGGCCGCGTCGACGACGGTGTAGTAGCCCTTCTGGCCGATCCGGATGCTCGCGATCTCCTTCTGCAGCGCGGCCATCTCCTTGCCCGTTTCCACGCCCACGAAGAACGCACCGAGCACGTTGCCGGCCGGATCCTTGATGGGTTCGTAGCGGGTGACGAACGGGCGATCGAAGAGCACCGCCGGGCCGCCGTACGACTTGCCGGAGAGCAGCAGCGGAAATGCGGGGTGCGCGTGATCGATGGACGTGCCGACCGCGCGCGATCCGTCTTCCTTCTTCAGCGACGTGGTGACGCGCACGAAGTCGTTGCCGTCGCGCACGAACAGCGTGGCGACCACCTGCGCGCGCGTTGAAAACTCGTCGGTCAGGGTGAAGTCGTCGTTGAGCGCCTTGCCATCGTGCAGCAGCTGGGGAACCGTATGGCCGCCCATCGGCACGCGGTGCTTGTCGTCGACCGTGAACCGGCCGGGGTAATAGCTCTTGTACACGCCGAGGAAGCGATCGGACTCCGCGAGCAGCGCCCCGCCGAACGTGCTGACCAGCGCGATGATCGCGCGATTGCCGCGCGCCAGGTCCTCGCGCGCCCGCGTTTCGAGCTCGCGCGACGCCATCGTGGTCGTCGCGATCGTCAGCGCCGCGATACCCACCGCGACGATCCCCACGACCAGCAGGTTGAGTCGCGCACCCACGCTCATGCCGCGCCGGGAGGCGCGGTCACCGTTGTTCTTCATCGAAAGCCTTCACAGATCGACGGGCGCCCAGGTCGGGCGCCCCATGGCGGCTGTTACGGCAGGGGACGGGAGAGCTTTAGCCTCAGCCCGTATTCTGAAGGCCCTGTGAGACGCCGTTGACGCAGGCGACCAGCGCGTTGAGCAAGGCGTCGTCCTTGCCGCCCGTGGCGCGCCAGCGACGCAGCAGGTCGACCTGGAGCAGGCTCATGGGGTCGACGTACGGGTTGCGCAGGCGGATCGAGGTGGCCAGGCGCGGGTCGGCCGCCAGGAGCTCCGAGGCGCCCTTGAGCTTCAGCACCCAGCGGACCGTGCGCTCGAATTCCGACCGGATCATGGGGAAGAACCGTTCATGCAGGGGCCCCGCCAGCACGGAGAAGGCCTCCGCGATGTCGATGTCGGCCTTGGCCAGCACCATCTCCACGTCGTCCAGCATCGTGGAGAAGAAGGGCCATTCGTGGGCCATGTTCACGAGCTTTTCTTCGCCGCAGCTTTCCGCGACCACGTCGAGCGCGGTGCCGAGGCCGTACCAACCGGTGAGCACGGCGCGGCACTGGGTCCACGAGAACACCCATGGAATCGCGCGCAGGTCTTCGACGCCTTTCATGCTGCGACGGCGCGCCGGACGGGAGCCGAGCGTCATGCGTTCGATCACGTCGATGGGCGTGGCGCCGCGAAAGTAATCGACGAAGCCTTCCGTGTCGACGAACGCGCGATACGCCTTGCGGCTTTCGTCGGACAGGCGCGCCATCGTGTCCTTCCAGCCCGCTTCGCGTGCCTCGGCGTCGCGCGGGCGCAACGATGCGCGCATCACGGCGCCGAGCGTCTGTTCCAGGTTGCGCACGGCCAGCGCGCGGATGCCGTACTTGCGATGGATCACTTCGCCCTGCTCGGTCACGCGCAGCATGCCGGCCACCGAGCCGCGCGGCGAGGCCATCAGCGCGGGCGTGATGCGCGAGCCGCCGCGGCTCGCCGAACCGCCACGACCATGGAAGAACGCGACGCGGATGCCGGCCTTCGACGCGACTTCGAGCAACTCGACCTGCGCGCGCTGGAGGCTCCACTTCGACGCCACGGTACCGCCGTCCTTGCCGCTGTCCGAGTAGCCGAGCATGATCCACTGACGATCGCCACGCGCCTTCAGGTGCGCGCGGTAGATGGGATCGTCGAGCAGGGCCTGCAGCGTCTCCGCGCCGCCGCGAAGGTCGTCGATCGTTTCGAAGAGCGGGGCGACGTCGAGCGGCACGCGACCTTCGGCAAGCAGGCCGCCACGACGCGCGAGCGCCAGCACCGCGAGCACGTCGGCAGCGGTCTCGGCCATGCTGATGATGTAGAGGCCGGTCGCCTCGTGGCCGTAGCGCTGGCGCGCATCAGCGAGCGTGGCGAAGACGGCGCGCAGCATGCCCGCGGCTTCGTGGTCGTCGCCGGCGACGAAGCTGCGCTCGCCGGCGGCGTAGGGCCGCAGCGCCTTCACCCGCGCCGCCGTGTCGCGGTTCGCCCAGTCGGCGTCGCCGAGCAACGCGGCCAGCGCCTCGTCGTGCACGCGCGCATCCTGGCGCACGTCGAGACGCGCGAGATGGAAGCCGAACGTGCGTGCACGCCAGAGCAGGCGTGCGACCGCATACGCACCGGCATGGCGACCGCTGTGCGCGAGCAGGCTCTTTTCTACCAGCGCGATGTCGTCGATGAATTCGTCCGCCGAGGCATACGCTTCGTCGCCTTCGTCGAGCGTGGCCGACAGGCGGGCCGCGACGAAGGTCAGGAAGGCGCGGTACGGCATGTCGCCGTGGCGCGGACGGATGCGTGCGGCAGCCTCCGGCAGGCGTTCACGGTAGTCTTCGATGCGCCGCCCGAGGCGATCGTCGAGTGTCACGCGATCCTGCGTCTGGCTGAGCAGGCGGCCGAGCGCCACCACGTCCTCGACGTAACGCTCCAGCACGAGCGAACGCTGCGCGGCGAGCGTCGCGGCGATGGTGTCGGCGTTGACGTTCGGGTTGCCGTCCATGTCGCCGCCGACCCAGGTGGCGAAACGCAGGAGACGTGGAATGACGACGTCTTCGCCGTACGTATCGGCGATGGCCTGTTGCATCGATTCGTACAGCGCCGGCAGCACGCGGTAGATCGGCCGCGAAATGTAGAAGCCCACGTGATCGAATTCGTCCTGCACGCTCGGCCGTACCGGCGACGCCTCCGCGGTCTGCCAGCCTGCCGAGAGCGCCATCAGGATGCGCGCATCGTCGTCGCGCAATTCCTGCGGCGTGCGCGTGGGATCGAACTCGTCGACCAGCGCGCGCACGATTTCCTGTTCCTTCTCGAGCAGCGAGCGGCGAACCGCCTCGGTGGGATGCGCCGTGAACACCGGCTCCACGTCGAGCCGGTCGAGCAGGCGCGACAGCTCCTCGCGGGTGACGCCGTCCTTCTTCAGCGACGCGAGCACGGCGGCCAGCGATTCCGGCTGCGGAGCCCCGCCCTCGCGCTGGTAGTCGCGGCGGCGGCGGATGCGATGCACCCGCTCGGCGGTGTTCACCGCCTGGAAATATGTCGCGAAGGCGCGGGCCAGCGCCTCCGCGTCGGCGGCGTCGAGGCCGGTGAGCGATTCGGCCAGCGCGTCCACGGCCGCACCGCTACGGCGGCGGTGGATGGACGCGGTGCGGACGTGCTCGACGCGTTCGTAGAAGGCCTGGCCGCCCTGCTCCGCCAGCATCTGGCCGACCAGGGCGCCAAGACGCCTCACGTCTTCGCGCAGCGGGCCGTCGTGGGGCAGGAATTCGGGATCGCGGGCGGGTTCCATCGGCGTCTCACGGAAGGTCGAAACCCCGAGAGTACCTAAAAACGTGTATTCATCCCTGCATGCGGATTCCGCGATACAATCGGCGGACCGTTTTGCCCGCCGAGGGGCGCTGCGACCGTGGGCTCGACCCATAGGCCAGGCTCGGCGCGGCGTCCCACCGAACGGCGCCCCCGTGAATCTCCGGAGCTACGCCAGATGAACGCCGTCACCAAAGACACCTCCTTTCAGGATTACAAGGTCCGCGACATGTCGCTGGCCGAGCTCGGCCGCCGCCGCATCCGCATGGCGGAAGAGGAAATGCCGGGCCTGATGCAGATCCGCGCGCGCTACGCGGGCGAGAAGCCGCTCGAGGGCGTGCGCCTCTCGGGCTCGCTGCACGTCACCAAGGAAACCGCCGTGCTCGCCGAAACCCTTCGCGAGCTGGGCGCGTCGGTCCGCTGGGCCTCGTGCAACATCTTCTCCACGCAGGACGACGTCGCCGCCGCCCTCGCCGCCGGCGAACTGCCGGTGTTCGCCTGGAAGGGCGAGTCGCTGGAGGAATACTGGGACTGCACGCTCGACATGCTGACCCACCCGGGCGAGCTCGGTCCCCAGCTGATCGTCGACGACGGTGGCGACGCCACGCTCTTCATCCACAAGGGTGTCGAACTCGAAGACGGTAGCGACTGGGTCAACACCCCGAGCGGCAACCACGAAGAGCAGGTCATCAAGAACCTCGTCAAGAAGACCGCCGCGGCGCGTCCGGGCTGGTTCAAGAAGGTCGCCGCCGAGTGGAAGGGCGTCTCGGAAGAAACCACCACCGGCGTGCATCGTCTTTACCAGCTCGCCGAAGCCGGCAAGCTGCTGGTGCCTGCGATCAACGTCAACGACTCGGTCACCAAGAGCAAGTTCGACAACCTCTACGGTTGCCGTGAATCGCTGGCCGACGGCATCAAGCGCGCCACCGACCTCATGATCGCCGGCAAGGTCGCCGTCGTCTGCGGTTACGGCGACGTGGGCAAGGGTTGCGCGCATTCGCTCAAGGGCTTCGGCGCCCGCGTGATCGTCACCGAGATCGATCCGATCAACGCCCTGCAGGCCGCGATGGAAGGCTTCCAGGTCACCACGATCGAAGACACCCTCGGCCTCGGCGACATCTACGTCACCACCACGGGCAACAAGGACATCATCACGCTGGAACACATGGCGAAGATGAAGAACAACGCCCTGGTCTGCAACATCGGCCACTTCGACAACGAAATCCAGATGGATCGCCTGAACACGGCGAAGGACGTCACCCGCGAGAACATCAAGCCGCAGGTCGATCGTTACACCTTCGGCGCGTCGGGCCACAGCATCTACATGCTGGCGGAAGGCCGCCTGGTGAACCTCGGTTGCGCCCACGGCCACCCGAGCTTCGTCATGTCGAACAGCTTCTCGAACCAGACGCTTGCGCAGATCGACCTGTGGAAGAACAAGGACACCTACGAGAAGACCGTGTACCGCCTGCCGAAGAAGCTCGACGAGGAAGTCGCCCGCCTGCATCTCGAGCAGATCGGTGTGAAGCTCACGGTGCTCACGCAGGACCAGGCCGACTACATCGGCGTGCCGGTCGAAGGCCCGTACAAGCCGGACCACTACCGCTACTGATCGAGCGGTTGGTGTGATCGAAAAGGGCGCCCCCGGGGCGCCCTTTTTTTGTGCCGCCTGCCACATGGCGGATCCTGCAGGAGCGCGCCTTGCGCGCGACAGCTCTTGAGGCCGTGCGCAACAGAGCCCGGCCAACGGGGCCCGGCCGGCTCGCGAAGAGCTGTCGCGCGCAAGGCGCGCTCCTACCAGACCGCATCGATTAGCCATCTTTCCATCTGGATGGAAAGATATATACTGCGGGCATCCACGCGA
>Ga0102588_1001036_pt1 | contig 23527 bp, 18 predicted proteins | sample AraplaMF_Col_mMS_FD_76854 | JGI IMG/M metagenome (GOLD analysis project Ga0102588, IMG submission 76854) | Arabidopsis root microbial communities from the University of North Carolina, USA - plate scrape MF_Col_mMS (SPADES assembly) (version 2) | ecosystem: Host-associated > Plants > Roots >...
GCCGCCGGGTGCAATTTTCGCCAGTCTGGCGGCGAAGTCGAAGGCGATCGGATGTCCCATCTGGAAGGTCGGCGCAAAATCCATCGTCGATAGCTGGCGCTCGACGGCCTGAGAGATTTTCTTGCGGCCGTGGCCGGCGTTGCAGCACCAAAGGCCCGCCGTTCCATCGAGAACGCGGTTGCCGTCGACATCGGTGTAGTACATGCCCTCGGCGGACGCGAGCATACGGGGCGCCGCCTTGAACTGGCGGTTTGCCGTGAACGGCATCCAAAAATTGTCGAGCACCGGAGCGTTCGTCTTGCTGATCTGATCCATCTTGTCCTCCATTAGCTGCAGGAAACGTCCGCCATTTTCCTTGATCGAACAAGTCTTTTTCATCGGATGCATAAGCTATTGATTTTACGAATCTGTGTTCGTAGAGTTTTCGGTATTTTGAACAACGCAAACGGTGCATGCATGTCGTTCGATATTGGTAATCGTCTTCGTTATGTCCGAACCGCCCATAAGCTTTCGCAGCGCGAACTGGCAAAGAAGACAGGGGTGCGAAATTCGACGATCTCGCTCATCGAATCGAACGCTTCGAATCCCTCGGTCGGCGCGTTGAAGCGCATCCTGGATGGCATTCCGATCGGGCTTGCGGAATTCTTTGCGCTGGAGCCGGAGAAGCCCAAAAAGGCCTTTTACGCTGCCGAGGAACTGGTGGAGATCGGCAAGGGCGGCATCTCGTACAGGCAGGTCGGCGAGAGCATGTTCGGCAGGAGCCTGCAAATGCTGAAGGAATGCTATCAGCCGGGTACCGACACGGGGAAGGTGCCCCTCGTCCATGAAGGCGAAGAGGGCGGTATCGTCCTCTCCGGGCGGCTCGAAGTCACTGTCGACAATGAACGGCGGATCCTCGGGCCGGGTGACGCCTATTATTTCGAGAGCCGTCGCCCGCATCGCTTCCGATGCGTCGGCCCTGTTGCTTGCGAGGTCGTCAGCGCCTGCACGCCCCCGACCTTCTAGGGACGGCCCTCAATAGTCCGCCCTTGGTGGCGAACTCGCGGCTCAGCTCGGCAAAGCCCGTGCCAGGATCCTCGCTTGCGCGTCGGGCAAGGTTTTCGAACAGAGGGGCGGGGGCCGCGCCTTTGATCGCTCAAGTCCGTTTTCCTCGAGCCATGAGGTCGCGATTTCCATCACACTAAAATAGGTCGACATCAGCGCACTCGCGGCTGCAAGAAGATCACATTCCTTCTTGGAAGTACATTGCACGGCGCTGGCGAGAGTGTCGAAAAGTGCCACAACTTCCATGTCGGGAGGATAGATCGCCGTCACGCCTCCTAGGCCTGATTGTGAGGACTGTCACGCAGTGTCAGCTTTCAGTCTCGGGAATGCCGCACCCGAAAGCTTGTCGAATACGTGGACACGACGCTGCTCGACGACAAGCTCGAGAATTGATCCGTCTGCGATCGCCACATGATCGGGAAGATGGATAACCGCAGAGGTTTCGCAGGATTCGACCGTGCCATAGACATAGGTTTCCGTTCCGATGCTTTCGGCATAGTCAACATGATAACGAACGTGAAAACCGTCGCGGGTTCGATCACGCGCCAATCCGAAATGACTGGGACGGACGCCGAGCGTGACTGCCTGGCCGATCCGGGCATCGGGAGCCTCCAGCGGCACGTTGAGCGCACCGAATCCGGGCACCTGCAGGGCTATCCCCCCTGGGCCGCAGGAAAGCAGCTCGCCTTCGAAAAAATTCATCTGGGGGGATCCGATGAACCCCGCGACGAACCGGTTCGCCGGCGTCTCGAAAAGCTCGAGGGGCGTGCCAATCTGTTCGACACGGCCCGCATTGAGCACGACGATGCGGTCCGCCATCGTCATCGCCTCGATCTGATCGTGCGTGACATAAATCATCGTTGCGCCCAGGCGCTTGTGGAGCCGGCTGATCTCGCCTCTCGTCTGTACGCGAAGTGCTGCGTCAAGGTTGGACAGCGGCTCGTCGAAAAGGAACAGCTTGGGGTTTCGAACGATGGCTCGCCCGATCGCGACGCGTTGCCTCTGTCCTCCCGACAGCTGTTTTGGACGCCGCTCAAGAAGTGATTCGATCGCCAGCATCCGGGCCGCTTCCATGACACGGGCATCAATTTCGGCTCGCGTCATTTTGAGATTTTCGAGGCCGAACGACAGGTTTTTCGCGACGGTCATGTGCGGGTAAAGTGCATAGGATTGAAACACCATCGCAATTTCCCGTTCGCCAGGGGCTGCCTGCGTAACGTCCTTGTCGCCGATCAGGACGCGCCCGCCCGTGACGTTCTCAAGTCCGGCGATCAATCGCAGAAGGGTCGATTTCCCGCAGCCGGATGGGCCGACCAAGACAACGAATTCACCCTCGTTCACATCAAGATCGATGCCATGCAGAATACCGAGGTGGCCAAAGCTTTTTCTGACATCGTTCAATCTCAAACCGGCCATGTCCACTGTTCTCCCAGTAAGCTATTTCGAGCGAAGGTCGCTGATCGAGGCATAATCCAGCCGGCACTTTGCGGGGATCGAATTAGTTCGTCAAGATGACGAACATGAATTTTGCGTTTGCAGATGTTTCCATCCAGAGTGCGTCCGTCCGGATTCGCTTTCAAATGAGATGGGTGGACGCACCGCTCCCGGCTGCGGATCGTACTCAGACCGGCGGTGGGAGACGCCGTTGCTCGGGAAGGGCCTGCGGAGAAAAGAGAAGGTTGTGCAGGTGGTTGAGACCGATGGCGAGCGCTCCGATCAGTGTCGCGCGGCTGCCGAGGGCGCTTGCTTCGACGGTTATCCTGCGCCGGCTGGCCTTGGCGATGCCTTCGCGAATGCGCTGGACCATCAGCGGATGGCGGCCGATGCTGCCCCCAATGATAATGATGGTAGGATCGACGATGGCGTTCACGGACACGATCAATAGCGCCGCGATGTCTCCGACCTTCCGGATAACTTTGGCTGCAATCGGATCCTCCTCTTCGGCAAGCCTTAGAATATCTCGAACGGACGTGTCCTTTGCGCCGCCCGAACGCTGGTAGAAGTCGCTGATTCCTTGCGCTGCAATGGCGCATTCCAACGCCCCGCGTTCCAGGCTGTCCTCGGCATAGGGATCGGTTCCGAACGGCAGGTAGGAAATCTCGCCTGCTGCGCCGCTCGCGCCACGCATCAGTTTGCCGTCCTGAAGCACGCCAAGGCCGATGCCTGTACCAAGCGAGATGAATGCCACCGTATCAATTGCGATGGCATGGCCCTGCCAAGACTCGCCTATGGCGGCTGCGTTGACGTCATTCTCCAAGACCACTGGACAGGCAAGCCGATCTGCGAGCGTCCTGGCAATGTCAATGCCGTCGAGATCGACAAGGTTCGGGGCCATCGACAACGCGCCGGTCGTGGGTTCGACAACGCCAGGGGTTGCGATAGCGGCGACCAGGACATGCTCGCGCGCGACTCCGCTCTCGGCAAGGATTCGAGCGAGCGCTGACTCAACCTGTTCCAGCTGATGATAGCCACCACGACGGTCGGAGGGATATTCAACCTCTCCAACGATGTGGCCTACGATGTTGCCGAGCACGACCCGCGTTGTCGTTGCGCCCATATCGACGCCGACGGCATAGCCGGCGGTACCGTTCACCTCGTAGGTAATAGCGCTACGGCCGATGCGGCCGGTCGTAACGCCTTTTTCGCGGACCCAGCCGGCCTCTTCCAAGGTCCTGATGACTTCGGACATTGTCTGCTTGGAGAGGCCGGTGATCTTCGACAAGTCCGCCCGGGATGTTGGGCCGGTATGCAGCAATACGTCCATGACGGCGCGAACCGAAATTTGTCGCAGCACGGGAGGTGCGTTCTCAGTCAATGCCATGAGCCAAATATTCCGGTCGATATACGGTTCCGCTTTTCGTCTGCTTCTGCTTTTTCCACGAATGCCCGCCAATTTCAAACTGGTTGTTGACAGACCAAAGGCTCACCAATAATAAATTCGTCAACCTGCCGAACAAATATATAAAGAGAGCTGCGTTTGTCAAATATTTCAACTATCGCGCCAGATCTGCGGCCGGCGGTTGGCAATCGCCGCACCAAAGCTTTGGGTCTCGTCGCCGGCGTTGACCTTGGTGGCACGAAGGTGCTCGCAGGCCTATCCGACCTTGACGGCGACCTGCTGGCGACGATGGAAGAGCCGACCGCGCACGGCGAAAGTGCTCCCGTCCTCGAGCAAATTGTGCGCATGATCTTGACCCTCGTGGAGCGGTATTGCGACCACGGTCCCCTGCTCAAGGCGGTCGTTGGCGTGCCGAGCGCGGTTTCGCCTTCTACTGGTCTTGCCTCCTTGTCGCCGAATCTCGCAATCCCTGCCGACCAGCCGCTTGCTCGGCTCCTTGAGGCCGGGTTGCCCTGTGGCGTGGTTGTCGAGAATGACGTCAATTTGGCAGCATTTGCCGAGGCAACCCTCGGAAAGGCGCGAGATTGCGCTTCCGTGGCCTTCATCGCCTTCGGAACGGGGGTTGGTATGGGGCTTGTTATCGACGGCCGGCTTTTTCGCGGTCACCACGGCCGCGCCGGGGAGCTTGGTCTTCTGCCGCTCGGCGCAAATCCGCACGACGCCGCACCGAAAGCAAGGGCAGGCCTCTTCGAGGACCAAGTCGATTCACCAGCCGTTCGTGCTCTCTATCGGGATGGAACCGTCCCGGTGAGCGAGATCTTCCTCAGAGCGGGTTCAGGGGACCGTGAGGCGTCCGCTGCCATCGCAACGCTCGCAAAGTCCGCATCGGTCGGCCTCGCGTCCATTCAGGCGGTCTTCGATCCGGCATTGATGGTACTCGGAGGCGGCATCGGCTCGCGCCCGGAATTCGTCGAGCTCGTCTCGCAGCATATGTCGTCCCTGCTGCCGTTTGCGGTGCAGATTGAACCGACTTCTCTCGGTCCAGAGGCCGGAATGCGCGGTGCCCTGATGCTTGGTTTGCACGAACTTTCCAGCCAGACAGCCGCATAGGAACAGGAGCTCGCCCATGACGAAGCCACGTACAAAGCCGCGCGTCCTTAGCCCGCTTGCCGATGGGCAACTCGTGTCGGAAAAGCCGGTCCTGCTGCCGTTCATGGCACCGCGCCTGCAGGGTGATTGCTGGCCGGACGGCAAGATCGAAATTTCTGTCTGGGGTTGTGGAAAGATCGCGAACCTGACCTTCAGCGGTTGGCGTGGGTCTTTCACCTATGCCCCGAACCGCGTCGAGACCAGCGGCGGCGGCCTTTATGTGGCCCAGTCGGCACCGGTGCTGTTTTTGAAGGGGGCGAAACTGCAGACACTCGTACCCTCGCGTCGTTGCGCTTGGTGGGGAAGCATCACGAAACGCGAACCGGTCGAGCGGCTGGGTGAACGGCGGATTGCCCGAACGGGATGGGGTGTCGCAATCGCCGAGCAACGGCCGGCCGGCATATTCCTCAGTGCAGGCGCATCGATCGAAGAAGCCACCAAGGCTCTCGACCTCGCTCAGGAGGACGTGATTGCGGAAGCCAACGCCTATGTAGCGCGTTGTGATGAGATGCCTGAGGCCTCTCCGCTGATGCGCAGCATGGTTTCGCAGAGCCTTCATGCCGCACTTTCAAGCATTCGTCAGGACGAGCATGGTGATTTTGGCGGCCTTGCTGCCGGCCAGGCCTACAGCGCACCGGCACGAACCTATTATCGCGACGGGTACTGGACGCTTCAGGCCCTGCTGGCGCGCGCGCCCGATGCCGTACGCTCGCAGATCGAGCTGCTGGCGCGCGGCATACAGCCCGACGGGGAGGCGCCGAGCGGTGTCATCCTGACCGGGCCGGCACAGGCCGAGGAATGGGAGAAGGTTCGCAGATCGCATCCACAAATCAAAGAGGAGCACCTGCGTCCAGGAGATTGGTGGAGCGACCACTTCGACAGTCCGTTGTTCTTCATTCTGACGATCGGCGACTACATCCGTTCGACGGGTGACAATTCTCCGCTGTCTGCCCATTGGGACAAGGTCGTTGCCATCCTTGATCGCTACTGCGCCCTGGATGCGGCCGGAAACGGCCTGCCGGTCAAGCCTGCCCACGATCGCGATTGGGCCGACAACGTCTACCGCCACGGCTATGTTTCATACGATATCGGCCTGTGGGTCGGTGCTCTCGACGTGATTGCCGCTTACGGCGGGGCAATCGATGAAAATATTGCCGCCAAGGCTGCCGCAATCGCCAAAAAGGCTCGCGCATCGATTGACGACGTCCTTCTTCAGGCCAGCGGAACCTATGCCGACTATGGGACGAAACAGGATTTCGTCGAGGATCATCTGACGCTCGACAGTCTCACGCTGCTTCGTTACCGAGCCGTTTCGGCAGAAAGCGCAACAAGGGTTCTGGCCAAGGTGGCGTCGACCCTGGAAAGCCGCAGCAACAGTGATCAGCCCTACGGTGACTGGGGCGTCATGTGTGCCTTCCCGCCCTTCAAGCGGCCAAAGGACACCCGCTCAAAATCGGCCTTTGCATATCGCTACCATAATGGATCGGACTGGCCCTACCTGTCGGGTCTTTATGCCGAACAGCGCCTGGTACACGGCCTTGCGGATGCGGAATATCCGCTGCTGCGCTGGTGGGAAACCTGCCTGGAAGAAGGGTGGATGGGCGCCGTCGAATATTTTGCGCCGCCATGGGGGCGCGGCTCGCTGCTCCAGGGATGGAGCAGCATGCCGGCGATGGCTGCCCTTGCCCACAAAGACAAGCTGCGTTCAGCGATGAGCTGAGACGTCGGCTCCGCAGAACATCGCCACGACCTGGTGGAGGCGGGGCAAACAATGCAAAAAGCCGCCCGGAGGCGGCTTTTTCATTTGCTCGGGACCGGCTTTGGCTACTCTTTGGTCGCTCCGGCCATCAGCCCGCTCATCAGCATCCGCTGAAGGGCGGCGAACATGACGAGCACTGGCAGGACCGAGAGTACCGACATCGATAGCAGTCGGGGCCAATTGATGCCGAACCGTCCAACCGTATTGGCGAGCGCGACCTGGACGGTCCATTTGTCCTGATCGGTGATGATCAGGAACGGCCATAGGTAGTCGTTCCAGCGCCAGACGAGGTTGAACGCGAGAAGCGTACCAATCGCCGGGATCGAGAGCGGCACGATGATGCGCAAGAGGATACGCCACTCGGGCGTTCCGTCGATCCTGGCGGCCTCCAGAAGACTGTCGGGAATGTTCGTAATGTACTGCCGCATCAGAAAAACCCCGGTCGGCGTCGCAGCGGGGGCGATGATGATACCGGCGAGCGTATCAAGAAGGTGAAGATCGCGCAGAACAAGAAATACCGGGATCATGACGATCTGCAGCGGCACCATCAGCGATGACATGATCAGCAGGAAGAACAGGGTGTCGCCTTTGAACCTGAATTTCGCAAGCGCATAACCCGCCATGACGCTGATGGTGACGGACAGCAGTGCCGAGAGCACGGAGACGATCGCCGAATTGCGAAAGAAGACGAGAAATTTCGCCCGCGACACCGTTTCGATGAAATTCTGCAGCGTTACATGGGCTGGAAAAATGGTTGGCGGCCACTGGAATATTTCCTGTTGCGATTTCAGCGACGACAGGAAGAGCCACACCGGCGGCATCAGGAAGACGAAGAGCGTCAGGGCGACGAAGGCGAGCCGCCAGGGCGAATAGATCCGTGTCATGTCTGGCTCCTCGACAGGCGCAACTGGACGATCGTCAGCAGCAGAAGAATTGCAAAGAGAACCATCGACTGGGCTGCGGCAACGCCGGCCTGCATCGGCTTTTGAAATGCCGTGTCGTAGATCGTCTGGATCAGATAGACCGTCGCCTTTCCTGGCCCACCCCCCGTCAGAGATACGACAAGCTCATAGACCTTGAAGGCCTCGATCGAGGACAGCACCAGAACCACCGCCATTGTCGGCCTGAGGAGCGGCAACGTTATATGTGTGAACTGGCGCCATTTGCTGGTGCCATCAATTGATGCGGCTTCATAGTAATCCGCCGAGATCGCGGTCAGGCCGGCGATGAAGATCATCATGTTGAAACCGACTTGAGCCCACACCCAGGCGATGATCATCGCAATCTGCGCCATGGTATCTTGTTCGAGCCATGGAACGGGGGCAATTCCCGCCAGCGACAGCAGATAGTTGACGAGACCGTTGTTCAGGCCGAAAAGCCAGCGCCACGAGACGCCGATGATCAGCAGGCTGATCATCGAGGGGAAAAAGACGATCGTCCGGACAACCGCGAAGAACCTCGTCTGAGGCGAGAGAAGCAGCGCCAGCGCCAGGGAGGCGACGATGTTCAGCGGTACCGCGATAACAACGAAGGCAACTGTCTTGACGAGCGACGTCTGAAAGTCGGCATCGCTCAAAAGCCCCAGGAAATTATCAAAGCCCACATATTGCGGAAGAGTGCTCGGCACCTGCGGGACGACCACCACGCCTCGCTTGAAGAATGCCATCATGAGGCCCTGGACAAGCGGATAAAGAGTAAAAGTAACGAGCAATGCGATCGTCGGCAGCATCAGCAGATACGGCCAACCGAGATTGAAAAGGCTGTTGCGCCGGCCTTTCGGCACCGGGTGGAAACCCAGTGCCGAACTGCCTTGTTGCGGGATCGCCGCCGTCACTTGCTCGCCTCAAGCGAACCGTCGGCGGCTTTCTTGATCTGCGCGATCGCCTCGGCCGAGGAAATCTGACCGGCGACAGCCTGAGTGACGGCGCTCTTGACCGTACCCCAGACGGCCTGCATTTGCGGCCAGGCCTGATCTGTCGCCGCATAGACGGGGCTCGCGTTCAGTTCGTTCTGCATCGTGGTGATCGCCGCCGTCGCAGCCGGATTGTCGTACTTGACCGGCGGTGCCTTGAGGTTGGCGGGGATCATGCCGAAGGTCTTGGCGTATTGCGCCTGGATCTCAGGCGAGGTGACCCACTTTATGAACTCGACGGCTTCCGGCAGATGTTGGCTGGTGTTGAAGGCGACGATGTAATCGCCCCCGTAGATCGATGAAGCAACCGTTCCGCGCGGCGTCGGTCCGGCCTGCCAGGCGAATTGCGCATTGGTAGCCAGGCCGGCGATCTGCCAGCTGCCGGACATATAGGCTGCCGCCTGACCTGCAGTGAAAAGTTCCTTTGGATTGTCCGAGCTCGCGCCGCTCCATAGGCCGGGCGGCATGGCCGCCTTGGTGATGTCGATGAATTTGTCGAGCGTGCTCGTCCACGCCGCCTCATCCATCACGACCTTGACGGGCTCCTTCTCGGTGTAGATGTGATTGCCATATTGATATTCGTGAACGATCCAACGGCTCGCCGAAACATCCCAGACCAGCGGATAGCGGGTGCCGGATTTCTCTGCGACCTCCTTGATCTTCGGAATGAACTCTTCCCATGTCCAACCGGTCGCCTGGTCCGGGATGGCAACGCCTGCCTTTTTGAAGGCGTCAGCGTTCAAGAAGATGCCAGTCGACGTGACGCGCAGGGGTGCGGCAATCACCTTGTCGCCAAGCTTGGCTCCATCGGCCCAACCCTTGACGAAGTCGTTGATCCATTCCGGTCCGATCTCCTTGCTGAGGTCTGCCAGGAAGGGCCTGATGACCGGCTCCATGGAGGATGTCAGCGACAGATCCGGCATGATCCCCGATGCAGCATATTGCTGGAATTTCTGAATCATCCCGTCATAGGGTGTAATTTCAAGGTCGAAGGTCGTTTCGGGATGCAGCTTCGTGTACTGATCGAGGAGCGCGCGCGTATCCGCTTCCTCCTGATCGTTTTCGACATACCACACGAGCTTGAGCTCAGAGGCTGCGGCGAACGACATTGTCATCGCCAGGGCGCTGGCGGTCATTAGAATTGTCTTTAGCGTTTTCATAGTTCTCCCTCTCTGGCTTGTCATCCTGACATCCGAAATGAACGGCCCGCAACTGAACTCCCTCGGGCCTTTGTTCGTAACCATGACGAATTAAATACGAGTTTTACGGACTGTCAACACAACACATTCGGTCCAACGAGATTTAGTTCGTCCTGTTGACGAATAAATGGCGCATGCTATGAAACTCACAGAATAGGCGGAGGTGTGTGATGGAGATATTCGTCGAAGCGGTGGACGGCGGTATTCAGATGGCGCTCGATACGATCGCGGCAGCGGGAGGCGGAACGGTCTTCCTTCGTCCGGGCCGTCACTCCACAGGCGCGCTCCGATTGGGAAGCGATGTTACCTTGCATATCGAGGAAGGCGCTGTCCTCGCATTCGTGGCCGATTATGAGCGCTATTCCGAAAATACCGTCAGCGTGTACGCTGAGTCCTCAAACCGCGCCTATATCGTCGCGCAGGACGCAATGAATATTGCCATCGTCGGCAAGGGCTCGATCGATGGACGCGGCGATGCCTTCCACACTGGCTTCGACGAGGGGGTGGGCACCTTCACTCCGGTAGCCGAACGCCCACGCGTGATCGTTTTTGAGGATTGCACCAACATTCGTTTGGAAGACGTCCACATTACGGATTCGCCTATGTGGACGATCCATCTCGTCCGCTGCCGCGATATCGTCGCTCGTGGGCTTCGCGTCTCCAATAACCGCCAACTCCCAAATACGGACGGGATCGTTATCGACAGTTGCAGCGACGTCACGATTTCTGAAGCCGTCATCCGCACCGCCGATGACGGTGTGTGCCTCAAGACGAGCTTGAGCGACAAAGGAATTGGACGCTGCGAGCGGATCGAGATTTCCGATAGTGTGATCGAGAGCAAGAGCTGTGCCCTCAAAATCGGCACGGAGAGCTTCGGCGATGTATCTCAGGTCCGATTCCTGCGCTGCCGGATCGAGAATTCGAACCGTGGTCTCGGCATCTTTTCGCGCGACGGCGGCAAGATTGAAGATGTCGTCTTCCGCGATATAGAACTCGATTGCAGCGAGACGCCTGATGGGTTCTGGGGCTCCGGCGAACCGTTCACAATAACCAAGCTCACACGCCGTCCGGAGCGCCCGTCAGGAACAATCCGGACGGTGCTGCTCGAGAACGTCTCGGGGCGAAGTCACGGCGCCATCAATCTCTTTGCGGAGGAGCCGGGCGGTATCGATGGGATCGTTCTGCGCGGGATCGATATCAAAATGGACGAAGGGCTGCTTGGCACCGCAAAGCGGTACGACTTGCGACCGACAAATGCTGATCTGGCGCCGCCGAAGGGTGCGCAGGGGCGCGGCAACGCCTGGGTGCGAGGACAGGACGGGAAGATCGTCGGGCTTTTCGATTATCCAGGGGGATTGCCGGGCATTTTTGCACAAAATGTGACGGGTCTTGAGTTGGAGGACATAATGATCCGCCGGCCCGAACCGCTGCCTGCAGGATGGAACCCTGCAACAACAGTGCTGATCTCCTGAGACCGGCCTTGCCCCTTTTTCGACGCTGAAATGCTCAGACAAAGAGGAAGGCATCAGAAAATTTGTGATATTGTGATTTATACTTGTTCCAATTTTGTGAGTGTGCAATCCTTCTAGATTGAAGCCAACGATTTCGACGTGCTTCACGTGAGAGGGTGTTCAATGGCGCGCATTACGCTCAGGCAGTTGCTGGATCACGCGGCGGAGGAGGGCTACGGCGTCCCCGCCTTCAACATCAACAACATGGAACAGGCGCTCGCCATCATGGAGGCCGCCGATGCGGCCCGCGCCCCCGTCATCATGCAGGCATCGCGCGGCGCGCGCGCCTATGCCCATGACATCATGCTCAAGCACATGATGGACGCAGTCGTCGAAATCTACCCGCATATCCCGGTTTGTGTGCATCTTGACCATGGCAACGACCCGGCCAGCTGTATGACAGCCATCCAGGCGGGCTTTACCTCTGTGATGATGGATGGCTCGCTGAAGGCGGACGCGAAGACACCCGCCGACTGGGACTATAATGTCGGCGTGACAAAGCGGGTGACCGAGATGGCCCATCTCGGCGGCATTTCCGTTGAAGGTGAGCTCGGTGTACTTGGCTCTCTTGAGACCGGCATGGGAGAGGCCGAGGATGGACACGGTGCGGAAGGCAAGCTGTCTCATGACCAGCTGCTGACCAACCCGGACGAGGCGGTGAAATTCGTGCGCGAAACACGGGTCGATGCACTGGCGATCGCCATGGGGACCTCACACGGCGCCTACAAGTTCACGCGTAAGCCTGATGGTTCGGTACTGGCGATGAATGTCATCGAAGAGATCCACCGCAAGTTGCCGAACACGCACCTCGTCATGCACGGGTCGTCGTCGGTGCCGGTCGAGCTGCAGGAGATCATCAACAAATACGGCGGCCAGATGAAACCCACCTGGGGCGTGCCGGTCGAAGAGATCCAGCGCGGCATCAAGAATGGCGTGCGCAAGGTCAACATCGACACCGATGGCCGGATGGCCATGACCGGACAGATCCGCCGGGTCCTGCAGGAAGATCCGAGTGAATTCGATCCGCGCAAATATCTGAAGCCGGCAATGGCCGCGCTCACCAAGCTTTGCAAGGAGCGCTTCGAGCAATTCGGCACCGCCGGCATGGCGGATCGGATTACGCCCCTTCCGGTTTCGGCGATGGCAAAGCGCTATGCGTCCGGTGCACTCGATCCGATCTTTTCCTAGATCTCATCGACTGACGGGGCGGACGCTTTTTCCCGGTTCGATATCCGGTGTCCCGGTTTCCAGCGTCTGGCCGTGAAACGCCTTGAGCAGGGAGACGACATCATTGATCTCACGCTCGATACGTGGTGCATCCCAGCCGAGTGCTTTTGCGGCGATGTCGGCAATATCCGTCAACCCTTCGTAGGTCAGCTGGCCCTCGATCGCGATTGTCGTGCGCCGGAGCACGATATCGGAGAGGTGGACCACGAGCTCCTTGCGTGCGATCCAGTCGATCTCCCGGAAACTATAGTGTTCGGCAGCCGATACGCGCCGCTCGTCGGAATGATCGGAGGGGAACATCGCCATCGCCTCGGCCGTCGTCCCGTAGCGGTTCAGAAGTTGTTCCGCGCGTGCGGCGGTCATGCCTGCAGTCTTCGCGATCCTGTCAACGAAGACCCGTCTCGCCTGCGCGTCGGCCGGAAATGCCTTTCCGCCACCGATGGGAAGGTAACGGGTCGACTGCTTGCGCGAACGCTCCAGTCGGGAAAGAACGGTGTCGGCAACCTCTTCGGCAAAACCGCGAAACGTCGTCCATTTGCCGCCGACGAGCGACATGATGGCAAATGGCCTTTCGCCGTCCGGTTCGATGACCGGGGCTGAATGGTCGCGGCTGATCAAGCCAGGGGCAGTTCCGTCAGATGCGGGAAGCGGCCGGATGCCGCTATAGGTGTAGACGATCTGGTCGCGATCGAAGCGCAATGTCGGAAGCAGCGATCGCAAGCTCTGCAGGAAATAATCGATTTCGGGGTCCTCGCAGCGCACATTGTCGGGGTCCCGGCTTGGGATATCCGTCGAGCCGACGAGCGCCAGTCCGAGATAGCCGTACACCAGGCAGATGCGGCCGTCATCGGCCTCGAAATAGATCATATGGCCGTTCAGGCTGCGCACCAGTTCGGGATGATCGATCAGGATATGCGAACCCTTCGTGCCGCCGATCAGGCGCGAGGGCGCGCCGAGTGCTTCGTTGACATGATCGATCCACGGCCCGGCCGCGTTCACGACGAGCCTGGGCCGGACCGAGAATTCAGTTCCATCCTCTTTTCGGAAAGACAAGCGGCCTTCGGATCTGGTCGTCAGGGTGGCAAAATTTGCCGCGGCACAATGTGGGTTCGCCTCAAGTCCGTCCTTGACGAGTTCGTAGACGAGGCGCTCCGGCCGGCTGATCTTTGCATCGTAATAAATCCCGCCGGCAACGATCTCCGGCGTGACATGCGGCATTTCCTGCCTGGCCTTCCTTTTCAGGATCAGGCGGTGGCGCGGCATGACGCGATCGCGCGAACCGAAGAAGTCGTAAAGGGAAAGACCGATCTTGATGAGCACGGCTCCGCGGCTGCGGGGCGCGGTCTTGGAACCGGCCAATGTCCTGAGTGCCGCCCAGATGCCGCGTGTCCAGGAGAAGACCGGAATGAATGTCGGCAGCGCCTCGACGCAATGCGGCGCGTTTTTCAAGAGCAGATTGCGCTCCAGAGTGGATTGGGCGACCAGGCTGAATTCCCCGGTTTCCAGATATTTCAATCCACCGTGTATGAGGCGAGAGGGTGCTGCACTCGTTCCGGAACCGAAATCCGACTTGTCGACGATCATGCAGCTGACGCCCTGCAGCGCCAGGTCGCGAAACAGGCCGGCGCCATTGATGCCTGCTCCGAGGATGACGACGTCAATGTCGTTCTCGCTTGTATCCGGGCCGCGCTCGAGAGGGTTGAGGGTCATGGCACTGTCGTCCTAAACTGCGGCGTCTGCCGTGCTTTCCTGTGCAAGGCCAGCGATCTTTGGCCAGAGCGGCTTCATTGTTTCGGCGATCTCCAGGAACAGCCGGTAGCGCTTCTCATAGTCGGCGCTGCGGACAGGATTTGGCCTGCAGGTTCTGCCCTGTTTTTCCGTCGTCGACGCGCTTTGCGGATCTGCGTAGATACCCGCGCCCGCGCCGGCGCAAAGCGCTGCTCCCCAGGCGGCCGCCTCATCGGTGCCGGTCACCGTTACCGGCATTGCAAGAACGTCGGCAAACATCTGTACGACGGCGGGGTTGCGCGATACGCCGCCGGCAAGCCGCGCCTCCGTGAAGGCAAAGCCGTCGCGCAGCGCATCGACATGGATGCGGTGGTTGAATGCGATCCCCTCCAGCACGGCGCGCAGCATGTCGCCGCGGTCATGCCAGCCGCCGAGCCCGAAGAAACTCGCGCTTGCCGATGCGCCGTAGGGAGAGCCGTAGAGATAAGGGTGGAAAAGTACGGGAGAGGGGCGCTCGAAAGCCGCGTCGACCTCGGGCGCGAGCAGAGCGTGGATGGATGTGCCCTCGGCATCGCAACGTGCCCAATCGCCGGCACATAGTTTTTCGATGAACCATTCGTAATTCGCGCTCGATGCTGGCGAAATCGACATGCTGTTCCAGACGCCCGGTGCAATTCCGTTGCGGCAGAACCAGCGTCGATCGACATGCGGTTCGGAAGACAGCGTCTCATTGATCGAATAGGTGCCGGCAATGACGGCAACGACGCCATCGGCATAGCCACCCGCGCCAAGGGCAGATGCCGTAACATCGTGCAAGCCGGCAGCCACAGGCGTGCCCTCGACAAGGCCGGTCAAACGCGCCGCATCGGCTGTGATGCGTCCAACGATCTCGTCCGAGCGTGCGGCAGGCGGCAGAGTGCCAACAAGCGCCTGCAAGCCGAACAGACGCAGGGCGTCCTCGCTATAGTCTTGTGTCCTTACATTGGTGAATGAGGTGCTGGCTTCGGTCCGATCTGTGCCGACAGTGCCGGTCAGGCAAAAGCGCAGCCAGTCCTTGCAGCTCATGATGTGGCCGATACGCCTGAACCGTTCCGGCTCATGGTCGCGCATCCAGGCCAGCAGCGCTGACGGCGCGGAGACATGCGGGACTTGACCTGTCAGCTCGATCGCCTCTTCGGCGACCTTATTTTTCATCCACTGATCGACGATATCACCTGCGCGGCTGTCCAGCGATACGATGCCGTTGCCAAGCGGCTTCTGCGACTGATCCAGCACATAGATTCCGTCGCCATGCGCCGTTGCCGCGACGGCCTGGATATCGTTTGCGGGCCGGCCGCTGAGAGCGATGGCCTCGCGGATCGCTTCGGCCGTTGCGGTCCACAATTCGTGCATATCCCGCTCCACGAACCGCGGCCTCGGGATGAGCTGGGTCACGCGCCGCCGCGCGACGGCGATGGGTGTGCCGTCTATATCGAAAATGACGGCCTTCGTGACAGTCAGGCCACTATCGATCCCGAGAAGGCTCGGCATGCGTATTCACCTTTCTATCGTGACCGGGCAGCCCGGTCACATGCGCCCGTCGCTGGTCCTGGCAACGACGACATTGATATCCCTGGACCGCATCCGATCGATGTGAACGGGCAGCGTCTTGTCGTCGACGATGACGACGTCGAATTCATCAAGCGCCGCGAAGCTGTGAAGCGCGCGCCGTTCGAACTTTGTATGGTCGGCAAGCAGGATGCGTTTGACGGAACAGTCGAACATGGCACGCTTCGTATCGACGGTTTCGGGCGATTGGTGCAGGACGATCCCGTCGCTGATGGCAGACATCGAGATGAAGGCGATATCCGCCCGCAGACCCTTGATCTCGCTGATCGTCATGCGCCCCATGAAAGCATTGCACCAGTTGTAATACTGGCCGCCGAGCGCCAGCAGGGTGACATCGTGCATGCCGGTCAGCGCATTCATCAACGTCAGCGAGTTGGTGATGGCGGTGATCGGCACTTTTGCGGAAAGGTGCGATGCCATTTGTAATACGGTCGTCGAGTCGTCGAAGAAGATCGCCTGTCCCGGCTCCACGAATTGCATTGCCGCCTCTGCAATCGCTTTCTTTTCCGCCGACTGTCGGCTCGAGCGGTAGACATCGCTGGACTCGATCAGATTGGTGGCCGCCGCAGTGACGATCCCGCGCGTTTTCCTGAAGATCCCGCGGCTGACCAGTTCATCCACATCGCGATGCGCCGTCATCAGGCTGATGCCGAAGCGGTCGGTCAGATCTTCGATCCGCATCGAACCCTCGCTCATGACGGCCTCCGCGATCATGCGCCGGCGGGCGACCTGGCGCGTCTGGCGGCTGTCGCTGGTCAGCTGGTCCAACAGCTCATCGCCCTGATTGGTCTTCTGTGTCACGGGTCACCCTTGTCGCTGAATTCCATATCCCAGCTTCGTATAGTGATTGCCGTGCCAAGGCAAAGAAGGCGAAAGCGGCTTGACGCGGTTGAAAGGGTCAAGAAGGGCGCCCGGTCGGGCGCCCTCCGTCGCATTACTGGGCCAGAACGAACGGGCCGGTATACTTGTCGATATTGTCCTTGGTGATCAGCAGGCAGTCGAACAGCTGCTTTTCGCTCTTGGCGCCGGTGCTGCCCGTCTTGATGACGTTGTCAGCCTGCTTGACGGCCTCTTCGGAGAAGACGGCAACGGGCTGCAGGACGGTGTACTGCAACTCGCCTGCCTTGATTGCGGCGACCGCATCCGGTGAGCCGTCGAAGCCGCCGACCTTGACGTTGGCGAGCTTGCCGGCTTCCTTCAGCGCTGCGATCGCGCCGAGCGCCATTTCGTCATTGCCGGAGATCACGCCGATGATGTCGGGATTGGCCTGCAGCATGGACTGCATCTTGTTGTGACCCTGGGTGCGGTCCCAGTTGGCAACTTCCTTGGCGACCTTCTGAAGATCGGGATACTGTGTCAGGACGGTCTCATAGCCGTTGGAGCGCGTGGCGGCGTTGTTGTCAGACGGTGCGCCCAAGAGTTCGGCATATTTGCCCTTGTCGCCGACCGCTTCGACCCATTGCTGCGCGCCGATTGCCGCACCCTGGGCGTTGTTCGAAACGAGCTGCGCCTTGGCGAGGCCCTCCTGGTTGATCTCGGCATTGACGAGAATGACCGGGATACCGGCGGCAACCGCTTTCTTGACCGCGCCGACCGAACCGTCGGCGTTTGCCGGGTCAAGAATGATGGCGACCGACTTGTTGGTGATGGCCGTGTCGATCATGTTGCTTTCGGTGTTTGTGTCGCCCTTATGCGCACTGACCGTGGCCGTGTAACCGAGCTTTTCGGCTGTTGCCTTGGCGACATTGCCTTCCGTCAGCCAGTAGGGGTTGGACGGATCATTGACGATGATCGTCATCTGGCCTGCCGCCCAGGCGGAGCTGACGAGGATCGGGGCGACAGCCGCGGCTGCCAGAAGAATGCGCATGCCTTTCTTAAACATAGTCTCTCTCCCATTTGTGAGTTCAGGTGCTGCCGGAAACCGGCGGTGCTTTCCGCGATCGGCCTTTTGGAAATCCAGTTGCCGTCGTGGATAAGTTCTGCTGCTGACGTCAGGACGATTTTGCCCGGCGCCCGTATTGGATACTGTTCATGAGGACGGCGAGGACGATGACTGAGCCGGTAAAGACCGTCTGCCAGTAGGCCGACACACCGATAATGACGAGGCCGTCCGACAGGAAGCCGATCACGAAGGCGCCGAGCATCGTGCCGCGCACCGTGCCGCGCCCGCCGGTCAGCGCCGCGCCGCCGATGACGACCGCCGCAATCGCCGTCAATTCGTAGGTCGTGCCCGCCGTCGGACCGGCGGAGGTCAACTGCGACGACAGGACCAGACCGGCAATCGCCGCGCAGACGCCCGAGAGCACGTAGACGATGACCTTGACGCGCTTGACCGGCACGCCCGAGAGATCGGCCGCGCGCTCGTTGCCGCCGGAGGCGTAAAGCCAGCGGCCGAAAGCCGTGCGGCTCAAGACGATGCCGCAGATGATCGCGAGCACGGCGAGCACGATGACGCCGATCGGAATGCCGGCGAGGCGATTGAAGCCAAGCCAGTCGAAGCCGGTATTGCCGAGTTCCGGACGGCCACCGAGATTGTTGTAGGTCAGGCCGTTGGTCATCAGCAGCGCGATGCCGCGCGCGACATAGAGCACGCCGAGCGAGGCGACGAAGGCCGGAACCTTCAGGTAGGCGACCAGCACGCCATTGACTGCGCCGACGACAGCGCCGAGAGCGCAGGTGATCACCACCACGGCCCATACCGGCGGATAAAGAATGACGCCGAACGAACTCAGCGTGACGCCCTGCATGAGGAAGCCGGCAATGCAACCCGCAAGCCCGAGCGTCGAGCCGACAGACAGGTCGATGCCGCCATTCAGGATCACCAGAAGCATGCCGATTGCCAGAATGCCGAAGATCGCGACATGCGAGGCCATGGTCAGGAAGTTGCCCAGGGTGAAGTAATAGGGCGACAGGAAGGAGAAGACCATGATGATGACGATCAGCGCGAAGAAGGCGCGGCCTTCCAGGATCAGGCGCACGAGGTTGGTGTTGCGCTTCTGCCCGTTGGGAACTGTTTTCTTTTCGGCGATATCAGTGACTGACATAATCAGTGCTCCATAATTCCGGGCTAGTGCGCGACCACGGCTTCGCCTGAGGCGGCCATGATCTTTTCCTTGGTGACGTCAGCACCGAATTCCGCTGAGATCCGGCCGCGATGCATGACGATGATGCGGTGCGCGATGCTCAGGCACTCGTTGACCTCGGACGTCGAATAGATGACGGCAAGGCCCTGGCGGGCGCGTTCGGCCAACAGCTTGAAGACTTCAGCCTTGGCGCCGATGTCGATGCCGCGGCTCGGCTCGTCGAGAAGAATGACCTTCGGGTTGGTCGCCAGCATCTTGCCGATGACCACCTTCTGCTGGTTGCCGCCCGACAGCGAGCCGATGGCGGCCTCTCCTCCATCGGTCTTCACATGGACTCTGCGAATGGAGGCATCGACAAGCTCGCGCTCGCGACGGCCGGATGTGAACAACCCCTTGGTGAAGGCGCCGATGCTGGCGAGCGACAGGTTGGAGCCGACCGTCATCGTCTGGACGAGGCCGTCGCGCTGACGATCCTCGGGCACCAGCACCAAGCCGCTTGCGATGCGTCCGGCGATGCTCAAATGCCCGACATCCTGGCCTTCAAGACGAATGGTCCCGCCGCTGGCGTGCAACCGTCCGGCCACGCATTCCAGAAGCTCGGTGCGGCCGGCGCCCATCAGGCCGTAGATACAGACGACCTCTCCGGCCCGCACGTCCAGCGACAGGCGGTCGACCGAATTGAAAGCTGATCCGGAGGGGCCGGGAACGGTGAGATTGTCGATCGAAAGCGCAGGCTTACCGAACTCATAACCTTCGGGCGGGCTGCCGAGATCGAAGTTGTCGCCCACCATGTTTCGCACGATCCATTCGAGATCGATGTCCCTGCGTTGCGCATAGGCAGTCATGGTGCCATCGCGCAGCACGACCGCATGGTTGGTGATCTGCAACGCTTCCTCAAGATGATGCGAGATATAGACGATCGACACACCGCGATCGGTCAAGTCGTGGATGACTTTGAAAAGCATCTCGACTTCGGTGGCGCTGAGCGCTGAGGTCGGCTCATCCATGATCAGGATACGCGAATTGACCGACAGCGCCCGGGCGATTTCGACGATCTGCTGCTGGCCGAGACGCAGATCCTCCACTTTGGTCAGCGGATCGATCTCCTCTTCCAGTTCTTCCATCAAAATGCGCGTCTGGCGCTCTTCCTCCGCGAAGTCGACCACGCCGCCCTTGATGATTTCGCGGCCCATGAAGATGTTGTCGCGCACGCTGAGATTGGGCGCGAGGCTGAGCTCCTGGTGAATGATCGAGATGCCGTATTCGCGGGCATGAGTGGAAGAGCTGAAGCTGATCGGCGCGCCGTCGAGAATGATCTCGCCTGACGTCGGCTGGACGACGCCCGAAAGGATCTTCATCAGGGTCGACTTGCCTGCGCCGTTCTCGCCGAAGAGCGTGGTAACCTGGCCGCGATGGATATCGAAATTGACGCCCTTGAGGGCATGCACGCTGCCATAGGATTTGGCGATGTTGCGGGCAGCCAGGACGACCTCGCCAAGGGTCTCGGATATGGGCATCGGCTCGCTCATTTGACGTCGACCTTGACCGGGGTTACGAGCCAGTTCTTGGGGTTGATCAGTTTGAACACGCCGACGACGGTCGCCGCCTTGCCATCGAGCTGGTCCGGATCGAGACTGGCGAATACGGCCTTCTTCATCTCATTATTGATCGCCGAACCGGCATCCTGATACTGGATCTGGTTGGTGAACTGCCCGAACTCGATCGCCCCTGTGGCATCGCGGAGGTCCGTGCCATTGACCGCAGGGCCGGTCTGGACACGGACCACCGTCTCGGGAGGTAGGCCGTCGATCTTCATTTCATTGGTATTTGATTTGCGCGCGCCGAAGGTGCCGGTCAGCGTCACCGGTATGACCGGACCGGTGCTCGTGGCAACGCCGTATTTCTCACCGGCCGCCTTCTTGTCGGCCGCGATCGCCGTCGCGAGGTCGGACGCAGCAACGGCTCTCTTCTCGACATCCGCCTGGATCTTCGGAAACTGCTCGGCGCCGAAGGTTTCCGGAGAAAAGGCCTGCTGCCGCACATCGCTCTCCGAGCCGATCTTGATGACGGTTGTATCGAGCGCAATTGCGCCGACGACCACGACCGCCACAACGGCACTGACGATGAGCTTGAGGCTGCCTTTGCCTGGCGCGGATGCTGCGTGAGCGGGCTGAGTATTCATTGCTGGCGACCTTTGCGGTTGGTCGGATCTATGTCGAAAGAGGAGGGAACTGGTGAAGGCCTCGGGGCTGCTTCATCGAAGACGGCGCGTGTCGAAACCCGCATCGGCGTGCGAAAACCTGCCGAGCTGAAAAGCGCGATGATGAGCGGAAAGAATGTGCATCCGAACCTCCTCCATACAGAACCGGCGCTTGTCTCCTCCAACCGCCAGGACCGTGATTTTCTATCAGCAGCGACGGTCGCGTGATAGGTAAATGGTACTTATGTCAAAAATCATGTTATCAAATTTTGCGTCTGTCAACAGGTCTTTTGGCCCTCTAGCTCCTACAGCATGAAATGCACAGCTTCTGCGCGTGGCGATTAAGGGGACTCTTCCGCGCATTTCGCTGTTGCCAAGGCAGTCAAAGCCGTCGTGTAGTTCGGCGCTATATATCTGATTAAAAAGCGTAAAATTAATCCAATCCGGCGCTCCGCGCATTCGATGGCTGGCGGAAGGCGTCGAGGGGGGAGTCACCCCTCGCCCCTATCATAAATAGTATTCTACCTGAAAAAAATTTCACAGCCAGAAAAATCTTACTGGAACAATGATATCTTTGTGTTATATTTTTGATGAGGCGTTGGGAGGTTTCGAAGAGCATCAAGTCCGCATGCCGCCAAGGTACGCTGCCGGCTTTGCTCCTAGATTCGAAGTGTGGTCGTGTACGCTATTTGCAGCCTCTGGCGACCAGGAGGATATGAGACATGACATCGACGCGCGCTTTGCCCCTCGCGACGTTCGACCTGGCAGGCGGATAATCTCAGATGACCACCAGCCGCCAGCTCATCATCGGTATCGATGCCGGTACTTCGGTTATCAAGGCCGTCGCCTTCGACCTTTCCGGCCGCCAGATCGCGACCGCATCTGTCCGCAACAAATATGTGAGCGGCAGCGACGGCTCGGCTACGCAGCCGCTTGCCCAAACCTGGCAGGATTGCGTGGCAGCCCTTCGTGGCCTTGGCGAGAAGGTCGAGAATCTTGCTTCACGCACGGCCGCCATCGCGGTGACGGGGCAGGGCGACGGAACATGGCTGGTCGGTTCGGGAAATCGACCTGTCGCCGATGCTTGGCTCTGGCTCGATGCTCGCGCTGCACCGACAGTGGTTTCGCTTGCGGGCGAAGTGTCGAACCGGGCTCGTTTTGAACAGACAGGCACGGGGCTGAACACGTGCCAGCAGGGTGCGCAGCTTGCTCACATGGATCGGGTGGTGCCGGAACTCCTGGATCAGGCGGAGACCGCGCTGCATTGCAAGGATTGGCTCTATCTCAATTTTACCGGCATGCGAGCGACCGACCCTTCAGAGGCAAGCTTTACCTTCGGCGATTTCAGGACGCGGCGCTATTCACCTGTTGCGATTGAGGCGCTCGGACTGACGCATCGCCGCGCGCTCTTGCCCAATATCCTCGACGGGACGGAAATCACCCATCCGCTGACGGAGGAGGCCGCGCGTGCCTGCGGACTTCTCGCCGGCACGCCGGTCAGTCTCGGCTATGTCGACATGGTGATGACCGCGCTCGGTGCCGGCGTTCGCAGTGGCGGACGCAATGCGGCCTGCTCGACGATCGGGTCTACCGGCGTGCATCTGCGCGCAAAGCCGGTGGCCGATGTTCATCTCAATCAGGAAGGCACAGGCTATGTCATTGCCCTGCCGATCCCAGGCACCGTCACGCAGGTACAGACCAATATGGGCTCGACGATCAATATCGACTGGCTGCTGGATATGGCCACCTATCTGATGGCAGAGGCCGGAAAGCCCGCCACCCATGCCGAACTCGTCGGACGGATCGACCGCTGGTTTTCCGAAAGCCAGCCAGGTTCGGTCGTCTATCATCCCTATATTTCCGAGGCCGGAGAGCGTGGCCCCTTCGTTAATGCGCAGGCCCGGGCCGGATTTTCCGGCTTGTCGGTTCGCCACGGATTTCCGGATCTTGTTCGCGCGGTGGTCGAAGGCTTGGCGCTGGCGACGCGCGATTGCTACGCCGCCATGGGCGACATGCCCAAGGAGTTGCGCATCACTGGCGGCGCCGTGCGCTCAAGTGCGCTTCGCCGTTCGCTCAGCGCGTCCATCAACGCGCCGATCCGTCTGTCTCGTCGCGAGGAGACGGGGGCGGCCGGTGCAGCCATGATGGCAGCTGTCGCGATCGGTGCCTACAAGACAATGGATGACTGCATCGCCGACTGGGTGACGCCGCTTCTCGGCGAAGCCGAAGAGCCGGTTGCGGGGGAAGCCCAGCGATTCGGTCTCTTGG
>Ga0102588_1001037_pt1 | contig 23455 bp, 22 predicted proteins | sample AraplaMF_Col_mMS_FD_76854 | JGI IMG/M metagenome (GOLD analysis project Ga0102588, IMG submission 76854) | Arabidopsis root microbial communities from the University of North Carolina, USA - plate scrape MF_Col_mMS (SPADES assembly) (version 2) | ecosystem: Host-associated > Plants > Roots >...
TTCAACGTGCCGCCACCGTCGAGGAAGTCGCCAACTTGGTGACCTATCTTGCGTCGCCGTTCGCTTCCGCGACCACGGGCGCGTCCGTTCGCGTGGACGGTGGGGTCATTGACACTCTCTGACTGCAGACTTTTGCCGGGTTCGACCGGCCTGGAGCCACTACTCGGTCTCACGCCGGTGAACCGCGACCCATGGTCGTTGATCTCTGCGTGCCGCGCCTCCGATGGCTGCCTCGTGGCAGCCCGCAGAGCGCAGAGCCGGACGCAAAGGCGCGGGAACTCGTCCCGCGCGATGGCGACGAGCGCTAAGCGTTCTGGTCTGACCCCTTGGGCAGGTTCGCCCATCCGAGTGCGTGGTAGAGGATAATCGCTCCGATCGTCGCGGTACCAATTCCGTCAAGCGTAAATCCCCCGACCGCGAGCTTGAAGTTGCCAGCACCTAGCACAAGCGCGACGCCAACCGTGATGAGGTTGCGCGGCTCGGCGAAGTCGACCTTGTTCTCGACCCATATGCGGCCTGCAGTCGCCGCGATGAGACCGAAAACGACGATCGAAAGCCCGCCGATAACAGGTCCGGGGATCGTCTGGATAAGGGCGCCGAATTTCGGCGAGAACCCGAGCAGGATGGCGACCGCGGCCGCAACGAGGAAGACAAGCGTGGAGAAGATGCGCGTTACCGCCATTACCCCCATGTTTTCGGCATAGGTCGTCATGCCGGTACCGCCGAAGGCGCCCGAAACCATGGTCGCGATACCGTCGCCGATGAAGGCACGGCCGAGATAGGGGTCGAGATTGCGCCCCGTCATTGCTCCGATTGCTTTGATGTGCCCAAGATTTTCGGCAATGAGGATAACGACGACTGGGGCGATCAACGTGATCGCGGAGCCGGAAAAGACCGGCGCCGTGAAGTGAGGCCAACCGAACCAAGGGGCCGCCGCGACGCCGGAAAAATTGATCGGCGCGCCGTGGCCCAAACCGTTCGCGACAATGAGATAGGCGAGATAGGCGAGCGCACCGCCGAGAAGGATCGGCAGGCGGCGGGCAATGCCCGGCGCGTAGACCGCGACCAGGCCGACGGCGGCGAACGTCAGAATTGCGACCCAGCGCGAGAGCTGGTCGCCCTCAGGGTTGGCAGGGCCAATGCCCGAGGCGCTGGATATGGCGATCGGCGCGAGCACAAGCCCGATTGCGGCGACGATTGCGCCGGTGAGGACTGGTGGCATTAGCCGTTCAATCCAGCGATGACCGGCGAGCGCGACCGCGACGCCGATCAGCGCATAAATCGCCCCCGCGGCGATGATGCCACCGAGCGCCAGCGCGATGTTCGGGTTGGGTGCCCCGGCGACCGCCCCCGTCGCGGCAAGAACGGGACCGATGAAGGCGAAGGACGAGCCGAGATAGCTCGGTACGCGCCCGCCCACGGCGACAAAGAAAATCAACGTCGAAAGGCCGGAAAACAGGATCGAGACGTTGGCGTCGAAACCCATGATTATCGGAGCAAGCACCGTTGAGCCGAACATTGCCACGACATGCTGGAGGCCCAGCACCATCGTCTGCCCTGTGGGCAGCCGCTCGTCGGGCAGAATGCGCCCCTCCGTCTTCAGCCGCCAACGCGGAAAATAGCCATTTGTGTCGCGCATCGCTCGCCCCGTTCCGTTCGATTTCGCCAAGCGACCTTGAAGAATTTTGAGATGGGTCGGAGGCGCTAAATAGAGTTATCGGTCATCCGAATACTCAACCGTCGCTAGGCTTAGACTTCTTGTACCGGCTTACCCGATGCTTCGATACTGATATCGGCCGCCGCTGTCATGGGGTCGAAACACTTTCCCACAACATCGACCCGCTGAATGATTCAGGCGAGGAATAAGCTGTCGGACAATAGCTGTCGGCCGAATGACCGCTTGCGGTGCATCCCGGCCGAAGCCGTCTTTTGGGCGAGCGTCGACCACCTGGCGGCAGAGGACTCATTCCGATGCCAGCACCGGATTGCCCGGTCGAAACTGTGTTTCGTAGAAGATCCGGACTGACAGGACTACCCCAGCAATAAGAATGGCGACTCCTGCGGTTTCTACAGCGCTCGGCCATCGCACATGGACTGCCAGCCCGCCGATGACACCAAACGCGGTTTCCGAAACGATCAATTGCGCGGCCAGTGCGACAGGCAAGTTTCTTGAGGCAATGTTCCAGGCCCACACGCCGCATACCGTTGCCAGTAGTGCGAACGATGCGCCCCAAACATAGAGCGAGCCGGCGGCATGCCAGCCGAAGCCGAGCTTGGGAAGCTGGAAGAGACCCATTGCAGCTCCGGCCGGGTAGAAGGCAAGCATCAAGACGCCTCCACCGACGAGAATAAGAGCGGACCACACACCGGATGGCATGTCAGGCCGGGCGGCCAGTGCGGCCTGGTTGGAAATCGCGAACCAGACCCACAACGCGACCGCTGCAAGCGCCAATGGAACGCCGATCCAGAATGAACGGACAGAATCCAATCCTTCGGCCGTGAATACCGTACCATTTACCAACATTAGACCGACCAGGACCAACATGAGGGGCATCAGCAGAAACCGCCATGGCAATGATGCCTGCCGTTGATTGCCGATGACCATCAGAGCGATTGGAACCAGACCAAGAAAGGCGGGAGCAATCACTGGCCCCGCAAAAATGGCAGCTCCCGTTACCGTCAGGAAGTAACCGACATAGCCAATGAAGGAGAGCCAGATCGTGGAAAGCACGTTTCGGAGCGTGAGATATTGTACCGCCCCCTTATTCGAAAACAGAACGCACAAGCCGACCAATGCGGAGGCTACATGGCGGACAAGGGCAAAATCAAAGGTCGAATAGCCACCAATTATGAAGGGCACAACGAAGTTGAGCGAAAAGGCAAAAGCCGCGAAGAGTGCGGCAAGTACGCCTATGTAGAAGCCTTTTTCCATCGTCCTGCCCTCTGGTCTTCCAAACACCGGTACATCCTTGGCTGCTGCCCTGTCGACGATCTTCCAGACTGGAAATCGGCGTTGAGCAACCGAGCGTTTGCGCGCGCGTTGGACTTGCCCAACATCGCGTCGGATTAGAGCGGCCGAATGTATACGGCGTGTGTTTGTTGAGCGTCGATTTGTACCGGAATGTACCTTAGGTCGCGGGTGCCGAGGTGCCGACGCATTCCAGGACGAAGGGCAAATTGACTTATCTGGCGCGATCCGGACGTGATTGATCTTCTGCAGCCAGCCGGATTCGCCAAACGAACCTCAAAAGTTTTCCCGAGGGTCGATCGGGGCATGGGCTCTCAGCCCTGCCTTACCTTCTGCTCCAGGCCAAGAACGGCCGATAGTGTCGCTGGACTATAAGCAGAGTTCGATCGGGCTGGATGACATAGATCTCCTCGACCTCACGCCCCGTCTGATCCGTGAACGTATGGGGGAACGAAGAGCCGATCGGCGCCTTCGTCAGCTTCGTTCGAGGCTGGCCGCCATAGGTTATGCTGCCGGGAATAGGCGCATATCCTTCCCCCGAATAAGAAACCGACGTGACCGCGCAACCCGCAACAAGAACTGCCATCATCGCCGCCGCTACTATTTGGATCATCCTCAGGCCCCCAGGTTATAGGCAGATTCTCGCACATGTAGTCACCGCCGATCAATGGTGTACCTTATTTCTCGATGTGTTTGTCGCAGAAAGCGATCGGACGCTTGAGGCTGCCTAAGGGTGGAGCGATCCAGATTGTTTGCTCTGCTGCTGCATAGGCGCAATGCGCCCCTCGCACCCAGAACCGCGGAAATGTTCGCCCTGGCGTGACCGTCATCTCAATGCGAACGGCGTGCCGCGAGCAGCTTGTCACCGGACAGCTGCCGGCCCCAATGCCATCGGAATGAACAAAACGATTTCCATGACTTATCGGAGGAATTCAAGGTGTGGACATTGTATCGCAATGTATCCAAAGATCCGTTGGATACAGAGACATGCAAGCCCGCGGGCCGTAAACATACGGCGGATACATCAGGGGCGTCGCTAGCAATGCAATAATGGAGATCGCGCGATGGAGCACATCGACCACATCCTGATCGTCGATGACGATCGCGAAATCAGGGAGCTCGTGTCGAGCTACCTGAAGAAAAACGGCCTGCGTGTCACCGCCGTCGCCGACGGCCGGCAAATGCGCGCATTCCTCGACGCGAACTCGGTCGATCTCATCATCCTCGATGTCATGATGCCCGGCGACGATGGCCTCGTTCTGAGCCGCGAGTTGCGGGCCGGACGACACAAGGCCGTTCCGATCGTCATGCTGACAGCGCGCACCGACGAGATGGATCGCATCATCGGTCTCGAGATGGGCGCAGACGACTACCTGGCCAAACCATTTTCGGCACGCGAATTGTTGGCGCGCATCAAGGCCGTGCTCCGGCGTACCCGCATGCTGCCGCCCAATCTGCAGGTGTCGGAAGCCGGCCAACTGCTGAGTTTCGGCAAGTGGAAGCTCGATACCACAGCACGCCATCTTGTCGATTCCGACGGAACGGTCATCGCACTCAGCGGCGCCGAATATCGCCTTCTGCGCGTCTTTATCGACCACCCCCAACGGGTGCTGAACCGCGATCAGCTTCTCAACCTGACACAGGGCCGCGACGCCGAGCTTTTCGACCGCTCGATCGACCTTCTGGTCAGCCGTGTCCGCCAGCGGCTCGGCGACGATGCCCGCGAACCGACCTACATCAAGACCGTCCGCAGCGAAGGCTATGTCTTCTCCATGCCGATCGAGATCACCGAGGCCCGCTGATGGCGACGCACGCCCTTCTGAATGGTTTTCGTCTGTGGCCGCGCACCCTCGGAGCGCGGCTATTTCTTATTCTGCTTGCGGGCTTGGCGGTCGCCCATGCCATGTCGTTCACCGTGCTGTTTTTCGAGCGCTACACGGCCGCCAGATCGGTGATGTTCAACACCCTCGAAAACGATGTTTCGACCTCGATCGCCATCCTCGATCGCCTCCCGCCAGACGAGCGCGCCGACTGGCTCGATCGCCTTGACCGGGGAAGCTACAGGTTTGTTCTGGGGCCGGGCCTGCCAGGAAAACCGGCGCTCGATGCACGCGGCACCGAATTTGCCGCCAAGGTACGGGCGGCGATCGGGCCGAAATTTCCGATCACGGTCGAAACCATCCCCGGTCCGAATTTCCGCCTTCAGGCGCATCTCGCCCTCAGCGATGGAACGCCCCTGACGATAGACGTCAATCCCGCGGGCATCATGCCCCTCGCCGACTGGCTGCCCTATGTACTCGCCGCGCAACTGGCTTTGTTGGTCCTCTGCAGCTGGTTTGCCGTGCGTCAGGCCATTCGTCCTCTCGTCAATCTCGCAAAAGCGGCTGACACACTTGATCCGAACGTGAAGGCCCTTCGCCTGAGTGAGACGGGACCAATCGAAGTCGCCTATGCCGCAACCGCCTTCAACGCAATGCGCGAGCGCATCGCTCAATATCTAGAGGAGCGCGTCCAGATACTTGCAGCCATATCGCATGATCTGCAGACGCCGATCACGCGCATGAAGCTCCGGGCAGAAATGGCCGAGGATTTCGGCGATCGGGACAAGTTGATGCAGGATCTCGGCGAGATCGAACGTCTCGTCAAGGAAGGCGTCGCCTATGCTCGTAGCGCCCACGGCAATGTCGAAAAACCTTCGCGCATCGACCTGTCCTCGTTCATCGAGAGCCTTGTCTACGACTACCAGGACACCGGCAAGGCCGTTGCTATCACGGAGATGAGCGGCGGCGCGATCATGACGCGGCCGCATGCCTTGAGGCGCGTTTTGACCAACCTCATCGACAATGCACTGAAGTTCGGCGGCAGCGCCGAGATCGAGGTGAAACGCCGCTCCGATGAGGGCATCGTGATCAGCGTGCTCGATCACGGCCCCGGCATTCCGGATGATCAGTTGGAAGCCGTCCTCAAGCCTTTCTTCCGGCTGGAACAGTCGCGCAATCGCGACACCGGCGGAACCGGACTTGGCCTTGCTATTGCCGTGCAGCTGGCCGCGGCAATCGGTGGGTCGCTGACGCTGCGCAACCGCGACGGCGGTGGCCTCGTGGCGGAAATCGCCATCAACAAAACCGCGGCTTAACCCGCCGCCGGGCACACTCTCCAATACAAAGAGCGGCAGCCGTGACGGCTGCCGCTCCTCAACATCACACACCCGATCTGACGGGGAGGACCGTTTTTCTTATCTCGTCAGACGAGGTTTATGGTGACATTGATATTGCCGCGTGTTGCCTTGGAATACGGGCAGGTCTGGTGTGCCGCGTCGACAATGGCCCGCGCAGTTTCCTGATCAATGCCCGGCAGGCTGACGTGGAGGCGTGCCTGAAGAGAGTAGCCGCCGGTGCTGCTGCAAAGGTCCACCTCGGTATCAACCGCAAGGTTGGCCGGAAGCGCGACCTTCAGGCTGCCGGCGGCAAAGCCCATTGCGCCAATGAAGCAGGCCGACCAGCCGGCGGCAAAAAGCTGCTCGGGGTTCGTCCCCTGCCCCGTGCTGCCCGGCGAGGACAGCTTGACGTCAAGGCGACCGTCGGAGCTGTGCGATGCTCCATCGCGGCCGCCGGTCGTGTGTGTCTTACCAGTGTAGATGACTTTCTGGTTTTCACTCATACTGTTCTTCCTTTCGACGAAATGGACGCCGCCGAGGCCCGATTGCCTCGCTTGCGGTCGAACACAGATGGCGCTCCGCACATGTCTCGAATGTTTCGCCGTCACGCTGAAATGTAACCAACTCCCCCACAGACGTGGGGCCGATACACTGCGATACGAACCGCAGGCGAACGGCCGATATCTCAACCAATTGCCGGACGCAGATTGCGACTGATGAGTTCGCTTCACACGCGTACCCATGAAAAAACCCGGCGTGAACGCCGAAAACGCTCTCCGCCAGGTTCAGAATTCCAAAGGCCAAACCGGAAAAGCCGCGGCTATCCACCGGTAGAGCGATCAGAACCGGTCGACGTCGACCACAGCCTGTGCAAAGGCTTGAGGCGCTTCTTGCGGCAGATTGTGACCAATGCCGCCGGTGATTAGCCGATGCTCATACTTGCCCGAGAACTTCTTGGCATAGGCCTCCGGCTGCGGATGAGGCGCACCATTGGCGTCACCTTCTAACGTAATTGTCGGCACGCCGATAACCGGGAACTTGGCAAGCTGTGCTTCGAACTTGTCATACTTCCGCTCGCCCTTGGCCGCACTGATACGCCAGCGGTAGTTGTGAATGGTGATATCGACGTGATCGGGATTTTCAAAGGCGGCGGCGCTGCGGTTGAAGGTCGCGTCGTCGAAATTCCACTTGGGGGACGCGAGTTGCCAGATGAGCTTGGCAAACTCGCTCCGGTATTGCTCATAGCCTTTGCGACCGCGTTCGGTCGCGAAGTAGAACTGATACCACCAGGCTAGCTCCGCCTTCGGCGGTAGCGGCGCCTTGTTGGCTTCCTGGCTGCCAATGAGGTAACCGCTGACGGAAACCAGGGCCTTGCAGCGCTGCGGCCAAAGGGCCGCGATGATGTCGGCCGTCCGAGCGCCCCAATCGCAACCGGCGATCAGCGCCTTCTCGATCTTCAGGGCATCCATGAACGCCACGATATCGGCAGCAATCGCAGCCTGCTGACCGTTGCGCATCGTCTTGTCGGAGAGGAAACGCGTAGTGCCGTAGCCACGCAGATAAGGCACGATAACGCGATAGCCGGCGGCGGCCAGCAGCGGCGCGACGTCGACATAGGTGTGGATGTCATAGGGCCAGCCATGCAGGAGCATGACCGGAGGCGCGTCGCTCGCTCCAAGTTCGGCGTAGCCGACGTTAAGCACGCCTGCATCGATCTGCTTGATTGTGCCGAACGACGTGTTGGTGCCTGGCGCGATGGCAGGAATGCGGGCAGCAGCCGGCGTCGCCGCCTGGGCAAGGCTCGTCCCGATGCCCCCTAATTGTGCGGCTGCGACGGTCAGTGCCGCCACGCCCATGAACCGCCGCCGTTGTTGATTGACTTCCTCTGCCATCGCTACTCTCCAGACTTTGTTAAAGACACCGATATTAAGCATGATCGATGTGTATCGTTTGTGTGTCCGCTGGCTGGAATTGAAACCCAATGTAGATACGTTTGTTGAGAGATACATTGGTATACATTGCACTGCTTTTGTCCGCTCACAGCACAACCTACAACAACTCACGCGCGCGAAAATCAGCAAGGCCGGGCCAACGCGTGACCCGACCTCGAGCGCTGAAGCACCCAGCGGTTGAATATCGTAGATTCCCTGTGCGGACGACCCGATGTGGCGACAATCAAGCGGCGCGCGGCATTCGGCCGCACTGCGAGCCATCAAGCCTAAGAATCCGGCAGCGGTACTGGTTGAACCGCAAGGATCTCAGCTTCGGGGCGCCGGACCATTGTCGGCAAAGGTGGGGATCTCTCGAAGCCTGGCGACAACCGCAGCAATTCGGGGCCACTGGTCGAGCGGAAGCCCAGCCCGCTCCGCATTGATCGCCTGTGGGAAGAGGCATATGTCGGCCATCGACGGCGCATCGCCGGCCACATACTGACCTGTCTGCCGCCGCGCGAGCAATTCTTCCACTGCCGTCAGGCCGACACGGATCCAGTGGCGGCTCCATTCCGCGATATCCTCGGCCTTGACGCCGATCGTTCCCAGGTGCGCTGTCACCCGGGGCGGAAGGAGCGGATGGATATCCGCGGCGATCGCCAGGGCGACAGTCCGCGCAAAGGCGCGATCTTCAAGCTTGCCGGGCAGGAGTGGAGGTTCGGGGTAACGCTCGTCGAGATATTCGATGATGGCGAGAGACTGCGTCAGCAATACGCCTTCATCCGTCAGCAAAGCCGGAACGAGCCCCTGCGGATTGAGTTGCAGATATTCCGGCTTCCGGTTGAGTGCATCCGGCCCAAGAATTCCGATCGCCTCGCGCTCGACGTCCAGATCCTTCAGCGCAAGTGCGATCCTGACACGGGACGCAGCCGACGAGATCTTGTCCTGGAAGAGTCTCATTGTGGATTTCCTCAATAATTCGCGTGTTGGAGCAATAGGTTATCAGACGTCACGAAGAAAGCCTTTGCCATCTGCGCGGGCTCCTTCGAGCCGGCATCCGCCGCCGGCGACAACAGCGAGAACAGTGCCGCGATCGGGGGCGGCTCGCCCGGAGCGCTATCCCAGGCGCATGGCACAGCTGCCAACGCAAGCACGGCATAAGTGATGACCAGAATGCGCATTTTCTTTCTCCTCGATTGCTCGGTCTGTTCGGGCCAGCGGCCGAAAAACTCAGATTGCTCGTCAGCGGGTTGAATTCAGCGTGACGGCAGCGCGTATCGTGAATGTGTTCGAATGTGCTGAGAACTGTACCTCTGTGTAAGGCTCCGGATCGGGCGGAACCCGATCCGATCTGTATTGACCATTCCTGGCCACGCGTCGCGTCGCCGCGGCTAGCGTCAGCGTGCCTGGTCCGCGACGAGCACTGGTCGCTCGCGATACTGCTCCGGGAAAAGCCGCTTCAGAGCTTCGATCTTCGGCTGCTCGTAGATGTAGACATAGGGCTGGCTGGGATTGTTGTAGACGTAGTCCTGATGATAGGCCTCGGCGTGATAGAACGTTTTCCCAACTTCGATCGACGTCGCAATCGGGCGACCGAACGCGCCTTCCTTGCCGAGTTGCGCGATGTAGTCGGAGGCGACCTTGGCCTGCTCGTCGTTCAGCGGAAAGATCGCCGACCTATATTGCTTGCCGACGTCAGGGCCTTGCTGATCCACCTGTGTCGGATCGTGAACCACAGAGAAGAAGATCTGCAGCAACTGGCCGTAGGTGACTTGCTTCGGATTGTAGACGATCTCCACGGCTTCAGCATGACCGGTCTGCCCTGTCTCGGTCATCTCGTAGGTCGCGGTCGAGGCACTTCCGCCGGCATACCCCGCCGTGGCACTCACAACGCCGGCAACGTGCTGAAACGCACCTTGGACGCCCCAGAAGCAACCGCCGGCAAGCACCAGCGATTGCTTCCCGGGCGTCGCCGCCACGTCATGCAGAGCCGGAGGAACGTGCTTGGCTTCCTCGGGCTTCGATCCGCCATTCAAATTCAGCGCCACGCCGCCGCCACCGATCACCGCCAGCGCCACAAGGCCGAGGCGTGCAATGGCGCGGAATGAGGCCGAAGGGTCTTTCCGTCGATTTTTCATTGTTCTGTCCTTTCATCCGAAGGTAAAGACGAATGCCTCGACACCAGGATCGAGGAAGCGGATCTCGAACGTCCGTTCCCGAACCTCTCCCGATTGTCGCATTAGTTGATAGAGCCGGGTTTCCGAAACGGTACCGTTTCCCTCAGCGTCGATATCCGAACCGTGGTCCGCGCCGGGCGCCACGCCATCCACCTTCACCTGAAAGCGGATCTTCTTGCCGTCAGCGCCTGGCCCGAGCACGAGGTGCAAATCCCGTGCGCTGAACCGATAGGTGATGCCGCCGCCGGCCTGATCCAGCGAGGCCTGCTCACCGCCCACGGTCCACTTGCCTGTCAGACCCCATTCGTTGAGATCGGGCTTTCCCACCGTATAGTCGCGTGCAACGTCTGCTCCGACGCCTTCCGGTGAGATGAAGTTGGCGGCGCGGAGGTAGCCGATATAGGATTCGCCGGATTGCAGCTGCGCGAGGTCGGGCGCCGCCTCGGCGCCCTTGGCATCGAGCGTGACGGTAGCTGCGTCGACCTTCTTGCTTCCAGCGGCTTCCGCCAGCAAGTCCTGGATCACCCGTTCGGACTGTTCGTAGTCTCCCTCGCCGAACTGGGTGTGCCGGATCTGGCCCTTGGCATCGATGAAGTAGTGGGCGGGCCAGTAGTTGTTGGCGAATGACCGCCAGATCTTGAAGTCGTTGTCGATCGCAACGGGATAGCCAATCTGGAACTTGTCGATCGCCTGACGGACGTTATCAACACGCTTCTCGAAGGCAAATTCGGGCGAATGGACTCCGATCACGACGAGGCCCTGATCCCGGTACTTCTCTGCCCAGGCCCGAACGTAGGGGATCGTCCGGATGCAGTTGATGCAGGAGTAGGTCCAGAAATCGACCAGAACGACCTTGCCGCGCAATTCTTCAGCCGAAAGCGGCTTCGAATTCAACCATTCCACGGCACCGTCAAGCGACACGAAGCGGCCGAGCACAGGCAGGTCGCTTTGGTATCCCTTGCGCGCATCGTTCGCGGCGAGCTGCATCGCACTGCCCGACGGCTTTCCGGCCGTATCGCTTGCGTTATGCAGCCTGTCGAGCAACGACTGCTCGATGCGGGTACTACTCGCATAGGAAAGGCGCGACAACAGGCCGGTATCGAGCCCGAGCGCAATTGCCGTGACACCGGCCAGCACGGCGATGCCAAGCGCCTGCCGCAGACGTTCCCCAATGCCGAGCGATCGCTTCATCGCGGCAAAGACCTTCTCCCCGGCAAGGACAGCCATTGCTAGCGAGGAAGCAGCACCCGCAGCGTAGGCCGTCAGCAGGAGCGTCGTCTGAACGTTTGCCCCTTGCAGTGCGGCGCCAGTCAGGACGAGCCCGAGGATCGGACCGGCGCAGGGCGCCCAGAGAAGGCCGGTTGCGACGCCGAGAAGGAAGGACGTGCCCACGCTCCCCTTCTTGCCGCTCGCCTGCTGTGACAGGCGGCTGCCCACGGCCACCGCCGGCCGCGTTACCACCGCGGCGATACGCGGCGAAAGCAGCGTCACGCCAAAGCCGGCGATCAGGGCGACGGCAGCGTATCGACCGATTTCGTTGGCATGCACAGCCCAGCTTCCGCCGACCGCAGCAAGCGTTGCCACGCCGGCAAAGGTCACGATCATACCGAGTAACATCGGCAGGATGCTTCGTGTAAACGGCTGACCTGCCCGCGACAGGACGAATGGCAGGACCGGGAGAATGCAAGGGCTGACGATGGTCAGCGCCCCTGCGAGATAAGCAATCAGGAATAGGATCATGTCGTCATCCCCTGCAGTTGACCGATGCTCACACACTGGTCGTTGATGGTGCCTGCATAGGACCGGTCCGAAGTATCCCGGATGTGTCGCATTCCCCCCGAATTGTATCAGAATGCAAGCGACCTCAGCAGCCGCCGATCAACGGCGAAAGCCGCCCAACTTGGCCCGCGCCAAATGCCAAATGGCGGTAGTCACTTCCCGCTGCCAATCTCCTTGCGCCACTTGGATTGGTATACTTGCCAGAAGCCTGTTGCTTCCGGCCCATGCGTATTTACTTCCCACCAACTTCGGGTGAATACTCGCCGCCGAACAATCACTATTCCGCGAGGCGGCAGAATGGATCGCATCGACGCAATGAAGGTGTTTGTGACGGCAATTGACGAGGGCAGTCTCGCCGGAGCCGCCCGTAATCTCAAACGATCGCCAACGGCAGTCAGCCGCGCTCTGAGCTTCCTGGAGGCGCATGTCGGTGTCGAACTGCTCCACCGGACGACCCGGACGCTGAAGCTGAGCGAGGCAGGTCAACGGTATGCGGCGGCCTGTCGGCGTGTGCTGGTGGATCTCGAGGAAGCCGACATGCTTGCCGGCGGCGAGCGCGCGGCACCGCGCGGAACGCTGACAATTTCGGCGCCGCCGATCCTGGGAGAAGAGGTGTTGCGCCCCATAGTGGACGACTTCCTCGAACTTCACCCGACGGTCTCTGTCCGGTTTCTTATGCTGGATCGGTTGGTGAACCTGGTTGATGAGGGCGTCGACCTTACCGTGCGCATCGGTCACCTGCCGGACTCCTCGCATGTCTCCACCCGTCTCGGTGGCGACGTGCGACGCGTCGTCGTCGCCTCCCCTCGCTATCTGGCCAACCATCCTCGTATCGTCGAACCCGCCGACCTGGCGAAACATCAGATTGTCGCGTTCAGCAACTTCGGCCTGGATTCCTGGAGCTTCACGCCGGCGAAGGGCTCGTCCATTCCGCGCACGGTTCACTTCACACCGCGCTGCATCGTCAACAGCGTTCGTGCAGCAGCGGCATCCGCTGCTGCAGGCGGCGGCTTGACGAGGCTCTACTCCTACCATGTGGCATCTTATGTGCGCGATGAACGCCTGAAGATCGTGCTCGCCGACGCCGAACACCCGCCACTTCCGGTGCACCTGCTCGCGCCGCAGGGCCGGATGTCGGTGCCGAAGGTTCGCGCCTTTGTCGATTTCGCGACACCTCGCCTCCGTTCCGAATTCGCGAATATGGCAGCGGCAGCAGGCACTCTCGCCTGATTATGCCGACATTCGGTTGATTGTTGTCCGAACAGCGACAATTCTCTCAAATGTCGAATGGATCTAAATCAATTGCACCAACGCCGAGGGCGGAGGGCGGCCTCAACTGAAACGGCCGCGGCAATTGAAAGGATCACATCATGAGCACGCAACAGAAGGTCGCCATCATCACCGGCGCATCGCAAGGCATCGGCGCAGAATTGGTGCGGGCCTACCGCGACCGGAACTATCGCGTCGTCGGCACCTCCCGGTCGATCAAGCCCAGCGTCGATGCGGACATTATTGACGTCGCAGGCGATATCGGCAAACCGGAGACCGCGGGGCGGATCGTGCGCGAAACGCTCGAGCGCTTCGGCCGCATCGACACACTGGTGAACAATGCGGGCGTTTTCCTGGCCAAGCCGTTCGTCGAAATGACCCAGGAAGACTACGACCATAACCTCGGTGTCAATGTGGCTGGTTTCTTCCACATCACCCAGCGCGCCGCCACGGAGATGCTGAAACAAGGTTCGGGGCACATCGTCAACATTACCACCAGCCTCGTCGACCAGCCAATCGCTGGCGTGCCCTCTGTGCTTGCTTCCCTGACCAAGGGCGGTCTGAACGCGGCCACCCGGTCGCTGGCGATGGAGTTCTCGAAGAGCGGCATTCGTGTAAACGCGGTTTCTCCAGGGATTATCAAGACGCCGATGCATGCGGTTGAAAAGCACTCGGCACTGGCCGGGCTGAATCCGGTCGGCCGCATGGGCGACATTCGCGATGTCGTCGACGCCGTTCTCTATCTGGAGACCGCGGGCTTCATCACCGGCGAGATTCTCCACGTCGACGGCGGCTCGAACGCGGGCCGCTGGTAGCCAGCACTATGGAGCGGCTGCGCTGTCACAGCGCGACTGCCGTCAATGACGCAACCAACCCTCTTTCATTGGAGACGGAAATGCCTATCGTCACTGTACAGGTTACCCGCGAAGGAACCACGCCTGATCGCAATTCGGTCACGGCCGAAGAGAAGGCCGCAATCATCGAGGGCGTCAGCCAGGTTCTGCTCGACGTCCTCAACAAGCCGCTTGAATCGACCTATGTGGTGATCGAAGAAGTCGATCTCGACAATTGGGGCTGGGGCGGTCTGCCGACCGTGCAATACCGCAAACAGCGCGCCGCGGCAGCCAAATCCTGACGCTCTCCGAAACCTCGACCGAACCCGTCGCTCGCACTCTGAGCGTCGGGTTCGGCTTGTATTAGCGACGATACTTCCGATGGCGCACACCCCTTGTCGGATCAATCTATGATGTGATAGCCGCCATCGATGTAGATGGTGTCGCCTGTCATCAATCGCGCCGCGTCATGCGCCAAGAAGGCAGTCGCCATGCCGACATCGTCAATCGATACGAGGCTGCGCGCCGGGGCCGTTTCCTGGGCCTTGTTCAGGAGTTCGTCGAACTCGGGAATGCCCGAGGCTGCCCGCGTTGCCAGCGGGCCCGGCGAGATCGCATGCACGCGGATGCCTTTGGGTCCGAGTTCCGCGGCAATGTACCGAACGGCGCTTTCCAGCGCCGCCTTGGCGACCCCCATGACGTTGTAGTTCTTCACGACCATCTGGCTGCCGTAGTAGGTCATCGTGAACAGGCTGCCGCCGCGTTTCATCAGCGGTTCGGCAAGATGCGCCATGCGAATGAACGACCAGCAGGAAATGTCCATCGTCTTCAGGAACCCCTCCTGCGGCACATCGACGACGCGTCCCTGCAGCGTATCCTTCGGCGAAAAGGCGATCGAATGCACGAGAAAATCGAGTTCGCCCCATTGCTCCGCAACGCGGTCGAACACCGCCTCCAATTGTCCCGGGACCGCGACGTCGAGCGGCATGAAGATCGGCGCTTCCAGCGCCTCGGCCAGTGGCTCGACATGAGGCCTGGCCTTGTCGTTGAGATAGGTCACTGCAAGCTCCGCGCCCAAGGCGCGAAATGACCTGGCGCAACCCCAGGCAATCGACTGGTCATTGGCAATGCCGACCACCAGTCCGCGCTTTCCTTCGAGAAGCTTGGCCTTTACCTCGGGAATCATATCAGCCCTCTCTTCAGCTCAATAGGTGTGGCAGGCGCCTATGCAGCGATAAGCGCGAACGTATGCCGTGCGATCATCAGTTCCTCGTCGGTCGGCACCACATAAAGAGCGACCTTGCTGTCGTCGCTCGAGACGAGCAACTCACTGGCCTCGTTTCGTGCTGGGTCGAGCGACGCTCCAAGCCAGCCAAGTTTTTTGGCAATCCGGGCGCGCATCACCGCTGAATTTTCACCGACACCCGCCGTAAACACGAAGGCGTCCAGCCCGCCGAGGGCCGCAACCAGCGCGCCGGCATTGAGGCCGATGCGATGCACGAAATGGTCGAGCGCGAGCCTCGCGCCGGCGTCGTCGCTGGCAAGCAGGTCGCGCACGTCGTTGCTGATGCCGGAAAGCCCCTTGAAGCCCGACTCCTTGTAGAGGAGATCCTGCAACTGCGGTGCCGTCATTCCATGCTGCTGGAGCAGGTAGAGAAGTACACCAGGATCGATCTGCCCGCATCGCGTGCCCATCGGCAACCCGTCGAGCGCCGTGAATCCGAGCGTGCTCTCGACGCTTAGCCCCTTATACAGCGCGCACATGGATGCGCCGCTCCCGAGATGCGCGACGATGACCCGTCCGTTGCCAACGTCGGGCGCGATCTCGGCCAGGCGTCCGGCCACATATTCGTAGGACAGCCCGTGAAAACCATAGCGCCGGATACCCTCGTCGAAATAGTGCGCCGGAATGGCATAGTGGTCCGTCATTGGGTCATGGCCGCGATGAAAGGCGGTGTCGAAGCAGGCGACCTGTGCAAGCTGCGGCTGGCGTTCCAGCAACACACGGATCGGCGCGAGGTTGTTGGGCTGGTGCAAGGGCGCCAGCGGCGTGTATTGCTCCAATTCGCGGAGCAACTCCTCATTGATGCGTGCTGGACGTGAATGGTTCGGACCGCCATGAACAACCCGGTGGCCGACAGCAACCAACCGGCCCTGCTGCCTCTGACGCAACCACTCCCCCACCAGCCGCATCGCCGCCGGCAGATCGGGAACGGCTTCGGGTGGATGATTTTCGTTCGCCAGCCGCTCGCCGCCGGCGCTCTTGACGGTCAGGTGCGGCGCGGTGCCGATCCCCTCCATCTGCCCCTTGATCAGCCGCTCCAACGAGTCCGCGACCGAAAATACCTCGAACTTCAGGCTGGACGAACCGGCATTCACGACGAGGATGGTGTCCATGGCCTCAACCACTCTGTATCGGTGCCGTGCGGCGGCGCGCATCGGCAAGCAAGACGCCGACGGCGCAAGAGGCAAGACGGGCCCGCACCGAATCTGCCCGCGATGTCAGGATGATCGGCACGCGCGCACCGAGCACGATGCCAGCTGCATCTGCCCTTGCCAGGAAGGTGAGGTTCTTCGCCAACATGTTGCCGGCTTCCAGATTGGGAACGACGAGGATTTCTGCGTGGCCGGCAACCGGAGAGTGGATACCCTTTATCCTCGCCGCTTCCGGGTCGATTGCATTGTCGAAGGCAAGCGGTCCGTCGAGAATACCGCCGGTAATCTGTCCGCGCTCGGCCATCTTGCAGAGCGCGGCGGCGTCGATTGTCGAAGGGATCTTCGACGTGACCGTCTCGACGGCCGAAAGGATCGCCACCCGCGGCGTGCCAAGGCCGATCTGCGTGAAAAGGTCGATGGCGTTCTGGATAATATCCCGCTTGGCGTCGAGATCCGGCGCGATGTTGATGGCTGCGTCGGTGATGAAGAGCGTTTCCGCATGATGCGGGACGTCCATGACGAAGACATGGCTGATCCGCCGCGCTGTCCTCAGTCCTGTGGCTGATGAGGTCACGGCCCGCATGAGCTCGTCCGTGTGCAGGCTGCCCTTCATCAGCAGTTCAGCACCGCCTTCGCGGATGATTTCCACTGCCTTTGCCGCGGCCGCGTCGCTGTGCGGCGTGTCGATCAGTTCGAACGGCGAGATATCGAGGCCGTGCGATTTTGCGACCGCACGCACCTTTTCCACCGGCCCGACAAGGATCGGATGCATCAGCCCGACCTCGGCTGCTTCGACAGCGCCGCGCAGCGACGTCTCATCGCAAGGATGGACGACGACCGTTCGCATCCGCGGAACCTGCTTTGCTTTAGCGATCAGCCGCTCGTATTTCTCATGACTCTCGGCTTCTTCCCTGGCGTTGTTCAGATCCGGCATCTGCGTCTGCTCCATGTTGAAAAGACCGGGTTCAAGCCCCGCGTCTGACAGCCTTGACCGGGGTGGGCTTCATCGGCGGCGTTACGGGCTCGGCGACGGTCTCGTTGCCAACGTCGAAGAGCCCGATGATCCTCTGCCACCGCTTCTCGGCTTCTTCCGAAAGCGGACCCCGCGCATTTAGAACCTGCCGAAGCGAATCCAATGCTTGGCGGCGAACGCCCCCCTCCGCCGGCAGCAGGCGGGGGATCGCGTTCACGGCGTCTTCCTCATCGATCAGCAGCATGAAGAACTGATCGCGGATTAACGCCTTGAATTCGCTGAGCGTCATTGCCGGCATTCCGTCCTCGGCGCGCCGCATCCGGCGGATGGCGGCAAAGCCACGCTCATCGGCTGCGCCACTCGCCATCGCGACGTAAAGCAGGCTGCGCGCCATGCCCTCCCGAAGCCCGCCGTTGCCGATTTGCGCCTTGAGTTCCTCGATCCTCGCCTTGAGCATCTGGACATGCATGCCGGTCTTGGCCGCGCGCCGATGTGGCGTTGCATCGGACGGATCGATACCGACAGCCGCCTGCAGCAGCGGAGACCCATAAACGGTGAGAAAGGTCGCCTCACTCAGCGCCTCCATCCCCTCGCGCCAGGCGTCCAGCCCCGCTACCATCTGGCGCGAGACGGCCTGCTCCATGGCCAGGAACGGATTGTCCGCAGGAACCGGACGACGTTCGTCCGCCACCTCGACAGCGAGATCTGCAATCGGCGCCATCCAGGGATTAACGTCGGAGAAGAGTTCATATTGCAGCCGCAGCGGGTGCGTTGCCCGCAATTGTTCCGCCGCCCAGTCGGGCACCATGGCGCGGACGAAAGGCTGGAGGAACGTCTTGTAGAGCGACAGGTTGATGTCCGAGACCTTTGCGACGGTCGCAAAGCGGCGATCGTCCTCGGCGTCATTGCAACCGAGCTCACGGATATCGTCGAGCGTTCTTGCCTCGCATCGCATGATCCAATCGCCCTCGACCAGGTCTCCGCCGATGGTCTCGTCTGTCCTTGCTTCGAACGTCGCTTCGTAGAGACCGGGCGGCAGCGCATCGATCAGATCGATATTGCTGGAGAACTCGCCGTGCTCCTTGCGGGCAACGCTCGCGGACACGAAGATCCCGAGATGGCCGATCGTTTCATGTACCGTGTAGACGATCGTCTGCCCGTGCGAACGTATCTCGTTCACATCGTCGTAGAGGTCCAGCACCCAGCCGAGCGCCTGCGCGGGCGGCGTGATGTTGTCCCCTTTCGAGCAGAAGACGACGATCGGCGCGCGAATATTGCGTAGGTCGATCGCCTCGCCATTCGATGTCTTTATGCGGCCCGCCGCCAGATTATTGCCGACGAAGAGCTCGTCCACGATGAATTGGATCTCTTCGGCATTCAGGCTGACGTGCCCGCCCCACCACTCTTCGAAGCCGAGATAGCGCGGCGCCTCGGTGTCGATCTTGGAGTAGAGGTTGTACTGCTTGGTCCAGAGCGTGTTGGCCGGGTTCTGGTTCTCGAAATTCTGCACCAGCCATACGCCGTCGAACTGCCCGTGTCCGAGGTCGCTGGTAAGCGCCGTCAGCCAGCTGCCGCCGAGCAACCCACCCGAGTAGCGCATCGGGTATTTGCCGCGTTCGCCGGCCCAATAGGACAGCGGCGCGCCGGCAATGATGACCGAGCCGAACAGTTCCGGGCGCATGGCGGCCAGCATCATGACGGCCCATCCGGCCTGGCAATTTCCAATCACACAGGGCTTGGCGTCCGCCTGAGGATGCAGGGAAATCACCTTTACAAGAAAAGCAGCCTCGGCCTGCGCGATGTCTTCGATCGTCTGCCCCGGCACTGGCTGTGGGAGGAAGCCGATGAAATAGCAAGGATGCCCAGCCTTGAGCGCGACACCGATCTCGCTGTCCGCCTTGAAGCCGCCGATGCCGGGCCCGTGTCCGGCTCTCGGATCGACGACAACGAACGGCCGGCGCGTGTCGTCAACCTCGATCCCCTTGGGCGGAACGATCCGAACCAGCGCGTAGTTGACGGGTCTCGCGAGGGAACGTCCATCAAGGACGATCTCCGGCGTGAAGCTCAGTACATGCGGCGCCGTCGCTTCGGCGTGAGCCCGATATTGGTTGCCGCGCTTTCGCATGACATCCCAGAACAGCACGCTGCGCTGCGTGGCATCCATGGCATAGTCGAAAAAGAAGCCCGCAGGACCGAAGTGAGTGGCGAAATCAGCTGTCGGAAGATACGAAGGGTACCGCATACCAAATCTCCTCGTTCACCCTCTCGGCGAGAGGTCAAAGACTTATGCTCGGAGTGTATTCGCGATCTGCGTCTGCTCTGTGAATAGTTAACCGCACCGTCATTCATGCGCTTTGTTCGCACATGCAGCATAAGTCCATTCGGTCCACGGCACCAACGTATTTTACGGTAGCATACGGAATTCGACGCAGGTCGGGCGAGACCGCGATGGAGCGACGTGCAAAACGACCGCAGCGCGTCACGAAGATTATTTGCTGCCCCAACGTCAGGTCACAAGCATTTTATAGGTTGGCAGCATGGCTACAGCGTCACCCAGCCTGAGGAACCGTCGCGCTCAATTACCTCGAGGGACCGGCGTCCGGTCAACGGTCGTGGTTAACCTCAGCGCCTGGGTTGGCTCGGTTGCAGATCCTGAAAGCCGATCTCAGGACATCCTCGAATGTTGGCAAAGGTGATATCGCGGCGCTCACCCCACTCGGTCAGCCCTCTCAGCGTCACGACGTTCTCGTCGCGATAGACCAGGTCAGTCCGACGGATACCTGCTCGCCGTGCCCTGTTTTGCGCTTGGCTGACGTTGCAGGTGCCTTCCGATGGCGACACTTGCCAGGTGCTCGTCCCTCTGCCGTCGGATTGCCAGCTGCCTGACTGAGCTGAGGCCACCGACGGCGCTAAAGCGACGAGGATCATCAAGGTCTTGTGGAAGGCGGCTTTCATGATCCCTGCCCCGGTTGCACTGCGCTTGAGCACTCAGGGCAAGATAGACGGACCTGCGCATAGCGCAATCACCAGTGGGCGGACCCGCGCTCCATTTGCTCGCAAATGAAGGTGAAGTCGTGCGCCAGCGTTAATAACCGCCTAACGCTGGCGCCGATCGTCTGAGTTATCGAACCCGCAACTACCGCGCAAGCTCGCCCTCGGGACGACCGCGTCCAAGCTTGTCAGGGAGCGGCTGCCCTTTCGGCGTGAACTCGAGCGACCCTGAATTTATGCAGAAGCGCTCGCCTGTCGGAGGCGGGCCGTCGAGAAAGACGTGCCCCTGATGCGCGCCGCAGCGTGCGCAAACGATCTCTGTTCTGACCATGCCGTAGCGGGTATCGCGAATGCGCCGCAGGTGATCCTTGGCGGCAGGCGCAGTGAAGCTCGGCCAGCCTGTCCCGCTTTCGAATTTGGAAACGGCCTTGAACAGGGGAAGACCGCAGAGGCGGCAAGTATAGAGCCCCTCGCGTCGCTCGTGGAGGAAGACGCCACAAAAAGGCGCCTCCTCGCCATGCTCCAAGAGCAGATGACGGTCGTCCTCACTGAGATCCGCCACAAGCTGCTGCATCTGTTCTTGTGTGGGAGGGGTGAGATCGAACTGCAATTCGACGACATCACGCATTCCTGTTTCTCCTTGGGTGCTCCGGCGGATTGCCGGAACGTCACATGAGTTTACCTCAGCAGGGCCGGCGCCGATGTAGCGCTGCGCCGGGCGCGTTCTTCATCCGTTCAGATGAGATTGAGCGCCACGTCGATATTGCCGCGCGTTGCCTTGGAGTACGGGCAGATCTCGTGCGCTGCGTGGATCAGTTCCTCTGCGACATCTCGGTCGATGCCCTGCAGGCTGACGTTGAGCCGCGCGCGCAGAAAATAGGATCCGCCGTCGGCGTTCAGATCGATTTCCGTGTCGATCTCGGGCTCGACGGGCAGCTTGATCTTTCTCTGGGCTGCAGCGAGCTCGATGGCGCCAATGAAACAAGCAGACCATGCGGCGCCAAAAAGGCGTTCGGCAGCCGGGTGCGGCTGCGACAGGCGAAGATCCAGCTCGCCATCGCTGCTGCGTGTGAAACCGTCGCGACCACCCTTGTTATGGGTCTTGCCGGTAAAGAGGAGCTTCTTAGTCATGAATCCTTTCGGGTTAGCTTTTCACTCGCATCCGCCTTAATCGAATACGATCTAAATATGTTGCTCGAAAGGTGTCGTCAATACCATTGCGATTTAATCGGATGCGATTTATATAGAGAGTAGCGAAAGGCAACCGAGTAGGATCTCCCATGTCCGCATCCAAAACCGCCAAAACCCTGGAGGCAGAGGCGTCCGTTTCCGGCGAGGCCGACAGCAAGAACAACAAGCTTTCGAACTTCCTATGCTTCGCGGTCTATTCCGCAAACCTGGCCTTCGGCCGTGCGTACAAGCCGATCCTGGACCAGCTGAACCTGACCTACACTCAATACATCGCGCTGGTTGCCCTCTCCGATAAAGACGACCAGACGGTCGGAACACTGGGCGAAAAGCTATTCCTGGAATCGAACACGCTGACCCCCATGCTCAAGAAACTTGAATCTCTGGGCTATATCCGCCGCAAACGCGATCCCGCTGATGAGCGGCAGGTACGATTGAGCCTGACGGTGGCTGGACGCGACCTTGTCGCTGCGGATCCCGGCGCGCCACTGGTCGATGCGACCGGCCTCGGAGAGGACTTCCCAGTCGTGCAGAAATCCGTGGTACGCCTGCGCAACAACCTCCTGAAGGCAACGCAGGACGGATCGGCAAAGGATTGATCTCTACTGCCTGTGAGCGTCGATGTATTCGGCGCTCCGCCGCCTCAGGTGCAGATGCCACCAAGGAGAACTTCCATCCCGGCGATTGGCATGGCGCTTGGCAACTGCGCGCGTGAAATCGCCTGTATAGGGTGGAGAAAGACCGGTTGCCCCTTATCTGAGGAAGGAGATCCGAACGGAGAAGGACCCGCGCAATGGCAAAGAACACGATCTGCCTGTGGTACGACAAAGATGGTGAGGCTGCCGCCCGGTTTTACGCCGAAACCTTTCCCGATAGCGCAGTGCACGCCGTCATTCGCGCACCTGGAGACTATCCAGACGGCAAGCAGGGAGATGTATTGGTTGTCGAATTCACGGTTGCGGGCATTCCGTGCATCGCCTTGAATGGCGGTCCAGTATTCAAGCAGACCGAAGCCTTCTCATTTCAGATCGCAACGGAGGATCAGGCAGAGACCGACCGCTATTGGAACGCCATTGTCGGCAATGGCGGTCAAGAGAGCGAGTGTGGCTGGTGCAAGGACAAGTGGGGTGTGTCCTGGCAGATCATACCGCGCATCCTGACCGACGCGCTTGCGGCAGGCGGTGATCAGGCAAAGCGTGCTTTTGATGCGATGATGACCATGAAGAAGATTGACGTTGCGGTGATCGAAGCCGCCCGGCGTGGTTGAGGTGCCAGCGCGGCGCGCCACATCCTCTCTCCGCCCGAACGTCCATCTAGCGCGCAGCCACGGTTAGGGGCTGCAGTGGCAGTACGCCGGCAATTCTCCTGAATGGGACGCGCGTCGGGCAGCGTTTACCCTAGCGAGCTGACACCATCGGAAGCTCATTTGCCTCCATCATCTCGGCCGCCTTGGCGTATCCGCCACCCATGCCGTCCAGAAAGTGCAGATGCGAATCTGGTTTGCCCGAAGGCACGAAGCAGGTCATGAGCGCGTGAGATTGGCGATGCAGTCCGAAGTTGACCTCACCCCGCGCCTTTGCTGCAACCAGGATGGCTTCGACCGCTTCAATCTGTTCGCGTGTGCAATCCAACGTTAGACGCAGGCCATCGTCATATTTGCGGAAGTCTGAGTTGGAGGCGACCGCCAACCAGGTTTCGAGGTTGACCGACCTCGCCCTGTCCTTGGTGATGGCGGTATCCCGCGACAGGGGAT
>Ga0102588_1001038_pt1 | contig 23446 bp, 24 predicted proteins | sample AraplaMF_Col_mMS_FD_76854 | JGI IMG/M metagenome (GOLD analysis project Ga0102588, IMG submission 76854) | Arabidopsis root microbial communities from the University of North Carolina, USA - plate scrape MF_Col_mMS (SPADES assembly) (version 2) | ecosystem: Host-associated > Plants > Roots >...
GACCATGGCATCTCCTTCGCCGATGGCCGCCATGGCCTTCTGCCAGGCTCTTACTCCGATCTCGCTCAAGAGCTCCGCTTCGTCTTCGCGGGCATTGCGAATATGGATCAACACTACCTCCGCGTTTCCACGAAAGTAAATCACCGAATCACCCCGTTCTCCAAGCCTTGCGTTTCGTGCGCGAGGCGCGGCAGAAAGATCCTCTATCGGTTGCAAATCTTGACGCGATGTCGCCTAGCCAGTATCAAGGCCGCATGTTGAATTCGTCTTCTCAGACCCGGTAGAGGCCCTGCCCGCAGGTTTTCCTTGCGCGCACGGGCCCGAAAAAAGCGAAGCCCTGACGCCTCTTCGGGCGCCAGATCGTTTTTGCGCGCCTTCATGGCGCAAGACCGGATCAACATTCCATGGATATTTCACGCACGGAGCAGCGCATCCTGCACCTATTGGCCCAAGGTGGCCGTATTGAAATCGAACGCGACGACAACCGGAAAATAGAGGCCGTAAAATGCTTCACTCGCGACGGCTGGGTCTATCCCGGCTTCGGCCTCGAGCTGTTTCGGATCGTAAGAGCAGAACAGGACAACAGATAGCTGTCCAAGCCGCGCGTCGCATGGCGCGCGGCTTCCTTTAAAGGTGTTTGGAAAGCGCCGCCTTCATCACCGACCATTCTTCGGCAACCGTACCGCTTCCGCGTCGTTTGCCTGCGCGGCGATACCAATAATCGGCATTCCAGTCGTCGCCCTCGATGCGGTGGCAAATGGCATGCCCCCAGTCGAAAGGTGCCTCGCCCTCATGCGCCTGGCAGACTTCATGCACGGCTTGCCATTCAGGACCCACGGTGAAACCTGCCGCCGATAGGCGGTCGAATGCTTCGATCATCAGCGTGATATCTGACGCCGACATGAGCCTCCTCCTGGGTGTCACCAGCGATGGACAAACGCGAAATCAGCGACCCCGCCTGAGGTAGCGGACTCACCCGACAACGAAGCGGCCGCCTCTTGGGCGGCTGATACCGATGCGACTCGTTACCACCACTTGGCGGGCGTGAACTTGCCTGCGGCCTGTTCGATCACATGCGCCGTCTTGAAGAGCGTTTCTTCATCGAACGGCTTGCCGATCAGTTGCAGACCAAGCGGCAGGCCGCCATGGTCCAGACCAGCAGGAACGGCGATACCCGGCAGGCCGGCCATGTTCACCGTCACCGTGAAGATGTCGTTCAGGTACATCTTGACCGGATCGGAGGCGAGATTCTCATCGGCGACGCCGAAGGCGGACGAGGGGGTTGCGGGCGTCAGGATCGCGTCGACGCCGGCGTTGAACGCCAGTTCGAAGTCGCGCTTGATCAGCGTGCGGACCTTCTGGGCCTTGATGTAATAGGCGTCATAGTAGCCGGCCGAGAGGACGTAGGTACCGATCATGATGCGGCGCTTGACTTCCTTGCCGAAGCCCGCTGCGCGCGTCTTTTCGTACATATCGACGATGTCCTTGCCATCGACGCGCAGGCCGTAGCGGACGCCGTCATAGCGGGCGAGGTTCGACGAGGCTTCGGCCGGGGCGACGATGTAGTAGGCCGGCAGGGCATATTTGGTGTGCGGCAGCGAGATGTTGACGATCTCGGCGCCGGCGTCTTTCAGCCAGGCAATTCCCTGCTGCCAGAGCGTTTCGATTTCCTCCGGCATGCCATCGACACGGTACTCGTTCGGAATGCCGATCTTCATGCCCTTCAGCGACTGGCCGAGGGCTGCCTCATAGTCCGGAACCGGCAGATCGACGGAGGTCGTATCCTTGGGATCGACTGAGGCCATCGACTTCAGGAGGATTGCGGCATCGCGCACATCGCGCGCGATCGGGCCAGCCTGATCGAGCGACGACGCGAAGGCCACCGTGCCCCAGCGCGAGCAGCGGCCGTAGGTCGGCTTGATGCCGACCGTGCCGGTAAAGGCTGCGGGCTGGCGGATCGACCCGCCTGTATCGGTTGCCGTGGCGCCGGCGCAGAGGTGAGCTGCAACGGCTGCTGCCGAGCCGCCGGAGGATCCGCCGGGCACCAGCTGCTGGTTGGAGCCGGCCGAACGCCAGGGGTTGATCACTGCGCCGTAGTAGGAGGTCTCGTTGGAGGAGCCCATCGCGAACTCGTCCATGTTGAGTTTGCCGAGCATCACGGCACCGTCGTCCCACAGATTCTGGGTGACGGTCGACTCGTAATGCGGCTTGAAACCGTCGAGGATGTGGCTGCAGGCCTGCGTATGAATACCTTCGGTGGCGAACAGGTCCTTGATACCGAGCGGGATGCCTTCAAGCGCACCGCCCTTGCCGCTGGCAAGCCGCCCATCGGAGGCTTCGGCCATCTGCAGCGCCTTCTCCGGCGTAACCTTGACGTAGGCGTTGAGCTTGTCGTTGGCGGCCTCGATCGCCGAGATGTAGGCCTCGGTCAGTTCGGTCGCTTTGATCTCCTTGGCGCGCAGCTTCGTGCGGGCTTCGGCAATGGTCAGGCTGGTAAGTTCGCTCATGGTAGTTCGCTTCAAATCTGGAATGGCAACGGGTTCGGAAAGCGGCGAAAGCCTTATTCGACGACCTTGGGTACCAGGAAGAAATTCTGATCGGTAACGGGCGCATTCGAGACGATGTCGGCGGCCTTGTTGCCTTCGGTAACTTCGTCCGTGCGCTTCTTCATCTTCATCGGCGTGACCGATGTCATTGCCTCGACGCCTTCGACATCGACTTCGGAGAGCTGCTCGACAAAACCGAGGATACCATTCAACTCGCCAACCATGCGGTTTGCCTCTTCCTCCGAAACGGCAATACGGGCAAGGCGCGCTACGCGCTTAACGGTGGCAAAGTCGACGGACATGACATTCTCCGGATAGGATTTTTCCTACCCGCTATAAAGGCCATGCCCGCCACGTGCAACGGGCATGGCCTTTGGATTGTGTAGAATTCCGCGACCGAAGTCGACGCGGTTCAGCGGACCTCGACTAGAGAGAAAGGCTTTCGCCCGGCGTCGGCGTTTTCACCGCCGTCTTCGATCCATCCATGCCGGAGACAAACTTCTCGGGCGTCTGGTCGATGATCGGGAACGTGCCGTAGTGGCAGGGTATGGCGGTCTTGAAGTTGAAGTAACGCTGGCAGGCGAGAGCGGCAACCGCGCCGCCCATGGTGAATCGGTCGCCAACCGGCACGAATCCGATATCCGGCTGGTGCAGTTCGTTGATCAGCGCCATGTCGGAGAAGATGTCGGTATCGCCCATGGCAAGAATAGAAGCCTCCTCGTCGAAATGCAGCATCAGGCCGTTGGCATTGCCGAGCGCATGAGAGACGCCGTCCTCGGTGATCTGCGCGGACGAATGCAGCGCATTGGTGAAAGTCGCCGAAAAACCGTCGAACGAGATCGTGCCGCCGGTGTTGCCCGCTTCGATCTTCGTCAGGCCCTTCGAACCTAGCCAGGCGGCGAGATCGGCATTGGCGAGAACGACCGCACCGGTTTCCTTGGCAAGCGCAACCGTGTCGCCGACATGGTCGCCGTGACCGTGCGTCAGAAGAATATGCGTGACGCCGCGGGCAACATCCTTTGCAGCCTGCCCCGCAAAGGACGGATTGTGCGTGAGGAACGGATCCAGCAGGATTTTTGCCCTTCCGATCTCGATGCGGAAAGCAGAGTGACCAAGCCAAGTGATCTTCATGAAATTCTCCTTTATTGCGGATGCAAAAGCCTGCTTTGCTCGTTATGGACATATCCGATGCCGCTACAAAGAAAAGCGGCACTGCTTCAAATTCTTTTGACGGGATAAAACGACGATGACGGTGCTGACGATCGAAGAACTGGCAACTGCGCTGCAGCCGGGACAGGCGATCGCGGGTCTCGATCTCGGCACGAAAACGATCGGGCTTTCGATGTCCGATCTCGGCCGGCGCTTTTCGACGCCGCGCCCTGTCATCAAGCGCGAGAAATTCACGATCGATGCGGCAACGTTGCTGGAATTTGCCGAGAAGGAGAAGGTCGCGGCCTTCGTCATCGGCCTGCCTGTCAACATGGACGGATCGGCCGGGCCGCGCGTGCAGGCAACACGCGCCTTCGTGCGCAACATGGAGCAGAAGACCGCCTTGCCCTTCGTCTACTGGGACGAGCGTCTGTCGACGGTCGCTGCCGAGCGCGCGCTACTGGAAATGGACGTATCGCGCAGGCAGCGTGCCGAGCGCATCGACTCGGCGGCGGCAAGCTTCATTCTTCAAGGAGCGCTCGACAGGCTTTCCTTGCTCGGCAGAGCGGCATGGGACGATTTCGATGCGTGACGGGCACGCCACCATGCGGTGATCGCCTTACGCCGGCGGAACCCAATGATTGCGAAAACGACAAGACTGTCGACGACGATCGCACGGGCGACCAGCGGCGGAATGGTTTCCGGAGGAATGCCGAGCACCTTCCCATAAATCTCGAAGGTCAGGTCATGGACTTGCCTGCTGAGCATGAAGATACCGAAATTCATGTCGTAGTAAGAGAGCCAGTACCATCCCGCCAGGAACACAATGGGACCGGCCCAGAAGATCAGGAACCACTTCATGCGGTCGTCTCTCGTTCTTTTCGAATGGATAGTCCCTCGTAAGACACCGCCCATATCGACAACGCCATCGAACCCAGAACCAGAGCCGGTACGGCAATATCCAGCGCAAGCACAGCGAAAAACATCATCGCGGCAACAAGAAACGCGGCTCTCGCGATTTTGGTTCCCATGGTCCCAGACACCCAACATTTTGGACTGCCCAGCAACGTGACTTCTTAACCGTGAGCGCGCAACGTAAACCAATTGTTAAGGTTAACGCGCAACGGGACACCTGTGGATGGCCGAACTCGCCTCAGCCGTAGACTCCGCGAACGATGCGCTTCAGGGCGGTCGCCGCCTTCTCCCAATCCTTCGGCGTTTTCAATGCGAGGCCCGCGCATTGATCGCTCGAGGACGCGGAAAGCACGAGATGCTGGATAGCTGCGATCAGAATCGCATTGACGGCCAGGACGTCGACGCCCTTCGGCGGCGTCAGCGATCCGCGCATGCGATCGATCCAGTTTGCCAAGGCCTTCGACCGCGCCTCCGAAAGCCGCCTCACCTGCTCGGTGTTTTCGGAAACTTCCCAGGCGACGATGCGGCGAACAAGCGGATCGTCTCGCAAGGCCTCGAGGAACAGCAGCGATAGCCGCTCCATCAGATCGCCGTAAGTCAGGAGGAACATGCCGCCGGTATCTTCGGGAATGCGATCCTTGACCCAGGTACCAAGATCCGCGCCGATCGCCTCCACCAGCCCGTTGAGGCCGCCATAGTAGCGGTAGATCAGCTGCTTGTCGCACCCCGCGCGGCGGGCAACGGCGTTGATGCCGAAATTCTGGAACCCCTCCTCCGCCAGCAGCGACTTGGCTGCCCCGAGGATCGCTTTCTCCGTCGCGCTTCGGTCGCGGATACGCTTTTCGGGTTCGACGGCGCTGCCGACTACGGGCGCCAACACCATGGGATCATTGAGCATCAGGGATTCGGTCCGAATTGTCACTTTGCGGTGAGTAGCAACGCCGCTCGGACCCGACAACGGACAGGCCGCTCAAAGATTGTGGACAGTTTGCTATGGGTGCAAACAGGTGAGCCGGTGTCACCGCTCAGCGACACAAGTGCTGTGCCCCCTAGAGTTTCTGCCCAAACCAGACGGTCCGGTCGGAAGGCTCCACCAGCGGTGGAGCGAGGCGGGCGAAACCGCGAGAGCCCCAGAATCGTACCCCACCATGATTGCTCGCGCTGGCTCCGAGGTGGACACCCTCCACGCCTGTCTCCAGCGCATCGGCAAGCCATCGATCGAGCAGCTTGGTGCCCATCCCCTGTCCCTGTAATCGCGGTAGGAGGTTCATGTGGATGTGGGCCGGAAAGGATTCGACCAGCGCTGCAGGCACATGCGCCGGGTGATGGATTGTGGCAATGCGCTTCTGATCCGAGTCCCAGCCCGCAGAATCGCCCTGCGGGTCGGCGTAAACCTTGCGAAGCGCCGGCCACCACTCGCGCTCCAGCCGCTTCTCGAAGGAACGCGTGTCGTGAACGCCGACGATATACCCGGCCACGCCCTCAGAATCTTCCGCCACTAAAGCGGTTTCCGGACTGAGCAAGACGTAAGGCGCGGCATAGATGTGTCCGATCAGCTTGCCGTCGCGATGCAATCTGGTCGCATCGCCGCCAGCATCGCCCGTCACCAGCGATATCAGATAGATCTGCTCGAGATCATCGGTGCGGACGGGACGCAGCGCTGTCATCAGCTTGCCGGCGGATAAAGAAGATCGACGATGTAGCTGGCGTCGAAACGTGAATCCAGCATGCCATAGGTTGAGCGCCAGCCGCCCGCGAGGCGGGTCTCGATGAAGGCATCGGCGATCCGCCCCGCCCCAAGGCGATAAAGCTCGGCGGCGCCGGCGGCGAGCGCCAACTGCTCGACCAGGAGGCGCGCAGCGCCCTCGTCCCGCTCGCAGAGCGCCATGGCGGCGCGCAGCACATCAATCGTCTTCTTACCGGCCGGGCCGAGATCGCGCGCGAGCCCGGCAAACACCGTCTCGAAGAGATCCTTGCCGCGGTTCAGAATGCGCAGCACGTCGAGCGCCATGACGTTGCCCGAGCCCTCCCAGATCGCATTGACCGGCGCTTCGCGATAATGACGAGCGATCGGGCGCTCCTCAATGTAGCCGCTGCCGCCGATGCACTCCATCGCCTCGTAGATCAATGGCGGCGCGATCTTGCAGCACCAGTATTTCGCAACCGGCGTCATGACACGCGCGTAGGCTGCTTCTTCAGCGCTACCGCGCGCCTTGTCGAACGCATCGGCAAGGCGGAAGGACAGCGCTGTCGCCGCCGCCACATCGAGCGCCATATCGGCCAAGACGCGCGTCATGATCGGCTGGCTGACCAGCATCTTGCCGAAGACGCTGCGCCCACGGGTGTGGTGCACGGCTTCAGCCAGCGAGGCGCGCATAATGCCCGAGGAGGCCAGCGCGCAGTCGAGCCGCGTCAGTGTCACCATGTCGAGAATAGTGCGGATACCGCCATCCGGCGTACCGAGCAGAAAGCCGAACGTATCGCTGAATTCAACTTCTGACGAAGCATTGGAGCGGTTGCCGACCTTGTCCTTCAGACGCTGGAAGTGCAGGCCGTTTGCCGAGCCATCTTCCAGCAGACGTGGAACGAGGAAGCATCCCATTCCATCCTTCGTCTGCGCCAGCATCACGAAGGCGTCACTCATCGGCGCCGACATGAACCACTTGTGACCGGACAGACGGTAAATGCCTTCGCTGACCTTTTCCGCCGTCGTCGTGTTGGCGCGGACGTCACTGCCGCCCTGCTTCTCGGTCATGCCCATGCCGATGGTCACGGCGGACTTCTGCATGGCCGGCTTGTTGGTGGAATCATATTTGCGCGACAGGATCTTCGGCGCCCAGTCCTTCTGCACGGCCGGCGAAGCCGACAGCGCCGCGACGGACGCACTCGTCATCGTCAGCGGGCACAGGTGACCGGATTCCAGCTGTGCGGTCAGGTAGAAGCGCGCTGCCCTGACCTTGTGTGCCTGGTTCTTCGCCTCCGTGTCCGCCTGCGGATCCCAGACCGACGAGTGGAGTCCCGATGCCATCGAACGGCGCATCAGCGCGTGCCACGCCGGGTGGAATTCGACGACATCGAGCCGCTCGCCGCGCGGACCGTGCGTGCGCAGCTGCGGCGTGCCCTGATTCGCCATGCGCGCCAGCTCCTGCGCTTCCGGCGAGGTCACGTACCGCCCCATATTGTCGAGGTCGTCGCGGATCCCACGCGGCAACGTGCCGGTCAGATCGACGATCAGCGGATCAGACCTGTAGGCATTGATGCCGGACCAAAGGCTCGGCTGGTTGAGTTCGGCAAGTTTCTCTTCGGCAGGCGTCATGAATCGCTTCTAGTGTAAGAGGCAGGCAAAGGGAAACCGGAAGTTATAGTTTCCCTACCTCTGCAATAGTTGAATTCGGGTAAAATTGCAGGGGGAGACGGGCCTTTGCCCACAGCGCAAGCTTGCCGCCGCCCGGCTCACTCTTTATAGACCCCGCAGACGACAGCAAGAGGCAGGTTCATGGTCTTCTTTCCCCACCGCCACCTCATCGGTATCAAAGGGCTCACCGAGCAGGATATCACCTTTCTCCTCGACAAGGCCGACGAGGCCGTCAAGATCAGTCGGCAGAGAGAAAAGAAAACCTCGACGCTGCGGGGCCTAACACAGATCAACCTGTTCTTCGAAGCTTCGACGCGCACCCAATCTTCCTTCGAGCTCGCCGGAAAGCGCCTCGGCGCCGACGTGATGAATATGTCCGTCGGCAATTCTTCGGTGAAGAAGGGCGAGACGCTGATCGATACGGCGATGACGCTGAACGCGATGCGGCCCGATGTGCTTGTCATCCGCCATTCGAGCGCTGGTGCCGCCGCCTTGCTCGCGCAGAAGGTTTCCTGCTCGGTGGTCAACGCCGGCGACGGCCAGCACGAGCATCCGACCCAGGCGCTTCTCGACGCGCTGACAATCCGCCGCGCCAAAGGCAAGCTGTCGCGCATCATCGTCGCGATCTGCGGCGACGTCCTGCATTCGCGCGTGGCGCGCTCGAACATCCTTTTGCTGAATGCCATGGGCGCACGCGTGCGAGTTGTCGCGCCGGCAACGCTACTGCCGGCTGGCATCGCCGACATGGGCGTCGAGGTCTTCCATTCCATGAAGGAGGGCCTGAAGGACGCTGACGTGGTGATGATGCTGCGCCTGCAACGCGAGCGCATGTCCGGCGCCTTCGTGCCGTCGGTTCGCGAATATTATCACTTCTATGGGCTCGACGCGGAGACCCTCAAGGCGGCGAAGGAAGATGCCCTCGTCATGCATCCCGGCCCGATGAACCGTGGCGTCGAGATCTCCTCCGAGGTTGCGGATGGACCGCAGAGCGTGATTGCAGAACAGGTGGAAATGGGGGTCGCGGTGCGCATGGCCGTGATGGAGACGCTGCTGGTCTCGCAAAATCAGGGTCCGCGTACCGAAGGAGCCGGCGCATGAAGAACTCGATCGTCCTCAAGAACGTTCGTATCATCGACCCCTCGCGCAATCTCGATGAAGTCGGCACGATCATTGTCAAGGATGGCATGATCGTTGCAGCCGGCGCGGATGCGCAGAACCAAGGAGCGCCCGCTGGCGCCGACGTGCGCGATTGCACCGGTCTCGTCGCCACCCCAGGCTTGGTGGATGCCCGCGTCCATATCGGTGAACCCGGAGCCGAACATCGCGAGACAATGGCATCGGCGAGCCGTGCGGCGGCAGCCGGCGGCATCACTTCGATCATCATGATGCCGGATACCGATCCTGTCATCGACGACATCGCGCTGGTCGAGTTCGTCAAGAAGACGGCGAAGGACAAGGCGCTGGTCCACGTCTATCCGGCAGCGGCGATCACCAAGCATCTTGCCGGCGAGGAAATGACCGAGATCGGCCTGCTGATGGAAGCGGGCGCAGTCGCGTTCACCGACGGCCGCTCGAGTGTCCACGACACGCAGGTCCTGCGCCGGGTGATGACCTATGCGCGCGAATTCGGCGCGGTGATATCCTGCGAGACCCGCGACAAATATCTCGGCGCCACCGGTGTCATGCATGAGGGACTGTTTGCCAGTTGGCTCGGTCTCGGCGGCATCCCGAAGGAAGCGGAACTGATCCCGCTCGAGCGCGACCTGCGCATCGCCAAGCTGACGCGCGGCAACTACCACGCCGCGATGATCTCCGTGCCGGAATCGGTCGAGGCGATTGAGCTTGCCCGGAGCCGCGGTGCGACCGTGACCTGCGGCATCTCGATCAACAATCTCTCCCTCAATGAGAACGACATCGGCGAGTACCGCACATTCTTCAAGCTCTACCCGCCGCTGCGATCCGAAGACGATCGCGTCGCGATGGTGGATGCGCTGGCGCGCGGCACGATCGATATCATCGTCTCCTCGCATGATCCGCAGGATGTCGACACAAAGCGCCTACCGTTCGGCGAAGCGGCTGATGGCGCCATCGGCCTTGAAACGATGCTTGCTGCGGCACTCCGCCTGCATCACAGCGGCCAGGTCAGCCTGATGCGCCTCATCGATGCCATGTCGACGCGGCCGGCGCAGATCTTCGGCCTCGAGGCGGGCACGCTGAAGCCGGGCGCGAAGGCAGATATTACGCTGATCGACCTCGATGACCCTTGGCTTGTTTCGAAGGACATGCTTCTTTCCCGCTCGAAGAATACGCCGTTCGAAGACGCGCGCTTCAGCGGACGCGCTGTAGCGACCTATGTCGCCGGACAGTGCGTGCATAGCATATAAAAGACCACCGGAGGGGAACATGGTCTCGGATCTTATGACCTGGCAGATCACGCTGCCGATCGCGCTCGTGGCTGCCGCCATCGGCTACTTGCTCGGCTCCATTCCTTTCGGCCTGATCCTGACGAAGAAAGCCGGGCTCGGTGACGTCCGCAGCATCGGATCCGGCAATATCGGCGCGACCAATGTGCTCAGAACCGGCAACAAGAAGCTTGCAGCCGCAACGCTTCTTCTCGATGCTCTGAAGGCGTCTGCAGCAGCCTGGATCGTCGGCTATTTTTTGGGTAGCGAGGCGGCGCTGATCGCCGGCTTCTTTGCCTTTATCGGTCACCTCTTCCCGGTCTGGATCGGCTTCAAGGGTGGCAAGGGTGTTGCCACCTATATCGGAACACTGCTCGGCGTTGCGCCGATCATGGTTCTCGTCTTCGCCGCGGTCTGGCTGGCCGTCGCCTTCACGACCCGGTACTCATCGCTTTCAGCACTGGTTGCAATGCTTGTTATTCCGGTTGCATTGTGGATACTGGGCGCCGAGAAGGTTGCAGCTGTTATGGCCATCATGACTATTATCTCCTACTGGAAGCACAAGGCCAATATCTCCCGCCTGATGAGCGGGACGGAAACCAAGATCGGGGCGAAGGGATAGGATGGACGCTCTCAGCGCAAGGCCGCAGGGAATTGCGTGACGGAACGCCAACGCATCGCGTGGCTGCGTCTCATTCGCTCGGACAATGTCGGGCCTGCGACCTTTCGCGATCTCGGCAATCACTTCGGATCCGCCGAGACGGCGCTGGCCGCCCTGCCCGAGCTTTCTGCACGCGGCGGCGCCACGCGCTCCATCCGGATAGCGACGGAGAGCGAAGCGCATAAGGAGTTGGAGGCCGCGCGCCGGTTCGGTGCCCGCTTTGTTGACATCGGCGAGCCAGAATACCCACAGCGTTGAAGCAAGGCGACGGTGCGCCGCCGCTGCTTGCCGTCAAAGGGCTGGCGTCGGTATCGTCGGCTCCCGCAATGCCTCCATCAGCGGCGCCAAGTTCGCCGCCACGATTGCGCGCCACTGCGGCCGAGCCGGCTATGTCGTGGTCTCCGGCCTTGCGCGCGGCATAGATACCGCAGCGCATCGTGCAAGCCTCGATACCGGAACGGTGGTCGCCATGGCCGGAGGTCTGGATCAGCCCTACCCGCCGGAGAATGCCGGTCTGCTTGACGATATCTGGAATGGCAACGGGCTCGCCGTCAGTGAGATGTCGTTCGGCTGGGAACCGCGGGCACGCGACTTTCCGCGCCGAAATCGGCTCATCGCCGGCGTTTCGCTGGGGGTCGTTGTCGTCGAAGCAGCGATGCGCTCGGGCTCGCAGATCACCGCAAGACTGGCCGGCGAGTTTGGCAGGCTGGCATTTGCGGTGCCGGGTTCACCGCTCGATCCACGCTGCCATGGCACGAATGGATTGTTGAAAGACGGTGCCATGATTGTCACGACGCCAGATGACGTCACCGAAGCTCTGGCGCCCCTCTCGCAGATCGAACGGTACTCAACGCCGGTCGCCGAGGAGCCGGAGCGCGAGGGTAGCCGTTCGATGCTTCCGCCCGACGAATCCGATCGCTCGCTTTCGTCGATGCGCTCGGCCCGACGCCCGTGGAGATCGATGATATCATCCGTCACACCGGTTTGCCGGCGGCTTCGGTTTATCTTGTTCTGCCGGAGCTTGATATTGCCGGACGGCTTCATCGCCATCCCGGCGGCTTCGTCTCTCTTGCGATTGGCGACTGAGATCCCTACATCCGGGCCTGCAGATCGCCGGCTTCCACATAGGCCATCTCGATCAGATAGCCAGAGCATATCGGCGTTCTCTTTTTCCGCCACTCGCCGCAACTCAGCCAGCATCTGAATGATGAACGCGATGTTCTCTTGCGAGCCGGATCGTCCGGTATCTTTCTTTGCGGACTTGGCCGCCATGGGATAGTCTCTGAGGAAAGAGCAACGCCGCCTTTCGGCTAGCCCGAACCACACTCCAAAAACGATACCTAAATTATCCTAAATTGCAATACATTCACTATCTCGCATTGGTTGTGTCGCGTTGTAATACGCAAAAATGAGGTCAGACCACTTGACCGAAACGATTTCCCTGTCCATGTCGAAGAGCCGGTTATCCTGGCACGGCAGGGATTCCATCTGCCTATCCACCGGCTTGGCACGTTTTTTTAGAGAATCATGATGAATGTTGTAGTGGTAGAATCGCCCGCCAAGGCAAAGACGATCAACAAGTATCTGGGCTCCGGATACAAGGTGCTCGCCTCCTTCGGCCATGTCCGCGATCTGCCTGCTAAGGACGGCTCGGTCCTTCCCGACCAGGATTTCGAGATGCTGTGGGAGGTCGACGCCGCGTCTGCCAAGCGACTGAAGGACATCGCCGACGCTGTGAAGTCATCCGACAGCCTATTCCTCGCAACCGACCCGGATCGCGAGGGTGAAGCGATTTCCTGGCACGTCCTCGACATGCTGAACAAGAAGCGCGTCCTGAACGGCAAGACCGTGAAGCGGGTCGTTTTCAATGCGATCACGAAGAAGGCCGTGCTCGACGCCATGGCCGACCCGCGCGACATCGACGTTCCGCTGGTTGATGCGTATCTCGCTCGCCGTGCCCTCGACTATCTCGTCGGTTTCAATCTGTCGCCGGTTCTCTGGCGCAAGCTCCCCGGCGCGCGTTCGGCCGGCCGCGTACAGTCAGTGGCACTGCGCCTGGTCTGCGATCGCGAATCCGAAATCGAACGCTTCATCTCTGAAGAGTACTGGAACCTTTCGGCTCTCCTGAAAACGCCGCGAGGCGACGAGTTTGAAGCGAAACTGGTTGCGGCTGATGGCAAGCGGTTGCAGCCTCGCGCGATCGGAAACGGCGAAGAAGCCGGCAAGCTCAAGGCACTTCTGGAAGGCGCGACCTATGTCGTCGACACGGTCGAGGCGAAGCCGGTCAAGCGCAACCCGGGACCACCCTTCACAACCTCCACGCTGCAGCAGGCTGCGTCCTCGAAACTTGGCTTTTCGGCGTCGCGGACGATGCAGATCGCCCAGAAGCTCTACGAGGGTGTTGATATCGGTGGCGAAACAGTTGGTCTGATCACCTACATGCGTACGGACGGCGTCCAGATGGCGCCCGAAGCCATCGACGCGGCACGCAAGGCCATCGTCGATCAATTCGGCCAGCGTTACATGCCCGAGAAGGCGCGCTTCTATTCGACCAAGGCAAAGAACGCACAGGAAGCGCACGAAGCGATCCGCCCGACGGATTTCAATCGGTCGCCCGACCGAGTGCGGCAGTACCTGGATGCCGACCAGTTGAGGCTTTACGACCTCGTCTGGAAGCGGGGCATTGCGAGCCAGATGGCATCGGCTGAGATCGAACGCACGACGGCTGAAATCACCGCCGACAACAAAGGTGAGAAAGCTGGGCTGCGCGCTGTCGGCTCGGTGATCCGTTTCGACGGCTTCATCGCCGCCTATACCGACCAGAAGGAAGATGGCGAACAGAGCGACGACGGTGACGAGGATGGTCGCCTGCCCGAGATCAACGCTCGTGAGAACCTTGCGAAGCAGAAGATCAATTCGACTCAGCACTTCACTGAGCCGCCACCGCGCTACTCCGAGGCAACGCTGATCAAGAAGATGGAAGAGCTCGGCATCGGGCGTCCGTCGACTTACGCGGCGACGCTGGCGACCTTGCGTGACCGCGAATACGTCACCATCGACAAGCGCAAACTGATCCCGCAGGCCAAGGGCCGGCTGGTGACGGCCTTCCTCGAAAGCTTCTTCACTAAGTACGTCGAATACGATTTTACGGCAGATCTTGAAGAGAAGCTCGACCGGATCTCGGCCGGGGAGCTGAACTGGAAGCAGGTGCTGCGCGATTTCTGGAAGGACTTCTTCTCCCAGATCGAGGATACGAAGGAACTTCGTGTCACCAACGTCCTCGATTCGCTCAACGAGGCACTGGCGCCACTTGTATTCCCGAAACGAGAAGACGGCGGTGATCCGCGCATCTGTCAAGTTTGCGGCACCGGCAATCTTTCGCTTAAGCTTGGAAAATACGGCGCCTTTGTTGGCTGCTCGAACTATCCCGAATGCAACTATACCCGCCAGCTTTCGTCAGAAGGCGGTTCGGAGGCCGAAGGCGTTGCGCTGAACGAGCCTAAGAATCTCGGTTCCGATCCGGTGACTGGCGAAGAACTGACCCTGCGTTCAGGACGCTTCGGCCCCTACATCCAGCGTGGCGAAGGCAAGGAAGCCAAGCGTTCTTCCCTGCCGAAGGGCTGGAAGCCTGAGGACATCGATTACGAAAAGGCGATGGCGCTGATTTCGTTGCCACGCGACATCGGCAAGCACCCGGAAACCGGCAAGATGATTTCTTCCGGCATCGGCCGTTATGGGCCGTTCCTGCTGCATGATGGAGGCTACGCCAACCTTGAAAGCGTCGAAGACGTCTTCTCGATCGGCCTCAACCGCGCTGTCACCGTGATCGCCGAGAAGGCGAGCAAGGCGCCGGGTGGGAGGACGGCGGCGGCAGCTCTGAAAGAGCTCGGCGACCATCCCGACGGCGGCGCAATCACGGTTCGCGACGGCAAGTACGGCCCCTATGTGAACTGGGGCAAGGTCAATGCGACGCTGCCGAAGGGCACCGATCCGCAGGCCCTGACTGTCGAGGAAGCGCTGGCGCTGATCGCCGCCAAGGCGGGCAAGGCACCGGCTTCGAAGAGTAAAGCAAAACGGAAGGCGAAGGCCGCTGCGGCTGAAACCAAGACGACCAAGACCGCGGCCAAGCCGAAGACGGCGAAGGCCAAGGCGCCGGCAAAGACGAAAAAGAGCAAAGAGTGAGCAAAATCCCGCGGGAAAGAATGAAGGGCATGGGCAAGCGTTCCGGCAAGATTGGACGCGCCAGCCAACAACCCGCGGCCGAACCGCTGAACATCGCTCACGGAGCTCTGCCTTCCCGCGACGTGATCCTGCGCTTCATCGCCGATCATCCGCAGAAGGCCTCGAAGCGCGAACTCGCGAAGGCCTTTGGGCTGAAAGGCGACAGCCGGGTCGAGCTGAAACACCTCCTGCGCGAACTGGAGCAGGAAGGCATGCTGCAGAAGACGCGCAAGTCGCTGATCCGGCCGGGCGCACTGCCGCCTGTCACCGTGCTCGACATCACGACGCGCGACAAGGATGGCGAACTGATCGGCCGCCCGGCGGAGTGGCCTGACGATCAGGGCGTTGCGCCTGCTGTCGCTATTCGCCAGTCGACCTCGCCTGCCGGGCGCAACGGCAAGGGCAAGGCGCCGGTTGCCGGCATGGGCGATCGCATCCTGGCGAAGATCTTTCCGGCCGCCGACCGTGGTGGGCCGGCCTACACGGCGCGCATCATCAAGATTTTGGACAAGCGCCGCGGTGCGCTGCTCGGGGTCTTCAAGGATGCGCCGGGAGGAGCCGGCCGTCTGCTTCCGATCGACCGACGCGGCGAGGAAATGGTGATCGACCCTGACTACAAGGGCGAGGCCAAGGACGGCGATCTGGTCGAAGTCGAGGTCGCTCGCCTTGGGCGCTTCGGCCTGGCGCGCGCCAAGGTCCTGTCGATTGTCGGTTCGGTCGCATCCGAGAAGGCGATCTCGATGATCGCCATCCATGCTCACGGAATCCCTTATATATTCCCGCCTGCTGTGGTCGCCGAAGCCGACGATGCCAAACCTGCGACGATGTCGCATCGCGAAGATTGGCGAGATGTCCCGCTGATCACCATCGACCCGGCGGATGCGAAAGACCATGACGACGCCGTCTATGCGGAGACCGACCCTTCGCCCGACAATCCGGACGGCGCTATCGTTACGGTCGCCATCGCCGACGTCTCCTATTACGTCCGCCCGAGCTCGCCACTCGACCGCGAAGCTCTGAAGCGCGGCAACTCGGTCTACTTCCCCGACCGGGTCGTGCCGATGCTGCCGGAGCGCATCTCGAACGATCTCTGCTCGCTGAGAGAAGGTCAGGACCGGCCGGCGCTTGCCGTTCGCATGGTGTTTTCGAAGGAAGGCCGCAAAATCGGCCACACCTTCCACCGTGTCATTATGAAGAGCGCTGCAAAGCTCTCCTATCAGCAGGCGCAGGCGGCCATCGATGGCAAGCCGGATGACAAGACGGGACCGCTTCTGGAACCAATCTTGAAGCCGTTGTGGAATGCTTACAGGATCATGACGCGCGGCCGCGAGCGCCGGCAGCCGCTTGAACTCGACATGCCGGAACGCAAGATCCTACTGAAGCCTGACGGCACCGTGGATCGCGTCTTCGTGCCGCCGCGCCTCGATGCACACAAGCTGATCGAGGAAATGATGATCCAGGCCAACGTCTCGGCCGCCGAGACGCTGGAGAAGAAGCGGCAAGTCCTGATCTACCGTATCCATGACGGGCCGACGCTCGCCAAGCAGGAAGTGCTGCGCGAGTTCCTGGCAACGCTTGGCATATCGCTTGCCAAGGGCGGCAACATGCGCGCCAACAATTTCAACATGATCCTCGCCAAGGCAGACGACACGCCGCACCAGACGATGGTCAACGAGATGGTGCTACGTTCTCAGAGCCAGGCGATCTACAGCCCCGAGAATATCGGGCATTTCGGCCTGAACCTCATGAAATACGCGCACTTCACCTCGCCCATCCGGCGCTATGCGGACCTGATCGTACATCGGGCGCTGGTCGGTTCGCTCGGCTTCGGTGAAGGCGGGATCACGCCCGACGAAGAGGCCGCGCTCGACGACATCGCCGCCGAGATCTCAACCTTCGAGCGCCGCGCGATGGCGGCCGAGCGCGAAACGGTGGACCGCCTGATTGCGCATCATCTTGCCGGCCGCGTCGGCGAGGAATTCGAAGGACGCGTATCAGGTGTGACGAAATCGGGACTATTTGTCACTCTCCCGGACTATGGAGCAGACGGCTTCGTTCCTATATCTACGCTCGGAACGGACTACTTCATCTATGATGAGGCGCACCAGGCGCTGTCTGGCGAAAAGACCGGGCTCGGATATCGCCTCGGCGACAGTGTCACGGTCAAGCTTGCAGAAGCCATTCCGCTTGCCGGTGCGCTACGCTTCGAGATGATCAGCGAAGGGCGAAAAATGCCTACAGCTGTACGTTCGTTCCACAAGGCGGGCCGGCGGGACGCAAGCCGGGCACGCAAGAAGGCCGGGACAAGGCCGCCAAGAGGGCGGCGATAGGCGTGTAGGGCGCCGCGAAAGGAAACGAACGATGACGACCACCTCGAGCGACCAGACGATCCGTTACGGAAGCGATGAGGAGGCGGAACGTCCGCTCGGCCGCTCTATCAAGCGCGGCATGATGAACACCTGCCCCGCATGCAGCAGCGGCAAACTCTTCAAAAGCTTCCTGAAACCGGTGGACAATTGTGCCGCCTGTGGCGAGGCCATGTACCATCATCGCTCGGACGACCTACCGCCTTACCTTGCAATCGTGGTGATCGGCCATGTCATCATCGGCGGCTACATGGCAACGGATCTCGTTTGGCCAATGCCCCTCTGGCTGACCTTCGCGATCTGGACACCCATCACATTGATTGCCACCCTTTTGATCATCCAGCCGATTAAGGGCGGTGTCATCGGTCTGCAATGGGCGTTGAAGATGCACGGCTTCGGTGGACAAACCGACGATCATGACGCCTACGAGATACCGGGCCGCAAGCGCTAGGACATTTCTGCCTTCACCTTGACGACACAATTGACGTGTAGTGGCAGCCCCAACGGCGCTGCGGTTCCGCGGGGCGAAATCTCATGTGTATTCGGTAAGCTTCTTTGACTATACGACTTCAAGATCATCCAGGTTATTGCCGCCAGCGCATTTCATCTTGTAAAGCACAGCCGTCACTTGGATTTGGCACGCCTGTGCCTTTCTATGGTGCGTCGCGGTGAGCGATTCTGTGCAGCAGGTCTCTAAGGATGCGTATATGTCTCAGCCGCGGAACGGCACAACACCAGGCGATGTCGAAGAAATTCACTGGCCTTCACTGGTGGCAGCCATTTCGTCCATCTCCGCTGTCGGCATAGCAATCGGCCTGGGACTCCCGCTTCTCAGCATCATTCTCGAAAAGCGCGGCATTCCATCGACACTGATCGGACTGAATACGGCGATGGCCGGGGTTGCCGCCATGGCGGCTGCGCCGATCACCACGAAACTGGCGCACAAATACGGCGTCGCCCCGACGATGATCTGGGCCGTCGTGATTTCAGCGATCAGCGCACTCGGCTTCTACTATGCCCAGGACTTCTGGATGTGGTTTCCGCTGCGGTTCGCTTTTCACGGCGCGACGACGACGCTGTTCATCCTATCGGAATTCTGGATCAATGCCGCCTCGCCGCCCTCCAAGCGCGGCTTCGTGCTCGGCATCTATGCAACCGTCCTTTCGTTCGGTTTTGCAGGCGGGCCGCTGCTCTTTTCGATTCTCGGCAGCGAGGGCGTGCTTCCATTCGCGGTCGGCGCTGGTGCCGTCTTGTTGGCCGCCATTCCCATCTACATCGCACGCTACGAAAGCCCGGTTCTCGAGGAGAAGCCTGAACTTCATTTCATGCGCTACGTCTTCCTTGTGCCCACCGCAACGGCCGCCGTCTTCATTTTCGGGGCCGTCGAAGCCGGCGGTTTGGCACTGTTCCCGATCTATGCGGTGCGCGCCTCCTTTACGGAATCTCAGGCCGCGCTGCTGCTGACGGTGATGGGAATCGGCAACGTGATCTTCCAGATCCCGGTTGGGCTGCTCTCGGACCGCATGAAGGACAAGCGCCCGCTGCTGGCCGCGATGGCCTTCATGGGCCTGATAGGTTCCCTGATGCTGCCGGTTCTCGTGCACAGCTGGATTCTGATGGCGACCGTACTTCTGTTCTGGGGCGGCTGTGTCGCGGGCCTTTATACGGTGGGACTCAGTCACCTCGGCTCTCGCCTGACCGGCTCGGACCTCGCAGCAGCCAACGCGGCCTTTGTATTCTGTTACGCGGTTGGCACTGTGGCCGGGCCGCAGGTTATCGGCGCCGCCATCGACGTTGCCGGCAATAACGGTTTTGCCTGGGCGATCGCCGGATTCTTCGGGCTTTATGCCCTGCTTTCCTCGATCAGGCTGCTTTTCCTCCGAAAGCGGGCTTGACTTTTCGGGCGGGATTCGTAGTTTCGCGCCAGAATTTGCCGTGGAGCCTATCCGGCCTGCCACGGCTTTCATTTTATTAAAGGCAGGACGACCATGGCCAAGGCTACCACAATCAAGATCAAGCTGCTGTCGACGGCCGACACCGGTTTCTTCTACGTCACGACGAAGAACAGCCGTACGATGACCGACAAGATGACGAAGACCAAGTACGACCCGATTGCTAAGAAGCACGTCGAGTTTAAGGAAACCAAGATCAAGTAATCGCTTGATCTGACGTTTTTCGAAGAGGCGCGCGCCCGTGGGCTGCGCGCCTTTTTGTTTGCCGGCTCTGCCGTCTGGTCTCAGGCCTGAAAACAGAAACGCCGTCCTTCCTAGAATGCGGAAAGGACGGCGTTTACCTGAAAGGGGGTCGACCAGCAAGCAACGCGGCACGAGGAACCGCTTATTGTTGCAAACCAGCCGACCGACCCCACGACCCAGGAGATGCGGCGGACCTGAGCATCATGGGGTACCTCGGACTCCTCACGGGAGTACTTATCTCTTATGGCCGATAATTTGCTCGAAAATGAAAGAAAATCAACAAATTCTTAATGGTTAGATTTCTGGGCTTGATTTCATGGTTAAAAGTACGGCTTTGGGACAGTTTTTAAAGCTTGGAATCGCGTACTTTTGCAAGAAGAGCGCCTAATGGGCAAAGAAGGCCGAAACTATAGCCCAATAGTATTAGCTTCCGCCGATGCGGGCCAAAGCTTGTCCATTCGCAGCTACTTGCGAAATGCAGGCCAAATCCGATTGATCCTCACATTTGCCCCATCAACCGCGCGACATCTGCCTAGCATGATATCAAGAGCGAGCAAACCTTCGGAGGGAAATGCCGGCTTTGCAACTGCAATTACTTCGTTGCCGTGCCGTCCGCCCTTAATTAGCAAGTTGTGGATGACCTGAAATGCCTCATAGAAGCATTGCTCAAGCGGCGGCGACCACGCGATTACGGCCACCCGTTTTTGCCTCGTAAAGCGCCAGGTCCGCCTGCTTCATCAACTGCCCTGGAGTGAGGATGGAGGAGATCCGCGACGAAATGCCGAAGGACGCCGTGACGTTCAGTTCCTGCCCCGTTGACTTCAGCAGGAACGGTACCGTCTCGACCACCGAGCGCAGTCGCTCCGCGACGGCTGCCGCCACTTCGGGCGAGGTATCCGGCATAACCACTACGAATTCCTCGCCGCCGTATCGGCAGGCCAGATCGGCACCACGGACGGTGGAGCGGATGCGCCTTGCAAACTCCCGCAGCACATCATCCCCCGCATCATGGCCATAGGTGTCGTTGACCTGCTTGAAGCGATCGATATCGGTGATCAGCACCGATAGCGGACGACCTCGCGCCATCGAGCGATTGAAGAGCGTGCTGAGGTGATTATCCAGGTAGCGGCGGTTGCTGAGCCCGGTCAGCGGATCGGTCACGGCAAGCTCGATCGTTTGCTGCACGCTCGCGCGCAGGCGATCATTGTAACGCTTGCGGCGCATCTGCGTCAGGCTGCGCGCCACCAGCTCATTGGGATCGACCGGCCGGACGATATAGTCGTTGACGCCGAGTTCCAGGGCCCGGATCACCATGTCGTCGTCGCCCTGCTCGGTGATGATCAGGATCGGTAGAAAGCGCGTGCGCTCGAGCGAACGAAGCTGCGAGCACAGGCGCAGCGGATCGTAGTTGTCGAAATTGGCGTTGACGATAACCAGTTCAAAGGGGGTTTCCGACGCTTCGAAGAGTGCCGCCTGCGGATCCGAGATTGCCGAGACATCGGCGATGGGCTTCAGCGCCTTGATGATGCGTTCCTGCGAATTGGCGCGTCCGTCGACCAGCAGCACCTGGCCCGATTCGTCGCCCCGCCCCTCGCCGGTTCGCAGCAGTTCATCGATCCCCATGGTCTGCGCTGTTTCGGCGCGAATGCGCAATTCGTCGCTGAGCGTCTTCAGCCGCAACAGGCTCTTTACCCGGGAAATCAGCTGAAGGTCATTGACCGGTTTGGTGAGAAAATCGTCTGCGCCGGCTTTCAGACCACGCACGCGATCGGCCGACTGATCCAAGGCCGTCACCATGACGACAGGTATGTGCGAGGTCTTGGGATTGGCCTTCAGGCGCTCGCAGACCTCGAAGCCGTCCATCCCCGGCATCATGATATCAAGAAGGACAAGATCGACCTGGTTGCGCTCGCATATTGCGAGGGCCTGATAGCCGTCGCCGGCGGTCAAGACATCGAAATACTCCGCGAGTAGCCGCGCCTCGAGCAACTTGACGTTGGCCGGAATGTCATCAACCACGAGAATGCGCGCAGTCATAGGCTTCTTTCCGATGCGTCAGGCATCGCCCAAATAGGTCTTGATCGTCTCAATGAATTTAGGAACGGAAATGGGTTTGGAGACATAGGCCTCGCAGCCGCCCTGGCGTATGCGTTCCTCGTCACCCTTCATGGCAAATGCTGTAACGGCGATAACGGGAATGACGTGCAGGTCGTCGTCTTCCTTCAGCCATTTAGTAACCTCGAGACCAGAAACCTCGGGGAGTTGGATATCCATCAGAATCAGATCGGGCCGGTATTTGCGCGCGAGGTCGAGCGCTTCCATGCCGTTTCGGGTCTGAATCGTCGTGTAGCCGGACGCCTCGATGAGGTCGCGAAAGAGCTTCATGTTGAGCTCGTTATCTTCTACAATCATCACCTGCTTGGGCATGACACGCGTCCTACGTCCGTTCCGGTACCGCTTCCCCGCATGAAGAAGACTTCTGCGATGGCATGGTTCCATAGAACCGATGGCGGCACACTATCGCTATTTGGTTGAAAAATAGGTAATTTACCCAGAAAAATGCAAAGCAACTTCAAGACTTCGAAACAACTCGCGGCCGATCCGCAGCAGACTGCGATCTCCGTTCTTGCCTGGCTTGCCAACGATCCGGATCTGTTCGGTCGTTTTCTCGCATTGACCGGTGTTGAACCGGCCCAGGTGCGCCACGTGGTCAGCGATCCCGGCTTCCTTTCCGGCATGATGGATTTCGTCATGCAGCACGAGCCGACGGCGATGGCCTTCTGCCAAGCGACCGGCACCGCGCCCGACGCATTGAATGCGGCATGGCTGCACTTTTCGCCGCCGGGACTTGGCTCGGGAGAATTTTGAGCATGGATATTGCTACCAACGTCAGCCAGGTGCGCCTCGGCGACCGGCCTTTGGTTGTCTGCGACATCGACGAAGTGGTTCTCGAGTTCCTCACTCCCTTCACCGCTTTCCTGCGCTCGCACAGCTACGACCTCCTGCCGCGGTCGTTCCACCTCTACGGCAATATCGTCTCTCTGCTTGACGGCAGCGAGCTGGATAGGGACGCCGTCGATTCGTTCGAGGAAGTGTTCTTCGCGAACCAGCACCTCTGGCAGAAACCGGCGGAAAAAGCCGTTGAAACACTGCAGTCGCTTTCGGCCGACGCCGACATCGTCTTCCTGACCGCGATGCCACCTCGGCACCACGGTATCCGGCGCGAATTTCTCAATCAGCTCGACCTCTCGTTCGACCTGATCGCAACGGAAGAGCTCAAGGGGCCCGTCGTCGCAAAGCTGCATAATGGCCGAAGCCTGCCAGTCGCCTTCATCGATGATATGCAACGCAATCTCCTTTCCGTTGCCGATCATGTGCCTAAGTGCTTGCTCCTGACCATGATGGCCAACGCGGATTTCAAGCCGTTCGCGCCACCGCCCGTTGGAAGCATCGTCGCCGCCGCCGGCTGGGCCCATGCCGCAGAATTGCTGAGGGCGCATTTCTCGGCAGAGGTCCTCAAGGGCTCAAGTCCAGCCGCATGAGCGGTCGGCCATCCTTTCGTCTGGCCACGGTTTCAAATCCAGCCGCATCGAAGATCGCGGTTGATCCAATACAGAGCGTCACCGACTTCGATTG
>Ga0102588_1001048_pt1 | contig 23330 bp, 22 predicted proteins | sample AraplaMF_Col_mMS_FD_76854 | JGI IMG/M metagenome (GOLD analysis project Ga0102588, IMG submission 76854) | Arabidopsis root microbial communities from the University of North Carolina, USA - plate scrape MF_Col_mMS (SPADES assembly) (version 2) | ecosystem: Host-associated > Plants > Roots >...
GTTCCATGAACCGTTTGTCCGGATGGCGAGCAAGCAGCTCGTCGATGGCGAATTCCGAAGCCGAGTAAAAGCCGCCGTTCGCCATGGCGACTTCCTGTCGCAGCAGGCGATAGGTGCCGACGATCTGGTCCTCGCTGTCACCCTCGATCGAGCGGTCGAGCACGAGCAAATGATCGCAGAACGTGTCGTAGGAATCGAAATCGCGCTTGCGGCGCATGGCCTCCGGCGAAAGCTGTGCCCCCATTTCTTCGACGAAGACGCGGAAGCGGACGGCCTGGGCGGCATCGATCTCGCTGGCCGTTCGGGCAAGGCGAGTTTCGAGATTGCCGATGCGGCCGAGAACGTCGCCTTCCTTTAGCGCAAGCGTGGTCGATGGCCGGGGGGGCTCGGCGACAGCGTCACAGTTGAGGGCGTCTGCTGACATGGCGATTCTCCCGTTGCCGGCTTTTGACACGCCATAAAACACTTATATGCGACAGGAAAGTGACATCATACAGCCGCCATACGCAAGAAGCGTGCCGGTTATTTGATGGCTACCGCGCTTCCGCGCGGCGGGCCGAAAGCGCAGCAACAGCTTGGACTTCCGTCAGCAACCTTATCGGGTCAACCGGCTTTACCATGACGCGGTTTGCACCATTCAGCAAGACTTGTCTACGGGATTCGTCGCGCTTGTCGGCGGTGAGCACGAGGATCGGAACAGGCGGAAGATCGAGCCGGCGTTCGTGCCCGCGTAGCCGGCCAAGCATGTCGATGCCGTCGCCTCCTGGCATGGAAAGGTCGCTGATGACAATGTCAGGGCGCACGCTTCCCTCCGACAGCGCGGCGTCGAGCAGCGTCTCGAAGTGCTCGACGTGCTCGACGGTATGACCGGCTTTTTCGAGCATGGCGCGAATGAGCATCGCGTTGATCGGGTCGTCTTCCGCCAGCAGGATACGCAGCCCACTCTGGATTCCCGCTTCCGGAATGGCAACGCTGAAACCGGGCTGGTTATCGTTCAACGCATCGCGCTTCTCCATGCCGCGCATCCGTCCACGCAGCACGTCGATCAGCGATTGCTCGCGCAGCGGCCGTATCAGCCACGCGTCGAATAGGTCGAGCGGATGGGCGTTGCGCTCCTCGGGGTTGACCAGGAAGATTTTGCGCAGTCCCAGTGCCGCGATTTCAGCACGGTCGGCAAGGTGCTCGGCGAACTCCGTCGACATCCGGTGGTCGACGATGATGTCGGTTGGCCTGCGGTCGCCCGCAGCCATGGCGAGCAACATGTCATGGGCGCTCGCACCGTCGGTGACCAGGTGGCAATCGCCGCCGAGCGTTGCGATCGTCTCCGATATCGCTTTGCGCGCCGACCCGGCCGGTGCCAGCAGCAGCACGACGCTGCCTGCAAGCACGGCCTTGTGGCGACTGCGGCGTTCCTCCGGAATGGCGATCGGAAAGCGGATGCTGAACTCGCTACCGGCTCCCTTTTTGCTTGTCACCGTAAGTGTGCCGCCAAATTCGCGCATGATGCGGGCGGAGATGGAGAGACCAAGCCCTGTCCCGGCGCTCTTCTCGACCAGCGTTCCGCCCTGCTCGAATTCGCCGAAGATGCGGTTTTGTTCTTCCTCGGTCATGCCGGGGCCGGTGTCGGTGACACTGATCAGCACGGTGTTCGCCTGCAGCGATGCCTGGACGAAAACGCCGCCCGCCTGCGTGAATTTTACGGCGTTGCCGATCACGTTGAACAGCACCTGGCGCAGGCGCGCCGGATCGAAGCTCATCATGTCTGGAAGGTCGGAGGATACCGTTGTCCCAATCTCGATGCCCTTTTCATGGGCGCGGTGGGCCAGCATCTCGACGACGCTTTCAAGGAGTTTGCGCAGCGATTCTGCGCGGGGGCGCAATTGGAAACGACCGACCTCGATGGTCGAGAAGTCTAGGAGGTCCTCGACCAGCTGCGTCAGCGCATAGCCGGATTGGCGGATGCCCGTCAGATAGTTCTGCTGTTCCTGCGTCAGCCGTGTCTCGGTCAGCAGATGCGTCATGCCGAGGATGCCGGACAGCGGAGTGCGGATTTCATGGCTGACGGTGGCAAGCAGGCGTGATTTGGCTGCGCTGTTGTACTCGGCCTTCTGCCGGGCCTCCTCGCGGGCTTGTGCGGTCAGCCGATCGTCGGTGATATCGCGAGCGATGCTCTGCAGCAGGAGCCGTCCGTCGGCGGGGTCGCGGGTAACGACGTCACGCCAGAAAAAGATGCGTTGGCCTTCCGGCGTCGAGATCTCCACCTCGAAGCGATGCGGTGCCGAGCCCGGTCGAAAGGCGATGCCAATCTCCTCACAGGTCAGTCCCTCTGGATTGAGCCTGCCGGTCAGCCGACGAAATGCCTCGTTGGCGCCAACGATGCGCCGGTCCATGTTCCGTGTGACGGTAATGTCGCCAAGCGCGTCGTGGATCTCCGCAAAGAGAGCCGCCCTCTGGCTCCATGCGGATGAAACGCCGGTGAGGTGTTTCCGCAACGGGCGTTGTCTGGTGGTTGCGAGCATCGCGAGCAGGACAACGAAGGACAGCGCGGCAACGCCGAGCCCCATCGATGGCAGCAGAGGGCCGCCCGCCTGCGCCACGACAATAAGGAGAAAGCCGCCAACAAGGCCGAGACCGCCCAACCACCAGGATAGAAGCTTGCGGCCGACGCGGCTGCGTTGGAATTGCGGTGAAACGAACTCGGCTTGATAGGCAACAATATCCGAGTCCCGCTCACCGTGGCGATGAGCGGTATGCCGCCCGAACGCGGCGGCAAGTCTGTCGTGCAATTGACCGAGACCTTGCATGCCCGCCGGAATAGCATGGCGGCGGTTCCAAATGCCTTCAGCAAACCGCTAAGATTTTAACGGTCTGCGTTTTTAGGTTGTATCAGCTCGTCCAGAATCACGCATCCCGCGCCGATCGTGATAAAACTGTCGGCCAAGTTGAAGACGGCGAACGACCATGTCTCGGTGTGAAACAGGATGTAGTCGATCACATGCCCGTAGAGGAAGCGATCGATCAGGTTCCCGAGCGCGCCGGCGATGATCAGCGCGTAGCCGAGGTGAGCGAAGGTGCGTTGCTTGTTGGTGCGGTGCCAGAGCCAGATGACGAAAGCGACGATGATGAGGCGCATGCCGACGATGAACCAGCCGTCCATGCCCGAGAGCATCGAAAAGGCGACGCCGAGATTGTAGGTTCGGTAAAGCGCCAGCATCGGGAAAAGATGCACCGGCTCCTGCAGTGGTAGGGTGTGGTCGACAACGATCTTGACGATCTGGTCGAGTGCGACGGCGATGACGATGAAGATCAGGATTGGCAGCGGCCGGGCAAGCAGCGTCGGTCGTTCTAGCGTCTGTTCGGTCATTTGGCCTCGTCGAGTGAGAGGAGGTGGCGGCGCGCCTCGAACAGCATGACGGCGCTGGCGACGGCAAGATTGAGCGAGTCGGCACGGCCCTGCTGCGGAATGCGGGCAAGCGCATCGGCTTCCTTGGCAAGATGCTCGGGCAGCCCGGACTGCTCGTTGCCCATCAGGATCACCACCGGCTTCTTCTTGTAGTCGATGGTACGGTAGTCAACTGACCCTGCCAGATGCGTAGCAACGACGGAAGCTCCAGCGTGCTTCTTCCAGGCAATGAATTCTTCCGCCGTGGCGCGTGCAACGGGAACGGCAAACACCGAGCCCATGGTGGCGCGCACCGTTTCGAGCGAGAAGGGATCGGTCGTCTCGCCGACAAGGATGACGCCAGAGGCGCCGGCAGCGTCGGCTGTGCGGATGATCGTGCCGAGGTTGCCGGGATCGCGCACGCGATCGAGGGCGATCCAGGTTTCACCCGGCCTTGGGTGGATCTCGCGCAATGGCTTCCAGCGGCTTTCGAAGATGCCGACCACCATCTGCGGATTGTCGCGACGGGTGATCGAGGAAATCACCTTCTCGCTGACCTCGAGCACCAGCCCACCGGAGGCGACCGTCTTTGCCGCCATCTGCTCGACCAGCGGCTTGCCCTTGGCCGCTTTGGCATAGACAAGCATGCGGATCGTCCAGCCGAGTTCGATCGCGTCGATGACCAGCTTCAAGCCTTCGGCCATGAAGGTGCCGCTCTGCTCGCGGGTCTTCTTGTCGCTGAGCGCCTTAATGTCCTTGATGATCGGATTGGCGAGCGAGGTAACCTCTTTCACGTGCCCGACCTTATGCGGGCCGTGGCCCCTGTGTTCATGGCTCATTTGGGTACCAACGGGAGAAGAGTGAGGTGGAGAGTGCGCGGCCCGGCGCCTTGCCGTCCAGCCCGGCCTCGCGAAGGACGAGCTCGCCGGATTCGACGACACCGCCGGCCCCGCGCATGGTCTCGCGCATCAGTTCATGGATCGAATAGAAGCTGGCCCGGATCGAATAGGCCGTCAACACAAGTCCAACCGACTTCGGAGACAGGATTTCACGGCAGATATCGAGCATCAGCGGCAGGTGCGCGAAAAGATGCCAAACCTCGCCGTTCGGGCCGCGGCCGAAGCTCGGCGGATCAGTGAGGATGATGTCGTAGGTGTTGCCGCGGCGTTCTTCCCGCAGGATGAACTTCATCGCGTCTTCACAGATCCAGCGGATCGGCGCCTTCTCCAGCCGGCTCATCGCCTGGTTTTCGCGCGCCCAGCCGATCGCCTTCTTGGAAGCATCGACATGCGTAACCTCGGCGCCGGCAGCGGCGGCAACCAGGGAGGCAACACCGGTGTAGCCAAAGAGGTTCAGAACCTTCAATGGCCGCTTGGCGGCCTCGACCTGTTGCTTCATCCAGGTCCAGTGGGCGATCTGCTCGGGAAAGACGCCGACGTGGCGGAAAGAGGTGAAGCGGCCGAGGAAATCCACGCCGAGCAGATTGAGCGGCCAGGTCTCGCCGAGCGCTTCCTTGGGAAAGCGCCAGCGCCCGGTGCCTTCCTCGTCGGTATCGCCGGTGAAGACGGCATCGACCTTTTCCCAGGTTTGCTTTGGCAAGGACGGTTGCCAGAGCGCCTGGCCCTCCGGGCGCACGATCCGGTAGGGGCCGTATTGCTCCAGCTTCTCGCCGTTGCCGCTGTCGATCAGATGGAAGTCGCCTGCGCCAAGAGATTCAAGGATGACGGGCACGCGTTCAGCCGGACGCTCGCCAGTCCGCACCATCAGCGGCCGGTCGATTGCCGTAGGCACGGAGGCAGGTTCGCGCACCCTTTCACGGGCCGGCGCCGGCTTCGCTGCGGGCTTTGCCGGGCGCGGGCCTCGATCGCCGGCGCGGCGTCCGCCGGAGGGGCCGGCGGCGGGTTTCTGGCCTGGCCGGCGTTCTTTTTGTCTCAACGTAATCTTCCGCGTGCTTCAATTCGATAGAGCCCGTGCAAATAGCATTCCGTTTCATCTTGGCAAAGCGCTTTCGGGCTGTGATAAATTGAGCCACATCGAAAAGGGGAGGATTTTCGGATGGACTTGACCGGCGAAGAACGGATTGCCGCACCCCGGGATGTGGTATGGGCGGCACTCAATGATCCCGAGATATTGAAGCAGTGCATTCCGGGCTGTCAGAACCTGGAGATGAAGTCCCCGACGGAGCTCATGGCAGTGGTGAAGGTCAAGATCGGTCCGGTTTCGGCGACGTTCAACGGCGAGGTCCTGCTCTCCAACATTCAGGCGCCGGAAAGTTACACGATCTCGGGTGAAGGTAAGGGCGGTATTGCCGGCTTTGCCAAGGGCGGCGCTGATGTCGTATTGAAGGATGAGGGCGGGGAGACGGTCCTGCAGTATGAAGCAAAGGCCCAGGTTGGTGGCAAGATTGCCCAACTCGGCGCGCGGTTGATCGACTCAACCTCCGCTAAGCTGGCGCAGCAGTTCTTCTCCAGCTTCAACGCCGCCGTCAGTGCCAAAGCCGCAGAATAAGGGTCGGAATTGACAGATTTCTCCATTCAGACGACGTCACCATCCGTGAAGTGGACCATCAGATCGCCACTTCAATCGGAGTTGGAAAGGCTGGCCGACATATATCTGGCCGTCCGCCGCGAAACATTCACATGGGTCGATCCGGCCAGCTTCCGCCACGAGGATTTCAGCGTCCACACACAGGGCGAAGACCTATGGATTGCAGAAGCGCCGAACGGTGAGACCGCGGGCTTCATGACCCTGTGGCCGCCGGACGATTTCATTCACATGCTTTATATCAGCAAGTCCTGGCAAGGGCAGGGGGCGGGCGCCGCCTTGCTCGCTACGCTGCCGAACTGGCCGCTCAGGAAGTATCGGCTGAAATGCCTGGTCAAGAACGAGCGTGCGAACGCCTTCTATCGATCCAAGGGGTTCATCGTCACGGGATCTGGCTCATCGGCGGAAGGCGACTACGAAGAGATGAGTTTCTACCCAGCCGCCCGGGATGCGCAGGCCTATTGAAGCTGCGGCTTCTTCAGGAAAGCATTGCGATCGGCGGACCTGATGCGCAGCCACGCCTCGCGTCCATTGCGCACCACCCGCATCGGGATTTCCGCGCCGGCTGGGCCGCTGCTCCAGACCTTGCGATAGAAATCGGCAAGTCCATCGACCTCGCCGTCGCGGATCTCGGAAATGATGTCGCCTCGGCGCAGGCCGGCCTCGTCCGCAGGACTTCCGTCGGCGACGCTCATAACGATCACATCGCCGTTGCTTTCTGCGGAGAACGCGCCTAGCCATGGACGCGGTGGCTTGTTGACGCGGCCCTGGGTCATCAGGTCGTCCAGAATTGGCGGAAGCAGATTGATCGGCACGATCATGTTGATATCGACGGCGTCGCCGCCCTGACTCATCTGCAGCCGCAGTGACCCGATGCCAAGCAGCTTGCCGTCGCCATTAATGAGTGCCGCGCCTCCCCAGGAGGGATGCGCAGGCGTGGTGAAGATCGCCTCATCAAGCAGATATTCCCAATAACCCGCGAATTCCTGCTTTGCCACGATCCTGGCTTCCACGAACTGGCCGATGCCATCCGCCAGCACGACGGGATCACCGAGGTTAGCGCCGATGTCGTCGCCGAATTCCAATGCCGGCAGGCCGAGGTCACCCAGTGCTTGAAGCAGGCCGAACCCGGTCTCCTGATCGTAGGCGAGAGGATGGGCCGCGACAACGCGCCCGTCTAGCGTGGTCAGCCAGACTTCCTCGGCCTCGGTGATCAGGTAGCCGATGGTGAGGACCAGTCCGGATGGCTTGATGACGACGCCACTTCCCTCCCGGCGCGTGCCGAGTGTGCCGGCCGTAAAGGCATCATCAGGAATTGAGGAGCGAACGGCCACGACTGACCGCAGGATTTCGTCGATATTCATGGTCTCATCCTCGCAAGGCAGGGCTCGTATGCCGCGAAACGACTGTGCCTAGCAGATGTGCAGTGGGTCGCATTTTATATAGCTATGAAGCCGGATCTATGGCTGCAAGTGGTTGCATAGCTGAATTTCGGCCCGCTGTCCGCCCTTGGCGTGCGCGTCACCTCGACGGCAGATGGCCCGCAATCTCCTCGGCGTGGGTCTTGTGGCGGTCCACCTCGGCCTGCCAGCGAACGGCCGCTTTCGCTTCGGTTCGCGCACGCTTGCGGTATTTGCCCTGATTGAGCCAGGTGGCTGCCGAGCCGACCAGCATGCCGATGATCAGCGTGATGAAAAGAAACACGAAGAACGGCGCTGACAAGGAAAGGACTTGGTCGTCCGGCCGAAACGGGTTGAAGGCGAGCGTCACCACCTGCCTGTTGGCGACGCAGAAGATGATCAAAATGATTCCGAGTGGTAAAAAAATCAAAAGGTTGGTGATCTTCTTCGCCATGCTCGGCCTCCGTATATCAACGCCCGTCGACTTTGACGCAGCGCTTTGATCTGGTCAGCAGGATAGTGGGCCGAGAGCCAAGTTCAAGTGCGGGCTTGCCGCAGGCTGCATCAGGGAGAGGATCAATCCTCTTCGTCGGCCTGTCCCGGGTTGAGGCGCTCACGCAGCTCCTTGCCGGTCTTGAAGAAGGGAACCCACTTCTCCTCGACGAAAACGGTATCGCCGGTACGCGGGTTGCGGCCGGAGCGGGACGGGCGGTTCTTCACCGAGAAGGCGCCGAAGCCGCGCAACTCGACGCGATTGCCGGCCGCGAGCGCGTCGGTTATCTCATCGAGAACCGCGTTGACGATATTCTCGACGTCACGATGATAAAGATGCGGGTTGCGGGCTGCAACGATCTGCACCAGTTCGGACTTGATCACTTTCGTCCCCCTTAAATTATTGATTTCTTATCAATCATTGCCAACCTGCCAAACTGAAAGGAGCCCGTCAAGGAGCAACTTCTGCGGCAGGATTCCGCCGAGGTCGCGCGCCTTGGCAAGATCGTCATAACCAAGCAGCGTGAGGATATGAGACGCGCTGTCCGCGAGCAGGAAAGCTGTGTTTCTTCTCTTGTCCCAATCGACCTCAGGTAGGTTCTTGCTGACCTTGCGCGTCTCAAGGTAGGTCCTGATCTCGTCATTTCCGCCGATCTGGTCGATCAGCTTGACCTTGAGCGCCTGACGGCCGGTGAATATCGAGCCGTCCGCAAGCTTCTGCACCTCATCATGCGGCAGCTTGCGCCGCTCGGCGACGAGATCGACGAACCAGCCGTAGCTGTCGAGAATCATGTTGTTGATCATGGCCTTGGCCTCTTCGCTCGCCGGATGGAATGGCGACGGTTCGGCCTTCAAGGGCGACGATTTGATTTCTTCCATCGAAACGCCGATCTTGTCGAGCAGCGGCCTGATCTGCGGATACTGGAAGATCACCCCGATCGAGCCGGTGATCGAGCTGTCGCCGGCAATAATCATGTCGCCGGCGGTCGCGATCATGTAGCCGGCGGAAGCGGCCAGCGTGCGCACGTCGGATACGACAGGCTTCTTGGCGGCAATGGCGCGGATTGCCTTGAATATCCGCTCTCCGCCATAAGTCGTGCCCCCGGGTGAGGAAATCGAGACGATGACGGCCTTCACCGCATCGCTCTTTTCGATTTTCTTCAGCCGCTCCAGCAGCTCGTCATCATCGGTGATCAGCCCGGAAATGGTCACATGGGCGACGTGCGGCCGACTGGTCGCGATATCGCCGATGAGTGCCCGGTAAGCAGCGTAACCCAATAGCACGAGCAGCAGCACCGCGACGACGCGCCAGAAACCGACCTTGCGGCGAAGCCTGCGGCGATCGGCGATCATGGAACTGTCCATACATTCCTCCAGGGGGTGGGGAGCACGCGTGATCCCGCAAATCTAGGGCTCCTGCGCCGTTCGGACACGTAGATTTTGCACGCGTCGGCGCCTTTGTTGCTTGTTGCAGAAAAAAATCCATATTGGCAAGTCAGTGTAATAATGCGAAACGAACTGTGATCGAGCGCGAGAATGCTTATATACGCTGCTCCATCACCTACACGGACCAGGTTATGCTCAATACTTTGAACACCACGGGACAGGCTGACTATGTGACGCCGGAGCGAAGCGCCTATGTCGCTGCGCGCTTCCATTCGGCACGGGTGCGCCGCCTGAAGGTCATTCTTCCGATCGCGGCCGTTGTGGTGTCGCTGATCTTCATTGGTGTATCCGTGATCCGCACCTACCTGCCGGAGAACATCAAGATCGAGGGCGCCAAGATCGAGAATGGCAAGGTGGTGATGGAAAAGCCCGCCATCTCCGGCCGCAACTCGGATGGCATCAACTATTCGATGCTGGCGGAACGCGCGCTTCAGGATATCAAGAATCCCAACCTGATGACGCTTGAGAATATCAAGGCGGCCGTCCCGATGAAGGACGATCTGATCGCCCGCGTCGAGGCGACGGCCGCAGATTACGATCGTGCGACCGACAATCTCGATGTCAAATCTCCCTTTGCCATCCTTTTGAGCAATGGGCTGACGGCCAACTTCCAGAGCGCCAAGGTCGACATCAAGGGCGGGAAGCTCACCAGCGAGGATCCCGTAAGCATTCAGAAAGATGGTGCCTCTATTGTTGCGCAGTCGGTCAAGATGACGGATAAGGGGCAGACGATCACATTCGAGGGAAATGTACGCATGAACGTCGATCCCTCAGCTATTCACAAACAGGGCACTTAACCAGCCGGGTCACCATGACAAACGCTTGTCGCATTTCTACCCGCAAGGCGGGAGCAGTATTTCTGAGTGGCGCGGTTGCGCTGCTTGTGTTGACCGGAGGCGCCCTGGCGCAGGCAACAACCAGTCAGATGGATGGGCTGAAGCTCAGCAGTGACGAACCGATCCAGATCGAGAGCGACAAGCTGGAGATCCACGATAAGGAGCACACGGCCGATTTCACTGGCAATGTGAAGGTCGTGCAGGGCAAGACGACGCTGCAGGCCGGCCACATGACGGTCTACTACAAGCCGAAGGCCGGCGACGCGAACGCACCTGCCGCCGACGCCAAGGCCGCCGACACCAAGAATGCTTCGGCATCGATTTCATCCGGAAACGCCGATATCGATCACATCGTGGTGACGGACAAGGTGTACCTGACCTCGGGCACGCAGACAGCTACCGCCGACAACGGTTCGTTCGACATGGCCAAGCAGCTTTTCATCCTCAAGGGTGACAGGGTCGTCCTCACCGATGGGCCCAACGTCTTTACGGGTTGCCAGCTGACTGTGCACATGGAGACGGGACAGGCACAGCTGGAGAGCTGCGGGGGGCGCGTCCAGATTCAGCTTGATCCGAAATCGCAGAAACAGAACTGACCCCGGCCGTACCACGTGAAGTTATTCTCGCTATCGACCATGTTCGGCAGGTCCGGGCAGCAAGCTGCTGAAGCCCCCGCCGGCGACAAGAGCCGTTACCAGGGCACGCTGATTGCGCGCGGTCTGACCAAGACCTATAGCACCCGCCGTGTCGTGAACGGCGTGTCGCTGGTCGTTCGACGCGGCGAGGCCGTTGGCCTGCTGGGTCCGAACGGCGCCGGCAAGACAACCTGCTTCTATATGATCACCGGGCTTGTGCCCGTTGATGAAGGTACGATCGAGATCGATGGCAACGAGGTCACGACGATGCCGATGTATCGTCGCTCGCGGCTGGGGGTCGGCTATCTGCCGCAGGAAGCGTCGATCTTTCGGGGGTTGACCGTCGAAGAGAATATTCGCGCCGTCCTGGAAGTGCACATCAACGACAAGGCTGCGCGCGAGAAGAAGCTCGACGAACTGCTCGATGAGTTTCACATTCGCAAGCTGCGCAAGAGCGCTGCCGTGTCGCTTTCCGGTGGCGAGCGTCGCCGCCTCGAAATTGCCCGCGCGTTGGCGACCGATCCGACCTTCATGCTCCTCGATGAGCCGTTTGCGGGCGTTGATCCGATCTCCGTCGCCGACATTCAGCATCTTGTGCATCATCTGACGGCGCGCGGCATCGGCGTGCTGATCACCGACCACAATGTTCGCGAGACGTTGGGCCTGATCGACCGCGCCTATATCATCCATGCCGGCGAAGTGCTGACGCACGGTCGTGCCAACGACATCGTCAACAACCCGGAAGTGCGGCGCCTTTACCTCGGCGATAATTTCAGCCTCTGACGCGCTCTCGCGCCGCGGAAATTCACCTTCTGTGACAGTTCCGCTTGACCAAATAGAATAAAAAAGCAATTTTTGGGCCAACTTGGATTTCCGTGGCCTGAGCCCGTGGCAGGACGCGGTTTCCCGGAGGAGACGAACGGGAGTTTCGCGTCCGCTATGGCACTGTCGGCCAATCTTTTCCTGCGCCAGAACCAGTCGCTGGTGATGACACCGCAACTGATGCAGTCCATCCAGTTGCTGCAGATGACGCATTTCGAGCTGACGCAGTTTATTGCCCAGGAAGTCGAAAAGAACCCGCTGCTCGAGATTCCGTCAAATGATGCGGAATCGGGCAGCGAGCGCGGGGGCGCGGAGGACGAGGCCTACGCGCATCAGGCTGAAGACCCCTCCGACGACGGCTACGATAGCCGAACCGAGGTCTTGTCGGGCGATTGGTACGAGAGTGGCAACAGCGGTGGGGCAAGCCGCCTCAGCGACGAACTCGACGCCAATTATGCCAACGTGTTTCCCGATGACGGCGTCCCGCAGCGCGCCGATGCTCCGGAGCTGATCAGCCAGTGGAAGTCGATGCCCGGCAGCGGCGAAGGGGCGGAGAGCTACGATCTCGATGATTTCGTTGCCGGTCAAATCTCGCTTCGCGATCACCTTGCCCAGCAGTTGCCCTTTGTCCTGCCCGATATGGCCGATCGCCTGATCGCGCAACATCTCGTCGATCAGCTGGATGAGGCAGGCTATCTCCAGGGCGATTCGACGGAAGCAGCCGACAGGCTGGGCGCGGGTGTCGACGATGTCGAGCGTGTAATCGCCGCCTTGCAGGCGCTCGATCCGCCCGGTGTATTCGCCCGCAATCTGGCGGAGTGCCTGGCGATCCAGCTTCGGCAGAAAGACCGCTTTGACCCTGCCATGCAGGCGCTGGTCAGCAATCTCGAGCTCCTGGCCCGGCGTGACTTCGCGACGCTGAAGCGGCTGTGTGGCGTGGACGAGGAAGATCTGCTCGACATGCTGGGCGAGATCCGGCAGCTCAATCCCAAGCCAGGTGCCGGCTTCGAAACCGGAATGTCGGAAGCGATCATGCCTGACGTCGTCGTGCGGGCAGGCTCCGACGGCGGCTGGCTGATCGAGCTCAATCCCGACACGTTGCCGCGCGTTCTGGTCAACCAGGCGTATTTTTCAAAAGTCACCAAGAGTGGTGAGGATCACGCGTTTCTGTCGGAATGCCTGCAGACCGCCAACTGGCTGACTCGGAGCCTCGACCAGCGCGCCAAGACGATCATGAAGGTGGCGAGTGAGATCGTTCGGCAGCAGGACGCCTTCCTGGTGCATGGGGTCGATCACCTGCGGCCGCTCAACCTCAAGACGGTGGCCGACGCCATCAAGATGCACGAATCCACCGTCAGCCGCGTCACATCCAACAAGTACATGCTGACGCCGCGGGGGCTCTTCGAGCTCAAGTATTTCTTCAGCGTTTCGATCAGCGCCGTCGAAGGCGGTGACAGCCATTCGGCCGAGGCCGTACGCCACAAGATTCGGACGCTGATTTCGCAGGAAAGCCCGGAATCCGTGCTTTCCGACGACGATATCGTGGATATTCTCAAGAAGGGCGGCATTGACCTGGCCCGTCGCACGGTGGCTAAATACCGGGAAGCGATGAACATCGCATCGTCGGTCCAGCGCCGGCGGGAGAAGCGCGCTTTGGCCAAGGTTGCGGGTTTTTGATTGCTGCCTGGAGCTACCGATACGTGTATTTATAAATTCTAATTCATGCGTCTGTTGACATTTTGGTAACTTCTGGCTAGAAGCGCGCCGCAATTGGCGCTGTGGACAGCGTTGGAAGTTATCCCCATCATCCTCAGGGCGCCTGAAGCCGGCAACTTCGGCCGATCTTGCTTGGGATCGCGCGAAGTGCTTGGATGAGGGTGAGCCTTGGCGTAAACTGGTACTCGCAAACACTGTAAGAAGGGAAACTCCATGAGTGTGCGTGTATCCGGTAAACATATGGAAATTGGTGACTCGTTCCGTCAGCGGATCGAGGACCAAATCGGTGTCGCCGTCACGAAATACTTCGACGGAGGGTATTCTGGTCAAGTGATCGTGCATAAGGCCAACGCCCGTTTTTCCGCCGACTGCAAGCTTCATCTCGATAGCGGAGTTGTATTGCATGCCGCCGGAGAGGCGATGGACCCGCAGTTGGCCTTCGATGCCGCTTCCGAGCGGATCGAGAAGCGCCTTCGCCGCTACAAGCGCAAGCTGAAGGATCACTACGCCGGAAATCACCAGAATGGTTCTGCGGAAGTTGCCTACACCGTCATGGATGGCATGTCGGACCACGAAGACGAGATCCCGGATGACTTCGCGCCGGCGATCGTCGCCGAAAGCACCAAGCAACTAAAAACAATGTCTGTCGCGACCGCCGTGATGGCGCTCGACATGACGGATGAGCCGCTGCTGCTATTCCGCAGTCCAGGCAAGGAACAACTGAACATCGTTTATCGTCGGCACGACGGTAACATTGGCTGGATCGATGCAGCCAGTATCAAAAGCTGAGATCAAGGCGAAGGGCGGCAGTTAGGCTGCCGCTCTCCTCTCTTGGCGCAGAAGGAAAATAAAATGGCTTTGGCAGATTTGCTGCAGCAAAATGCGATCATTCCCGCCCTTAGGGTAAATTCCAAGAAACAGCTCCTCCAGGAATTGGCTGCAAAGGCGTCGAAAGTCACAGGGCTTTCGGAGCGGGAAATTTTCGATGTTGTCCTGCAGCGCGAACGCCTTGGCTCGACCGGCGTCGGTAACGGGATCGCTATTCCGCACGGTAAGTTGGCAAGCGTCCATTCCATCGTCGGCATCTTCGCGCGTCTCGATCAGCCCGTCGATTTCGAGGCCCTGGACGATCAACCCGTGGATCTGGTGTTCCTGCTCCTCGCACCGGAAGGCGCTGGCGCTGATCACCTCAAGGCCCTCTCGCGCATCGCCCGCGTGCTGCGCGACCACGATCTCGTCGCCAAGCTGCGTGCGACCGACTCCGCCTCGGCGATCTATGCGTTCCTCAATGAGGAGCAGACCTCGAACGCAGCCTGAGCATTCAACATACCAGTAAAAAAGGCGCCTGATTGCCCAGGCGCCTTTTTTCATTCAAGCCGTCGAGTTCGGCTTAGAACTCTAGAACTCTTCCCAGTTGTCCTGAGCGAGCGCTGCCGAGCCCTGAGTCTGCGGAACTGCGCGGCGCGGTGCCGGTGCTGCAGCTTGGCGATACGTCGGTGCAGCAGTCGGCCCGCGCATCTGCTGAGCCGTCGCGCGTAGTGCGGAAGCGTGGCTCATGCCGGATACGCGGAAGCGTGTCACGAGTTGCTTCAGCGTCTGGGCCTCATCGTTCAGCGTGATGCTGGCTGCCGTCGTCTCCTCGACCATGGCTGCGTTCTGCTGGGTAACCTGGTCCATCTGGTTCATGGCCTGGTTGATCTCCTTCAGTCCGATCGCCTGTTCACTGGCCGATGCGGAGATCTGGCGGATAAGGCCGTTGATGCCCATGACCTGCTCGGAGATCTTATGCAGCGTATCGCCGGCGCGGCCGACTAGATCGACGCCTTCCTTTACCTGTACGGCCGAAGTGTTGATGAGCGTCTTGATCTCCTTGGCGGCGTTCGCGGAACGCTGGGCCAGCTCGCGGACTTCCTGCGCGACGACGGCAAAGCCCTTGCCAGCTTCGCCGGCGCGTGCGGCTTCAACGCCGGCATTCAGGGCCAGCAGGTTGGTCTGGAAGGCGATCTCGTCGATGACGCTGATGATGCGCGAGACCTCGGTGGAGGACTGCTCGATGCCCTGCATCGAAGCAATTGCCTTGCGCACCACTTCGCCTGACTTTTCGGCATCCTCGCAGGCGAGGTTGACGTTATCAGCCGCCGTGCGGGCGTTGTCGGCGCTGGAGTTGACCTGTGCGGTGAGCTCGTTGAGCGCGGCTGCCGTTTCTTCCAGGCTTGCTGCCTGCTGTTCCGTACGCTTGGCGAGGTCGGAGGCGCTGCCGCTGATTTCGCTTGTACCGGAGCCGATGTTCACGACGCTGAGGTTCATCGTGTTGATGGTTTCCTCGAGGCTTTCGAGAGCCGCGTTGAAGTCCTGCTTCAGCTTGGCGTATTCGCCCGGGAAGTCCTCGGTGATGCGATGGCCGAGGTTGCCCTGGGACAATTCGGACAGGCCTGAGCCGACGATCGACACGATATGACGCTGCAGCGTGATCGACTGATGCCGCTCGGCTTCCGAGCGGCCACGCTCGGTTTCGGCTGCATCGCGCTGGTTGTTTGCCTCGGCCTCAAGACGCTGCGTGTCGGCGAGTGCGAAGCGGAAGCCCTCAAGAGCCTTGGCCACGGCGCCGATCTCGTCAGCGCGATCCTGACCGGCTACCGGCTGCTCGTACTTGCCGTCGCTGAGTGCCTTGACGCTGGCGACGAGACCGCCGATCGGACGCTGGACGAGGGAACGGACGGCTAGGTAGAGGGCAATCATGACGGCTGCGAGCACGAGAATGCCGGCGACAACCATCATGAAGGTTTGATCTTGAACAGGCGCGTTGATGGCCGAGTGCGGGACGTCGACGAGGATGACCCAGGTCGTGTTCACGTCGGGCAGGGCAAAGGGATAGACGACGCGGTCGAAGGGCTCGTGGCTATCGTAGCTCAGGTCCTTGACGACGGCTGGCTGTAGCGTCGAAAGCGCGCTCTTCACGGCATCTGTGCCTTCGCCGTCATAGTCCTTCATGGAAAGCTCGGGAACCGGCGAGACAATCCATTTGCCGGTCTGCGAGAGCAGCGTAACGCGGCCAGAGCCGAAGGGGTGGAGCGTCGAAAGCTTATCGCGGAGCGATTTGAGGGAGATGTCGACGCCGCTGACGCCGATCATCTTGCCACCCGAAAACACTGGATAGGCAATGGACGTCATCGCGGTATTCTCGCCGGTCGTCGTTTCGGCATAAGGCGGCGACAGCGCGCCCTTCTTGCTTTCTGCGGCGAGCGCGTACCAGGCAGCCTTATAGTCGGAATCGAAGGTGGAGAAGCTGAAGCCGCCGTCCTTGCTCTTCGTCCAGTACGGGTTGAATGTGCCATCCTTGGCTGCGCCGAATTCGGCCTTGCCGGCCATGGACGGCGACTGGCCGTCGAAGGCGTTCGGCTCTTCGGCAAACCAGCTGCCGAAGGCCAACTGGTTGCGCTCGACGTTTGCCTTCAGCATGTCCAGAACGGCCTTGCGGTCGAGATATTTGCCCTCCTGACCATGACCGATCGTGCCGGCCATCGAGCGCGCGGCCCCTGCCAGCTCGCCGACGGATGAGGCAACCTCGTTGGCGATAGCCTTCGCCTCGAGATTAGCCTGGTCCATGGTGAGGGTCCGCACGCGGTTGCGCGTCTCGCCGATGAGGAAGAAGTTGGAAATGAGGAGGACGAGGGCGATGGCAACGCCCGTAATGAGGATAAGCTTGGCTGCAAGCGATTTCATGCGAAAGATGAACATGGATTCCTCGGGAAGCAAGGATGTGCCGTACGGGGCATTCATCGGCACAGGGGACGAAGGCGTCGCCCCCTCATGGAGCAGCCGTGACAGAAGCCGACCCCTTGGCGAAGGCCGGCGATGGCGGGAACATCGCCGGAAACCTATTAAATTTGAATGAAATCTAATGAAAACAGACGCTGCGTACGGCAAACCGCCCCGATATGTCGCGGGGCGAATTGCCCTATAGCTCGTTTGCGACTTCGGTGCTTGATGGGATCGATGGCTGAGCGCCTTGCTTGAGGCAGGCGAGCGATCCTGCGACGGCGGCCCGCCGCAGCGATGCCTCGAAATCGAGGCCTTCGTCGAGACTCGCGGCGAAATAGCCGCAGAACGTGTCGCCGGCACCGACCGTATCGACAGGCTCGATCTTCAATCCCTTCGCACGGGAGATGACGCCGTCGCGGATTGCGATGACGCCGTCTGCGCCGAGCGTCACGATCAGGGTTTGCCCCGTCTCCGCATTGAGCCGTTTCAGCGCGGTCTCGCGATCCGCCGTGCCCATGTTTTCCTGGCCGGCAAGACGCTCGAACTCGGTTTCGTTCGCGATCACGATGTCGGCAAGGCGGCCGAGGCGTGGAGCGTCTTCGATCAGTGGGGCCAGGTTGAGGATGGACGTGACGCTCTTGGCGCGCGCCGCGGCCAGCGCCCGCTCGACGGCCGGAACGGGCACCTCGAGCTGCAGCATCAGGATGTCGCCCTCCTTCATCGCGTCGATCGCGGCGTCGGCATCGGCCGGCGTCATCGTGCCGTTTGCGCCGGGCACAACGGCAATCATGTTCTCGCCGTCACCGCCGACGAGGATCAGTGCGGTTCCGGTCGGCTCGTCGACCTGCTTGACGGTTTCAAGTCCAGTGCCGGCGTCCTTCAAGAGAGCAACCGCCGGCTCCGCAAAGGCGTCGCGGCCGACGGCTCCCGCCATGTGAACGGTTCGGCCGGCGCGTCGCGCCGCAAGTGCCTGATTGGCGCCCTTGCCGCCTGCTGCCGTTGAGAAGCCGTTGCCGGCAACCGTTTCGCCGGGCTTCGGCAAGCGCGCGGTGGTGGCGATGAGGTCCATGTTGATGGAGCCGAAGACTGTGATCATGAGTGTCCTGTCCAATGCTCTTCTTGAGCGCGACACTGCCTGAAGGGCTTACTCGTCGTCAACCACTCTGAGCTTCAGAAGCCCGCTGCGGCTGTCGACGGATTTTGGCGCGCCATCACCGTCCCGCGCCGCGGCCTTGCTGTTGTCGCCGCCCTCGAACTCCAGAGCTTCGATTTTCGCGCCGCGCTTGGTGAGCTTATCGGTGGAGGTGAGGATCTGGTCGACATCTCTTTGGGCCATGGAAAAATGGCTCTGCAGCTTGCGGACACGCTCGTCGAGACGGCCGAGATCGTCCATCAGGTTCGCGACTTCGCCCTGGATGACGTGTGCCTGGGCCCGCATCCGCTGATCCTTCAGGACTGCCTGAATAACCTGGATGGAGAGCATCAGCAGCGAAGGCGACACGATGACGATGCGCGACCGGTGCGCCTTCTGCACGATCGCTTCGAAATTCTCGTGGATCTCCGCGAAGATCGATTCCGACGGCACGAACATGAAGGCCGTGTCCTGCGTCTCGCCCTGGATCAGATATTTCTCGGAGATATCGCGGATGTGCGTTTCCATGTCGCGGCGGAACTGCTGCGAGGCGACCTTGGCTCCGTCAGGTCCGCCGGCGTCCCGGATCGCGTTCCAGGCTTCAAGCGGGAACTTCGCGTCGATCACCAGCGGTGGTGCGCCGTTGGGCATGCGAATGGTGCAGTCCGGGCGCGAGCCATTGGAAAGCGTCTGTTGGAAGGCATAGGCCCCCATCGGAAGGCCGTCGGCGACAATCGTCTCCATGCGCGATTGGCCGAAAGCGCCGCGTGTCTGCTTGTTGGAGAGGATCGCCTGCAAACCGACGACATCTTTCGCCAGTGTCTGGATGTTGTTCTGGGCGGCATCGATGACGGCGAGACGCTCCTGCAGCCGCTGCAGGTTCTCGTGCGTCGATTTGGTCTGCTCGCTGATCGTTGAACTGACGCGCTGCGACATACCGTCGAGACGCTGGTTGATCGCCTGGTTCAGCTCGGACTGCCTCGAGCCGAACACTTCGGCCATTGTCGACATGCGCCCGTGCATTTCCGCCTGGATTTTCAGAAGTTCGGCCATTCGAGCATCCGTCTCGGCGGCACGGAGGCTCGCTACCTCGGCCTGCTCGCGCCGCACCTGCCCGCTGCGGACGAGAAGGAGGATCAGCAACAAGGCCAGAGCCGCGATCGCGCCTCCGGCGAGCGCCAGCGTGGCAGGACTGATACGGGAAAGGCCGAGGAGAAACGACTCAGAGCTGGTGTTCATTTCGCCACCATAACAAACTCGTGTGGGATGGCTAGATCAAAACGTGAACAACTCGCAAGGCTTCCGAAAGGATCGGCTCGTAGAGGGAACAAACGACAGTTGACAAATCTGAAGTTCATTTAACCTTTGCTCAACCATATTGCGTAAAAGGTCAGGTCAAATTCCCTTTTGCATCAATTACAAAGCAGAGAGATCATGACCAGCCAGCAGTCCGACAGCACGCTCAAGCAACGCCTCGATTTCATCGAGCTGGACGACGGAGCCCGCGCGGCGCTGCGTGAGATGCGCCCGGCAATCTCGGAGTTGCTCGGCGGCGCTCTCGACAAGTTTTACGCGAAGCTGGCAAGGACGTCTGAGGTCGCAAGCTTCTTTGCCGATAAAGCGCATATGGGACATGCCAAGAAGCGCCAGGAAGACCACTGGGCCAATCTGGCTGGCGGCAACTTCGACGAAACCTACGTCAAGGGCGTGGTCACGGTGGGCAAGACCCATGCCCGTATTGGCCTCGAGCCTCGCTGGTATATTGGTGGCTACGCGCTGCTGATGAGCGAACTCGTGAAGGGCCTGATGGCCAAGCAGTGGCCCTCCATGTTCGCCAGGCAGCAGGGCAAGGTGCTGGCCGAGAAGCTTTCAGCGGTCATCAAGGCCGCGATGCTCGATATGGACTATTCGATCTCGGTCTATCTGGAAGCGCTCGAAGAGAAGCGACGCAAGCTGGAAGAAGAGCGCGTAAAGGCCGAGCAGGATCAGGCCGTTGCGCTCGATCATCTTCGCCGCGGTCTGGAGGCGCTGTCGAACGGCGATCTCGAGGCCACGCTGCCGCCAGATCTCCCCGGTAATTTCAAAGCCATGGCCGACGACTATAACCGCGCCGTCGCCGCTCTTCGCACGTCCTTTGGCTCGGTGCGGGCAACCTCGGGCGAGATCCTGAGGGGTACGGACGTGATCGCCAAGGCCTCCGATGACCTTGCCTTGCGAACGGCCCAGCAGGCAGCTGGCGTCGAGGAAAGCTCGGCGGCGCTGCAACAGCTTTCGGTCAGTGTCGGACAGACTGCCGCAAACGCCGAAAAGGCATCCGGTGCGGTCCGTGAGACGCAGCAGAAGGCCAAGAACTCCGGCGAACTCGTCACCAGCGCCGTTTCCGCGATGGCCGGCATCGAAAAATCCTCGACCGAGATCGCCAAGATCATCGGCGTCATCGACGAGATTGCTTTCCAGACGAACCTGCTGGCGTTGAACGCCGGCGTGGAAGCTGCGCGTGCCGGCGAAGCGGGCAAGGGCTTTGCCGTCGTGGCGCAAGAGGTCCGCCAACTGGCGCAGCGCACCGCCGACGCCGCCAAGGAGATCAAGAACCTGATTTCGGAAAGCTCGGTCCAGGTGAACGAAGGAGTGGACATCGTCAGCAGCACCGGCGAGGCGCTGAACGACATGATCAACCGCATCGATATCATCAACAGCTTCGTTGCCGATATCGCCGCTGCCGCGCGCGATCAGGCAACCGGGGTCAACGAGGTCAGTGTCGCCATCCGCAACATGGACACGATCACGCAGCAGAACTCGGGAATGGTCGAGAACACCTCTGCCGAGACGCGGCGCCTGCGCGGCGAAGTCGACAATCTGGTTGCACTGCTGCAGCGCTTCCGTACCGGCGTCGAGCAACGTTCGATGACCACGACACGCCGCGCCGCATGACGGGAATGCGCGAAATTCCGGGCTGGGGCGTAAAAAAGCGCTCCGCCCGCCCACCGGATAATTCCATCCTGGAAAAAGATGCGTTATGGGAACGCCATGACCATCAAGCCACTCATCATTCTCCCTGATCCGCTGCTTCGTCAGGTTTCCAAGCCGATCGAGCGCGTCGACGCCGATCTTCAGCGACTTGCCGACGACATGCTTGAAACCATGTACGACGCGCCCGGTATCGGCCTTGCTGCCATCCAGATCGGCGTGCCGCGCCGCATGCTGGTCATCGACGTTTCCCGCGAGGGCGAAGAGAAGCAGCCCCTCGTATTCGTCAATCCGGAGGTCGTGGCATCGACAGACGAGCGTTCGGTATATGAGGAGGGATGCCTTTCGATCCCTGACTATTATGCCGAAGTCGAACGCCCGGCGACCGTCACCGTCAAATATCTCGACCGTGATGGCAAGGAGCAGACGGTGCAAGCCGACGGCCTGCTCGCGACCTGCCTGCAGCACGAGATTGACCACCTGAACGGCGTACTCTTCATCGACCACATTTCTCGCCTGAAGCGGGACATGGTGATCAAGAAGTTCACAAAGGCGGCTAAGTCGGCGAAGGCGCTCTAGCCGGACTTTTGCTGACGCAGCCCTGCTGGACAGGCGATTTCGCGGGCCGGATGCCTGAAGGGGCTTGATCTGAAGCTCGCACGCCCGTTTGAAGACGTCTGACCGGAAACATGGCGGGATAGAAATGTCGCTTCGCATCATCTTCATGGGCACGCCCGAATTCTCCGTCCCGACCCTGCGAGCGCTGATCGACGCGGGTCACACGATTCTTGCCGTCTACACGCAGCCACCACGGCCGGGCGGACGGCGCGGGTTGGACCTGCAGAAGTCGCCGGTGCACCAGGCGGCTGAGCTGCTCGGCATTCCCGTCTTTACGCCGGTGAATTTCAAGGATCCGGAAGAGCGCGAGCGCTTCAGGGCGCATGATGCAGATGTCGCTGTTGTGGTTGCCTATGGACTGCTATTGCCGGAGGCGATTCTGACCGGCACGCGCCACGGCTGCTACAATGGTCATGCCTCACTCCTGCCCCGGTGGCGGGGTGCTGCTCCGATTCAGCGGGCGATCATGGCCGGCGACGAAAAGACCGGCATGATGGTGATGAAGATGGACAAGGGGCTCGATACCGGCCCGGTGGCTCTCACCGGTGAAGTCGAGATCGGCCCCGACACCACGGCCGGGGAATTGCACGACAAGCTGATGCATGTCGGGGCCAGGGCAATGGCTGAGGCAATGGTCAAGCTCGAGATGGGCGATCTTCCCCTGACGCCGCAGCCGTCGGACGGTGTGCTCTACGCCGCCAAGATCGACAAGGGCGAGACGCGGATCGACTTCTCGCGGGACGCCGCTGACATCCACAATCACATTCGCGGTCTGGCGCCGTTTCCAGGTGCGTGGTTCGAAGTGGCAATCGGCGGCAAGCCTGAGCGCGTCAAGGTGCTGGCCTCGGAAATCGCACAAGGCCGCGGCAGCGCTGGCGAGTTGCTGACCGATGATCTGGTCGTTGCCTGTGGAACCGGCGCCGTTCGCCTGACCAGACTGCAGAAAGCCGGTGGCAAGCCGTTGCCGGCCGCTGATTTCCTGCGCGGGACACCGCTTCCATCAGGCACGAGGCTTCCCTGATGCATCGTTACCGCATGATCGTTGAATATGACGGTGGTCCTTACGTTGGCTGGCAGCGGCAGGAGAACGGACCGTCTGTCCAAGGGGCGATCGAGAAGGCGATTCTGTCGGCAAGCGGTGAGACGGTGTCGATCCGCGGCGCGGGGCGCACCGATTCCGGCGTTCATGCAATGGGCCAAGTCATCCATGCCGATCTCGCCAGGGAGTGGTCGGCCTTCAAATTGCAGAATGCGCTGAACGCCCATCTCAAGATGGCCGGGGAGCGGGTCGCGATCGTCAGCGTGGAAGCGGCGAGCGAGTTCTTCGACGCACGGTTCTCGGCGCTGCGGCGCCATTATCTTTATCGCATCATCAGCCGCCGGGCGCCGTTGGCGCTGGAGGCCGGGAAGGCATGGTGGGTCCCAAAAGTGCTTGACCATGAGGTCATGCATGCGGCTGCGCAGACGCTCGTCGGCAAGCACGATTTCTCCACCTTCCGCTCCGCACATTGCCAGGCCAACAGTCCGATTCGAACACTTGATCGGCTGGACGTGACGAGAAACGGCGAACTGATCGAG
>Ga0102588_1001056_pt1 | contig 23214 bp, 20 predicted proteins | sample AraplaMF_Col_mMS_FD_76854 | JGI IMG/M metagenome (GOLD analysis project Ga0102588, IMG submission 76854) | Arabidopsis root microbial communities from the University of North Carolina, USA - plate scrape MF_Col_mMS (SPADES assembly) (version 2) | ecosystem: Host-associated > Plants > Roots >...
ATCGGGCATCACCGGCTCGGGCTCTGGTTCAGGAGGCGGCAAGGGCTCAGGCGACCGCTCGGCCACGGTCTCCGATGCGGCGAATTCCATTGTCTCGAAATATGCCTGGTTGGGTCGCGCTGACGACGCCGAGACGCCTTCCATGACGTCGAAGGCGAGGCCGGTATTGAGACCGCTTACGCGGGCGGCGGCGGGTGCATCCTGTTCGACGGTTTCGTCGTCCTCCGCCTTCAGGCGGTCGAGCACGGACTGGAACACGGATTGGCCGAACAGCATGATTGCCTCCCTTGGAGGGGCGCATTAGATCCGAACAAGGTGGTGCAAGGCTTGTCAGAGCACTCCCGCCTTCTTGCTTTCGGCCAGTACCAGGTCATAAAGCAGCCGTGCGCTCGGGGGCAGCGCACGTTCCTTGACCGTTATCAGGCTGTAGGGCCTGACGTTGATCTCGAAATCGATCGGCAACACCCGCACATCCGAAGCCTTCGACCGATGGGTCGCCAGGAACTGCGCCACATCGAGCGCGATCGGCGCGATCGCATCCGTCTGGCAAACCGTCGCACAGGTGAGCAGCAGCGAAGAGGTGTTGACGATATTTTCCGGGAGCAGCACGCCGCGAGAAAGGAAGAGGTCCTCGATCGTCCGGCGCAGGAGCGTTCCCGCTGGTTGGAAAACCCAATCATATTGTGGAAGGTCCTCGAGGGAGGCGACCTTCTTTTTCAAGAGCGGATGGCCGCCCCGCACGATCAAACAGGCCTTCTCCACGCCGATTTCCTGGACCTGGAAGAGGCGCGGGTTGAGATCATCGGGAATGCGGCTGATGATGAAGTCATGCTGGGCGGCGAGCAACTCGCGGGCAAGCACGTTGCTCGTTTCAACCTGTATGGTGACCTCTATACCGGGTAGGGCGCTTCTAACGCGCTTTATCGCCGGCACGACCAGGCTCATGGCTGGGGCAGTGACGGCGCCGATAAAGACGGTCCCTCCCTTGCCCGTTTTCAGTTCGGCGATTTCCCGGCCCGCCTCGCGCAGCTCGAGCATGATCTTGCGCGCGCGTCTGGCGAGCGCCTGTCCGAAGGTCGTCAGCACGACGCCGCGTGCCACGCGTTCGTAAAGTGGCGTCTTAACGATCGATTCCATTTCGGACAGGATTCGCGAGGCTGCCGGCTGTGAAATGTTCAGCGCTTCGGCCGCCGCGGAAATCTGCCCGCTATCTTCGATTGCGACGATTATTCGCAGATGATTCAGCTTGAGGCCCAATCGCAAAAAGGCGTCATCGGCAAAGATATCCGTATGAATGTCGACGTGACCATGCGTCTGCGGGTCTGAAATGATCGCCATGGTTGCGGCCTCCCATCCGCGTTCCATTAAAAGTAATACTTTTTAACGATATACCAAAATTGTTATGCACTTTACCAGTTATTCTATTTGACAGTTATGGGATTCCATACCAGTTTGCCGCCGTGTGCTGGTTGGCATTCAACACGTGAGAGCGTGGAGGAGACCTACTTCGTTTCTCACCATCTGAAGTAATTATCCAAGACGGAACCTGCCACAGTTTCGGGGCGGGCGATTTTTCGCACGCGCGTTTATTAACTAAGGGAGAGAGAGATATGAAATCCATTATCTCGTTGATGGCAGCGGCTGCCTTTGGCGTCGCTTCGTTCGTTATGCCGGCTATGGCAGCCGACAAGGGCACTGTCGGCATTGCGATGCCCACGAAGTCGTCCGCTCGCTGGATCGACGACGGCAACAACATCGTTAAGCAGCTCCAGGAGGCTGGCTATGCCACCGACCTGCAGTACGCTGACGACGACATTCCGAACCAGCTGTCTCAGATTGAGAACATGGTCACGAAGGGCGTTAAGGTTCTCGTCATCGCCGCTATCGACGGCACGACGCTTTCCGACGTTCTCCAGAAGGCTCACGACGCAGGCATCAAGGTCATCGCTTATGACCGTCTGATCCGCGACTCGGGCAACGTCGACTATTACGCAACATTTGACAACTTCAAGGTTGGCGTTCTGCAGGCAACCTCCATCGTTGACGCCCTCGGCCTCAAGGATGGCAAGGGCCCGTTCAACATCGAGCTCTTTGGCGGTTCGCCGGACGACAACAACGCCTTCTTCTTCTATGACGGCGCAATGTCTGTTCTGCAGCCTTACATCGATAGCGGCAAGCTGGTCGTAAAGTCCGGCCAGACCGGCATGGACAAGGTTGGCACGCTGCGTTGGGACCCGGCAACGGCCCAGGCTCGTATGGACAACCTGCTCTCGGCTAACTACACCGACGCGAAGGTCAATGCAGTTCTGTCGCCTTACGACGGTCTGTCCATCGGCATCATCTCGTCGCTGAAGGGCGTTGGTTACGGTTCCGGCGATCAGCCGCTCCCGGTCGTTTCCGGCCAGGACGCTGAAGTTCCGTCGGTCAAGTCGATCATCGCTGGCGAGCAGCACTCCACGATCTTCAAGGACACCCGTGACCTCGCAAAGGTTACCGTCGGCATGGTCAACGCTCTGATGGAAGGCAAGGAGCCTGAAGTCAACGACACCAAGACCTACGACAACGGCGTCAAGGTCGTTCCGTCCTACCTGCTGACCCCGGTCGCAGTTGACAAGACCAACTACGAGAAGATCCTCGTAGAAGGCGGTTACTACAAGGCTGACCAGCTGAAGTAATAATTGTACCAAGTTGGCCGGAACCCGCTGCTTGCGGGTTCCGGTCTTCAATTTTATGATCGCCGCGTCCCTTTGGCTGCTGGCGTTGGATTATGACCATGGACAACACAATCCTCGAAATGCGGAACATCACCAAGACGTTCCCAGGCGTAAAGGCGCTTGAGAATGTGAACCTCAAGGTTCGACAGGGTGAGATCCACGCATTGGTGGGTGAAAATGGGGCCGGCAAGTCGACCCTTATGAAAGTTCTCTCCGGCGTCTACCCAGCCGGAACCTACGACGGCGATATTGTCTACGAAGGCGACGTCCGTCATTTCAAGGCGCTCAAGGATTCCGAAGAAATCGGCATCGTCATCATTCACCAGGAACTGGCACTGGTGCCGCTCCTATCGATCGCCGAAAACATCTTCCTCGGCAACGAAGTTGCTCAGAATGGCATCATTAAGTGGCAAGAAGCCTTTAAGCGTACGAAAGAGCTGCTGAGCAAGGTTGGTCTCAAGGAGTCCCCGGAAACGCTCGTCACCGACATCGGTGTTGGCAAGCAGCAGCTGGTCGAAATCGCCAAGGCGCTGTCTAAGAGCGTGAAGCTGCTGATCCTCGATGAGCCGACGGCGTCACTCAACGAAAAGGATTCCGATGCACTGCTGGACCTCCTGATCGAGTTCCGCAACCAGGGCCTGACGTCGATCATCATCACGCACAAGCTCAACGAAGTTCGCAAGGTCGCTGACCAGATCACGGTTCTGCGCGACGGCATGACCGTCAAGTCGCTCGACTGTCAGACCGAAGAGATCAGCGAAGACATCATCATCAAGAACATGGTGGGCCGCGAACTCGCCGATCGTTATCCGCCGCGCTCCGTGCCGATCGGCGAAACGATCCTCGAGGTGAAGAATTGGAACGCTTTCCACCAGCATCACCGTGACCGCCAGGTTCTGCACGACATCAACGTCACCGTCCGCAAGGGCGAAGTGGTTGGCATCGCGGGCCTGATGGGCGCCGGCCGTACCGAATTCGCAATGAGCCTGTTCGGCAAATCCTATGGACACAAGATCCATGGTGACGTGTCGATGCACGGCAAGCCGGTCGATGTCAGCACCGTTCGCAAGGCCATCGACGCGGGTCTTGCCTATGTGACCGAAGACCGCAAGCATCTTGGTCTCGTACTCGGCGAGAACATCGTTCACAACACGACGCTCGCCAATCTGGCCGGGGTCTCGAAAGCCACGGTCATCGACACCATCAAGGAATCGAAGATCGCATCGGAATACCGCTCGAAGCTGCGCATCCGTAGCTCCAGCATCTTCCAGGAAACGGTCAATCTCTCCGGCGGCAACCAGCAAAAGGTTGTGCTGTCGAAGTGGCTGTTCTCCGACCCCGATGTCCTGATCCTGGACGAACCCACCCGCGGTATCGATGTCGGTGCAAAATACGAAATCTATACTATCATCAACCAGCTCGCAGCCGATGGTAAGGGTGTTCTGATGATCTCATCGGAAATGCCGGAACTGCTTGGTACGTGCGACCGCATCTACGTCATGAATGAAGGACGTATCGTTGCGGAACTGCCAAAGGGAGAGGCGAGCCAAGAAACCATCATGCGCGCTATCATGCGCTCAGGGGAGAAGAAACAATGACTCCGGTCAACCCTTCAGCCACCGAGGAAAGCAACGTCGTTTCCGTTGCGGACTATATCCGCGCCAACATTCGCGAATACGGCATGCTTATCGCGCTCGTCGCGATCATGGTGTTCTTCCAGTTCTACACGGGCGGCATTCTATTCAAGCCGGTCAACCTAACGAACCTCGTTCTGCAGAACTCGTTCATCGTCATCATGGCGCTCGGCATGCTGCTCGTCATCGTGGCCGGCCACATTGACCTTTCGGTCGGATCCATCGTTGCCTTCGTCGGCGCGGTGGCGGCTATCATGACCGTCAACTGGCAGATGAACTTCGTACTTGCGGGCATTCTCTGCCTGGTCATCGGTGGCGCCATCGGTGCTGCGCAAGGCTACTGGATCGCGTATCACCGCATTCCGGCCTTCATCGTCACGCTCGCCGGCATGCTCGTCTTCCGCGGCCTGACGCTGTTCGTTCTGGGCGGCAAGAACATCGGCCCGTTCCCGAAGGACTTCCAGGTTATCTCGACGGGCTTCCTGCCAGGCGAAATGATCGATATCGCCGGAATTCCGCTGCATTCCACGTCGCTGGTGCTGACCGTGCTGGGAACTGTCGTGCTCTTCTATCTCGCCTGGCGTCGCCGCAAGGTCAACGAGAGCCATGGCATCGATGTCGAGCCTTATGGCTTCTTCATCGCCCAAAACGTAATCATCTCGTTGGCGATCCTGTTCCTTGGCTTCCAGCTTTCCACCTACAAGGGACTGCCGAACGTTCTCGTCGTCATGCTCGTGCTGATCGCGGCCTACACCTTCGTGACGCGCCGTACCACGATCGGTCGCCGCATCTACGCAATGGGCGGCAACGAGAAGGCAACCAAGCTGTCCGGTATCAACACCGAGCGCCTGAGCTTCTACACCTTCGTCAACATGGGTGTCCTGGCTGGTCTCGCCGGCATGATCATCGCGGCTCGCCTGAATTCGGCGACCCCGAAGGCAGGCGTTGGCTTCGAGCTTGACGTTATCGCGGCCTGCTTCATCGGCGGAGCTTCGGCATCCGGCGGCGTTGGCAAGATTACCGGTGCCGTCATCGGCGCGTTCATCATGGGCGTCATGAACAACGGCATGTCGATCGTCGGTCTCGGCATCGACTTCCAGCAGATGGTCAAGGGACTGGTGCTTCTCGCCGCCGTCTTCTTCGATGTCTATAACAAGAACAAGGGCTAAGCGCTCCGGCGCTGCCCAAGCATTCGCAGTCATGTGAACTTGCCAATCCGGCTCATTCTGGGAGCCGGATTGGCGAAGCATTTTCCGCGTTATCGAAAAAAGGATGAAGACCGTGCTGATTTCGCAGATCAAGGGTTCGAACGGAGAGATCATTGTCGCCGTGCGCGAGCCGGGCGGTACCGCGAAGGCCGTCAAGAACGCAGGCAGCGTCTATGCGCTGGCCATGGAAGCCGCAAACGGCGGCAAGTCGCTGTTGCAGGTGATTGAAGCACACGGCCTCGGCGATGCAGTCGACCTCGAAAAGGCTTATGCCGAAGGCAAGCTTCTGCCGCCGATGACGCATCCCGACGCTGCGCACCTGCATCTGACGGGCACGGGGCTGACGCATCTGGGCTCGGCTGCAACGCGCGATTCCATGCACAAGAAGACCTCCGAGGCGGCTGAAGAAACCCTCACCGACTCGATGAAGATGTTCAAGATGGGTCTCGAGAACGGCAAGCCGAAGGCCGGCGAGAAGGGCGTTCAGCCCGAGTGGTTCTACAAGGGCAACGGCTACGGTTCGGCTGCTCCGGGCGCGCCGCTCGTTTCTCCCTCCTTCGCGCTCGATGGCGGCGAAGAGCCTGAAATGGCGGGGATCTACGTCATTGCGGAAGACGGCACACCCTTCCGCATCGGCTTTGCGCTGTCGAACGAGTTTTCCGACCACGTGACCGAGCGGATCAACTATCTCTACCTCGCGCACTCCAAGCTGCGACCGGCAAGCTTTGGCCCGGAAATCCGCATTGGCGTTGCGCCTGAGGATATCCGCGGCACCTCGCGCATCAAGCGCAGCGACAAGGTGATCTTCGAAAAGCCGTTCCTGTCGGGCGAAGCGAACATGTCGCACACATTCGCCAACCTCGAATACCATCACTTCAAGTACGGCCTGTTTCGTGTGCCCGGCGACGTCCACGTCCACATGTTCGGCACCGCGACGCTCTCCTTCGCGGAAGGCATCAAGGCTGAAGAGGGTGACGTCTTCGAAATCGAAGTCGCCGAATTCGGCTTGCCGCTGCGCAACCCTCTGAAGATTGCCGCCGAAGAAGAGATTGCCGTCAAGCAGCTCTGATTTCGCAAGGCCCGGCCGCTTCGGCGGCCGGACCGTTTTTAATGGAACGGTGAAGGAGGCCCAGTCGGCCCATGACCATTTATAAGAACCTCATTGCCGGCGAATGGGTCGGCACGGACGCGACGAAGAACATCAATCCGTCGGATACCAACGAGGTCGTTGGCCTCTATGCGGATGGTTCGGCCGAAGACACGAAGAATGCGATCGCCGCCGCCAAGGCTGCTTTCCCGGCTTGGTCGCGCTCCGGCATCTGGGAGCGTCATGTCATCCTGAAGAAGGCCGGCGACGAGATCATGGCTCGCAAGGACGAGCTCGGCGCTCTGCTGGCCCGCGAAGAAGGCAAGACGCTTCCCGAGGCAATCGGCGAGACCATTCGTGCATCGCAGATCTTTGAATTCTTTGCCGGCGAAGCGCTGCGTCTTGCAGGCGAGGTCATCCCGTCTGTTCGCCCGAATATTGGCGTCGAGATCACCCGTGACCCGCTCGGCGTCATCGGTATCATCACGCCCTGGAACTTCCCGATCGCGATCCCCGCCTGGAAGATCGCGCCGGCGCTCTGCTACGGCAATACCATCGTCTTCAAGCCGGCCGAACTCGTCCCGGGCTGCTCGTGGGCGATCGTCGACATCCTGCACCGTGCCGGCCTGCCAAAGGGCGTGCTGAACCTCGTCATGGGCAGGGGTTCGGTTGTCGGCCAGGCCATGCTCGACAGTCCTGATGTTACGGGCATCACCTTTACCGGTTCCACCGGTACCGGCCGCCGCGTCGCTAGCGCCTCGATCGAGCATAACCGCAAGTTCCAGCTGGAAATGGGTGGCAAGAACCCGATGGTCGTCCTCGACGATGCCGACCTTGGCGTCGCCGTCGAAGCAGCCGCCAATTCCGGTTTCTTCTCCACCGGCCAGCGTTGCACGGCGTCTTCTCGCCTGATCGTTACCGAAGGCATCCACGACAAGTTCGTCGCGGCGCTAACGGAAAAGCTGCAGACGCTTGTTGTCGACAATGCGTTGAAATCGGGCACGCACATCGGCCCCGTGGTCGATGAAAAGCAGCTGAAGACCGACACCGACTATATCGAGATCGGCAGGAAGGAGGGCGCCAAGCTCGCCTTCGGCGGCGAACTCGTCACCCGCGAAACGCCCGGCTTCTACCTGCAGCCGACGCTGTTCACGGAGGCCACGAACCAGATGCGCATTTCGCGCGAGGAAATCTTCGGACCGGTTGTCTCGGTCATCCGCGTCAAGGACTACGAAGAAGCGCTGGCAACCGCCAACGACACGCCATTCGGCCTGTCTGCCGGTATCGCCACGACGAGCCTCAAGCACGCGACGCATTTCAAGCGAAACTCCGAAGCGGGCATGGTGATGGTCAACCTGCCGACCGCAGGCGTGGATTTCCACGTTCCGTTCGGTGGCCGCAAGGGATCGTCCTACGGTCCGCGCGAGCAGGGCAAATACGCGGCCGAGTTTTACACGAGCGTCAAGACGGCCTATACGCTGGCCTAACGATGGCCCAAAACGATCCGAGCCGCTATGCGGCGGCTCGGACAACGGTATCTCGATATGAGTTCTTCGGAAGCCAGCCCTTCAGCTCTGGCTCTGGCTTTGCATCTGCCCCCGATCTTCAACCTTGACCACGACAGAGAGCTTTTCCCCCGGCGTGCCGATGCGCATGCCTGAAACGGGAGCCGCATCGCGGTAGCAGAGGCCGGAGGCGACACGCACATAGCGTGCGTCGGGGCAGATATTGTTGGCCGGATCGAAGCCGACCCAACCGAGGCCCGGGAGGTGCGCTTCGCCCCAGGCGTGGGTCGCCGACTGCTCGATCTTCTCTTCCATCATCAGGTAGCCGGAAACGTAGCGGGCCGGCACGCCGAGGCTGCGTGCGGCGGCGACAAAAATATGGGCATGGTCCTGGCAGACGCCGCTCTTCTTCTCAAGCGCTTGCTCAGCCGTGGTCTCCGTGTCGCTGGTCCCAGGCAAGTAGGTCACGGTCTCATGTATGCCGGACATTAGCGCGTGCATGCGAGCAAGCTCGTTCTCGCCGCTCACACCCTTGGCGAGTTCCTTGATCAGCTTTCCGGACTTCGTCCTCGGCGTTTCACGCAGGAAAAGCCAGAGCGGGCAGAAGCCGCTATGGGGGCCGAGTACCCCATTTCGATCTTCCGTTTCGACCTCGCCTTCGGCCACGATGCGTGTCGCACGCTGCTCGCCTTCCAGCGAGACGAGGTTGACGTGGTTGCCAAACTGATCGTCGTATTCGACTTCGGGCCTAGCGCCCTCAACCTGCAGCGACCAGTTGATGACTGACTGTCCGGGAACGGAGAGCGGCGTCAGCCGCAGCCGCTGCAGCGAGAAGGCCGCCGGTTCTTCGTAGTGATATTCGGTGACGTGGCTTATCTTAAGCTTCATCTCATGCCCGCCTATGCATAGAACCGGTAACCATCGGAAATTTCCATGCCGAGCTGGTTGTTGCGTGTGACGAAATCTTCCAGAAATTCATGCAGGCCCTGATCCATGATCTCCTTGATGGCACGTGTCTGGAGCGTCTTGCGGATGGAATCGGCCGTATCATGCGCCGGCAGCCGCTCACCGTAGTCCTTGGCGAGATAGCCGAGTTCGCTGACGATCTTCTCGTAGCAATAGGCGAGCGAACGCGGCATCTGGCCGTTCAGGATCAGGAAGTCGGCGATATTCATCGACCGATATTCGCCGTCATACGCCCAGCTGTAGGAGCGGTGGGCGGAGACGGAACGCAGGATCGATTCCCACTGGATGTTGTCGATCGACGTGCCGACGGCCGAGACCGAGGGCAGGAGCACATAGTACTTCACGTCGAGAATACGGCTCGTATTGTCCGCGCGCTCGATGAAGGTTCCGATGCGGGCGAAATTGTAGAGTTCGTTTCTGAGCATCGAGCCGTGGAAGGCACCGCGGATCAGCCCGGCGCGATGCTTAATGGCATCGATTGCCTCCGGCATCTCCGCGGCCTTCAGCCGCTTCGAAAGTAGCGATTTTAGCTCGATCCAGAACTCATTGGTCGCTTCCCAGGTCTCGCGGGTCAGGGCGGTGCGCACCATGCGGGCGTTGTTTCGCCCGTAGTCGACGCAGGACATGACGCTTGAGGGATTGGAGCGGTCTCGCAGCAGGTAGTCGATCGCGTCGGCGCTCGTCAGCTTGCTGTGCCCCTCGTCAAAGGTCTCGCGCACGCCGGCGCTTTGCAGGACGCCGTCCCAGTCGTCGTCGCCGGTTCCGCTTCGGGTCAGCGACATGCGCAGGCCGGCATCGATGAGGCGCGCTATGTTTTCTGCGCGTTCGATGTAACGGAACATCCAGTAGAGTCCGTTTGCAGTTCTTCCGAGCATCAGTCCTCCAATACCCAGGTATCTTTTGTGCCGCCGCCCTGGCTGGAATTGACCACCAGCGAACCCTCTTTCAGGGCCACGCGCGTCAATCCGCCGGGAATGATCTGCACCTTGTCGGAGACGAGAACATATGGCCGCAAGTCCACGTGACGTGGCGCAATGCCTTTGTTGACGAGGATCGGCACGGTCGACAGCGAAAGTGTTGGCTGCGCGATGTAGTTGGCGGGCTTCGCCTTCAACTTCTCGGCAAAATCGGCGCGCTCCTTCTTGGTCGCCGTCGGGCCGACCAACATGCCGTAGCCGCCGGAGCCGTGTACCTCCTTGACCACGAGTTCCTCGAGGTGCTCGAGCACGTATTTGAGGCTCTGCGGCTCGGAACAGCGCCAGGTCGGCACGTTTTCGAGGATCGGCTTGCGTCCGGTATAGAATTCGACGATCTCGGGCATGTAGGAATAGATCGCCTTGTCGTCCGATATGCCGGTGCCCGGCGCATTGGCGATGGTGATGTTGCCGGAACGATAGACATCCATGATGCCGGGGATGCCGAGTGCTGAATCCGGCCGGAAGGTGAGGGGATCGAGGAAGTCGTCGTCGACGCGGCGGTAGAGCACGTCGATCGCCTCATAGCCGCGGGTCGTGCGCATCTTCACCTTGCCGTCGATGACGCGGAGGTCCGAGCCTTCGACAAGCTCGACGCCCATCGTGTCAGCCAGGAACGAGTGCTCGTAATAAGCCGAGTTGTAGATGCCGGGTGTCAGGACCGCAACGCGTGGCTTGCCCTTGCAGCCTGGAGGCGCGAGCGATGCCAGGCTCTGGCGCAGCAGATAGGGATAGTCTTCGACCGGCCGGACCTTGTTGGCATGAAACAGGTCCGGAAACATCTGCATCATCGTTTCGCGGTTTTCCAGCATGTAGCTGACACCGGAGGGTGTGCGGGCGTTGTCCTCCAGCACGTAGAACTCGTCCTCGCCGGTGCGCACGATATCAGTGCCGACGATGTGCGTGTAGACGCCGCCGGGCGGCCGGAAGCCAATCATCTCGGGCAGGAAGGCGTCATTTCTCTCGATCAGTTCGCGCGGTATGCGACCGGCGCGGATGATTTCCTGCTTGTGGTAGATGTCATCGAGAAAAGCGTTGAGGGCGATTACCCGCTGCTCGATACCCTGTGCGAGCTTGCGCCATTCGCGACCTGAGATGATGCGGGGGATGATGTCGAAGGGAATGAGCTTTTCGGAAGAGTCTGCGTGTCCGTAGACCGCGAAGGTAATGCCAGTCTTGCGGAAGATGTTCTCCGCGTCCCGGGATTTTGCAATCAGATGCGCTCGATCTTGGTTACTGTACCACTCAAAGTATTTTTCATATGGCTGTCGCGGACTTTCGCCCCCGGTGATCATTTCATCAAATGCCAAAGGTGTGGCTCCCCTTTTTTGTTCATTTGAATACAACGCAAATGGCAATGCAAGAACCATGCACAGTTTGAACGCGAGATTCGTGAATCCTTCTCGAGGGCCAAAACAGACGAAAAACTGGGCATTTATCGATAGCTGGCGTCGACACGCCCGCCGTCAATCCTCAGCGTCCGCTCAAAATGTGAGCAGATGAACATTTTCGAGCCGAAAACCGATTCAATTTCGGGCTGAGCGCCGGGTATACGGTTGCGCGAGCATCAGGGAAACTTCAGGTAAGCATCAATGCTTCAGATACGACCGAGCTGCAGCGGGCTTAGGTCGCCTCGCCTGAAAACGCGATCAGGTTTCCGTCGGGGTCCTGCACGATGAAGCTGCGTGCGCCCCATGGCTCGGTGCGCAGGGGCTGGTGGAACGATGCGCCGGCGGCCTGATACTCCAGGAACAGCCGCTTCGGATCGTCGGCCGTTAACGTTGCAGAGAGGGCGTCGACTTCTCGCGCTCTGAAGCCAGCGTCGAAGACCGGCCCGCCGACCTTTCGCAGGTTCAGGCGCGCGCCGTCGCGAAACACCTGGGCATAAAATGGCGGCTCTCCGTACTGGAACGCCACTTCAAAACCCAGTTTCCGAACATAGAACTGGCACGAGGCAATGATATCGGAGACGAAGAGTTGCGGCTCCGCGGAGAGGACGAGCGGACGTCTACTGTCCGACGCTTTCGATTTCGTCATGGTTTCGATCCCTCTGACCAAGGCCGGCCAATCCGTAAAGCCATGCTTTCGGGCAACAAGCTCCTGAGCATCGCTGAGCTTGAAGTCGGCGTCCAATATTTCTCGATCGCTTTGATCTCGATATCTGGGCAGGATCCACCTGATCTGCGCCGCAACCGGATAGTACCGTTCGCGATGCCATCGCAGGTATGTCTTGGCTTGTTTTCTGAGGTTTTCGATATTGGGCATGGGCGCGGCTTACGTTTGACTTTGTCGTACGTAGGCGGGCAATGCCCCTCCGGCCCGAAGCCGACGCGCCCTACAGCACCAGCATGCTAATGCAATGGGCCAATTGCCACAAGGCGAGATTGTAAGGCCGCGGGATCATTTGGCGTCGTGAGACGCGTATTGCAAAGGGCGGGATTTGTCCCGCCCTTTCTTTTTTCAATTAGGCGCGTTCACGGCGCTGACCGTTGCCACCGCGCGACGGACCGCCGCGACGGTTTCCGCCGTTGCCTTCGCGACGTTCGCCGCCGCCGTGGGCCTGCGCGCCACGATCTTCACCGTGTTTGCGGGCCGGGCGGCCGTGCGCATTGCGGGCGCCGCCGCCGGGATGATGACGGTTCTCGCCGTTGGAATGGTTGCCATGCTGGGGGCGCTGCGGCTTGCGGGCCGGACGGAAGTCCGACGTTGCCGCCAGATCGTTGTCGGGGCCGGACGTCATCGGCGTAGCCTCGCCACGGCGCTGGCCGCGGAAGTCTTCGTTGCGCTGGGTTTGGCGCTCAGGACGCGGACGACGCTCGCGGCGCTCCTCATTGTTGGCGCGGACTTCGTCGCCAGCTTCAGGGCGCGGACGACGCTCCGGGCGGCCACCTGCACGATGGCCTTCGCCACGGCGCTCACCGCCACGGTTTTCACCACCACGACCCTGGCCGCGGTTGCCGCCATTGCCATTGCTGTTGCCACTGCCATTGCCGCGGCGCGGAGTGGCGTTCATGTTGGCAGGCGCTTCACCACTGGCTACAGCGATGTTGATGTTCATCTGGCGTTCGATGTCGCGGAGGAGACGGGTTTCGTCAGGTGCACAGAAGGCGATCGCGATGCCGTCACGACCAGCGCGGGCCGTACGGCCGATGCGGTGGACGTAGGCATCCGGAACTTCCGGCAGGTCGTAGTTGTAGACGTGGCTGACGGCCGGGATGTCGATGCCGCGGGCGGCAACGTCGGTCGCAATCAGCGTCTTGACGTCGCCGTCACGGAAGGCCTTGAGGGCGCGCTCGCGCTGGCCCTGGCTCTTGTTGCCATGGATGGAAGTGACCGAATAGCCAACGTGGTCGAGGTGCTTCATCAGCTTCTCGGCGCCGTGCTTGGTGCGCAGGAAGACGATCGCGCGTCCGTCAGGGTTCTCGGTAAGTGACTTCTTTAGGAGGTCCGTCTTGTCGTTCTTGCCGTTGACGAAGTGGACATACTGCTCGACCTTGTCGGCGGCCTTGCCCGGAGGTGTCACTTCGACGGTGACCGGGTCCGTCAGGTATTCGCCGGCGAGGTCGGCGATCGATTTCGGCATGGTTGCCGAAAACAGCATCGTCTGGCGCTTCTTCGGCACCATCTTGGCGATCTTGCGCAGGTCGTGGACGAAGCCGAGGTCGAGCATTTGGTCGGCCTCGTCGAGAACGAGGTAGCGTACGGCGGTGAGGCCGATGGCGCGGCGGGCGACGAGGTCGAGCAGGCGGCCGGGCGTGGCAACGAGGATGTCGGTGCCCTTTTCAAGCTGCAGCTGCTGCTTGTTGATCGAGACGCCGCCCACGACGACGTTGATGCGCAGGTGCGACTTGCGCAGGAAGTTCTTAAGGTTCTGGGCGATCTGGTTCACCAGTTCGCGGGTTGGGGCGAGGATCAGCGTACGGGTGGTACGGTTGTCCGGACGCCGCTCTTCAGGGATGATCTTTTCGATGATCGGCAGGCCGAAGGCGGCCGTCTTGCCGGTGCCTGTCTGAGCAAGGCCGATAAGGTCGCGGCCTTCGAGAAGAAGCGGGATCGCCTTTTCCTGAATGGGGGTCGGCTTTTCGATGCCGAGCTGGAAAAGTGTGGCGACGATCGGCTTGGAGATGCCAAGCGATTCAAAATTGGTCAAGTCATAACCTTTTTAGGGCGCGCCAAAAAAATCGGCCGGATCGCAAAATGCGGCCCGGTGTCATTCTGGCGTCAAGAACCCCGCGTGAAGTGGGAACTTGTCTTGTTGGAAAAAGCTTTCCAGCGCTTCTGCCCGCGTCTTGGGATGCGGCCTGTACGAAATGCGCTTTTGCCCTTCTTCCTGCTCCTATTTGCTGGCAGGGGCACGCTCACGCGGCGGCCGGAAGGTGAAAGCTGGCCTGCATTTGGTCTAGTTGGGGCCAAAAGTCAAGAGCACAGGCTCAACGCCCACCGCAGCGACACCCTATGCCAGCGCCGTTCTCAGTAGCAGACCCGTGTCCGGTAAGCGTCGCCCCAACCGTTGTGCCGCCATACGATATGGCACCGAGGCGCGTAGTAGTACCGCGAATAAGGCCTGTAATAGCTCCGATATGCCGGCCTGTAGTAGCCCCCATAATAGGGTTGGTAGTACGGCCTATAGTAGGACCTGTAATACGGCCGATAGTACGGTCGATAGTATGGGCCCGGATAGCCGTAATAGGCGTAGGGGCGCCCAACCTGCGACAGCAGCAGGCCGCCGACTGCTCCAACGGCAACGCCTCCCCAGAAGTCATGATTGGCGTTCGCGGGCGTTGCCGGGATGAGGGTTGTACCCGTCAGGGTCAATGCCATTAAGCCCGCCGCCATGCTTTTATGAAGTACGGACATGGTCGTCTCCTTTCGTAGACGATGCTTGTTCCTGAAGCCGTCAGGCGAAACCGTTCGGGTATACGGGCCAACTGAACGAGTTCATTTTAGAAACGAGTGAAACTATACCACAGTTCCGCAGGGTTTATTCGGTTTGAACTGCTGCATCGCAGCGGCCGCGCCGGCGCTAGAGCACAGGTTACCTGCGTCCTGCAGGGTGCCGCTGCATTATGGTTAAAGGGTTGTTAAAGAGCGCCCGTTATACTTGCTCGATGAGTAAGCTTTTCCTGACTGAGGACCAACTTTGACATCGAGCGGGGACCTTCTCGAGCTGGCCTGCCGCCGGATCGCGGATCTGGAGCGCCCCGCCTATGTCAAGAACAGCGAGCTTCGCTATGTGGCCGTCAACGAGGCCTATGCATCCTTCTTCGGAAGGGAGATCCCTGATTTCATCGGCTGCCGGAGCCGAGAACTTATCGATACGCCGGAAGAGGAGGCCCGCGAAGACAGGGAGCGGCGCGCGCTCGTCTTCGCGAGTGAGGAAAGTGCCGTTTGTTTCGACAGCAGGGGCTTCGGGCGCGAGCGGGTGCGGATCGAGAGTTTCTCGCCGTCCGAAGACCGCGTCTATGTGCTCGGTATTTTTGAAAGGACAGCTCCACATCAAGACGGCGGCGATCAGCTGACAGGGGCCAAGCCGACCCTTTCGGCATCCGACTTGGCTCGCAGCCGGGCGCTGACGGACGATCTTGAAGGCATTCTTCGTGCTCTCCCAGTCGGTGTCATGATCCTCGACGAAGAGCGCAACGTCCTCTACGCCAATGACGAGTTCTACGATGTCTGGGATCTACCACGTGACGACCGCTTCGACGGCTTGGCCTTCATCGACGTCATCCGTCGCAATCACCAACTCGGTCGCTATGGGGACAGGCTCACGCCGGAGCAGATCCTTGCCCGGCGCGAGAAGCATTTTGCTGCGGAACAGCAGCCGCCAATAGAACTGGGCTGGGTTAACGGCAAGCGGGTCCTGTTCGAGGGCGGCCGCCTTTCCAACGGTCGCGTCCTGCTTTCCTATACTGATGTCACTGCGGTCCGCCAGCGGGAGAAGGAAATTCACGAAACGCGGGCGGCTCTCGCGCATCTCGGCGACTTGATGGAGGACGCGACACGGGCGATGTCGCAGGGCCTCTTGATCGTTCAGGACGGCAACATCCTGCTTGCCAGCGAGCCACTCAGCGAGATCCTCGCCATACCACCTGAATATCTCGCAGTTGGACGGGGGTGGATCGATCTGTTCCGGTTTTGCGCCGAACGTGGCGACTTTCACGGGCAGGAAGATGAAATCCTGCAGAGCTGGCGCGATAACATCGCGGCCAAGAAGCCGATTTCGACGCCGTTCCATGTCGCCGGAGAGCGCTGGGTTAACCTGGATGCGACGATCAGCGAGCGGCAGCACTGGGTTGCGCTGTTCACCGATGTCACCGAAGCGAAGCAGCGTGAGGCCGAGCTTGAGCGGTTGCTATCCCGGGCGGAAGCCGCCGATCGCGTCAAGTCGGAGTTCCTGGCGAATATGAGCCATGAGATCCGAACGCCGATGAACGGCGTTCTCGGAATGGCCGAATTGCTGGCGAAGACCAATCTCGACACGCGCCAGAAGACGTTCATCGATATCATCGCCAAGTCGGGCAACGCCTTGGTGACGATTATCAACGACATTCTCGACTTCTCCAAGATCGACGCCGGCCAGATGACCCTCAGGCGCACGACGTTCGATTTGGTCGAGGCGATCGAGGACGTTACAACGCTCCTGTCTTCGCCGGCGGCTGAGAAGAACATAGAGCTGCTGGTGCGCGCGGCACCCGATTTGCCGTCGGCCGTGATCGGTGACGCCGGCCGCTTCCGCCAGATCATCGCCAATCTCGTCGGCAATGCCATAAAGTTCACCGAGCGCGGTCACGTCCTTGTGGACGTCGGCTTTACGCCGGGCGCGGAAGACGAAATCATGGCGCGCATCCGGGTCGAGGATACCGGCATCGGCATCCCGGGCGACAAGCTCGACTCCATTTTCGACAAGTTCTCGCAGATCGACTCATCCTCCACGCGTCGCCATGAGGGAACCGGGCTTGGCCTTGCCATCACGGCAGGGCTGGTCGACTTGTTCGGCGGCTACCTCGAGGTGGACAGCGAACCGGGGAGGGGCTCGGTCTTTACGGTAAACCTGCCTCTCACCGTGGCAGCGGCGCGCCTTGATCCAAAGCCCTTGCCGGTCAACGTGACGGGTGCGCGCGTTCTCATCGTCGACGACAACGCGGTCAACCGACAGATTTTGGCCGAGCAGCTGGACCTCTGGGGCTTCGATGGGGCCGCCGCCGAGGACGGACCGGCGGCCATGGCAATAATCGCCGCAGCAAACGAGTTGGGCATCGAGATCGATGCGGTCGTGCTGGATTACCAGATGCCGGGCATGAACGGCGCCGACATCGCACGGAAGCTGCGCGCCGACAGCCGCTTTGAACGGCTGCCGATCATCTTCCTGACCTCAATGGACATTTCCGGGACGGAGAAAGAGTTCGCCGCGCTTAACGGTCAAGCCTATTTGATGAAGCCGGCGCGGGCCAACGTGCTGCGAAACACCATCGTTGACGTCGTGCGGGCAAGTCGCACGAAACAGATCGCTGCGGCGGGGAAGACGGTTCCGGAGGCAGCGCCGCCGCCGCTCGCCAAAGCTGAGCCTTTCGAATGGCCGCCGGCGGAGTTCATCGACGTGCTGGTTGCGGAAGATAACGAAGTCAACCAGATCGTCTTTACGCAGATATTGCAGGAAACCGGCCTCAGTTTTCTCGTCGTCGGCAACGGCGAGGAGGCGGTCGAGGCATGGGATCGCTGCGCACCACGCATCATCATGATGGATGTCTCGATGCCTGTCATGAACGGCCACGACGCGACGCGCGCAATACGCGATCGCGAACGCGTACAAGGTCATCGCGTGCCGATCATCGGAGTGACGGCGCATACGCTGGAGGTCGACCGCGATCTCTGCCTGGACGCCGGAATGGACGATTACATGTCAAAACCGATCAGCCCGGAACTGCTCGAAGAGAAGCTTGCGCTGTGGCTGCGCGCGAGCGAGCAGCACGCGGGGTCTAGGATTTGATGCCGCAGAGCATCTCGCGTTTTCCGGCAAAGCCGGCACGACGCTCCACCGCAAAGCCGGCGGCGATCAGGTTTCGTCGGACAAAGCCGGCCGCCGCATAGGTCGCGAAGGTTCCGCCTGGCTTCGTCTTCTCGCAGACGAGGCGCATCAATTCCTCAGACCACATGTCGGCATTGCGCGATGGGGCGAAGCCGTCGAGATACCAGGCATCGAAGCCGGCTTGCGCGGCCGCGACGCCTTCGAGAGCATGGCCGCGGATAACGCTGAGCGACGTCTGGTCATCGAGCCGCAGGAAGACGCTTGCTTCCGGCGTTTCCGGCCAGGCGGCCGCCAGGGCTTGCCGCTCGATGTCGATCTCGGCCCAATGAGAAAGCGCACGGTCGATTTCCCCACGCCGCATCAGATAAAGTTCAAACGACATGAAGTGCAGTTGCTGCCCGTTGCGCCGAAAGAGTTTCCATTGCCGCCACGTTTCGGCGAAATTCAAACCTGTGCCGAAGCCGAGCTCGCCGATCAGGAAGTCGCCGTTATCCTGCCAGCGCTGCGGCAGGCCGTTGCCGGCGAGGAAAACGTGTCCGCATTCCAGCCGGCCATCGGTCTGGCAATAAAAATGGTCGCCAAAGGCCGGTGAATAGGGCATATCGCCGTCGCGCCACTCCAGCGGCTGGTGGGGGCCAGCACTCTTTTCGGGATCAGTATCTGTCATGCCAAAAGCCGATAGTCCGACCGCGCGTTCCGGTCAATCATCGACTGCCCTGCTGATCATCGGTGGCGGTATCATGGGGCTATGGGCAGCGGTTCAGGCGGAACGCCTGGGCATCAATGCATGGCTCATCGAAGCCGGCCGGCTTGGTCACGGCGCGAGCGGCGGCCTGCTCGGGGCGCTGATGCCGCACATGCCGGACAAGTGGAATGCCAAGAAGCAATTTCAGTTCGATGCGCTCGTTTCTCTGGAGGCGGAGATTGCAGCGTTGGAACGGCAGACCGGTCTTTCCGCCGGCTATCGGCGCTCGGGTCGCCTCATTCCGCTGCCGAAGCCGCATTTGCGCGAGATCGCGCTCGGTCATTCCCGGGATGCCAAGCATCGCTGGATCGCCGGCGAGCAGCGCTACCACTGGCGCGTGCTCGACAAGCCTCCCCAGGACAACTGGCTGGACGCAGCGGCAGGTGAAAGCGGCTTCGTGCACGACACGCTTGCCGCCAGAGTCGCGCCGCGGTCGCTCATCGCGCTGCTAGCGGCATCACTGCGCGACGCACGGAGCGTCCGCGTTGCCGAAAACGTTTCGGTCGATGATCTCGATCTTGAGCGCAAGGTTGCGATTACCAGTGCAGGTGACATTGCTTTCAGACAGTGCATTGTCGCTGCCGGCCACCAATCCTTTCCATTGCTGCAGCGGTATACCGCTGGCCTTGTGAAGCCGCTGGGCCAGCCCGTCAAAGGCCAGGCAGCCCTGCTGAAAGTCGACATAGCCCCGTCCTTGCCGACGATCTTTCGCGACGGGCTGTATATCGTTGCGCATGAGGGCGGCCATGTCGCCGTCGGCAGCACCAGCGAGAATCGCTTCGACGAACCATTCTCGACGGACGAGCAGCTCGACGCGCTGCTTGAGGCATCTGCCCAATTGGTGCCGGCGTTGCGAGGCGCGCCCGTTGTTGAGCGGTGGGCCGGTCTGCGGCCGAAAGCGATCGATCGTGATCCGATGATCGGCGTCCATCCCGACCATGCCGGCCTGATCGCATTGACCGGCGGCTTCAAGGTCAGCTTCGGCCTGGCGCACCGTCTGGCTGCGGCAGCGATCCACCTCGCGGCCGGCCGCCAGCCGCCCTTCGCGCTGCCGGAAAGCTTCTTGCTCGCCAATCACATCTGCGTCGCTTCACGCTAAACGTGAATTAGCACCTCCTGCCTTTCGTTATTCTGTCATGCAAATCACCTATCTGCTAGCGCAACCGCGGCGCCGACGGAGGGCTGTGCCGTTTGTTCGACGGAGGAAATTGGATGCGCTATGCCATTTGCTTTACACCCGCTGCGAGCGACCCGCTTTCGCACGTGGCTGCAAACTGGTTGGGTCGAAACGTGTTCTCTGGCGAGATGGTCGAGCCGACAGCGATCCGCGGCCTGAGCATTCACGAGATTGCCTTCCATACGGCGCTACCGCGCCGCTATGGCTTCCAAGGTGTATTGAAGGCGCCCTTCCGCCTCGCCGCCGACGTAACGGAGGCGCAACTTCTGCGGGATCTGATGCGCTTCTGTGGAACGCTGACGCCGTTTCACATTTATCAGCTTGAGGTGGCGAGGCTCGGTGCATTCTACAGTCTCGTTCCGTCGCGGCCTTGCGAACACGTCCACTATCTTTCCAGTGCCGTCGTTCAAGAGTTCGACCGATTCCGGGCGCCGTTGAGCGAGGCAGAAATCGAGCGGACGGACCCGGGTGGCCTGTCGGCGGCGCAGTTCGCCAATCTGTATCGCTGGGGCAGCCCTTTTGTGATGGACGAGTTTCGCTTTCATATGCCGCTGACCGGTCCTGTCAGCCCCTGCGACATGCCACGGGTCGAGCAGGCGCTTCGGAACGCCTTCGAGCCAGTCCTTGCCGATCCCGTCAAGGTCGCCAATGTCGCGCTGATGGTCGAAGAGGGGAATGGCGGGCCGTTTAGCGTGCATTCGCTGCATCCGATGGGCAAGGTCAGCGCACGTCGAGATCGTGTTCCTACACTGGCCTAAGAGTTTGCGCCGCAAAGGCAAAACTCTGTTGCGTACTTTCCGTCTCGACATTCCTTCTCTGGGTGCTACCGTTTCGCCGACTTTCAGGAAGGTGATTTCATGGTATCCGAAACTTATCCGCGCAATCTGATCGGTTACGGTCGCAACACGCCCGACCCGAAGTGGCCGGGCGATGCCTGCGTGGCCGTTCAGTTCGTTATCAATTACGAAGAAGGCGGCGAAAGCTGCATTCTCGATGGCGATCCTGCCTCCGAAAACCTTCTGTCGGAAATTGTCGGTGCCGCGTCCTGGCCGGGTCAGCGAAACCTCAATATGGAATCGATTTACGAATATGGCTCGCGCGCCGGGTTCTGGCGCTTGTGGCGCATGTTCACGGAGCTCAAGGTTCAGGCCACCGTTTATGGGGTGACGCTTGCTATGGCGCGCAACCCGGAGGCGGTCGCGGCCATGAAGGAAGCCGGTTGGGAGATCGCCAGCCACGGGTACCGCTGGCTTGAGTACAAGGACTTCCAGGAAGACGTCGAGCGCAAGCATATCCAGGAAGCCGTGCGCCTCCACACGGAACTGACCGGCGAACGTCCCTACGGAATGTACCAAGGCAAGCCTTCGGACAACACGCTGCGCCTCGTCATGGAAGAGGGCGGTTTCCTTTATTCCTCTGACTCTTATGCCGACGATCTGCCGTTTTGGGTGAAGGGTGTCGATGACAACCCGTTCCTGATCATACCCTATACGCTCGAGACGAACGACATGCGCTTTGCAACGCCGCAAGGCTTCAATTCCGGCGATCAGTTCTTCACTTACCTCAAGGATGCCTTCGATACGCTGTATGAAGAGGGGAAGGCCGGCAGCCCGAAGATGATGTCGGTCGGCCTGCATTGCCGTCTCGTCGGTCGTCCCGGTCGCGCCGCAGCGTTGAAACGCTTCATCGAATATGTGCTGAAGCACGACAAGGTGTGGATACCCAGGCGAATCGAGATCGCGCAGCATTGGCATGCCCACCACAAGCCGGAGACAATCTGATGCTTTCGCGGGACGAGTTCGTGTCACGCTACGGCGGTGTCTTTGAACATTCGCCGTTCATTGCCGAGCGTGCCTATGACGACGGTTTCGTCGGCGACGAACTGACGGTGGATCGTGTCCACACGGCGCTCGTCGCCATCTTCCGGGCGGCGAGTCCGGAGGAGCGGCTCGGCGTGCTGCGTGCCCATCCCGATCTTGCCGGACGTCTCGCGATAGCGGGTGAGCTTACCGAAGACAGCAAGAAAGAGCAGGCAGGCGCCGGGCTCGATCGGCTGAGCGCCGCGGAACATGGCCGCTTCACCGAGCTCAACACGGCCTATGTCGAAAAGTTCGGCTTTCCCTTCATCATCGCGGTTAAGGGCCTGAACAAGGATGACATTCTGGCTGCCTTCGAAAAGCGCATCGACAACACGCGCGATGAAGAGTTCGAAACAGCCACCGCACAGGTCGAGCGTATCGCGTTTCTGCGCCTTGAGATGATACTGCCGGGGCGTTGAGACAGGCAGCTCCTTGGTGCTTTTCTCTTTTGCGCCCGTGACTTATAGTTGCGCCATGAGGCCATCCGAAGTGCTGGAGAAGAACAGGCAGGCGATCCGCGAAGTGACGAAGCGCTTCAACGCGGCGAACCCGCGTGTCTTCGGCTCCGTGGCGCGCGGCGAGGACCGGCCGGACAGCGATCTGGATATTCTGGTGGATGCGCTGCCGGGCAGCACATTGTTGACGCTGGGCGGCTTGCAGGACGCACTGGAACAGATGATGCTGGGTACGTCCATCCATCTGCTGACGCCCGGCGACTTTCCCGAACCCGTGCGTATCCGTGTCCTTTCGGAAGCGAAGCCCATATGAGCCTCGAGCGAATTTCCTACCTGCTGGAGCGCATGCGGCAAGCCGCTACCGATGCCCATCACATGGTCACCGATGTCAGTAAGGAGCACTTTCTGGCTGATATCATCCTTCAGCGGGCGGTCGGAATGAGCCTCCTGATGGCTTCGGAGATCGCTGCACAACTCATAAAGATCCATCCCGAGTTTATGGTAGAGCACCCCGAGTTCCCTTGGGGCGCGATGCGAGGCATGCGCAATCGTATTGCTCATGGCTATTTCGACATCGATCTCGACAAGATTTGGGCGACCGCGAAAGACGATGTTCCCGACCTGCTCTACAGACTTGACCTCGTGCGCAATTGGCGTGCCGAAGGCGAATAAAGACATGTCTCAAATCCTCGATATTGTTCCGCTGACCAAATCCGCCTTTGCGCCCTTCGGTGATATCATCGAAGCCGATCCGGTAACGATGCGCTATATCAACAACGGAACGACCGAGCGCTTCCATGCGCTTGCCGCTGCCGAAGCGGCAGGCGAGGGCGCGCGTGTCATCATCAACCTGTTTCGCGGCCA
>Ga0102588_1001057_pt1 | contig 23198 bp, 14 predicted proteins | sample AraplaMF_Col_mMS_FD_76854 | JGI IMG/M metagenome (GOLD analysis project Ga0102588, IMG submission 76854) | Arabidopsis root microbial communities from the University of North Carolina, USA - plate scrape MF_Col_mMS (SPADES assembly) (version 2) | ecosystem: Host-associated > Plants > Roots >...
GGTGCTTGCGGCGAGCACCCTTCGCGCGCCAGCGCGCTTCCCACATGGGTTTCGGCCTTCCCGACCGCTCCCAAAGCTCCCCGGTGGTACCATCCGCTCCTTTGCGGAAACGACCGTGACGCACTACACCGGCCCCCTGCTCACGCGCGACGTCGCCGACGCGCTCGTGACCGCTCGCGACGCGGGTCGCTGGACGGGTTCGCTGGATCTCGGCCGCTCCATCGGCGAGGCGACGCTGGCGGCGGAATCATGGCAGTGGCGCGGTCACGACTACCCCTACCCGGGCAAACTCAAGGACCGCACGATCTACTACTGGGACGGCGACGGGTTCTCGCCCGTGTCGCGTTTCTCGGGCTCGCTCATCAAGCTGGTACCAACCCCCTGGGGGGCACCTACCTTCGAGATCGACGGCATCAAGATGCTGCCCACGTCGAAGGAGTCACCCCTCGACGACGCGCGTCGCAAGGTGGCGCTCGTCGAGCCGCGGGGCAAGCGCATTCTCGACACCTGCGGTGGCCTCGGCTACTTCGCCGCGTGCTGCCTCGAGGCGGGTGTAGGCCATATCCAGTCGTTCGAGAAGAACGCCGACGTGCTGTGGCTTCGCACGCTCAATCCCTGGTCGCCGGATCCGTCGACGGCCACGGACCGCTTCGCGCTCGATCACGCCGATGTCTCCGTGGCCATCGCGCGTATCACCGATGCCTCGGTCGATGCCCTGCTCCACGATCCACCGCGCTTCGGCATCGCAGGCGAACTCTATTCGCAGGCGTTCTACGGTCAGCTCGCCCGCGTGCTTCGTCGCGGCGGCCGCCTGTTCCACTACACCGGCAGCCCGAACAAGCTGACCAGCGGCCGCGACGTGCCGCGTGAAGTCGCGCGTCGCCTGGAAAAGGCCGGTTTTCGCGCGGAACTGGCGCTGGATGGCGTGCTGGGCGTGCGCCGCTAACCGGCGTCCTTGATCGCCTTCGTCGAAACGAGCTTCATGAAGGCATCCTGCTGGTAACGACTCATCCGCAGTTTCTGGCCCGTGTCCATCGTCACGACATGATGGCCATTGAACCACGGATGGATCGACTGCACACGGCGCACGTTGATGATGGCCGAGCGGTGCACGCGGGCGAACTGCTTCGGATCGAGCCGTTCCGCGATCGACGTCATCGTCTCGCGAAGCTCGTGCACGCGGTCGGCGAGATGCAGTTCGACGACGTTGCGGTTCGCCTTGATCCACACGATGTCGCCCACGTCGACGAACTGCACCTGCTCGTCGATCCGCACGGGCACGCGCTCCAGATAGCCATCGCGACGGCGCAGGGCCTCGAGCACCTGCTGGATGGCCGCGCCGCCTTCGCCCGTGGAAACCCGCGTGCCGAGCCGCGCCTTCGCCCGCCGCAGCGTTTCGGCGAAGCGTTCGCGGCTGAAGGGCTTCACGAGGTAATCGACCGCGTTGGCCTCGAAGGCCCGCACCGCGTACTGCTCGAAAGCGGTGACGAACACCGTGGCCGGCATGCGCGAGGCGCCGATCGTGCCCACGACGTCGATGCCGGTGATGCCGGGCATCTGGATATCGAGGAACACGAGGTCGGGCGATCGCTCGCGAATCACCTGCGCCGCCGACAGACCGTCGCCGCATTCACCGAGCAGCTCGATGTCGGGGTCGTCGTGCAACAGGCGAATCACGGCGTGCCGCGCGATCGGCTCGTCGTCGACGACCAGCGTGGCGATCGTCATGCGCCGACGATCTCGGGCGCGTCGTCGAGGTCTTCGGCCTCGCGGTACGGGAGCCGCAGGCGACATACCACCCCTTCGGGCCACACCAGGTCGAGCCGTACCCAGGCCGCGTCGCCATAGAGCTCGCGAAGGCGCAGTGCGGTATTCGACAGGCCGATGCCGTGGCCGCCCGTCGATGCGTTCGCCTCCAGCCGGCTGTTGCGGTTGCGTACCTCGATGATCACGTCGTCGCCCTCGCGGCGGCTCTCGATGTCGATGTGATCCGCCCCCACCCGCTCGCCGATGCCATGGCGGATCGCGTTCTCCACGATGGGCTGCAGGATCAGGCTGGGCACCGCGCAATCCACGGTGCGCGGATCGAGGTAGATGCGCGTCGTCAGCCGGTCCTTGAAGCGGACGCGCTGGATGCCGAGATAGAGATCCAGCAGCACGAGCTCCTTGCGCAGCGAGATCTCCTGCCCGTCGTAGTCTTCGAGAAAGGCGCGCAGCAGTTCGCTGAGGCGCAGGAGCATGTCCTCGGCCGTGACGGCGTCCTCGCGCAGCAGCGTCGCGATGGCATGCAGCGTGTTGAACAGGAAATGCGGCTGCAGCTGGGATTTCAGCGCACGGAGGCGCGACTGCGCGAGTTCGGTCGCCAGCTGGCTCGCTTCCACCTCGCGACGCGTTTTCTCGGCATGGAAGGCCATGGCCTGCCGGATCGCGAAGAGTGCCCAGTACGTGAGGAGGCCGGTCGCGAAATGCTGGCCCATGAACTGCCGGAACTGTTCGCCGAACGAACTGGGCTCGAACGCCGTGGAGACGAACGCGCCGATGACCAGCGAAAGGATCGTCACCCCGATGCTCGCGGGCAGCTGCATGCCGAGGCCACGCAGCCGTACCGCGCCGCGTATGGGGTAGCGTTCCGCGAGGCGGAAGACGAGCGGTCCCAGCGCGGCCCAGGTGTACCACTGGATCATCGACCAGCGCAGGTAGTCGATGGTGTCGAACTCGGGGCCACCGAGCGTCGCCTGCAGGTTCCGCTGGAACGCGAACAGCACCGCCACGGCCGTACACATGGCAAGGTAACGTCCGAGACCGATTTCCGTCGTGCCGAGCCGAACCTTCATCGCATGCTTCCGGGCCGCTGTATGGCCCGCATGCTTGGCCGTCGTCCGCGCGCCGTCAAGCGAAACCTTTCCCGGCTACGACTGGTCCCGCCATCGTGACGATTCGTCCCGGACGACTTCCGGGCGCGCCCCGCGCGGGCGTTCCATGGCTTCGTCACTCACGAGGAGCCCCGCCATGCACGTCCGCTGGATCGTTCTGTTCGTTCTGCTCGCCACCCCGTCCGTGGCAGCGCTAGCCGCCGATCGCCAGCCTCTGGCGGCGTCGGCCCAGTTCACGGTCGTCAACGCCGCGTTCGACAGCGTCACCGCCATCGAGGTGGCCGACGCGGGTTCGGGCGCGTGGCGCGACGTTTCGCTGGGCGAGCCGCTGCATGGCGGGCTCACCGCCGCGACGGTGCGTCTGCCGGAGGGGGCCTGCCTGCGTAGCTTCCGGGTGACGTTCCGGAATGGCCGGTCGTCGCGGTTCGACGGGATCGATGTGTGCCGGACGCATGGGTTGCGGCTGAGCGCTGGTCCCGCATTCTGACCAAACCTCTTGTGGCAAGCCCGCTCGCGGGCGAATGGGTGCTTGCCGCGAGCACCCATTCGCGCGCAAGCGCGCTTCCCACAGGATCGTGCGGGTCGTTGCGTCAGAAACCCTTCTGCAGCTGCACCCACGCGCGCCAGTCGTGCGTCTCGCCCACGATCTCCGGACGTGCACCGATCGGGTGCGCGACGTCTGCGGACACCGACCACTGATCGTCGCCCTGCCAGCGCAGACCCACGCCCGCGTCCTGCATGTGCGCGCGGTTCGTGCCGGGTGCGAAGCGTTCCTTGTAGATCGTGGCGCGACCGGCGTCGGCGAACGCGGTCGCGATCCACGTGCCGGTCATGCCGAAGTTCAGCGTGCGGCGGAACTCGAGGTTCAGCATCTGCCCCTGCGTACCCGAGAGCGCGCCGGTGTCGTAGCCGCGCACGTTGTTCGCGCCGCCGAGGTAGAACTGCTCGGAGGTATCGATGTTGCGGTTCGCCCACTGGCCCTGGAAGCCGATGTAGATGGCGTTGTTCTCGGACAGCTTCTGCAGGCGAGCCACCGAGAGGGTGTACTTGAGGTAGCGGCCCTGCGTGCGTGCGCTGATCGCGTCGACGAATTCGGCGAAGTCGTCGTCGAAGCCGAGGCGCCCGTAGCTCGCCGTGACGTTGAAGTTCGTCACGCCGTCCGCGTCGCGGTGGTCGCCCGCCACCGTGGCCGTCCATGTGTAGGTATGGCGGCGCGTGCGGATGCCGACGACGTCGATGTCGTCGTCCAGGCGGCGACGGTCGAAGCCCAGCTGGCCGTACAGGTTGCCCTCGGTCGTGCGCACGAACGGATGGCTGATCCACGCGCTCGCCACGTTCGCCGTACCGTGCGCGTCGAGCACGCGCAGGTCGCCCTTGAGCTTGTAGTCGAGCGAAGAAATCGCGGCGCCCACCACCGTGCCCTGACCGTTGATCAGGTAACGGTAGGCGAGGCGTCCGTAGTTCATGTTCTCGCCCGCCGTGACCGCCGTGGCGTCCAGCGCATCGCCCTGATGAGCGAGTCCGTTGACGCTGAACGTGCCGGTGGCACGCGCGCGGCCGGTGTAACGGTTGCCGTAGTCGTCCAGCGCCACGATGCCGGTGTAACGCCGGCGGTCGTTGGCTCGCACGGCCAGATCGGACGTACCCGGCTCGTCGCCCGGACGCAGGACCGACGTCTCGGTGACGCCCGGCACGTCGCCGAGTAACAGAAGACTGCGGTCCAGCCCATGCTCGGTGATGGCCGCGCCTTCGCGCAGCGGCGCGAGCGTGCGTTCGAGCACGCGGTCGCTCGTCGACGAATGATTCTCGAGAACGACCTTGCCCAGACGCGCTTCCTGCACCGCGATGCGCACGGTACCGCCGGAGAGCGTCTGCTGCGGCACGTACGCCATGCTCAGCGGGTAGCCCTTTTCGCGGTACGCCTCGGTAATGCGACCCGCCAGGGCGTTCAGCTGGCCCAGCGTCAGGTCCTGGTTCTCGCCGGAGGCGACCAGCGCATGGAGTTCGTTCGCCGGGATCAGCGTCGCACCCGTGACCTCGATGCGGCCGACGTGGAACGGGGCACTGTCCGCCGTCGGGGCTGCCGCCACCGGCGGCAGGCGCAGGCCGGTGTCGTCGGACATCTGCGGCGGCGGGGGTGGCGGCAGCTGGTTGAGAAGGTCGCCCGCCTGCGGCGTGCGCACCTGGCCGTGCGCCGTGGAACCGAGCGCGAGAAGGATGCACGCGGCGAGGCGGCGGGTGTGGCGGCGGGGGAGCGGAACCATGGTCATCGTCGAACCGTTGCGAAGGAATGAGGAAAGGCGCGCCGAGCGATGCGTCACTGCATCGCATCCGCGGGAGCGTGGACACCGCCGTCGACCACCCGGAGCGACAGCCCCGAAGTGAAGTCGCCGCGCGCCACGTTCTTCTCGATGGCCTTGCGGGTCTTCTTGTGGTTGCCCGAGTACTGGCCGACCGAGAGGTTCTGCGCCACGCCGTAGGGTGTGGCGATCGACTCCGGCGCGAGCACGGCGTCCATCTGGGTCACCGCGGTGGCGGACGCCCCCTGCGACGGGTTCTGCAGGATGTCGGCGGAGGTGATCGCAACCGTGTTGTACGCATAGTTCTGCGCATCGACGCCGCTGGCCTGGATACCGCTGGCCGTCACGGTCTTGCCGAGACCGATCGCCGAGTCGGCGAACAGCGTGCTCGCGGCGGCGAACGTCACCACGTCGCCGGATAGCACGCCGCTCACCGACAGCGGCGCGATGTCGTTCGCGTTGCCGTCGAAGAACTTGTTGGTACCCGTCGCACTCACCGTGACGGCGCGCTTCGTGATGGAGGCAAGGGTCGTGGGCGCCACGTCGAGGCGATAGTTGCCTGCGTCCGCGCCGTCGATGCGACCGTCGACCGTCACCGTCTTGCCCTGCCCGGCGTTCTTGTCGACGAAGCGGCCACTCGTGGTCAGGCGGACGTCGTCGCCGGCGATCACGCCGGACAGCGCGCCGTGCGTCGTGGCCGCGGTGCCGCCGTCGTACACCTTGTCGTCTGCGGCGACACCGGCGCGAACGATCAGCGGCGTCACCGTCGCGACGTGCGTGCCACCCACGAGCGTGTAGTTGCCCGCGAGAGCGCCTCCGTTGTCGTTCAGCGCGAGCGTGCCCAGGGCCGCCACGGTCTCGCGCGTCGCGACGTTGCGACTGGCGAGCGCGCCGGTGCCGGACAGGCGCAGGGTCTCGCCGGCGATACCGCCCACGAGGCCGCCCTGACCGAACATGCCGGCCGCGGCGTTCGCCGTGCCGTCGTAGACACGCGTGCCGTCGAGCGAGATCACCACGCGTGCGATGTCCGCGGTCGTCGTGACGTTCGTGGACAGCGTGTAATTGCCCGCGTCGCCGCCACCCAGCGTGCCGCCGACGGCCACCGTCTTGCTGGTGCCGGCGTTACGGTCGAGGAAGGCGCCGTGCGTGCCCAGGGCGACGTCGTCGCCGGCGACGATGCCTGCCAGCGTGCCGTGCGTGGTCGCCGCGGTCGTCCCGTCGTAGGTCTTGCCGTCCGCCACGATGCTGCCGACGACGGCCTTCGGCGTGATATCGCCAAAGGTCGACGCGGTCGCGTTCCAGGCGTAGTTGCCGGCGTCGGCGCCCGTGGCGGCGATGCCCTGCACCAGGATCGTCTTGCCGTTGCCCGCGTTGCGGTCGACGTAGTTCGCCTGCGATCCGGCGAACGTCACCTGGTCGTTACCGACGATGCCGCCCGAGCCCAGGGTGACCTGGGCCAGCGTGTTTCCGTCGTAGACCTTGTTCGAGCCGGTCGCATCCACCACGATCGCCTTTGGCGTGATGGTCGCCCAATGGTCGCCGCCGACGAACGTGTAATTGGAGGCAAGCGCGCCGCCCTGGTCGACGAGGGCCATTCCGGTGACGTCGGTCGCGGGCTTGCGGAAGCCCACGTTCTTGTCCGCGACCTGCATGGCACCGGTCAGGCCGAGCACCTGCCCGCCGATACCGGCGATGCTGCCACCGAGAACGCTCGCCGCGATCGTGTCGCTGCCGTCGTAGACGCGCGTGCCCTGCAGGTTGAGGACGTACGGCGTGATGTTGGCCATCGTCGTGGCGGTCGTGTTCGCCGTGTAGTTGTCGGCGTCCGCGCCGCCGAGCGCGATGCCCGTGGTGGTCACCGTCTTGCCGTTGGCGGCGTTGGCGTCGGCGAAGGTCGAACCCGTGGCGCCCAGCACCACGTCGTCGCCGGCGATCACGCCGGTCTGCGAAAGGCTGGTGGCCGCGGCGTTCGTGGTGTCGTAAACCTTGTTCGCCGACGTGTTGGCGACCGTGATGGCTTTCTTCGCGATCGACGCCAGGGTCGTCCCGTTGGAGGTGACGACGTAGTTGCCCACGTCGGCGCCACCGACCACGCCCGCGACGATCACCGTCTTGCCGTTGGCGGCGTTCTTGTCGAGGAAGTGCCCTTCGGTCGACGTGTACGCGAGGTCGTCACCGGCGACGACACCGGAAAGCGTGCCGTGCGTGGTCGCATCCGTCGTGCGGTCGTAGACGCGGTCGTCGGCGACGATCGCACCGGTGATTGCCTTGGGCGTGATCGACGCGGTGGTCGTGGTTCCGACGTTCCACGTGTAGTTCCCCGCGTCGGCGCCGGTCACGGTAATGCCACCCACCGTCACGGTCTTCCCGTCACCGACGTTTTTCGTGTCGAAGAGCGCGCTGCCGTAGCTCAGGACGAGGTTGTCGCCGGCAAAGGCGTTGAGGGGGTCGAGCGCGGCCGTGGCGACCTTGCTTCCGTCGTACACACGGCTCTGGGCCGACGCACCGACCGTGAGGGCGAACGGTGTGATACGGAACTGGTGCGCACCGCCGGCGAGCGTGTAGTTGCTGGCGAGGGAGCCATTCGTGCCGTTGAGCGCGAGCGAGCCGAGCGCCAGGTTGCCCGTGCCATTCGAAGCACGTGTATAGAGGGCCACGTCCTTGAGGCTGGTGCTACCGGCTCCGGTCAGCTGCAACTGCTCACCCGCCACGCCGTTGACGATGCCGTTCAGGCCGAACGAGGCGGCCGAAGCCGTGGTGGTCCGGTCATAGACACGCGTGCCGTTCAGGCCGATGACGTACGGCGTGATGTTGGCCGAGGTGCCGGCCTGCGTGTTCAGCAGGGTGTAATTGCCTGCTCCCGTGCCGGTAAGGCCGATGCCGTCGACGAGAACGCCGATGCCGTTGGCCGCGTTCCTGTCGGCGAACTGGTTGCTCGTCCAGCTGAAGCCCACCTGGTCGCCACTGGCGACATCGGCGCTGCCCAGCGTCGCGAGCGACGCGGTCGTGCCGTCGTATACCTTGTTCACGCCGGTGGCGAACACCGTGATGCCCTTGGCCGTGATGTCCGCGCGGACGTTAGCCGGCTGCGTCAGAATGTAATTCCCGGCATCGCCGCCCGTCAGGCCAAAGTTGGTGGTGACCGTCTTGCCCTGGCCCACGTTCTTGTCGCTGAAGGTTCCGACGTTCACGTTGCCCAGCGCTACGTTGTCGCCGGCGTAGGCGCCCGAGAGCACCGAGCCGCTGAGTGCGGCCACCGTATTGCCGTCGTAGATCTTGTTGGCCGCGACAGTGCCATTGACCGTCAGCGGCGCGGGCGTGACGTTGTACGTATCCGTGCCACCAACGAGCGTGTAGTTGCTGGCCTTGCCGCCGTTCGCGCCATCGGCGAGCGCGAGCGTTCCGAGCGCGAACGACAGCGCGCCCGTCTTGCTGGCCGCATAGGCACCGACGTTCTTGCCACCCAGCGTGCCCGTGCCGCTGAGCAGAAGCGTCTCGGTGCCCACGAGGTTGCCCATCGCGAGCGTGTTCGACGCGGCGTTCTGCGTCTGGTCGTAGATGCGACCGCCGTTGAGGTTGACGACACGGGTGGTGATGTTGCCGTTGGTGGTCGTCGTGACGTTGTCGAGCGCGTAATTGCCCGCGTCGGCGCCTCCGAGGGAGATCTGGCTGACGGAGATCGTCTTGCCCGTGCCGACGTCCTTGGTGTCGAACGTCTTGGTGCCACCCGCCGTCACGGTGTCGCCATTCACCTTGCCGTCGACACTCAGCTGCGTCGCCGATGCGCCGGTCGTGCCGTCGTAGACGCGCGTGATGCCCGTGGCGCTCACGGTCACGTGCTTCTGCGAAATGCTCGCGGTGACGTCCGTCGGCTGACGCAGGATGTAGTTGCCCGCGTCGGTACCGTCGATCGTCATCGCCGTGGCCACCGCCTTGCCCGTGCCGACGTTCTTCGTGTTGAACGTGCCGGTGCCGGTCCCGTTGAGGTTGACCGTGTCGCTGCCCAGCACGCCATTGAGCACCGCGCCGTGCAGCGTGGCGGTGCGGTTGCCGTCGTACACCTTGTCGTCGGCGAACGTGCCGGTGACCAGGAGCGTCGCGGGGGTGATCGTCACCCAGTCGATGCCGCCGGCCAGCGTGTAGTTCTGCGCCGAGGCGCCGTTGTAGTCGCCGAGAACCAGCGTGCCGACATCCTGGAACGCGCGCTGCGCACCGACGTTCTTCGTAACCAGGTTGCCGGTGCCCGACAGCGCCACGCGTTCGCCGTTGACGCCGGTCACCGTGCCGTTGCCGTCGGTGAAGAGCGTGGCGGCCGCGTTCGTCGTCGCGTCGTACACGCGCGTCGCGGTCAGGTTGATGACGAACGGCGTGATCGTGCCGCGCGTACCCGAGGCCGCCGTCGGCAGGGCGTAGTTGGCGAGGTTGGTCCCCGCGTTGGCGACGAAGTCGGAAACGGAAAGCGTCGATGCGAGACCGACGTTACCGCCGGCGTTGACGCCGAGGTAGCGCGAGGTCGACGACTGCGGGATGGATGCGCCCTGCCCGTTGACGAAGCCGGACAGCGTGTAGTCGCCGGCAAGCAGCGTCACCGAGTTGGAGCCGTCGTACGGCTTCGTCGGGTTGCCGGTGATGGTGGCGACGATCGGCGCCTTGTTGATGTTCGCCGTGAGGCCCGTGACGGCGTTGACGCGGTAGTTCGCGGCGCGGCTCCCCGCGAGCGCGAAACCGCTCGTCGTGACGTCGAGGCCATTGGCCGCGTTGGGCGACCGCACGGAACCGGTGGCGGCCGAGGCGTCGAGCGTGACGTTGCCGGCATCGGCCAGATAGACGCCGTTGAGGCTCGCCCCGGCCGTGTTCAGCGAGATCGCCGTCGTACCGTCGTAGTAGCGGCTGAGCGCCGCCACGTTGGCGATGTTCAGCGTGAACGGGCTGATCGTCGCCGTGAGGCCGGTCAGCGGCTCCAGCACGTAGTTGCCGGCTTCGCTGCCCGAGATGCCGAAGCCCAGCGCCGTGACACCGCGCGACCCCGCGTCGGCGCTGTCGAACACGCCGGTGGTGCCGCGGGTCAGCGTCACGTTCGGCGCGTCGGCGTTGACCAGGCCGATCAGGCGCGCGCCGCCGCTGTTGAGCGTGGCGGCGGTCGTCGTGTCGTAGACCTTGCCGTTCGCCGACACGCCCACGATGTGCAGCGGCGCGGCGGTGACGGAACCGACACCGGTCGCGTCGAAGTCGAGCTCGTAGTTCGACAGATCCGTGCCCGCATGGGCGAGGTACGACGTGACCGCCATGTCGGCCGTGATCGTCTTGTTGGTGCCGACGTCCTTGGTGTCGTAGTGCACGGACTTCGACGGCACGATGTCGGCGCCCTCGTTCGAGGCGAAGCCCGAGATCGCGTAGTTCGACACGTCCAGCGTCTGGTAGGTCGTGCCGTCGTACACCTTCGACGGGTTGCCGACGATCGACGCCGTGAGGATGGCGCGCGTGATCTCGCCCGTGCCGAAGGCCTCGGTGGGCAGCGGCTGGTAGTTATCGGGGTTGGTGCTGCCGACCGGCTGGTAGTCGCCCTGCGCGAGCGTGACCATCACCGGCTGCTTGCCGACGTTCTTGCTCGCGTAGGTGCCCTGGGTCTTCGTGATGACGAAGCCCTCGCCGGTCGGGAAGTTGCCGGTGACCAGATAGTCGCTGCTCAGCAGCGTGGCCAGCGTGGTGCCGTTGTAGGCACGCGTGGGCACGCCGATGATGCGGACGAACACGCCGCTGGTGTCGGCCTTCTCGATGTACCCGTACCCGGTGATGCTCGTCGGCAGGATGTAGTTGGCGAGGTTCGTGCCCGCGATGGGCGCGAAGTCGCCCGCACCGACGCTCGCCGTGACGAGGCGGATGCCGGCATCCGGCGTCGCGTAATCGCCGTGCGTCTGGGTGACGGTGGCGCCTTCGCCGACGATGAAGCCGTAGACGTCGTAGTTGGCGCCGGTCAGCGTGGCGTTGGTGGTGCCGTCGTACTGCTTCGACGGGTTACCCACGATCTTCCACTGCAGCGGGGCCCTGGCGATCGTTCCGAGGCCGGTGATGTTCGACGCGAACGTGTAGTTCGACAGCGACGTGCCCGCCCCCATGGCGAAATCCGATGCCTCGATGGCCGCGGTGACGATGCGCGTACCGGCATCCTTGCTGTCGTACGACGCACCGGCGCTCTGCACGATGCTGCCGCCGTCGCTGCCCTGCCAGCCCTGGATGGTGACGTCGCCGGCGCGGATGTTCGCGTTGACGGTGCCGTTGTAGGTGCGCGTCGGGTTGCCGGTGATGGTCAGCGTCAGCGGCGCGGGCGTGATGTTCGCGGACAGGCCGGTCGGCTGCGCGAGACGGTAGTTCCCCGCGCCGGCCCCGGAGAGCGCGAAGCCGGTGGCGGTCACGCCAAGGCCGTTACCCACGTTCTTCGTACCGAAGCTGGCGGACGCCCCCGACGAGAGCAGGCCGACGGCATCGCCGGCGACGACACCCTGCAGGCCGTACGTGCCCGGATCGAAGGCGAGGAGCGCGGCCGTGGTCGCGTCGTAGACCTTGTTCAGCGCGCTGACGCCGCCGATCGTGAGGGTCTTCGGCGTGATGGACGCCGTGATGTCCGACTGCGCCACCAGCTCGTAGTTGGACGCCTTGTTGCCCACCAGCTGGAAGCCGCTGGCGGTGACGCTCTTGCCGTTACCGGCGTTCGCATTGGCGAACAGGCCCACGCCGAGGCTCGTGTCCAGCGTCGCGTCGCTCGCGTCGGCGGCGATCACGCCGAAGATCGACGCGTGGCTCTTGTCGAGCGAGCCGTTGACCGTACCGTCGTAGACCTTGTCGTTGCCGATCAGGCCGGAGAGCTGGACCTTCGCCTTGTTGATGGTGCCCATGCCCGTGGCCACGGTGGGCAGCACGTAGTTCGACACCTTCGTGTTGTTCGCGGCCACGAAGTTCGACGGTACGAAGTTCGCCGTGACGGTACGCGTACCGGCATCGGCCGACTCGTACGCCACCGAGTTCGGCTGGCCGAAGGTGATGCTCTCGCCGGCGACCAGGCCCGACATCAGGTAGTTCGCGCCGGTGAGCGTCGCGGTGGTGGTGCCGTTGTAGGTCTTGGTCGGGTTGTTGACGATCGCGATGCCAAGCTGTTTCGGATCGATCACGCCGACATTGGCGGACACGCCGCCGCCCGAAACGCCGTAGCCATAGACGGGCGTCATGCCGTCGGCCGCGGTGAAGGCATACGCGCTGGCGGCGGTCGCGGTGGTGACCTGCAGTCCGCTGGCCGCGTCCTTGCTCGCGTAGGTGCCGGTGCCGGTGGCGATGCGATCGCCGTTGACCAGCCCGGTCGCATTGAAGTTGGCACCCGTCAGCGCGGCGGTCGTGTTGCCGTCGTAGTCCTTCCTGACCTGGCCCACCGGCGCGCCGAGCGCCACCGTCGGCGCCAGCGCGTAGAGGAACCCGTTGCCGCCCACGAGCGGCGCGGTGCCGGCCGGCGCGTTGTACTGCAGGAAACCCGGCGTCAGGCCATCCCTCGTGTCGCCGACCGGCGACGACGAATAGACGAGCCAACGACCGTTCGCCGCCGCGAGGGCACCCGCCCCCGCCTGGTTCACGAAATGGCCGGCCGCCGTGAGCGTGGCACCGGCGTCGGCGCGAACCGCGGCGGCCAGCACGATGTCGCCCGTGCCGCCGCTGCCGGCCTTCATCGTCACGCGGCCCGTGCCCGCGATGGCGGCGTTGACCTTGATGGAGCGGTACGCGTCGAGCGTGAGGGTCGCGGCCGCGTTGCTCCAGGTGATCGGCGCCGCGACCGTGATGTCTCCGAAGCCGTTGGCGTTGACGACACCCTGGCCCTGCGTGCCGCCGGCCGTGGTCTGCTCGGTGACACTGGTGCCACCGTTGAGCGCGTTCGAGATCGTGGTCGCCGCGGTCTGGTCAATCGTGAGGTCGTAGGGGTCGATCAGCCAGGTGCCCGCGGTGCCGCGCGGCGCGGCGGCCGTGATGTGGGCGGCGCCGAGGTTCGCGAACGCGGCCGAGGTTTCGATGCTTCCGCCGTTGCCGCCATTCGGCGCGCTGGCGTCCAGCGTGCCTTCGACGTTGACGTGACCGGCGGTCATGCCGCCGAGCAGCACGATCTGGCCGTTGCGGTTCTCGACCGTCTGCGCACGGACGACGCCGGTATTGTTCACCGCGCTCGCGAGCAGCGAGTCGCGCGCGCCGGCCGTCATGAAGACGCGGCCGCCATCGGCCTGCAGCAGCTGACGGTTCTCGACGAGGTTGTCCAGCGTGCTGCGATCGACCTGCACGTTGACGAGCTGGCTGCCTTCGAAGTTCAGCGTGACCGCGCTGCCACCGCCCATCGCCACCGTGCCGAGGCGGGCCGATACGAGCCCCTGATTCGAGACCTGGTTGCCGAGCAGCGCCACGTAGCCGCCGTCGGCGGCGCGGATCGCGCCCTTGTTGACCACGGCGCCCTTGCCGTCGCCGCTGAAGGTGCGGCTGCGCGCGTCGAGCGAGTCGTCGCTCGTGTCGAGGGTCGATGCGACGAGGCCGCCGACGTTGACCTGCGCGCGCTCGCCGAACACGACGCCATTGGGATTGATCAGCCAGACCTGGCCGTTCGCGTTGAGGTGGCCCTGGATGTCAGAGGCCTTGTTGCCGAGGATGCGGTTGACCGCGATCGCGTCGCGGCCCGGCTGCACGAAGTTGACCGTCTCGTTGCTGCCGATGTCGAACGTCTGCCAGTTCAGCGACAGGTGCGAGCCGTCCTGGCGAATCGTGGTGACCGCGCCACCCTGCTGGATGCTGCCGCTGCCACCGACGATCTGGCCACCCGTCTGCCCCGCGTACGCGATGCCCGGCGCGCCCAGCGCCAGGGAAATCGCGACCGCCACGGATGCCGCGCGCGGTGCGCGCGCCGTCGACGTGGTCGACGCTGCCGGCCGGCTGCCGCGCGCCAGTTCGCTGGCGGCGACCCACTGCGACGTCGCCGCGTTCCAGCACAGACGATAGATGCGATTCATGGTGGCCCCTGTTTCTTGAAGACGAACGAAAGCGCGCGGACCTTCGTCCACGGGATCGAAAACGGACATGCCGGCGATCGCCGGTCGGGAGTGCGCGAGGAATGCCCAGCCATCCCCCTGTGGATGGCCGGCGATGATCGCCGGAAAATGAGACTGGCGTCACAACGGCGCGAGCGATTCTATGACCTGAGCGAGACTAATGAAAGCTCAAAGTTGTGAAAGCGCTCACCCGGGCGGATCCGTCACCGGACATGCGGTTGCAAGCCGCCACGGGTCGTTTCGTAGTCAGATGGCTGCTCACTCGCCGACGCCCTCCCCGACCATGACCCGTACGCTGCTCTGTCTTTCCCTGATCCTCGGCCTCGGCATGGCCTCCGGCGCCGCCGTGGCACAGGACAACTCCCCCGCGGCGCCGAAGTCGACGCTGCCTGTCGAAGGCCGCCTGCCCACCCTCGACGGCGCGACGACGTGGATAGGATCGCCGGCGCTCACACCGGCCTCGCTGCGCGGCAAGGTGGTGCTGGTCGACTTCTGGACATACTCCTGCATCAATTCGCTACGCCAGGTACCGTTCCTGCGTGCCTGGGCACAGCACTACGGCGGCCACGGGCTGGTGATCATCGGGGTGCATTCGCCCGAGTTCCAGTTCGAGAGGAACCTGGAGAACGTGCGGCGCGCGGTGAAGGACATCGCACCGGGCTACCCGGTCGCCGTCGACAGCGATCATGCCGTCTGGCAGGCGTTCGACAACGAATACTGGCCAGCCCTCTACATCGTCGACAGCGACGGCCGGATTCGCCACAAGGTGTTCGGCGAGGGCGAATACGCCGAGACCGAAGCCACCATCCGCCAGCTGCTCACCGACGCGGGCCAGACGAACCTGCCGCCCGCCCTCACCTCGGTGCGCACCGTCGGCGTCGAGGTGCAGGCCGACTGGAACGACCTGCGTACCGAGGAAACCTATGTCGGCGCGGCGCGCGCGCAGCGATTCGCTTCCCCGGAGGGGTTCACGCGCGGCCGCCAGCACACGTACACCGTGCCCAAGGGCCTCTCGGATGGCGACTGGGGGTTCGCAGGCGACTGGACGGTCGGCAACGAATCGGCGCTGTCCAACGGCGCCGGCGGCCGCATCGTGTTCCGCTTCCACGCGCGCGACGTCAATCTCGTGATGGGCCCGTCGTCGCCGGGCAAGCCGGTGCGTTTCCACGTGCTGATCGATGGCAAGCCCGTCGGAGCGGATCACGGCGTGGATGTCGATGCCGATGGCCGCGGCACGGTGACGATTCCGCGCATGTACCAGCTGGTGCGCCAGAAGGGCGCCATCGTCGATCGTACCGTGGAGATCGTGTTCGACGACCCGGGCGTGCAGGCGTATTCGTTTACCTTCGGGTGAACCCGGCTCGCAGGATGCTCATGTGGGAAGCTCGCTGGCGAGCGAATGGGTGCTTGCCGCGAGCACCCCTTCGCCCGCCCGCGAGCTTCCCACAACATCCACTCCACACCGAACCTCAGCCGGCGCCCTTCCCACGCAACGGAATATCCCGCAGCCCCCACGCGATCGCGAAGCCGATCGCCATGACCACGGCGGCCACCTGGTACACCGTGTGCAGCGACGCGCCGAACGCATGCAGGTAACGTTCGTGGATGGCCGGGGGCATCGCGCGCACGGCCTCCGGGCTGAAGGATCGCGGCGACGCGGTCTGGCCGGCGAACAGATCCTGCATGCGCGTCCGCAGGCCGTTGGTGAAGATCGCGCCGAACGCCGACACGCCGATGGAGCCGCCGATGGAACGGAACAGCGTGACGCCCGACGTCGCGACGCCGAGGTACTTCGCGTCCACGCTGTTCTGCGTGGCGAGGATCAGCACCTGCATCACCATGCCGAGGCCGAGCCCGAGGAAACCGGCGTACAGGTAGATCAGGAAGATCGGGTCACCGTCGCCCACGGTGGCGAGCAGCAGCAGCGCACCGGTGGCGATGAAGCATCCGGCGATCGGGAACATGCGATAGCGACCCAGCCGGCTGATCAGGCGACCGCTGACGATCGAGCTCAGCACCACGCCGCCCATCAGCGGCAGCAGCTGCAGACCCGCCGCGGTCGGCGACACGCCCTTCACCACCTGCAGGTACAGCGGCAGGAACGTGGTGGCGCCGAACAGCGCGGCACCCACGAAGAAACCGACCAGGCTGCACAACAGGAACGTGCGGTGGCCGAACAGGTGCAGCGGGATGATCGGTTCCGCCGCCGCGCTTTCTTCATAAACGAAGCCCACGATGCCGACCACGGCGAACGCGAGGATGAACCACAGCTCGGGCGCGTTCCACGGCAGCATCGTGCCGCCTTCCGTGGTGAACAGGATCAGGCACGTCAGCGCCAGCGTGAGCCAGCCGGCGCCCCAGTAATCGATGGTGTGGCGCACGTGTTTCGCATGCGGATGGAACACCGCCGCGATCACCGCCACGCACAGCACGCCCAGCGGAATGTTCACGAAGAAGATCCAGCGCCACGACAGATGGTCGACCATGAAGCCGCCCATCAGCGGGCCGATGATCGTCGCCAGTCCGTACACGCCGCCGAAGAGGCCCTGGTACTTGCCGCGATCCGCCGGCGGGATTACGTCGCCTACCGATGCCATCGTGACGACGAGCAGGCCGCCGCCACCCAGCCCCTGAAGCGCGCGCGTGAGGATCAGCTGGGTCATGTCCTGCGCCAGGCCACACAGCACCGAGCCGATCAGAAAGACGACGATCGCCGTCTGCAGCACGATCTTGCGGCCGAACAGGTCACCGAATTTGCCGTACAGCGGCACCACCACGGTGGAGCTGAGCAGGTACGAGGTCACGACCCACGACAGCCGGTCGAAGCCGCCGAGCTCGTTGACGATCGTGGGCAGCGCGGTCGACACGATCGTCTGGTCGAGCGCGGCCAGCAGCATCACCAGCATCAGCGTGCCGAAGAGCAACTTGAGGGACGGCGGTGGCGGTACGTCCGGCACGGCAGGCGCCGGCGCGGCGGCGTCCCGCGCCATGGCGGGCGGCGGAGCGAGTTCGGTCGTCACTCGGGCTGACCTGCAATTAATTAAGTGATGCATTAATATAGGCGTGGGCGGTACCTTCGTCAATCGACGGGCACCGTCTCGCCTCCACCGCGTTCACCAAGGACACCGCATGACCAGGACATCCGCTCGCCGGGGCAGGCCACCCGGCAGGCCACCGCTCCAGGCCGATGGGCCGGACCAGCGCGAGCGGCTGATCGGCATCGCGCTGGCGCTGTTCGCCCGCAACGGTTACGCCGAGACGACGCTGGCCGCGATCGCCCGCGAGGCCGGCATGACACCGGCGGCCGTGCATTACTACTTCCGTACGCGCGAGCAGCTCTTCGAAATCATCTTCGACGAACGCATCCTGCCCATGCGCGCCCGGGTCGACGCCATCTTCCAGGAGCATGCCGACGATCCGGTCGCCGCGTTCACCCGCCTGGCGGAGCGCTTCGTGGATGTCGCCATCGAGCAGCCGTGGATCGGCCCGGTGCTGTTCACCGAACTGCTCGGCGGCAGCGACCTGTTCAAGCAGCACATGCGCGAACGCACCGATCCGGAGCGGTTCTCCGCCCTGCTCGCCGCGATCCGCCGCTGGCAGGACGAGGGCCGGCTCAATCCCGCCCTCGATCCGGCGTTGCTGATGACGACGATTCCCAGCCTCACGTTCCTGCCCATGGCGGGCATGCGCAAATGGGCCGACGATCCCGCGCGGCGACACATCGACGCGGGCGTCATCGCGCGACACGCTGTCGCACTGCTTTCGCAGGGACTGCAGCCGGCCAGGGCGTAGAATGTCGGCTTTGTGCCGGAGCATTCCCTTGGCCTTTCCCTATTCCCTCGTCATCTTCGATCTCGACGGCACGCTCGTCGACAGCGTGAAGGACATCGCCGAATCGGTGAACCGCACGCTGCACGACTGGAAACTGCCGACGCAGAGCGAGGCCACCATCGAGACATGGATCGGTGAAGGCTCCCGCCAGCTGATCACCTATGCGTTCCAGAACGCGGGCAGCGACGCGGACATCGACGACGTGATGCCCGGCTTCCTCGTGCACTACAAGGAAACCGCGCTGGATGCGATCGCCTACGACGGCGTCGTCGACACCCTCGCCGCGCTGCACGCGCAGGGCGTGAAGGTCGCCGTGTGTACCAACAAGAACGAAGAATTCGTGAGGCCGCTGCTCGAGGTGCGTGGCATGCTGCCCTATGTCGACGGTATCGTCGGCGGAAACACGCTGCCCCAGCGCAAGCCCAGCGGCGTGCCGTTGAAGCACCTCGCCGACGAAGCGGGCGTCGCCATCGCCGACACGCTGATGGTCGGCGATTCCGAGAGCGACATGCTCGCAGCGCACGACGCGGGCACCGCGCTGGTCATGGTCACCTACGGCTACCGCAAGCAGCTCGATCTTGCGAGCGCCGGTGCGGTCGCGGTGATCGATCGCATGCCCGACCTGCTCGGCATCACGCGCCCGCGATAGCCGCGGCGATCAGCGCCACGTCGTCGGCGATGCCGAAGTCCGGCGGCGCGGAATAACCGAAGCGCACCACCACCAGCCGCTGCGACGGCACGATGTAGATCCGCTGGCCCATCGTGCCGCTCGCGAAGAAGCCGTCCTTCGGAAAGCCGCCGGCCACGCGCCGCGCGGCGAATTCGCTGGGCCCATCGTTGGTCCAGAAGCCGGCGCCGTATGCCGTGCCCAGCGTCGACCGTCGCGACCACGCCACCCAGCCTTCGGGCAGGATGCGATGGCCGTCGGGCGCCACGCCGTCGTGAAGGTAGAGCATGCCCAGACGCGCATAGTCGCGCGCGCTGGCGTAGACGAATGTCGAGCCGATGAACGTGCCCTGCCCGTCGGATTCCATGACGACGTCGCCCATGCCGAGCGGGCCGAACACCTCGCGACGCGCGAAGGCACGCAGGCCATCCGGGCCGCCGCCCACCTTGTCGGCGATGAGACGATCCAGCAGCAGCGTGTCCGCCGAGGTGTATTCGAACGTCTTGCCCGGCGGCTCCTTCGCGGGCAGCCCGGCCGCGAACCCGGCCATGTCGGCATGCAGGAATTGCATACGCGCGACGGGACTGAACGCGGACTCCGCTTCCTCCGCGGCGAGGCCGCTGCGCATGCGCATCAGGTCTTCGACGGTAATCGACGCGCGCGGGTCGCCCGGCGTGCGCCATTCGGGGGCATCGAGCGGCCGGTCCACCCGCACCTGCCCCCTGCCCGCCAGGATGCCCAGGAACGCGTTGGTGAACGACTTCGCCACCGAGAAGCTGAGCAACGGCGTCCGTTCGCTCACGCCCTCGGCGTAGCGCTCCGCGATCACCCGTCCGTCCTTCACCACCACCACGGCTTTCACGCGCTTGATCGGCGTGCCGGGCGTCTCGGCGAATACGCGATCGATGGCCGCGGCGAGCCCGGGCCGGGTCGCTGCCACACGATGATCCGGAGCGAGACCGTCGGCGGCGGGCTGCCAGCGATCCGTCGCCGGCGTCACCGGCCGGTTGCCAGGCAACGCGAGACGGCAGCCGTGGCCGGGCGTGAAGCCGGCGCTGGCGAGCGTGCGGAAAAGTCCGTCGACGTCGACGCGATGCGCATCGCGCGACACACTCGGCGTGAGCAGGCGGCCGGCGAACGATCCGATCACCGGCACCACGAGTTCGTCGTAGGTGCGCGCCGGATCCTGCCCGGCCACGAAGGTCATGGAACAGACATGGTGCGCGGCCACGCCGGCCGCCACGCGCAGGGCATCGGTGGCCGTGAGGGCAGCCATCCAGGTACCGCCGATGGATACGGCGGCGATGGCGGCCGCGATAAGGGTGCGATGGCGAGTCATGGGTCGTCCTCCGTGGTGTGGAGGAAGCATGGCCATGTGCCGGACATGCCGGACCGCCGATGGGGACGAAGGCGTCCCACGCCGGGACGAACCCTAGAGCGCAATGGAGGCCGGCAGTTCCGCGAGGTAACGACGCGTCCAGGTCACCCGCGCGCCGTCGACCATCAGCAGGCGTCGCTCGCCATCGGGCCACGGCTGCACTTGCCGGATCGCGTCGAGCCGCACGATGGTCGAGCGATTCACGCGCGCGAAACGCCCCGGATGCAGGCGCGCGAGCATGGCGTCGAGCGTGCCGCGGAGGCGACGCGGCGCGCCGTCGACATAAACGTCGAGGTAATTGCGATCGGATTCGAAGCGGTCGATACGCTCCACGGGCACCAGCTCGGCCGCATCGCCGTTCGGCAGCAACACGCGCTCGAGGTAGTGCGCCGGTGGAGGTGCGCCGTCGATCAGGCCATCCAGACGTCCCTCGACCCCGAGAGCCGGAATCACCTTCGCGCACAACCGCTCGATGGCACGCGCGAAGCGCTCCGGCCCCACGGGCTTCAGCAGGTAATCGAACGCGTGCACTTCGAACGCACGCACCGCTTCGTCGTCGTGCGCCGTGACGAACACGACCTCGGCGGGCAGCGGATCGCCGAGCGCCTGCAGCAGACCGAAGCCATCCATGCCTGGCATTGTGATGTCGAGAAAGACGACGTCGGGCCGTTCGCGACGGATCAGTGCGAAGGCCGACGGCCCGTCGACGGCCTCGCCGATCCATTGCACGCCGTCGTTCTCCGCCAGCAGCCGGCGCAGCTTGGCACGCGCGGGCGCTTCGTCGTCCACGACCACCGCGCGCAGTTTCATGCGGCCTCCCACCGGCGCGCGGGCAGCCAGACGGTGACCAGGCTACCGCCTTCGGCGGCGGGTTCGAGCCGCACGCCGGCATCGTCGCCATAGAGATGACGCAGGCGCGCGCCGACGTTACCCAGCCCGATGCCATGCCCGGCGCGCACCGTGCCGGCACCACCGGCATCGCGCACGCGGACGGTGAGGCGCCCCGCGTGCCGGGTGGCGTCGATGCGCACACGCCGGTCGTCGCCGCTGCCACCGTGTTCGATCGCGTTCTCCACGAGCGGTTGCAGCAGCAGGAAGGGAACGCGAAGGTCGTCGAGCGACGGGTCGTTGTCGAGCTCCACGTCCAGCCCTTCGCCGAAGCGCGCACGCTGGATGTCCGTGTACAGCGACACGAGCCGCCATTCTTCGGAAAGCGAATGCTCCTGTGTCTTGGCCGACAACGTCGCGCGCAGCAGCTCGCCGATGCGCGAGAGCATCTCGTCGGCGATGCGCGGACGCTCGTACATGAGCTCCGACACCGCATTGAGCGTATTGAAGAGGAAATGGGGATTCAGCTGCAGCCGCAGCGCTTCGAGCCGCGCCTCGGACAATGCCGCTTCGAGCTGCACGGCGCGCAATTCGCGCGCCTTGCCTTCGCGATAGCGCTCAAACAGCCAGAAGCCGGCGACGATCACCACGTAGAAGAAGAGCTGCGTCGGCACTTCCATGAGGTAGTGCCATCCATCCGGCGGATACAGATAGTCCGGAAAGTTCGCCACCCTGAAGACGATCTGGCGCAACGCCATCATCAGGCTTGCCTGTGCGAGCGACAGCCCGGCGAAGATGGCGAGGTGCGCGTACCACGTCCAGCGCACTCGCCGCAGCGCGAAGAACAGCAGCGGCAGGAACGCGCCGAAGCTCAGCGATCCGGTGAGTTCTTCTAAAAGTCTGGGGAGAAACGGCGTGACCTGATCGTTCGCGACGCCGACGAGGTAACGGTTGGTCGCGCGCAGGAGCGCGATGGCGACGAGCAAGGCGACCCAGAGCCAGGCGCCGCGGCGGCGCCAGAAGGACCACCGCGGGTCCGCGGAATACGCACTGTCCATGTCGACACGAGCCCCCTCGTTCCGGTGCACCCCGTATCGGGCGCACATCCCCTGCCGGCTCTTATACCAGAGCCGGCAAGGGGCCGTGCGTCAGGCGGCGCGCTTCGGCAGCACCCAGTCGGGGCGGATGAAGTGGCAGGTGTAGCCGTTGGGGTACTTCTCCAGGTAATCCTGGTGCTCGGGCTCGGCTTCCCAGAAGGCGCCGGCCGGCTCGATCGCCGTGACGACCTTGCCCGGCCACAGGCCCGATGCGTTCACGTCGGCGACGGTGTCTTCCGCCACGGCCTTCTGCGCCTCGTCGGCGTAGAAGATCGCCGATCGATAGCTGAGGCCGATGTCGTTGCCCTGGCGGTCCTTCGTGGTCGGGTCGTGAATCTGGAAGAAGAACTCCAGCACCTTGCGATAGCTGAGCGTCGCCGGATCGAACTCGATCTCGATGCCCTCGGCGTGGGTACCGTGGTTACGGTAGGTGGCGTTCGGCACGTCGCCGCCCGTGTAACCCACGCGGGTGGCGATCACGCCCGGCTGCTTGCGGATCAGGTCCTGCATGCCCCAGAAACAGCCACCGGCGAGGATGGCCTTTTCGGTCTTGCCAGTCATGCGGCACCTCCCTTCGTGTTGGCGAACAGGCTGGCGTACTGGCCGTAGCCTTCCTTCTCCAGGTCGGCGGCGGGCACGAAACGCAGCGATGCGGAATTGATGCAGTAACGCAGGCCGCCGCGGTCACGGGGGCCGTCGGGGAACACATGGCCCAGGTGGCTGTCGGCGTGGGTCGAACGCACTTCCGTGCGGACCATGCCGTAGGTCGTGTCGCTCTTTTCCAGCACGTGCTGGCTTTCCAGCGGCGTGGTGAAGCTGGGCCAGCCGCAGCCACTGTCGAACTTGTCGAGCGACGAGAACAGCGGCTCGCCCGACACGATGTCGACGTAGATGCCCTCGGCATGGCTATCGTGGAATTCGTTGTGGAACGGGCGCTCTGTCGCGTTCTCCTGCGTGACCCGGAACTGTTCCGGCGTCAGGCGCGAAAGCGCTTCGGACGTCTTGCGATACTCGGACATGATGGCCTCCTGAGGGGACATGAGACGAAAGCCTGATGGGGTGTGCGCCACCCCTGTGCGGCACTCTCCCCATAATGCGGGCGATCGTCTTGTATGCAATGGAGACCGGCTCAGGCCGCGACGTCTTCCACCCAGAC
>Ga0102588_1001068_pt1 | contig 22996 bp, 15 predicted proteins | sample AraplaMF_Col_mMS_FD_76854 | JGI IMG/M metagenome (GOLD analysis project Ga0102588, IMG submission 76854) | Arabidopsis root microbial communities from the University of North Carolina, USA - plate scrape MF_Col_mMS (SPADES assembly) (version 2) | ecosystem: Host-associated > Plants > Roots >...
GCCCGAAGCGCTTGCGGAATTCGATGGGGCGCGTCGACAGGCCGAGCGCCTGGGGTTTGAGGACTTGCATGGTCGCTTGGCGCCGATCCCTATTCCCAGTCGTCGTTAGGCGGCACCCCTCCGTCCAGCGGATCGGATGACGGCGGCGGTGGCGGCGGCGGAGGAGGCGGCGGCGGCGGCGGCGGCGGCGGCGGCGGCGGCGGCGGCGGCGGCGGCGGCGGCGGCGGCGGTGGTGGTGGTGGCGGCGGTGGTGGCGGCGGCCGCGGCGCAGGGGGCGGCGCCGGGGGCGTCGGGCTCCACTCCTGTGTCGGCTCCGCGGGCGCGCCCACCCCGGGCGCCGGAGGCGGCGCGGGTGGAGCCGGCGGAGGCGGGGGCGGTGCGGCGGAACCGTCCGCATTGACCGATTCGTCAGCCGCCAGGCGTTCGCCGCCTGTGCCGACACCGGCGGCGCCCAAGGCGCCGACGATCAGTTCGCCGCCAGCGATGGCGACAGCACCGATCACCGGAATGCTGCCGATCACACCTTCCATGCGACGGTTGCGCGTGATCGCACCGAGAGAGCGCAAGCGGCCAGCAAGCCCGGGCAGGTGCGCGGCATCGGCTTCATTGGCGGCGTTGTCCAGCGCATTGGCGGCGTCCGCGTACTGCTTCAGCGTCGCGGCAATATCCGCGTCCGCGCTGGCCAGGCCCGCGACTGCTCCCAGCGCACCGGCGATAGCCGCGCCGCCCGCGCCACCGGCACCCGCGCCCGGCGTGAAGGTATGCAGCGCAGCCTGCTCCACGTCGATCGGAAACGCCTGGATCTCCGGCGCAACACCGGACGACAGCTTGACACCCAGCGCGGTATCGATCGCCACGCCCCCGAAGTTGGAGATGGCAATGGCCAGCGCGTTGTCGATGCTCATGCCCATGAAGGTCGAGCGCGCTATGCCCAGGTTGGCTTCGCTGTTGGTGCCGATGTAGCCGCTGGTGTTCGGCCCCAGGATGGTCGTGTTGGAGCCGACCGAGGTCGCGTCGATGCTGCCCACCGCCATCATCTCGATGCCGGTGTTGCTCATCAGCTTGATCTTGTTGGCCATCAGGTGCAGCGGCCCGGTAGGCACCGTGATGTACTTCGAACTCGACCCCGTCACCATCCAGTCGATGTGCCCGGCCTCGAAGCTCATCTTCGCGGCCTTGTAGGTGACGTTGCCGCTGACGGTGATGGTCTGGTTGCCGATCACGTTGCGGGTCTCGCCCGCGCGCGAGGTGTCGGTGCGCGCACCGGTCACGTCGCTCAGGCTGGTGCCGGTCACCATGGTCTTGTCGTTGCTGTCGACAAAAGTGGTGCGGTCGCCCACCACCTGGTTGTTCTGCTTCCCCTTGACCGTGTTCTTCTGGTCGACCACCACCATGTTCGTGTCGTTGCGCGTCACCGTGCTCTTGCGGTCGCGGTCCACGTGGTTGGTCTGGTCGCGCTTGACGGTGACGCTCTGGTCGCGGTCGATGGTGGTGGAGTCGTCGCGCTCCACGCTGCGGCTCATGTCGAGTTCGGCGTGGATGCTGATCTTTTCCTCGCCCTTCTTGTCCTCGAACATGATCTCGTTGTAGTTCGAAGAGCCGCCGCCGGGCGTGGAGCGGGTCTTGAAGCCGCTCTGCGTCGGCGACTTGTAGGGAATGGGCTGGTCGTCGTTGTAGACGCGGCCCATGATGATGGGCCGGTCGGGGTCGCCGTTGAGGAAGTCGACGATCACCTCCTGGCCGATGCGCGGAATGAAGTAGCCGCCCCAGCCCTTGCCGCCCCAGGGCTGCGACACGCGGATCCAGCAGGTCGACTTCTCGTTGCTCTCGTCGTAGCGATCCCAGTGGAAGTGCACCTTCACGCGGCCGTGGTCATCCACGTGCAGCTCGTCGCCCTTGGGGCCGACGACGATGGCGGTCTGCGGGCCCGGCATGGTCACGCGTGGCGTGAGGCGGGGCGTGCGGAACAGGCGCTCGACCGGCATCACGGTGAGCAGGAAGATGCTGCTGCCGGTCTGCGCGGCCGAGAGCGCGGGCGTGGCCGCGATGATCTCTTCGAGCACCGGCAGCGTGTCGGCGTTCACCGCGTCGTCGCGCAGCACGTCGGCCAGCGCGGCATGCACGGGCTGCGCCAGGGTGTTGCCGCTGACGCCCTCGTAGCCGCGATGGCTGGCGACGAAGGTGCAGGCCGCGATCACGTAGTCGCCGTTGCGCGTGCCGTCGGGGTCGCCTTCGTACTTGAAGCCGCGCCCGGCCGTGACGTCGGGCCACGGCGTCACGGCCCAGTGGCGGTCGCGGCGCGCGTTGAGTTCGTCGCCGCGCAGCTTGGCGCGGGTCTCGGCGTCGTCGCCGCTGAAGTAACCGCCAGGAAACTCGAAGAGCTCCAGGCTCGCGAGCTCGTGGTCGTCCGACGCATCGATGTCGGCGCCCAGCTTCTTCTTGATGGCCTTGAAGTCGCTGTCGCGCGAGGCGTGCTTGCCGGTGTCGAACTGGCGTCCGCTCACCCAGCGCGAGATCTCGTTGAAGCGCGGTTCGGCGGCGTTGACGGCCATGTGGCGCAGGGTGTCGGCCGCCGGCAGCTTCTCGTGCGCCATGTCGCTGGCGTCCGAAAGATGCATGGTGCCGGGCGCGTCGTGCGCGTCGAACCAGTAGTAGATGCCCTCGTCCTCCAGCAGGCGCGATAGAAAGCTGTAGTCGCTTTCCTGGTGCTGCACGCAGTAGCGGCGAGGGTTGTGCGTGCCGACCACGTTGTCGGCCTTGGTCTTCTTGAAGCGCTTGATGGGGCTGTCCTCGAACACCGCGTCGAGCACTTCGAGCACCTTCTTCTCCTGCAGGATACGGGAGTTGGCGCGCTTGGTGAGCAGCCAGAACCACGAGCGCAGGGTGATGCGGTATTCGTAGTGCCGCCCCATGTGGCCCGCGCGCACGAAGCGCACCGCATGGCCCTGGCAGTGGCGCTCGTGCGTTGCGCCATCGGCGTCCTTGAACCCGATCACCACGTCGAAGGCATGCCCGAGGATGTCCTTGGCGTCGATGGCCTTGTTCGTCGAGATCACCGTGAGCTCGTAGGCCGACGGGCGCGCCAGCGCCTCGTGCCCCACGATGCGCCAGAACATCAGGTCGTCCTTGGCGGGTGAATCGCTCTCGATGCGGAACTCGTTGTCGGCCATCTTTTTCTCTTGGGGTGGAGGCTTGTCAGTCGAAGGCGTAGGTGAAGTCCGCGTCCTTCACGTCCAGCGCGACCCGGCGGATCTCGCCGCCCGAGGCCAGCCGCTGCAGGTACTCGACCGAGATCGTCGGCAGCACGGTGTTGGTGAGGATCGCGTCGATCACGCGCCCGCCCGACTCCGGGTCCTGGCAGCGCGCGACCACCTGGTCGACCACCGCGTCGCTGTACTCGAAAGGCACGCCGTGGTTGGTTTCCACGCGCTTCTTGATGCGGCCCAGCTGCAGCCGCACGATCTTCTTCATCATCTCGGGCGACAGCGGGTAGTAGGGAATGGTGACGATGCGGCCCAGCAGCGCGGGCGGGAACACCTTCATCAGCGGCGCCTTCAGCGCATCGGCCAGCGCGTTGGGGTCGGGCAGCAGCTCGGGGTCGCGGCACATGCTCATCACCAGCTCGCTGCCGGCGTTGGTGGTCAGCAGGATGATGGTGTTCTTGAAGTCGATCATCCGGCCCTCGCCGTCTTCCATCCAGCCCTTGTCGAAGACCTGGAAGAAGATTTCGTGCACGTCGGGGTGGGCCTTCTCCACCTCGTCGAGCAGCACGACGCTGTACGGGCGGCGGCGCACAGCCTCGGTCAGGATGCCGCCCTCGCCGTAGCCCACGTAGCCCGGCGGCGCGCCCTTGAGCGTGGAGACGGTGTGCGCCTCCTGGAACTCGCTCATGTTGATGGTGATGATGTTCTGCTCGCCGCCGTACAGCGCCTCTGCCAGCGCGAGCGCGGTCTCGGTCTTGCCCACGCCGGAGGTGCCGCAGAGCATGAACACGCCGATGGGCTTCTGCGGGTTGTCCAGCCGCGCGCGAGAAGTCTGGATGCGCCGCGCGATCATCTCCAGCCCGTGCTTCTGGCCGATCACCCGCTGGTTGAGCGTGTCGGCGAGCTTGAGCACCGCCTCCACCTCGTTCTTCACCATGCGGCCCACGGGAATGCCGGTCCAGTCGGCGACCACCGAGGCCACGGCCTGCTCGTCGACCGAAGGCAGGATGAGCGGCGATTCGCCCTGCACCGCGTGGATCTTCGCCTGCAGCTCGTGCAGCTCCGCCAGCAGCGCGGCACGGTCTTCGCCCCCTCCGCCGCTGGGGGAGGATTGGGACGGGGGCACGTCGGCCTTCGCCCCGCCCTCGGCCTGCGGCGAGTCCACCGGCTTGTTCCCCGCGCGCAGCTTGCTGCGCAGCTCCAGCAGCCGGTCGACCAGCCCCTTCTCTTCCTGCCAGCGCGCATTCAGCGCATCGAGCTGCACCTTCGACTCGGCCAGCAGCGCGGCCACCTGCGCGGCGCGCTTGGTTACGTCGATGCCGATGGCCTCTTCGCGGCCGATGATCTCCTGCTCCACCGTCAGCCCCTCGATGCGGCGCATGCAGTCCTCCACCTCGGGCGGCGTGGCGTGCTGCGACACGGCCACGCGCGCGCAGGCGGTGTCGAGCAGGCTCACGGCCTTGTCGGGCAGCTGGCGCGCGGGAATGTAGCGGTGGCTCAGCTTCACTGCCGCCTCGATGGCCTCGTCGAGCAGCTGCACGCGGTGGTGCTTCTCGAGCACGCTGGCCACGCCGCGCAGCATCAGGATGGCCTTGGTCTCGTCGGGCTCCGGCACCTGCACCACCTGGAAGCGGCGGGTGAGCGCCGGGTCTTTCTCGATGTACTTCTTGTACTCGGCCCAGGTGGTCGCGCCGATGGTGCGCAGGTTGCCGCGCGCCAGCGCCGGCTTGAGCAGGTTGGCCGCATCGCCGGTGCCGGCAGCACCGCCCGCGCCCACCAGCGTGTGGATCTCGTCGATGAAAAGAATGATGGGCGTGGGCGAGCTCTGCACCTCGTCGATCACCTGGCGCAGGCGCTGCTCGAACTCGCCCTTCATGCTCGCGCCGGCCTGCAGCAGGCCGATGTCGAGCGTGAGCAGCTTCACGTCCTTCAGCTGCGGCGGCACGTCACCGCGCGCCAGGCGCTGCGCGAAGCCTTCGACCACGGCCGTCTTGCCGACGCCGGCCTCGCCGGTCAGCAGCGGGTTGTTCTGGCGGCGGCGCATGAGGATGTCGACGATCTGGCGGATCTCCTCGTCGCGCCCGGTCACCGGGTCCATCTCGCCCTTCTTCGCCTTCTCGGTGAGGTCGACCGCAAATTTCTTCAGCGCATCGCCCTTGCCCATGGCGGCCGGCGCCATCGCGCCGGAGTCTTCGCCGGGTGCGCCGCTGCCCATGCCGGTGCCGTCCTGCGCGCGCATCTGCGCCTCGGGCGAGGCGTCGCAGATCTTCGCGAAGTTGTCGGCCAGGTCCTCGACCTTCACCTTCTCGAACTGCTTCGACAGGCCGAACAGCGGATTGCGCAGGCTCTGCGTCTTCAGCATGCCCACCAGCAGGTAGCCGGTGCGCACCTGCGCCTCGCCGAACTGAAGCGTGGCGTAGGTCCACGCACGCTCGATGGCGTTCTCGATGTGCGGAGAGAAGTCGCTGATGGCGGTGGCGCCGCGCGGCAGGCGGTCGAGCGCGGCCGTCATGTCCTTGGCGATGACCGACACGTCCAGCCCGTAGTGCTGGATCACGCGGTGCAGGTCGGAGTCCTGCGCCTGCAGCAGCTGCGCGAACCAGTGCTCCAGCTCCACGTACGGATTGCCCCGCATCTTGCAGAACACGGTGGCGCCTTCGATGGCCTTGTAGGCCAGCGAGTTGAGCTTGCCGAAAAGGGCGGTGCGGCTGATTTCACTCATGAGGGACTCCGTATCTCTTCTGAACGAATGAAGGTGGGCTTGTTGAAAGACTGGCTGCCGATGCGCACGTCGGCCGCGTCGCGCGAGCGCGGGCGCTGGCCGAGCCACGACACCCAGCCGAGGCGGGGCGCGCTGCCCTTCGCGTCGCCAAGTCGCGTGAGCGGCACCTGCGCCTTCTCGAGCACGAGTTCTGCGTCCCACTCGAGCTCGTCGCCGAGCAGCTGCTGCATCCAGCGCTGCAGCACGGGGCGGGCATCGCCGATGGGCAGGAACATGCGGTACTGCTCGAGCGTGAGCGGGCCTAGATGCAGGCGCACGCGGTGCTGGCGGTCCCACGCCCGGGTGCCGAGCATGGCGCCCATGCCCATCGATCGCGAACTCTCGCCCTGCCCCAGCCGCGTGAGTTCGCCGGCGGGCAGGCTCATCCAGTGGCCGACCCAGCGCTCCAGCTTCACCGGCACGCCGAAGTAGCAGCACAGCACCGACTCCACGCTCTCCACGTTGTGCACGCGTCGCGCGAGCCAGCCCGAGAAGTGCAGCCGCGCGTCGTCATGGATCTCGTCGCGCTCCACGCGGCCCGGCGCGCCGATGCCCACCAGCGCGCCGATCTGCAGGCGGAAGCGGTCCTCGCCCGGCCGGTCCAGCGCCACGGCCGGACGCGACTGCGCCCACGCGCGGTAGAAGTGCAGCGAGAAGCGGTGCGAGAAGCTGTCGAGAAAGGCCAGCCAGGTCGGGTCGCCATGGTTCAGGCTGCGCTCGCGGATGAAGTCGCTCAGGTGCACCGGCAGCGGCCCGTTGGGTCCGATGTAGCCGAAGAACTGCTGGCGCAGGCGCGGCGGCGAATGCACGGTGGCGGGCTCGAAGCGGCTGAAGCTCGCGGGCGCGAACGAGAGCGAAGGCTCCTGCCCCACGCGCACCGGCTCGGCACCGGGCAGCAGCGCGCGGCCCCAGCGCGGCGTGGTCTTCGCGACCGACTCCAGCCGGCGCATCACCGCGAAGTAGTCGAAGGCCCAGGGCTCGGCCGACCAGCCGCGCAGCGCGGCATCGACGCGGGCCTGCACGGTGCCCGCGCCCTGCCCGGGCGCGCGGGCAGCGCTGGCCAGGTTGCCGGTCACAGGATCTGCCGCGTCCCGCACAGCGGCCTCCAGCGCATGGTCTCGCCCTTGCCCGCGATGCGCAGCACGGTCTCGACGAAATGGTTCACCTCCACGTGGCGCGACAGAAAGCGCGCCAGCACGGCACCGAAGAGGAAGCTGCTGTGGCCGTGGAAAGCATCCTTGTCGACTTCCAGCGTCACCTCCAGCCCGCGGCCGAAGGCGATCGGCCCCTTCAGCGGCAGGCGGCGCGCCACCGGCTTGCACTTCACCGAAAGCAGCCCGCGCACCTGGCCCTGGCGCATCTCGTCGGCATGCACCGCGTAGAGCATCAGCGTCTCGCGCAGCGCGGCCGCGCCCTGCTCCGGCGTGCTGTCGGACAACGACAGGTAGTTGAGCGCGAGGTGGTCGACCACGCGCCAGCCCAGCCCCTGGCTCACCACCGGCGACACCGGCCGCGAGGGGCCGCGCACCATGCGCACGCGCTGCACGGGGAATGAATCGACGCAGTCGAAGTCGTTCTCGCGGCCCAGCGGCATCAAGAGGGGCAGGTCGCGGTTGGTGCACAGCGCGGTCACCGCCAGCTGCCGCAGCGTGGCCGCGTACGGCGCCTGCTGCGGATCGACGATCTGCATGTAGACCTCGGAGCCGATGTGGCTGCTGCGGTTGCCCTCCGTGCGCTGGCGCACCGACAGCATGCGCGGCTCGCGCGTGGTCGTGAAGTAGGCCGGATGGCTCAGGCGGCTGCCGTGGAAGGCCGAGTAGAAGGGCCGGAACGGCTGCTCGGCCGCGGCCGCATCGGCGCCCGGCGTGCCGTGGCCGATGACCTCGGTGACGGTGTGCACCTCGAAGTCCTGCGGCCGCGTGCGGTCGGGCACCAGGTGGAACTGGCTCACGCCCTCGTTCAGCGGCACGCGGTCGAGCCGCTTGCTGAAGAGGTTCACCGCGGGCACGCAGTGCAGCAGCACGTTGTCGGCGCTCACGAGCTTTTCGAGGGCCGCGTCGCCGCGCGAGAACAGCAGCACGATCTCGACCTCGCCCACCGGCATCTGGGCCAGCAGCGCCTTCAGCCCGCCGATGCGCACGAACTGGAAGCGCTGGGGAAAGGCGAAGTACTCCTGCAGCAGCCTGAAGCCCGAGAAGCCGGTGGCGGTGACGGGCAGCAGCGCCTCGTCGTCCTCGAAGCCGACCGCGCCGATGGCGCTCGGCGGCAGGCTGCGCGGCGTGCCCTGCAGGCCGCCGCCCGGCCCCAGCGGCCGCACCAGCACGCCGATGGGCTGGCCCAGCGCGCATTCGTGCAGTTGCCAGGCCACGTCTTCCGCGCCGCCGAAGTGCAGCACGAGGTCGTCGAGCGCGATCTGGCTGAAGTCCAGCCCGGCCGTGGCGCGCAGCACGATGCGCAGGCCGCCGCGGATCGCGCGCGACTGCGGATGCGTGTTCAGCGGGAGGTCGGGCGCGTAGGTGAAGTACTGCGCGCGCTGCAACTCGACGGGCCAGATGCGCAATGCGCTGGCTGTGCGGAACTCGCAGTGCGTGTTCTGCCCCACCGCCTGCCGCGCGCGCAGGCCGCTGCCGCGCGGCAAGCTCGGGCCGGTGGCGAGGTTGGCGTCGTCGGGATCCGGCGCGAACGACACCACCACCATCGCCGGCGTCGGCGCGAGGAAGTGCGGATAGACGATGTCGAGCAGGTGCCCGGTGAAGCGCGGGTATTCGGCGTCGAGCTTCAGGCCCACGCGCGCCGAGAGGAATGCGGTGGCCTCGATGAGCCGCTCCACGTACGGATCGGCGACCTCCTGGCCTTCGATGCCGAGCCGATGCGCAATCTTTGGAAATGCGCGTGCGAACTCTGAAGAGCTTTCGCGGAAGTAGCGCAGTTCCTGTTCGTACAGACTCAGCAGCCTGGGGTCCATGGCGGACTCATCTCGGGTTTTGCGCCATGTCCACTATCTCGATGCGACCTTCTTCCAGGTCTACGCGGCTTCGCATCAGGAACTCCAGCGGCACGGGCTGCGCCCACAGCATGCCGCGGATCTGCAGGCCGATGCTGTTGTGCGAGTCAAGTGCCGGGCCCTCCATGATGAGTTCGACTTCGAGTGTTCGGGACAGGATGCGTGGCTCGAACTGCAGGATTGCGTTCTTCAAAGCCTGTTCCATGCTGACACGCTGCACCGACGAGGTGAACTGGCCAGACAGCATAGGCAATCCGTAGTTGATGACCGAACGCGCCGCGTTGGGGTACTGCCTGTCGTCCATCGAGAGGCCGTAGCCGGTGGCGTTGAAGAGCCAGCCCAGGTCGCGCAGCACGGCCTGGCGCAGCGCCTGCTTGGTCAGCGTGCGCTTGTCGTCGCTCTCGCGCTTCTCGTCGGGCGCGTTGTCGACGAGGCGGTCGAGCAGCGAGGGCTGCAGCCGCTCCTGCGCCGTGAGCTCAGCCATCGACGGCACCTTCGGCCGGCGCCTGCGCCTCGGCTTCGGCCGGCGTGAAGAGGATCTCGCGCACGTCCATCAGCGCGTGCTCGCTGCCGTCGCTGCTGCTGAGCACGCGCTGGCCGTAGCCGGCCCAGACCTCGGGGCGCAGCTCGCGCCACTCGGTCTTGCGTGCGAGGCGCAGCTCGCCGTCTTCCTGCTTCTCGGTGCCTTCGTAGCGCGTGGGAATGAGCGCGAGCGTCTCGCCGCCGTTCTCGAACTGCAGGTGCGCGGGCATCCACACGCAGTCGCGCAGGTCCTCGGGCGGTTCGATCTTGATGTGCGCGAGGCGCGCGTACGGAATCCAGTAGTACTTGCCGTTGACGAAAGCCTCGAGCACAGGGCCCAGCCGCATGTCGGCGTCGGAGAGCCATTCGAAGGGCTTGCCGTCGATGCTGCCGCCGATGGCGGGCGCGCCGTCGAAGGCGCGCTGGCGCAGGTCTTCCGCCAGTTCGCCCTCGCCGCGGCCCTGGCGCAGCAGCGACTCGATGAGCAGCGCCAGCCATTCGTCGGGCTGGCCGAAGATCATCGGCGTGCGCGTGCCGGCGAACACTTCGGCGCGCAGGCCCTCGCAGCGCACGGCCTCGCCGTAGACCTGCTTCATGGGCACGGCCAGCGCGTCGAGCTCGGCGGCCACGGTGAGCTGGTTGAGCGCGCGCTCCCACTGCCCCAGCACGCACAGCAGCTGCGCCATGAACACGCGGTGCTTGCTGTCGGAAGGCCTGGCGCGCACGTCGTCGCTCAGGGCCTTGAGGGCTGCAGCGGGGTCGGCGGCCTTGAGGAATTCGGCGGCGGTGGTCATGGTGTGCGGCTCCTTGTGGCTGGACTGAGTGCGCGGCTCATGCGCGCGTGAACTGGCATTCGCGCACCGCGCCGCGCAGGCCGGTGGTCTTCTGCGGCGCCGAGCGCACCTTCACCGTGCGGTAGCTGATGGAGATCAGCTCCGAGGGCACGCCCCAGTGGCCGCCCGAGCTCAGCACCAGCCGGCAGATGCGCGCGTTCTCCAGCACCAGCTCGAAGGTCGACTGCGCATCGGGCGAGCGCTCGTCGCCGCCGGACTTGAAGGCGCTGATCATCACCTTCAGGTCTTTCTCCTGCGCGCGCAGCAGGCTGGCGATGGTGGCGGTGGCGGCGTCGCTGCGGCGCGCGACGATCAGGTTGTTGGGCACCACCTGGTTCTGGCTGGAAGACTCGGGCACCTGCACCGACCAGTAGTAGCCGCCGATGTTCAGGCGCGCCTTGCCGTCGTCGAAGCTGCGCTCCAGCTCGCCTTCGACCGGCGCGCCCTTGTTCTCGATCAGCATGACCAGGTCGGTCTCGGACGAGCCGGTGCCGATCAGTTCGTAGAACTGGCGGGCGTCTTCAGGGCTCCAGGAGCCGTCGTCTAGGAATGCCATTTCTCACCTCCGGAAATCGATGGAACAGGAACAAAAAAAAGAAAAAGGGGAACTGGAACCGTCATGGCCTGGCCCCCGCGTCCGCCGTGCCGCTCCTGCGCAGCAGGGCCGTGAACACCTGGCGTTCGGCGCTCTCGGCCGGCGGCTGCCCGCCGCGCACGCGCACTTCCGACACATCGGCCTGCGCATAGCCCACGCCGAAGAGGCGCGGCGCGCTGTAGGGCGTGGCGGGCACGGCCATGACCAGCAGGCGCGCGTCGCCCGCCGCATCGAGCCATGGCAGGTCGAAGCGCTTCACCGAGGGCTGCTCGGGCGTGCCCCGCTTGAAGCGGTTGGTTTCGCCGGACTCGTCGGGATAGACCGGCTGCAGGTTGCCTCGAGCATCGATGCCCGCGATGACGAGGTCGAGCGAACGGCCGCTGGTGTTGCGCACGTTCAGGCGCATCCGCTCGCCGGCGCGCGTCGCGGGCAGCCCGCTGGCGGCCTGGGAAACGGGCACGCTGCGCAGCATGCGCTCGCCGCTCCACACCTCCAGCGCGGCGTCGAAGCCGTCGAGCTGGCCGTCCTTGCCGTAGCCCTGCAGTTGAGAGAGCCACTTCAGCTGCGCCAATGCCTGCAGGCGGCGGCGCAGCGCGGCGGTGTCGGGCAGCACCACGGTGGAGACGTTCGCGCCGAAGAGCGGAGCGAGCAGTTCGAGGCGCTGGCCCGAGGCGCCGAGATCGGTCCAACGCACATCGGCCGTGGCCGCATCGTCCGCCGCCCTGATCGCGGCCGGGTAGTCGAGGCTCAGGCCAATTGGCAGCGGCTTGTCGGCGCGCACGCGCAAGGCGGTGGCGGCCGGCTCCGCCATCGGCGTGACGCTCCAGAAGGCGCTGCCCGGCACGTCCTTCAGCGCTGCCGGCACGGCCAGCCATGCGTTGCCGAGCTTGATCTGCGACACGGCGGCCGGCGCGCCGCGCACGGTGCCGTCGTCCAGCGTGGCGAGCACGCGCAGCTCCTGCTGCTGCGCGAGTCCGTCGAGCAGGCCCGCCTTGATGGCCAGGCTGTCGCCACTGCGCTGCGCGCGCCACACGGGGCGCGTGGATGCGGGAGCGCCGCTGTTGGCGAACAGCGGCGCATCGAGGTTGCCTTCGGCCACCGGGGACGGCAGCTCGCGTGTCGGAAAACGCTGGGCAAGTTCGTCGATGACGGGCGGGTACAGCGCGAGCACGCCATCGAACAATTCCCGCCAGGTGGCTGGTTTTCGCGAAAGGGCTTCGACCATCGCCCATGTCAGCAGGCCCTGCGGCCTCGCGTTTCGCGCCTTGCGCGGCAGCCGCAGCTCGGGCGTGATCTGGTGGCTTTCCGATGCGAAGAAGGCGACATAGCGGGCACGCGGAACGGCCTCGGCCGGCGCGGGTGGCGCCGGCTGCCGGGCGGGCGGCGCGCCGCCCGTGAGCTGCGCGGCGCGCAGTCCGCGCCAGCGCACCTCGTCGTCGGGCGGGCCCTCGGCGGTGGCGGGTGCGTCCGCCGTGCCGCGCGTCATGGAGTTGGCGGAGCAGGTGTCGAACACCGAGGCCACGAACACGTTCTTCGCGAGGAAGGACTGGATCCACGCATCGAAATCCACGTCGCGCAGGTCGCCCGCGAGCGCGTTGTCGCTGCCCAGCGTGCCGCGCACGTCGCGCGCGAGGAAGTTCTCCGAGAGCCCGTCGGGCTCCTGGTAGCGCTTGACGATGTCGCGCAGCCGCGTGCCGTGGCCCGAGAAATACAGCAGCACGAAGTCGCCGCTCCTCGACTGCGCGAGCAGCTTCGCCAGCGCCTCGTGGATGGCCTGCGACTCGGGCAGCGCCGCGCCGCTCACGCCGTCGGCGAGCACTGCAATGTCGGGGGCGGCAAAGCCCTGCCTGAGCAGCGCATCGCGCATCAGCATCACGTCGTTGCGCGGCGCCTGCAGCCACAGCGCCTGCGGCTGGTTGACGAGTTCGGATACGCCGACAAGCAGCGCGCGTTGCGTGGCGAGGGCAAGGCTGCAGCAGGCCAGCAGCCACAGCACCAGCAGCACCTGAAGAAAGCGCAGCTGCGTGAGGCCCCTGCCCTTGGGCCGCAGGTGCGGATACAGGCGGGCGGCATGCGCGGTCATGGCCGCCGCTCGCTGGCCGGCCCGGCCGATTCCACCAGCGGCGAGGCCGCGAGCATCGCCAGCGCCTCGACGGGCTCCGGCACGCGCAGGCGCCATGCGCCATCGCCGCCCGGCCCGCCCACCACGTCGGCCGAGACCGACTGCAGCAGCCTGTCGGCCTCGTCCATGCGCACGCCGGGCTTCCAGCGCACGACGAGGTCTGCGCGCGTGGGCGCCGGTGCGGTGGGCACGGCGCGGAAGCGCACTTCGTCGTCCTCGGGCGCGCCGCGGCCGCCGATGAGCCCGGCGTTCTGGACCACCACGACCAGCGCCAGCACGGCAAAGGCCGGGCGCGCCCAGCCTTCGGCGCCCAACCAGCGGCGGATGCTGCCCCACCAGCCGCCCTCGGGGCCGGGCTGCGGCCGCGCGCGCGATGGAGATGAAGAAAGAGAAGAAGAAGAAGAAGGGGCGGCCTCGTCGCTCTGCGGCCGCGTCAGCGCGGCGCCAAGTTCCAGGCCCACGTCGCGGTACAGATCCTGGTAGTCGGTGCGCGGGTCTTCCGGCCCGAGCGGCGTGCCCGACAGCACCGAGAAGACGCCGCCGCCCACGCCGCGCAGCGCGATGCGCCCCGGCTGCGGCGCGATGGCCAACGCGGTGCGCGCGGCCCACTCGTCGTGCACCGCGCGGATGGCCGCGAGCCGCGTGGCGGAGACTTCGCCCAGCACGCGCGCGCAGAGCTGCGGGCTGGGTTCGAGCGTGAGCACGTTCCACGTCTGGACGACACCGAACATCGGCTCGAAGGGCTCGTCCTCGGGCTCGAGCAGCACGTCGAATGCACCGGCCCAGTCGGCCTCGCCGACGGCCATCCACCCCTGCCACAGGTCGTCGTGGATGCAGCGGTCGAGCAGCACACCGAGCAGCCGCCCGCTGTAGACCACGCTGACGAGGCGGCCCGGCGCCCAGCGGGCCGGGAAGGCTCGCTGGGCGACAGCCTCGCGGCGCCGGGCCAATTCGGTGAGAGGCATCAACAGGTCGGACGCGGCAACGACGGGCGCAGCCGGCGTTCCTGGCGGTGATCCGGGCATGGCCACGGTGGCCGTGCCGGGCTCGCCTTCGGGCCCGGTGTCCGGCATCGCGGCCGCGCCGGTCGTTTCCAGCGCGTGGCGTATCACGCTGAGCGGGGGCCAGAGGTCGTGGGTCATGGCGTCTGTTCCTGAATGGCTATGTCTTCAGGCGTAAGACGCTTCAGCACCGAGGATTTTGAAAACCTGCAGGATCGCCGCCATGTTGTCGGGCTCGATGGCGATGCCCAGCGTCTGCTGGAGCCAGCCGCCGAGCCGGGTCCTGGCGTAGTCCGCCGTGAGCCCTTCGCGCTTGTGCACCAGGCCCAGCCGGCCCGCGCGGTAGTGATAGGAAGCGATGGCGTGGCGCGAGGCGATGCCCGAGAGCCCGCCTTCGGCCTCCTTGCCGAAGCCCTCGCACAGCAGCAGGCGCTCGGGCTCGGGCAGCCCCGCGATGAACTCGCGCGCGGCCTGCTGCACCGCCTGCATGCTCAGGCCGTGCTCGGCCAGGCAGCCTTCGAGGTCCTCGTCGGCGCCGATCTCGTCTTCCAGCTGCGCCTCGGTGATCTGGTCGCCGATGGAGAGCTTGCGGCGGAAGGAACTGGCGCGCGTGCAGTCGATGAGATAGCGGCGGAAATACGCGCACAGCGCGAAGGCGGTGGACGGTGCGCTGTGGCCCGCGCGTTCGTCGGCCTCGTCGGGGTCGGCGTCGAGCCGCAGCACCTTCACGTAGATGAACTGCGCCACCAGCTCCTGCCGGCCCTCGCCCAGCACCTGCAGCTCGGGCGGATTGCAGGCCACCAGCGCGTCGCCGACGATGCGGTACATGGCGCCCATCTCGCCCGGGGACAGCGTCTGGCGCCGTCGCCAAAGGCGAACGAGTTCACTGCTTTCCGCGGACGACAGCGTTTCGATCATTGGCTCACCCCCAGGCTGCGCGCACTTCGTGTCGCTTCGCCCACCCCCTTGCAGGGGGCAACACCGGCGGCCCGGCAAAGCCGGTTCCGCGGTGTTCCCCGAACGGGCCCCGCTTCGCGGGCCGGCGGGATGGCCATGGGCCCGGGGTCTCGCATCTCTCGATCCTTCAGTCGTCGACGCAGGTGCCCTCCGAAGGCACCAGGCACTGCGGCAGGTTCGCGCCCACCGGACCGCCGCGCGTGCGGATGGCCGAGGACGTGGCCGCCTGCGCCACGGCGAGGCCGCGCGGCAGCAAGATCCAGAGCTGGCCGCGCTCCTTCATGCGGCGCGCGTTGGTCGCGGCCTGCTGGCCGTTGCCGAAGAAGTAGTCGGCCCGCACCGCGCCACGGATGGCGCCGCCGGTGTCCTGCGCGATGGTCAGGCGCTGCATCGGCGCACCGCTGCCGGGCGTGCGCGTGGAAACGAACACCGGGTAGCCCAGCGGCGTGCTGCGCGGATCGACCGCAATGGAGCGCCCCGCCGACAGCGGCACGCCGAAGGCGCCCACCGGTCCGCCCACCGGCGATGGCGACTCCTTGAAGAACACGTAGCTCGGGTCCTTGATGCCCGAGCCCGTCACCGCGCCACCCGTCGGCCGCCGACCCGGCACCACCACCGGGCCGCTGGCCACCGGTCGTGCCAGCGTGAAGCCACGCGTGCGGATGGTGCCGTTGGCCACGGCCCCGGTGTCGCTGTCGTCGTCGTCGCCGTCGTCCAGCTGCAGTTCGATGGACGAGCCGCGCACCTTCACCGGACTGCGCGGCTTGCCGTTGGCGGCCTGCGCCAGCGTCGGACGGAAGGGCTGGCCGTTCTGCTCGGCGTAGGCCACGCGCACGATGTCGCCGTTGGCCATGCGGATGCGGCCCGAGCCCTGGATCTGCATCTCGTACAGCGCGGTGGCGCTGCTCACGAACGCAAGCACCTTGGCGTTGGGCGCACCCTTGGTCTCGATCTCTTCGCGCGTGTAGTACGGCAGCAGCTGCTTGCCCTCGACGCGCAGGCGCACCTTGCGGTCGAGCGTGTCGCGCGAGATGCCCGAAAGGTCCAGCGCATAGAGGCCCGGCGCGCCCATGTCGCGCGTGCTCAGGCCCGTCTGCACCACCACGTTGCGGCCTTCCACGCGGGCCGCCACCGTGCCGTTGCCCGGCGGCAGCTTGCGCGCGTCGGCAAAGAGCATGTCTTCTGGCTGGCCGTACACCGGATAGATGAAGGGCGCGCCGTACTGGCGCGCGCCCGCGATCTCGGGCTCGAAGTAGCCGGTGACCACGCCGTCGGGGCGGCGGTCGTCGTCGCGGATCTGGTAGGCCGAGAACTCGCCCTCGAAGAAGCCCCGGATCGCGTTGTTGTTCTTGCTGTCGACCTTCAGCGCGCGGTCGCACACCGACTTCCATTCGGCGCCGCGGCCGTTGAGCACCTTGCAGCTGCCGAGAAAGGCAGGCCAGCTCTCCGAGAAATCGTCGCGCGACCAGCCCGGCACCGAGTCGAAGCTCACCGATGTGTAGGTGGCCAGCTGCGTCGAGAAGGTGCGGGCCTGGCCGGCCACGCTGGCGCCGGTGGGCGCCGGGCGCGAGGCGGCGGTGCTGCTCGCGCTGGTGTCGGCCGTGGCTGCGCCGGTGTCCGTGGCGGCCGGCGGCGGCGTGGTGCAGCCTGCCAGCACGGCGATGGCGGCGCCGGTTGCGAGAGCGCTCCAGCCGGTCTCCGGCCTTCTGCGTGCCTGGAGTTGCTGCTTCTGCTGCGGTTGCGATGCGGTCATCATGAAAGCCTCCTTGTCCTGAGAGTCACGGCCCGTAGGCCGACGCTCTGCAGACGATTACTTCTCGACGATTTTGAAATTGCCGACGCCGTAGACGTCGTTGCACGGGGTGTTGGGCGCGCACACCGGCTTGCCCAGGAGAGGCGACGGACCGGTGCCGCGCGTGGCCTCCAGCGCGGCCAGCACGGGCAGCGGGAACACCGGGAACACGCCGTCGTTCTGCACGCCGGCGGCGCTGAAGTCGCGCTCGTGCTCGCTCACCAGCACCGCGAACTGGTCGGTGCCGGCCGGCCCGCCCGCGTCCATCGGCCACGAGGCGCGCGGCAGCGAGAGCGTGCCGCCCGCGGTGATCTTGTTGTACTTGTCCAGCAGGTTCGGGAAGAGCAGGAACATCTCGCCGCCGCTGGACAGCAGGAACACGTAGACGAACCCCTCCCGCTTGCTGCGGACCTCGAAGGCGAGCCGGTCCTTGCCGATGGCGACCTCGGCTTTCTTCGGCGTGGCCGTCACGTCGAAGCCGGGCGTTGCGCCGGTGGCGAGCGACTGCAGCGACTCGGCCGGCGTGCGCGGCGCCGGAGGGGGAGGCGGTGGTGGTGGAGGCGGCGGGGGCGGTGGGGCCTCGGCGACCTTGGTGTCGGGCGGCGGAGCCGGCGTGGTGCTGACGACCTGCTTGTCGTCTGCGCCGCCGCGCCCCTGGAACCACCACCAGCCACCACCGGCCGCTGCCGCGAGCACGGCGATGGAAGCGAGGGCGACGGCGGTCTTGTTGCTGCCGCCACTTCCTCCCCCCTTGTTGCCCGTCGGAGCGGGCGCGGGCGCAGGCGCCTTCGCACCGCCGCCTGCCTTGCCTGCGATGACCGTGGCGGCGTCCGCATTCGTGCCCATCGACGTGCGCGCGCCGGACGACGAAGGCGGCTGCGTGCGCGGCACCGGCGCGATGCTGTGTCCCACTTCCAGGTCGAGCGCCGAGCGCAGTTCCGCCATCGACTGCGGCCGCTGCTCGGGCCGCACGCCCAGCCCCGCGTCGATCGCCTCCAGCAGCCGCGGGCTGTAGCGCTTGCGCAGGATCTCGTTGCCCGCGAGCGGCACATAGCTGTCGGACAGCAGCCGCGCCACCGAAGGCGGCGGCGCGCGGCCGCACACCGCCACGTGCATCACCGCCGCGAGCGCGTACACGTCGGTCCACGCGCCCTGCGACATGTCGGGCATCTCGGCGTACTGCTCGATCGGCGCGTAGCCGGGCTTCAGGATGACCGTGATCGCCTGCGTCTTGTCGGTGATCACGCGGCGCGCGGCGCCGAAGTCCAGCACCACCGGGCGGCCCGAACCTTCGAGCAGGATGATGTTGTCGGGGGCGATGTCTCGGTGATAGCAGTTGGCGTTGTGCATCACCGCCAGCGCCTGGGTCACGCCGTCCATGATGCGGATCAGCCAGGACTCGTCCACGCCGGCGGGGATCGACACCAGGGCCTCACGCAGCGTCTCGCCCCTGTAGAAGGGCATGACCATGTAGGTGGTGCCCTTTTCCTGCCAGAAGCGGTAGACCTTGAGTAACGACGGGTGGTCGAACTGGGCGAGCAGGCGGGCTTCGTTGATGAAGCTGCGCATGCCGAGGTCGAAGGTTTCGCGGTGCTTCTCCGACAGCGGGATGACCGTGCCGTCCTGCTGCCTCGCCGAGAGCGATGTCGGGAGGTACTCCTTGATCGCCACCACGCGCTCCAGCGTGTGGTCCCAGGCTTCGTAGACGACTCCGAAGCCTCCCTGGCCTATGACTCTTGTGATCTCGAATTCTGCGAGGCGGCTGCCTACGGGGAGAAGGCCAGCTTCCGTTGCGCCGGTGGCGGGGCTTGTTACGGGGTTTGTGCCGGACATGCTCGTGGGGGCACCTGCCGTGATTACCGTGGCGGAGGTGTCGCCTGTCGTCGTGGGCTGCGATGGCGGAGTTGACTTGGGGACTACGCGGGTGCGGTCGTCTTCGTTGGAGTCGGTCATTGACTGGCTCCTTCTTTGAGGGTGCTGATGGTTTGTTTCCCGAGGCCGGGTCTCGGCCCGGCGGCCGACTCACTTTCTTTTGCTTCGCCAAAAGAAAGTAAGCAAAGAAAAGGCGACCCCACTGTCTGCGACCCCTTCGCTGCGCTACGGGGCAACCTGCGGTGCTCGCGTTTCGCGGGGTCTCGCCCAAACTCGCTTCGCTCAGACAAGGGCGAGCCCTGATCCGCGAAACGCTGCGCTCCTCGGCGCAGCCAGAGGGGATTGGGGACACGCGGGCCATCGCTGCGCTCGGCCGCTGGTGGCCAGCAGGCGCTTTGCGCCTGCTGGGCTTGGGATTGGGCAGTGGGGTGATTGAAGCCGTTGATCTCGAATGCGCAGCCGAGCAACGCGAAGGCCCGTCCAGGCTGTTCAGAAGCCGAGCGAAGCGATGGCGCGGATCGATCCCTTCTGGCTGCGCCGAGGAGCGCAGACGTAGGAGGGATAAGGGCCGCAGCTGTTTGAGCGAAGCGAGTTCTGCGGACCCCCTCCGGAGTCGAGCACCGCAGGTTGCCCGTAGCGAAGCGAAGGGTCGCAGACAGTAGGGTCGCCTTTTCTTTGCCTACTTTCTTTTGGCGAAGCAAAAGAAAGTAGGTCGCCAGCCGGGGCGAGACCCGGCCCCGGAACACAAAACGACAAGAGGCGAACCAAGTCAAACCGCCTCCTCCTCAATCACAACATTCCGAGCACTCCCCCCACCCAGTCGATCAAACGCCAGATAAATAACAGGCGTAGTGAACAAAGTAAGCAACTGACTGACGATCAACCCCCCAAAAATCGCCAACCCAAGAGGCCGCCGCAACTCAGCCCCATCCCCAAAACTCAACATCAACGGCACAGCAGCAAACAAAGCCGCCAGCGTAGTCATCAAGATAGGCCGGAACCGCAGCAAGGCAGCCTGGTGAATCGCTTCCCGAGGAGACTTCCCCTGTGTCCGCTCCGCATCGATCGCAAAGTCGATCATCATGATCGCGTTCTTCTTCACGATGCCGATCAGCAGGATGATCCCGATGATCCCGATCACCCCCAGGTCGTTGCCCGTGATCATCAGCGCCAGCAGCGCCCCAACCCCGGCCGAAGGCAGCGTGGACAGGATGGTCAGCGGATGCACGTAACTCTCGTACAGCACCCCCAGCACGATGTACACGCACACCACGGCAGCAAGAATCAGCCACAGCTGGTTAGACAACGATTTCTCGTAAGCCCCTGAAGCCCCGAGGAAGGTCATCGTCACGCTGCTCGGCAGCCCGATTTCCTTCGCCGCCGCGCGAATCGCATCGACCGAAGCCCCGAGCGAAACACCGGGCGCGGTGTCGAAGTTCAGCGTGCTCGCCGGATACTGCGCCACGTGAGTGATCTGCAGCGGCGCCTGCTGCTCGCTGATCTGCGCAATGGCCGACAGCGGCGTCGCGGTGCCGGAGCCGGCGATCAGGCTCAGCTGCCCCAGCGTCTGCGGCGTGTTCACCATGCCGGGCTGGGCCTCGAGGATCACGCGGTACTGGTTGGTCTCGGTGAAGATGGTCGAGACGATGCGCTGGCCGAAGGCGCTGTAGAGCGCGTCGTCCACGGTGCTCGCGGTGATCGACAGCCGCGCAGCCGTGTCGCGGTTCACGTTCACGAAAGCCGCCAGACCCTGGGCGCCGGCGTCGCTGCTCACATTGCGCACCTTGTCCGATTCCTGCAGCTTCGCAACGAGCTTCTTCATCCACTCGGTGATGGCGGCGCTGTCCACGCCCTCGAGCGACATGCGGTATTCGGTCGGGCCGGTCTCGGCGTCGATGGTGAGGTCCTGCGTGGGCTGCAGGTACAGCGTGACGCCCGCCACCTGCCGCACGCGCTCGCGCAGGCGGTCCATCACGACCTGCTGGCTGTCGCGGTCCTTCGCGAGGTTGATGAGCATGCTGCCGGTGTGAAGCATGGTGTTGTTGGCGGCATCGACGCCGACGAAGGAGCTGAGGTTCTCGACCGCCGGGTCTTCGAGGATGGCCTGCGCCGCCTGCAGCTGAAGCTGCGACATGCGATCGAACGAGACGTCCTGCACGGCCTGCACGCGGGCCTGCAGCTGGCCGGTGTCCTGCGTGGGAAACAGGCCCTTGGGAATGGTGAGGTAGAGCAGCACCGTCAGCACCATGGTCAGCAGCGCCACCAGCAGCGTGAGTGCCTGGTGCTCGATCACCCAGTGCAGCGAGCGGTCGTAGCGCACCATCACGCCGCTGAAGAAGCGCTGGGCGCGTGCGCCGAAGCCCTTGTCGGAGACCTGCTTCTTTTCTTCGTGCTTGAGCCAGCGCGCCGACATCATCGGCACCAGCGTGAGGGAGACGACCGCCGAGATCAGGATGGTGATGGCCAGCGTCACCGCGAACTCGCGGAACAGGCGGCCGACCACGTCGCCCATGAAGAGCAACGGGATCAGCACCGCAATGAGCGACACCGTCAGCGAGATGATGGTGAAGCCGATCTGCGTGGCGCCCTTGAACGCGGCCTGCAGCGGCTTCTCGCCCTCCTCGATGTACCGCGCGATGTTCTCGATCATCACGATCGCGTCGTCCACCACGAAGCCGGTGGCGATGGTCAGCGCCATCAGGCTCAGGTTGTTCAGGCTGTAGCCCAGCAGGTACATCAGCCCGAAGGTGCCGATCAGCGAGATCGGCACCGCGATGCTGGCGATGACGGTGGCGCGCAGGCTGCCCAGGAAGGCGAAGATCACCAGCACCACGAGCACCACGGCCAGCACCAATTCCATCTCGACGTGCTGCACCGAGGCGCGGATGCCGGCGGTGCGGTCGCTGAGCACCTCGATCTTCAGCCCGGCGGGCAGGCCGGCCTGCAGCTCGGGCAGCTGCTTCTTGATGGCGTCGACGGTGGCGATCACGTTCGCGCCGGGCTGGCGCTGCACGTTCATGATGATCGCGGGCGACAGCTTGCTGGTGCCGTCGGCCTTGTTGCCGGCCCAGGCGGCGAGCTGGTTGTTCTCGGCGCTGCTGACCACCTGCGCCACGTCGACCATGCGGATCGGCGCGCCGTTCTTGTACGAGACGATCAGGTTCTTGTAGTCGTCGACCGTCATCAGCTGGTCGTTCGAATTGATCGTGTAGGCGCGCTTGGGCCCGTCGAAGCTGCCCTTGGCCCCGTTGGAGTTGGCCGCCGAGATCGCGGTGCGCAGCGTGTCCAGCCCGATGCCGTTGGCCGCCAGCGCCTGGGTGTTGGCCTGGATGCGCATCGCAGGGCGCTGCCCGCCGCTGAGCGACACCAGCCCCACGCCCGAGACCTGGCTGATCTTCTGCGCGAGCCGGGTGTTGACCAGGTTCTGCACGTCGGTGAGCGGCAGCGTGTCGGAGGTGATTGAGAGCGTGAGCACCGGCGCGTCGGCCGGGTTGACCTTGGCGTACACCGGCGGCGCCGGCAGGTCGGCCGGCAGCAGCGAGCCGCCGGCGTTGATGGCGGCCTGCACCTCCTGCTCGGCCACGTCCAGCGTCTGGCCCAGCGAGAACTGCAGCGTGATGATCGACACGCCCGCGGCGCTGGTCGAGCTCATGCGGTCGAGCCCCGACATCTGGCCGAACTGGCGCTCCAGCGGCGCGGTGACGGTGTTGCTCATCACCTCGGGGCTGGCCCCGGGGTAGAGCGTCTGGACCTGGATGGTCGGGTAGTCGACCTGCGGCAGCGCCGACAGCGGCAGGAAGCGGAACGCCACCAGGCCGGCCAGCACGATGGCGACCATCAGCAGCGAAGTCGCCACCGGCCGGAGGATGAACGGACGTGAGGGGCTCAACGTGGGGCCTCCGTGCTGCTGCTACTGCAAGGACCGCTCGTCATTGGTTGCCGCGCCTGCCCTGCGCGCCTTCGCCGCCGCGGCCTTCGGACATGCGCTGCCAGCGTTCCAGCGCGGCCGGGTCGCCGCGGTCCAGCGCCTCGAGGAAACGCTTGCGGCGTTCCAGCTGCTCGGGGTTGTCCTTGGCGGAGTCGAGCATGCGCTGGCGCTGCTCGGCGGTAGGGAGCCTGGCGGGGGTTGCAGGGGCAGCAGGGGCCGATTCGGCCGAGGGCGCCGGGGATGCGGCCGGGGCTGCAGGGGCTGCAGGGGCTGTGGGGGCAGCAGCAGCCGGAGCGGCTTCACCGCCCCTGGGCGCGCCGGGCCCGCCGGCACCTGCGCCACCACCCTGGCGGCGGCCGCGATGCGTACCGCCTGCCGGCGCCGACGCCGCGCCGGCCGGACGGTC
>Ga0102588_1001070_pt1 | contig 22963 bp, 22 predicted proteins | sample AraplaMF_Col_mMS_FD_76854 | JGI IMG/M metagenome (GOLD analysis project Ga0102588, IMG submission 76854) | Arabidopsis root microbial communities from the University of North Carolina, USA - plate scrape MF_Col_mMS (SPADES assembly) (version 2) | ecosystem: Host-associated > Plants > Roots >...
TACACGCCGCATGAGGCTTGACTGATTGCGAACCTCCCGCGGCCCGTGCCGTGCGCCTGCCCTGTTCGTCGTCCCGCCGTCCCAGGGAATGCCGACAAGGGCGATATCAAGCCCGATCGCGGTCTGCACGGCGGGCAGACGCATGAAGGTTGAATGTCCGGCAAAGCGCGGAACTTCGGCAGCATCGACCGGTTGAAAGAAATTGCCGCTCATCGTTCCCGCCCCTTGCTTATGATGATGCCTCAATCTGTGATCCCGCCGCCTCTCGCGCAAGCCCAACTTTTCATAATGCCCAATCAGCAGGCTGGCATGACGAGACAGCGGGTGTGTGGATTTAGCTCGCCTACAGCAAAACCGAAAGCACGACGAATACAGCACACGCTGGCGCTCAGGTTCTGTTCGAGATCCTCAGCCTCCTGGTATTCAGCCCGGCGGTATCACATCGCTAAGTGCCATTGGCCTCGGCCAGCGCTAACCAGTGTGCCCTGGACCGACCGTCCCTGGCATCAGGCTAGGCTATGTTGTCAGCCGCGCCTTGCCAGCGACCGCGCGATGTCGACGATATCATCGCGGCCACCGGTTGGGTCCTCCTTGCTCCAGGCGATGCCAAGCCCGATCCTAAAGTCGATCCCGCTTACCTTCTTCAGCTCGAAGCCGCGATTGGGAAGATCAAGCGTCCATTCCGGCGCAAAGCCGATGCCAAGCCCGGCAGAGACCAGCGACACCAGCGCATAGGTGTCATCGCAGCTGAAGGCAATGTTGGCGGTGAGGTCGTATTCGGCGAACTTCTCATTGAAGTAGCGCTCCGTAAACGACAAGTTCTGCCGATTGAAGGCGATGATCTTCTGATTGCGCAGATCATCGATGCTGATCTCCTCCCTGGCTGCCAGCGGATTGGCATGGCCAACCGCCAGGTAGTAGCGCTCATGGGCAAGCGAGACGAAGCGCAAGGAGCCGATGTTTTCCACCGGGCGGATGAAGCCTAAATTGAGCTGGCCGGTCTCCAGGCCGCGGATGATCTCGCCGGTATTGCCAGAGGCGATATGGATGCGGACATCGGGATACTTGCGGGCGATCTTGGCAAGGAAGGTTGGCAGCATGCCCATGGTGGCGGGGTAGATGCTACCGATCCTGATCTGGCGGATGCGACTGCCGCCGGCTGCCCGCGTCAGTTCGGTGGTCAGGTCGATGTCGCTCAGGATCCGCACACAGCGATCGTAGAAGGTCTCGCCTGCCCTGGTCAGCTCCACCCTTCTGGTCGAGCGGATGAACAGCGGACAGCCAAGCTCCCTTTCCAGCGACATCACATGATTACTGAGGGCCGGCTGGGCAATGCACATCCGGGCTGCCGCCCGGCCGAAGTGCAGTTCCTCGGCCACTGCTTTGAAATAGGTGAGTTGGCGCAGTTCCACCTTTAATCCTCCGCCTCATACAAACCAACAATCACCAATATGGGACCTACAGTCCGTCGATTGTCAAGCCGTTTAAATGTGTTCTGCGCTGATGGACACGAAGCAGACCATAGGATGGAATTTGAGGCGCCTTCGCGTGGAGCGAGGTCTGTCGCAGGAAAGGCTCGCACTGGAGGCAGGTATCGACCGTTCCTATGTGGGGCGAGTTGAACGCGGTGAAGAGAACGTCACGGTGGCCACCCTAGAGGCTTTCGCACTTGTTCTTTCGGTCGGGGTTGCAGCCCTGTTTGAAGAAATTGGTCCGCATGAGGAAAAGCCCAAACCGCTTCGCTCGGGCCGCAAACCTAAGGGAAGCGACTAGGGCTCAAGTGAGGTCGTGCGTGTGGTGGGTGGTCGAATAAGAGGCCGGCGACATGGCGACGAGCGCTTGCCGCTCTTGATGAGATTCGGACGATGTTCCGGAAAATAGAATAGCGCAAGCGTCTGAAATTTCGAACTTTGTGGCGTAGGTTCTATTATGGACCTCCCAAACATCCTCGCGGTATTATAATACCACACTGCGGGATAGCGCAGTCTATGGAACATAAGCCTTCAAAAGGCTCTCAAATGGCCAGCGAGATGCGTAACAAGGAGAAACCGCCAATGCCAGACGACACCCCAGAATTGCCGGATCTCATGGCGTGGCCAGAGTGGCGCGCGCTCAATCCGGGCGTGTCCAAGCTCCGCTATGACTTGCTTGTTCGCAAGCGCGACAAGGCCAAGACCGAAGCGGAACGGGCCGACAAACCGGCCAAGCCCAAAGGGCCAAAATTCCAGAATGCGCGCGGACCGGTCAACAGAGGCAGAACTTAAATCTGACGTGTTTAGCCGTTTCACTGGGCCTGTAGAGCCCCTGATTTGTAATGGAGCGTCTCGGGTTCGAATGGATCATGCTGGCCGCTATGCATTCGAGATGATGACCGAACAAACGATCCACATGCACCCCGATGGCGGGTTGGTTTCAAGGCATGTCTTCTCCATTTTGCTCCACCCTCTCCTTCAAAGGTATGGTTTCATTTGACGCTCACACTGACCGAGGGCCTGTGCCTTCGAGAGGCGGCGTACGCGGGTGAGTGCTTGCAAGTCGAGAGCCGGCCAGCGCGCCAACTCTTTTCAGCGTGGCGGTTTAGTCGCTAATCACAGCTTTGAGCGGGCAGTGATCCGATAACGCAAGCAGGGGGTCGGGATGTTCTGCGGATGCTGGAAGGGTGCGTCCCATTCTACCAAGGGAGACCTTCTCACCGCCGGAGGACGTGAATGCCGGGCCGAGGAGAATGTGATCCAGCTCCATCGGATTTCTGCACCCGAGGTTCTCGGTGAACGGCAGAACGCGGCGGGCTTCCTTGCGCCTGGCCGCATCGACGACCGTGGTCGGATCATCGCACAGGGCTTTGTCTTGAGCAACGGCGGGGCACGTTTCGTGCAAAAGCGTCAGCTTGGAATTCGCGGGGCTCCCGTCGTTAATTTCCTTCACGAGGTTCCGGACCATCGTGCTGGACGGAAGAGCGGAGGTTGGATCGGATCCGTCGATCCGGACCGACTCACTATTCTGCGCCTCGAACCAGAGGCTGCGATTGAAATCGCCAAGCACGACGATGCGCCCGTCCGCAGGGGCCTCGCGCTCGATCCAGGCCTCCAAGGGAGAGACCTGCTCCTGAAGGATGACACAGTTCGCCTCGTCTCCCTCGAGCTTTCCGCGTTTCGGATCAGTGGTTCCATCCAGCGGCGACACACAGGAGGACTTCAGATGTACTGCAAGGAAACGTGCGAGTTTCCCGTCAATAGAAAGCTCAAAGGTCAACCCGGGCCGGACCTGATTTTTCGCACTTTCGCCAGGAAGGCTTACCGGCTTTTCCGGTCGGCAGACGCTAGCATCGCCAAATTCCTTCTTCCACGCAAATGCGAGACGCTGAACTTTGTAGTCCGTGAAAGAGCAAACATTATAATCGGCGCCTCCGTTAGGGAGAACATCACGAACCGCCTGCTCGCCGCTCACCTCTTCGAAGGCGATAATGTCGGCGCCCAGGTCCTGGCCGATCTTCGTGGCAATCTGGCTGGCGCGCTTGCTGTAGGCAGTTGCAGTGACCGGAACGACTTTTCGGCTTGCATCCTGGAAGACGTTGCAGGGTGGCAAGACAGAAAGATCCCACAGCGGTGGAATGGGAGCATCGCGATCCCAATCGAGGCCCCAGCCCGGCGTTCCTGCAGACGAAGGTTCATACATCGTGCCGGCCGAGTTAAGGGCGAACGGCTGGCCACACTTGGCAATCCACGTTTGGACGTCGGATTTTGATAGATGCCATCCGAGATTCCATGTCGCGATCGTAAGCTCGCGTGCCTGAACCGGGATTGCGGCAAGAAAAACAAACCACATGGTTATCGCTCGAAACATGGCCCCCTCCGAAGTACTGCGATGCTTTTCAGATACCACAAATATAATGCACTCATAAGGTGCATTTGAAATGCCGTTATGACAACATGTGACCTCGACAGCGCGCCGCTTCGGTCGGCACGCAATCCGGGGGGGAGTCATGAAGCAAGCCGTCGTCGTAATCCATGGCATGGGAGAGCAGATCCCTATGGATACCATCATGAGTTTCACCGAGGCGGCTTGGGTCACTGACAACACGCTCATCGGAGCCGGCCGGCCGGATTCATCAACGGGGAAGGCGCGAACATCCAATGCAATCTGGTTCAAGCCGGATGAGCAGAGCCACTCCTTCGAGCTGAGGCGCATCGCAACGGAAAGCGTTCCGGGCCACGGTTCGACCCACTTCTATGAGTTCTACTGGGCCAACCTGATGGAAGGAACGACATTCGAGCATTTCGGCGCCTGGTTGAAGGATCTGCTTTTGAGATCCCCACGCCGTGTGCCGCAAGGTTTGGGCTGGGCGTGGTGCATGCTCTGGCTGGTGACGATTGTCGCAGGACTCGCCTTCGTGCTGTCGCTCATCCCCTCGGAAGACAAGGCGTGGTATTGGTATGTCTCAGGTGGACTGGGCAGCATGGTGCTGGCTTACCTCGTCAACACATATCTTCTCAAATATTTCGGTGACGTCGCCAGGTACGTGAAGGCAAGTCCGCCCAACGTTGCGAGACGTCAGGAAATCCGTGAGAAGGGGGTTGCCCTCCTCCAGGGATTGATGGGAATTGATCCTGACGGTTCTATGAAAGCGTCCCAATACGATCGGATCGTCGTTGTTGCGCACTCGCTAGGCACTATTGTCGCCTATGACGTCCTCAGTCACTGCTTTGCTCGCCTGAACAGGAAAATGAAGCCCTCTCAAACGCAGCCGGAGCTTGTCGCGATGGAGGAGTTTGTCCGCAAGGCAGTAGGCATTGATGGGGCACAGCCAGATGAGATCACGCTTGAGCGGTATCGGGAGCAGCAGTCACGATGCCTTGCTGAACTGAGAGAGCAGGGTAGCCCCTGGATCATTTCCGATTTTGTCACCTTGGGATCTCCACTGTCCCATGCCGAATTCCTGATGGCCTATGACAAGGAAGACCTGCGAAAACAGCAGGAAAGGCGCGTACAGCCGACATGCCCACCAACACTCGAATATGACGCGACGACCAAGAAACGGCATTTTTCCTATCGAACCGAGGATGGCGCAACTGCGCCGAGGACGCCCCACCACGCATCGTTGTTTGCCTTCACGAAGTGGACGAACATTTACTCGCCCCATAGGGCTATTCTCTGGGGCGACATCATATCAGGGCGGTTGGGCGGCCAATTCGATCTCACCGTTGAGAACAAAAGCTTCTCCGGCATTGATGATATTGTAGTTTTGCCGGAACCATCACCCGCTAAGAAAGGCGTTTGGCCGCCGTTCTTCACGCACACAAAATACTGGGCGTTTCCGCCCAACTGGAAAGTTGGCGACGTTGTCCCCTACCACATAGGGGTACTTCGCAACGCCCTGAACCTCAAGAGACAACCATAGTCATCCAGGTAAAAGCATCGGGCTCCTATCTCGAGCCGGCTTAGATCGTGATTTTCAATCGACCCATCGAGCCATCAGCTGGGAATGCGCACTCGTAGTTGAAGTCCGTTTTAATGTCCTCGTCATCCCAGACGGCGGCTTCGTCGTGCCGATAGTTGAAATACAGATACTTGCGACCCGGCACCGACGTCAGCAGCCGGGCGATGGCTTCTGGATCCGGGTGTTCATGCCGGCTTCCATCGGTCGAGATCGCAAAACGGTCACACTGGAACACATCGAGAAGTGAGCGTGTCAGGTTTGCCTTGCTTCCGTGGTGCGAAATCTTGACGAGATCAAACTTGCGCTCGTCTTCCGGAAGAGACCGAATGGAACTCTCCAGCACGCCCGGGTGTGCGTCTGCGGCAAGCAGAACACGCTTTCCTCCGAATGTGGCAATGAAGGCGATGGAAGTCCCGTTCGGCGCGGTAGTATCTTCTCGCTCGGGGACCGCGGCGAGAGCGTTCACGTTCAGCTGCGGCCCAAAGACTTCATATCCCTCCGGAATAACAGGGATTGCAGGCGGCTCTTCTGTTGTGGTCTGCTCGCGGTCCAATCCTTCTGAGCGCAACCAGGCCTTCCATTCCGGCGCCAGCGCCTGAAGCTTGGCTCGGGTCGGCGATACCAGAGTTATCTCCAACCCTTCGATAGTCCGTCTGGGTAGCGTCTCACCTTCGATGACGACGGCCTTGCCGCCGAACCGGCTGTTCCAGACGTCGTGCCTCGCCTTCAACAGATCGGAGAGTGTCTCGCCTTGCCCCGGCCCGAACGTCTCCCAGTCCCCTTCGACAAGGTGGTGATACGCATTGAACCAGACCTCTTTGAATTTGAGGGGCCGGTTGGGGTCGGCGAGCATTTTGAGAACGCCGGCGATGTGGTCGGCATCAATATGGGTGACGACCAGCAATTCGAACGTCCGCTGGGGTTCAGGCAGATCCTTGTACGTTTTTTTCAGCTCGGCCCACGCACTCTCGCGCCCACCGTCAATCAGCATTCTCTTAGGAGACGTTGCGTCGCCCCAGGTGACGACAAGGCAATCGCCATCGCGCGCGGGAAACATTTCAAGTTCGAACATCTGGGAACCCCGGGCGCAGCTTTAGCACGGTAAACGCTTGGGTTGGGTCGGCCAGGTTCGCCAATCTCGATACGTCATCGTACATCATTTGGACTTCATCCCGGTCAAGCCCGAACTGGCCCTCGCTTGACCGGAAGTAGGCGAGCCCATCCATCAGATGTCTAATGCCGGCAGAAAAGCAGGGCGGCCCGCGTAGATATGCGGATCGCAGCGCCTTTAGCGCCACGACCAAGTCGTCCTGGCTTTCTGCGCGGTCAATTCGATCGCGTGCGAACAAGATTGCCCCGTCCGGAAGCTGCGGGAACCAATCCATGAGGTTTTGCAGCCACGGTGACCAGCGTTCGCGGCGCTCATCTCCCACCGCGAAAGCCATTCCCGCATAAGCGGCCGCCGCCGCCGCGAAGGGGTTTCTTCGCTTGTCCCGGATCATTTGCGAGATCTGATCGCCGTAGTCGCCGGATTCGAAGGTAACTGCAGCTTCATACATCCGACTGGAGCCGAGATAGCTCAGCAATGCCGACCGCTCTCCATCAACGACGGAAACCCGAAGCGCTCGATCATTCGGCAAAGTCGGATCGTAGAGCAACTCGACCTCGGCGTTCCCACCGTCCCGCGTAGCCCACGGTCCAGGGACGAAGGCAAACAACGTCGCATCGGCTGTCGAGAGCGCTGCTGCGATCCTCGTTCGAGGCAGTTTCGGTTCAGGCTGCGCATCGTCACCGAGACCGGCCGGGAGCGTTGTGCGCCAGAGCGCAACGAGAAGATCAGACGTAGCATTGGATGGCAAATCGACCGGCTGGTGGGAAGCAAGATTGCGCATGGTCGCGACAACCGAGAGAAACCGGAGCGGAGCCTGTGGCAGTTTTCGTTGGGCCCTGTCAGACCTAAGAAAGGCATCTTGCCTCATAAAGTAATCGTGGAATTGCGGGACGTTACCCGAGAGCGCCTGCCATGCAAGCCATTCGTGGGGTGAATGAAGGCTTTCGAAGCGTACAAGCTGGAGGTCGTCATTCTTCACGGTGCGGTTTTCCCGCAGCACACGGCCGTCTGGCAGTCGAGCCTCCAGGCGGTATCCCCCAGAGGGAACGACGACATTCGTTCCGCCAAGCCCCTCCGCCACGACTGCAGTTTCAAAAGGCTCGTCAGGATAACGCCCGGTGTCGTCTGCAATCTGCCTTACCGTCACCACGGTGCCATGGCCGGCAATTGTGGTCGTGAATGGCTGGCCGAACTGGAGTTCGATAACGGCGTTCATGCGACCTCCACGTCAATTGGAAGGTGGGTCGGGGCGACCGAGTCTGTAACCGGTTGGCAATGGCCACCACCAGCCAAAATCACTTCAAAATCGTGTTGTCCAATCGCAAGCGCGCCTTCCCAATAAGTCTCCTTGACGGCTGGTTCAGAGTAAACGATAGCCCCGTTCGCGCGACAGGTTACCGCGGCCCCCTGCAGAGAAATGCCATCCTTGCGTCGCATGAAAACCGGCACCTGGGGCGGGCCCGACAATTTGAGGACCGGAAAGTCGCTGTACGCGCCGGTGTCCGGTCTTTGAACGATCCCGGCATTCGGACCGAAGCCAAGCGTTTGAAAGTCCGCCATGGCTTCGCAAATTCGCGCGCTTGTAATATTCCATCCTTGGGTACTGCGCTTACCTGCAGCGCCACGCAAGGCGCGCTCGAAGGCCTGCGCACACACACTGGGCTCGCCCCTTTTTCCATAGGATAGCGCATCGCGCTCGGTGGAATGCAGACTGCATTGCTTGACTGCGGCCATTCCCAGACGAACGGTCGGATCCGCGATCAAAAGGCCGGTGCCCCCGGTTGCATTGGCCTCAACTCGCTCATCCACATCGCGGCATCCATCGAAAATCAACAGTTGCTGACTTGGGAACTTTGCTCGCATTGCGGCCATGAGTTCAATGTAGTTGATCATTGCGTCGAGAGGGCCATTGGGATCTGCACCGAAGTCGCGCAGGAGGTAGAAATCGTTTGCGCCCGCTGCGAGCCCATGACCCGAAAAGTAGAAGATGAACTGGTCGTCAGGATTAGCGACCATATTGAGTGCGGCGATCAAGGCGTCCCGGGTTTCGATCCGTGTTCCGCGAGGCACCGTAAATGAAGTTGCAGTTTTCGGGTTGGTGAACTGCGAGGGACCAGGTCCTGGTTCCGACAGCACGAGAGACACGGAGGTGAGCGGCCTATTTGGACACACGAATTCGCGAATGAACCAGGTTGCGAGACGCCGTGCCGAGGCGGTTGGCGAGCTCAACTGGCCGAGATCAAAGTTCCAGTTGGCAAGAGCACCGCTGCCCCTCCTGAGATGAGGGTAGTCGGCTATTCCGACCAGGAAGACGTGGGTCGCCGGACCGTTCACAGGAACGTAGTGGACAAAGGCCGTTTCAACCATGGCGTATCAGACCCTCCCGTAAACATGGCATCCCTTGACGAACGCCTTGATCGACAGGCTTAGAAAGCCGTCGAAAACCTTGAACACAGGTTCATACTGCCCTGCACGCATCGACGGTACGCCTCCCCGCACGAACGTATTCGCGCTATCCCCCGATAGCCGACCTCATGAATAGTATGCTGAACTTTCGCCACGGTAGTCCAATATTTTTTGTAAACGTAAAGGTTATGTTGGCGTCGCTATCCGATTTTGGCATGGCCCACCTTTCGAAAGGCCCTTAGGAGCGTCTTTGAAGCACAACGAGGCATCACTTCTTGCCCTCAATGAGACAGATCGATCCGCATACTCGCGGACTCGGCCGCCTCGTCGGTAGGACCGACCGCTTCTCGGTCCCTCGATGACAGCGCAAAGCTGTTATATCTAGAGACGCCCTTGGGTCTTGAATGCAACGGTTCCGGAACTAAGCGCCGTTGCGGCAGCAGGTGGTTCCCCAAGCTGATCACTAGCCGCAGGGCGGTATCCCACGCGCCTGGGCGTTGGCTACAGTGGTCTCGCCTTCCTTGAACGGTCCTCTCCACAAACTAACGATGTCGCTGTCCCCCGCCTTACTGTAGCAGAGACCGGATGACGACTGAGGAAATGCAAGCGCAGGATTGTCGAGCGCCTTTCGAAGGTTCAGTGACGAGGCCACATGGAACAGAAGCTCCGAGAGCTGGTCTTCCTGCAGCGTCGAGACGTCGAGCTTCTTGATGACCGCTTCGATGTTGCGCCGTCTTGGACGAGCAGCCGCCTTGCTCGTTGTGTCTTGTACAGCGATGGTTGCCTTGTCCTTCGGCTGTGCTTGCAGCTTAGGGCGCGCGTTTTTCGGTTCTTTCGGTTTTTTCATGCTTCACCCCTCCTATTGAAAATTCCGCGTTCCCCGCAGGCCCGCCTTGAGTTGCTCATTGAGGTGGAACTGCTCGGCCAGCGGTGTCAGCTGGCGATTGCCAGGCGCCATCGGACCGAACGTGAAGACGAGCTGATGGGTGCGCTCTCTGCTGGCGCTGAGGAAGGTTCCTGTCGGGTTCACGTTCCTTGTCGTGAACTCCCATTTCGGCGTGACGTCACCCGACACCTTTTCCTTGATAGACACTGTCTGTGTGAGCACGTTTTTCACGCCCAGCACTTCCATCGCTTTTGGATCCCCGGCAAAGCCGAGCTGTACAACCTGGATACGAGACTCCAGCAACGGAAGGATGCGAAGGTCTATGTCAACGAGCGGCGAGCCTTCCTTGTTGCCCTTCGGGTCGCGGCACGGGCGCGTTGTCGTACCTAGTTTAAAGACGTCCGGCCTGTAGAGAGCCGAAAGCGGATAGAAGATGTTGTACTTGTTGTCGTTCGTCGAGGTTGCTTCGGCTCCCACGCCAGCTGCGATCGAAATCGGCTTGTCCGGCGTCCAGCTGAAACCTGGCGCGATCGTGGAGTTTTCGGTAACGGTCAGGTCGGTTGCAACCTCGACGCCCCAGTCAGCGAGGAAACTTCCATAGGCTTTCAAGCTCGGCCTCTTCCTCGCCTGATCGAGGTCATTCTCAACCGCCAGTGTCACAGCGTAACTCAGCTCGCAGACCACGCTTCGAACAAGTGTCGAATTCATGTCTTCAACGAGACGCGAACTACCGTTCGGCCAATCACGCTGGCTAGGAATGTATGTTCCACAACTGCTCTGGATTACGCAGATGACTGCAACAGTGCATACTGACGCTGTTCTTGTTGCCAACGTCCCCCTCCCGGCAATCGAAGCGCTGAAGCCGAAAAAGTCATCTCCCCGGGGCGATGATCGCTCCGTAAATCGATGCGGCTAGAATGCGGTGTATTGTTACAGTTTTACTTTATCGTAAGTTGTGCAAAACGTCTGTTGCGGCAATACAACAGTTAGTTGAATATTGACGCCCTCACTATTTTCGCAACTCTGGAAATCACCCGAACTGTCGTCGGTGAATATTGGAACTAGCAGGTTATGTCCGACGTCATGAATGCCCGCCGCGCTTGTACTGGACATGCCCTGGCGACATGATCAGCCCTTAGGTCCGCTCGCCTCGAGCAGCTTGCCGAAAAACTCAGGAAGAGCGTCGTTCGGATCCAGGGCCGCCGACACGATCGGTCTTATGCCCCTACTTGTCAGCACGCTTTCCTGAACCGGATCGGGCCGGAGCAAGACGATATAAGATTGTGGTCTCTTCGCCGCAAAACCTGTGATCGCCCACGTCTTCTGGAGGCGATACAGAAGAAGGCGAAGGTTCAGGTCGGAGAGACTGTACCCGACGAACAGTATACTTCTTCCCAGAACGTCGGCACGGAATTTCACGTCGAGGGGCGATTCGAACTCAAGGCGTTCGAAGTAGTCCGACTCGGTTAGAACCAGGGAGCTGTCATCGTCGAAGTCACCGTGGAACTTGATGATTTGCGTTTGGCCGAGCGGTCCGGTAGCGACATCGAGGACCGACCTGATCTTCGTGAACGGCTTCGACCGCAGCTCAAAGATACGCTCGATATTTCGGTCGTAGTTCGTCGTGTAAATCAATGGGAAGTCAAGGTCCACAATCTGGTTGTGAATTCGCGAGGCAGTGAGAATATCGTCATCCACCTGCCAGCTGCGGTCCATCCAGCTGCGCAATGGGCCGATGCTGTCTTTTTCGAGCTTATAGAATTCGGCGATTTGCAGATAATCGGCGCCGGGCCGGATTAGGACGTCGGGGTCATATCCCAGGTCCCTCGCCATGTAGGACATCAACTCTTTCCACGATGGCAGCCCAAGCGGGATCGACAGCCCCGCGCCGGCGAAAAGGACAACCCGCTTGTCACGGATGTCCCGAGCAAGTTCTTCATACATCGGAGGCTTCCTTGAGATACCGCGCGAACGCATCCAGCGCGCGGCGACGCATCGATATTTCGTTCTTTCTCTCGCCCATTTCGGCGAAGGTTTGGTGGTGGCCTTCCGGAATGAAGACGCAATCCCACTGAAATGCGCGATCGCCTCTGGGCTCCGGTGCAATATTTCCAGCGATTTCGCCCTCAAATTGATGGACCCTACGGCCGTCGCAGTAACCTATCCGCGTCCTGGCGACTACGCCCGTGTCCACGCCGATCCCAAAAACCTCGCACATGCGATCCGCTTTGACGGTGTCCCAGAAGACCTGGGTCAACCCGCCCGGAAAGCCATGGAGACGGCTCAAAAAAAGCCCGGTCTGTTCAATGAAGAGCGGATGCCCCAGTTTTTCGAACGCCCGAAGCGCCTTGTCCCTCACGATCCATTCTGTGTCATTGGATTGCAATTCGTCGATCGCGAGATTCACTGGGATAACCTCGACGCCAGTTGGGCCGAGTATCTTCGTCGCCTCCGCGATCTTGTGAGGGTTTTTGGAGAGAAAACGTATCTTCATAAACTGTTTCTTTGGAGTGATCGCGCATAAGTCACCGCAACTTCTGATATTAAATTCGACGTATAGAGTCTATGCTGGATTTGCACGTTCATTTGCGGGGCACGATGCTCCCCCGGAAAATCGAAGAACTCGCAGCTCGCAATGGTCTGGCGGTGCCGACAGATACCCTCCAAGCACGGGGGTACGGCTGGCGCGATTTCACATCGTTCCTTGCGACTTACGACCACGTAACCTCCGTTATAGTAACCGCGCGCGACCTGGAAGAAGTCGCATACGACTACCTGAGATTTTCGGCATCAATTGGAGCGACCTACATCGAGTTCATGCTGTCTCCGCCCGACTTAATGCGAACTGGGGTTCCATTCGAAGATCAGCTCTCGGCAATCTCGGCCGCTCGAGATCAGGCATTCGAGCTTCATGGGATCGATTGCCGGATGATAGCGACCGCTGTGAGGCATTTGGGACCCGATCCGGCGCTGAACGCCGCACGCATTGCTGTGGCCCGCAGGAATGAAATTCTCGTCGGTTTCGGACTTACGGGCGACGAACGCAGATTCGCTGTCGGTGAATTCAGGGAGGCTTTTCGAATCGCGCGTTTGGAAGGGTTATTGGCAACCGCGCACGCTGGCGAGCATCTGGGCGCGGAAACCGTGGTGGAAGCGATCGAGAAACTCGGGTTAAGCCGGGTCGGCCACGGCGTTCGGGCGGCCGAGTCTGAGGCTGTACTTAGGCAGTTGGCCGATACCCGCATACCTCTTGAAGTTTGTCTTTCCAGCAATCTCGCTCTTGGGCTTTACCACAGCCTAGCGGAGCATCCTATTCGGAGGCTTCGCGAGGCAGGATGTCTGATCACCCTTGGAACCGATGATCCTCCATTCTTCGAGACCGATATCGCTGGAGAATATTCGAAAGCGATCGAAGCGTTGCGCGAAACAGGACGCTCTATAACTTACGACGCCATCGGCGCGGCATTCTGCGACGACGCCACGAAAGCCCGCCTGCGATCGATGTATGCGCCAAATACGTCCGCCTAATGTTGCCGAATAAATTCTTCTTCAGTTCCTATTGATGGTGGTAACGCAGAGCCACGATTCAGCTCCGTCCGTGGCGACAGGGCGGGAGCTTCCCACGATTCGCGCGGCAAGCCCGTCCAGATCGGCGTTGGTGCGGGTGAGCTACAACTTTGCTAGAATAAGTCGCATGAGTCACGAGATCGATGAATATTTCGACGTTTTTATAGGCGATCGGATCGCACACCGCTCAGAAGTAAAGCTTCTCAGAGCTTTGAGTGAATTCTCAAACGAAAACAAACAGCCACTTCTGGTATTCGCCAATTTTGAGCTTTCGGGCCGGCAGTTCGACTTCGTTGTTATCACAGCTGCCCGCGTTGTCGTCACCGAGGTCAAATCAAGTGCCTTTCCTGTGCGTGGAAATATGGAGGGCACGTGGGAGTACGCGACGGCCGATGGCGGCTGGGCAACCGTCACCAACGGGTACAAGCAGGCTCTCCAGCGGAAGAACATCCTTCGCGATGCCATGGGACGCTTGCCGGAAAGATTTCATCCAGAGGCACACGTCGTTTTCAGCAACGACATTCCTGAGGGATCGGATCTCACGCCCGGAAACTTCAAGGTGCATGTTGGCGATTTGGCAGACTTTCTTGCAACTCTTTCACGGGAGGACGGCAATCCCTGGTCTCTTGAGGAGTGGAGGCAATGGGCTAGACGTCAGCGCCTCATGCGAGTGCCATTAATCGAGGCATTCGACAATGCGCCGGCCGAACTCATTGGGCGCTATCGAGAAGCTGTCGTCAGGGACTATCAGCCGCAGGCTGATGGCTGGATCGCCGCCAGCGATCAGCACCGTGATGCCATTGCATCTGCACTGGTTGGGGGAAGTGCGGGAGCATTCGTCAAAGGCCCTTCGGGATGTGGCAAGAGCCTGATGGTAAAGGCGGCCGCGGTACATCTCGCGCGGGATGGTGCGGTAGTCCTGTTTGTGCAGGCAAAAGACATTTCGGAATCACTGGCTGACGCCCTGAAAACCGAAATTGCGCTCGTTGCCGATATTCCCTTAGCCTCGTTGCTGAAAGCTGTCCGGCAGACGTCCACTCGCGTTTGCATCTTTCTTGACGGCATAAACGAGCTACCCGGCGCCATCTTTGAAAAGACGCTTCGCGGATTGAAAATCCTTGCCAGGAGATACGGAGCGCAGTTGGTCGTCACCAGCCAGGGCAAAAGGCCGGCCATTCTTGAAGGACTGACACTGATCGCGGTGGGTGAACCGGATGATGACCTGAAGAATAAGATCGCGACATCCGTAGCAACATCCTCTCTGTCTGCTGGGGCGAAGAAGGTTCTCGCTGGGGGTGCGGAGCGGCCTCGAGGCGAGAATGGTGGCCGAACTTCAAGGAGTCCTAGGCCCCGATGCCACAAGAAGCAGCCTTGTTGATCAAATCATCCGCAAACGCTTGGGAGAGAAAGCGAGAACCTGTTATGCCGGCCTGAGATGCTTTGCCCTTCAGCTCTTTGGCCAGTTCTCTTATTCGGTAACTGAGACGGCATTCGACGAAGTCATGATCGCGAATGGCCTTGGCGATGAGCAGTGCGAGACATTGCTTTCGTCCGGCCTGCTCGAACGTCGCGCCGGACGCATCTCTTTCTTTCACGAGATATTCCTGTTTGGCTGCGCCGCGCAGGCTTACGCGCAACTTGCCCGTTCGGAAACAGGCGCAGTGTCGCAAACGCTGAATTCCGCCTTTGCCGAAGCCTTGGCACCGGATGTTTTGGCGGCAGTCGATGACGAGACAACAGCCTGTGAAATTCTGGGCTCCCTGACGAGCGCTGATATCTTAGCAAAATGCGCTATCGGCGAATCCGGCGCGGTCGCCAGGTCGGCATCCCGAAAAATTTTAGCCCAAGCGGCATCCCAGATACTTTCCGACATCGAAAACCTGCGTTTGGCGCTTCGTGTGAATGACAACAAGATTGATGTCGAATGGGAGCAACTGCCGGACTACAGCAAAGAGGAGATCGCGCAGTTCTGCGGTTTGGGCGTTGCGGCGAAGTACGGTGTTGCTGTTGAGGTGTACCTGAAGCTGTGCCGCGCTATGGATGCTCGGCTCCTCTCGGAGCGCAGACGGCTGGATGATGATGCCCGACGATACAATGTCGGGCTTCGAAGCGCGAGCTTTGGACTTGCGTATCTTGGCTTGTATTCCGGTTGGAAATCGAGTTTCCGGCTGATGGTTGGAGCTGCCCAATCGTTCTGGGAAGACGTTGGACAAAGCGATGTAATGCGCTCCAAACACTTGATGGATTTGACATCGGGCGAACTGCATTTCGTCGTAGAGCATCGGCATTTCCTGTATGCCGGACATGAATCGTCGTTCTGCGAGCAGCTCGCGGAGGTGATTACCGCGAGGTTCCGGCGCGAGCCATATCATGTCCAGCTTGCCATCCTGCACGCCGCCGGTTTTGTCCGCCGCGCCTCAGAGGAGGCGCTTGCCACCCTGACCGAAGTGCTACGGGAACTTGAGCCGCATGATTTTCACATTTTTATCAGCACCAGCATCATCGAGGCGCTGAAGCTTTTGGGCGCTCTTGACGACGATGCAGAAGAAGCAAGAGAAGGAATAAAACACGAGCTGCGCGCCGTTCTGGACGGCAAAGAGGAAGACACCTTTGAGCAGGCGTTGTCGATCTACATCGCCCAATTCGATCATCCGTTCGACGGCATATACTGCGAGGAGATCAACGCCCTTTCGGATATTGAGAAGAAGCGGTTGGTAACCCGCGCTTTTCGGGCAGATAGCGTTCGTCACTCTATGTCGCTCAAATGGCTGGCGACTGCAGTGTCAGAAGAAGATGACCCTTCGGATGCGCCGCTGTTCATTCGATACGCGCGGTATCCGGAAACCAATCCGCACTGGCAGGAAGAAATCGCGGTTTTTGTGCTCGCGACGAGATTCCTGGCGAGACATGGGGTTGCATTGCCGGAGACGCCTACGGATGACGATCGCCAGCGATGTTTCGTCCGCCTGCGTGACATCGTAAGCTATGTTGAAGTTCGTTCGGAGGCCGCCTCATCCGCAGCAGGGGCTGCCTGGGAAGCGCTGCTGCTCATGCCTCCTCCGATCGTGATCAGTTGCCTGCATGATGTAATCCGGGAGGGGCTTGAGCATCGTTCGCCGATGCCCGAGCCAAGAGGCTATGGATCGGTAGAAATTTTCCAACTCTTTCCGGCGGAATTATTGAAACTTGGGCGACATTTCCTGTCCCAGGGCACTCCTGCACTCAACAGTCATGACCACAAGGACGGGCAAGCCACGGACTGGGCAGTCAGTCTCGTCGGGGAGCTGGGCGACCGGAGCGATTTGGGAACGCTGCGAGCTCTTCTAAATCAACTGGACTTCGCGCGATCTGCGACGGGCTCTATACGTCGCATCGAAACGCGCTGTTAAGTTTCTCTATCTGATGGAGCCGCCACTCCATGCAATTCGGGCAGATACCGACAGCTTTCGCAGCGGCAGAAACAACCCAGTTTTCTTCATCTTGAAGGGTGATACCCAAGAGAATCCGAGCGAATTGCTGGCCGCAACGAGATAGTCGGGTATAAGACCCGGCGTTTTGTCGGCCCGCTGCGTGCGGATCATCCGCTTTGGAAAAACCCAGACCCCCGTGGTGACCGGTGTTTGGCATAGCGTATTGGAGAAGATAGGGATTCGCTGCCAGCACTTGCTGGATCGACTCTTCCGGCCCGTCATCGAGCGCCTTTTGCAACTCGATGACCAAAGCTGCCTCGACGTTGTGTATGGAGCCATAGTGGGCGCCAGCAAACAGGGCCGCTTGTTCAGCAACATAGCGTTCAAGGTCTTCTTCGGTGGTGAGCTTCAAGACGTATCCTTTTCTCGGATGGCAACATGAATAACTTGTCGATCGGCCATTGGTCATCGACCTTCTATATCGAGGCGACTCGTGTAACACTGTCAATCAGATCTGTATTTCCAGATAAGCTCGAGAGCGATCGTGACGTTCGGTAAAGGCACCAACTGGCATGGAAGTTAAGATATTCGTGGATGGCCATATCGATGATCTCTACGACGCTAAGCCTGCTGTTTCGTGAAGGAGCGTATCCCGGCCTACACGTCGTCACCGGATTGAAGGGCGAGAAGATCGGTCTGCTTGACCGCGTCACGGACGCGAACGACCGCACAACATTCGTAACCGGAGAGGGTTGTCTTCCTCTAGCCGAGGCACGCGATAACGGCGCAGGAGGCTGGGTTGCTAGTGAGATCCTCGCACCTCTGAACGGCTATGCCGTTTTGGCCGACAGCAACTTCACGCCGGTCATTCCCGTTTCCGCTGAGTTTGAGAGTCAGCACGGGAGTGGGGGCATGACTTTTGGTGGGAACGCTTCAAAAGCGCCGCAGCGAAGAATCACTGTTGCTCGGCATCCAAATCTCGGTGCAATGCGCAATAGTCGGGTCGAACTCATGACTGAAAAGCCATTGGCTGCCTACGCGGCATTGGTCATTTCGGGTCAGCCTAGTTGGGCCGAGTACTATCGTTTGCTCGAGGACATTGCCGGTGACTGCAACACAACGCTCGACAAGCTTACTGACAGCGGACTAGCAAAACGTCAGGCTCTCAACGCATTTAAGTCTGCAGCGAACAACCGCGCCTTTGGTCGACATGGCACCTCAAAGCGCGACACGACAATCGATCAGTCTACGTTGATGAATTTGCTGGAGGCACGTGAGTTTGTTCGCGGCGTCGTGACCAAGTGGCTGGATGCTCAATGTGGCGATGTCATGCCGACGGATCGGGTGGACGGGGGTGCTCTTCGATTCGGCCTCGACGATGTCAACGAGTAAGTCTTTCTCTCGAGCCTTCAGCATCTCTGGCGTCGGAAACGCCCGCGCAGAGCGAAGGCAATGGCGCTTAAGGCGGGGTTTAGCAAGCTCCGACATGGTCGCTTTCATCTACCAAACTGATCGCACCCGGCATTCATGCCGTCGGCTTGATTACCGCCCCGCCGAATTTTGTCTACCTCTACTTTCGCGACGGGAATGGCAAAATCGTCGTAGCACCGCTGGTTGGTTGTTCCAGGCCAACATCACGAAGCTTCAAGCTAACTATCTCGCCTGTCTTCGCAAACCAACCAGGCTGCAATGCCGCGAGATTCTCAATATCGCCAGCCTTCATTGTGAATTCCACGCTCAACAGGTCGGTCTTGCTTCGCACCGACGAACCCACAATCAGCTGCAAGGCATTGGCTAGAACTGTTGGTTCCGAGATCGGCCAGTTCCGATCCAGGGGCTCTTCCCGGTTCCACCCCTTCGCAGAATACAACTTGTAAAGCGATGTCGTATGGTCTTCGGGGATGATATCGAGATCTGAAAGACGCCGGATCTGCGCCTTTACCGAAACACGCCAGCGCTCCTTTAACGATAGGAGGGAGGCAAGCGACGCGCTCTTCACCTCATAGGAGTATGTCGTTGCCGGCATAAGGAACGCGCTTGCGAACCGAAACGCCTGACGCTCGATCTCCTTGAGATCCTTCTTCAGCTCGGACTCGGTAACATTGCGATGCAAAATCGCATGGCCGAGTTCGTGCGCAGCGTCCATCTGCCGGCGCGGGAAGGACATCTTATCCGTCGACAACAAGATGTGAGGCCGGTTGCTGCCCTGAGCCCAACTGCACAGACCGTCTAGCTTGGAGGTTCCCATTTCGATCGAGCCGACGATGCACCCGACCCGCTCTAGCAGTGGCATCATATCTATGCATGGGCCATCGCCGACGCCCCAATGGATCCGCAAGTCCGAGGCAATCTGCTCAATATCCTCGTCACGGAGCTGCTTATAGGACGCACCGTGCAAGACGTCCGGAATTTCGACCTCCGGGAAGTCCACATAATGCTCCACGATGCTGCTGATCTCCTGCAGCCAGTGCATCTGCGATTCCTGATAGTTCAGATCTTTCACCAAGGTCGATGCCAGGGTGCGATAAAACAGAGGCCGGTCACTGTTGGTGACAGGTCGGAGAAAGTACTCCCTGCGGACATGAAGGTGAGCTGCCAATTCGGCTAAGGCGTCGGCATCAGGGGCGCTGGTCCCATCCTCCCAGCGGGTGACGGTGCTAGGGTTGACGCTGATCAGGGTGGCCAAAGCCTTCTTGCTTAGAATTCGTCGTGCTGCTCTTGCCTCGATCAATCTTTCAGGGACGAATCCCGGAGTTCCTACACGCATGCATTTCCTTCCCCGGCTTCATGAGCACGGGTCACTTTGTATCTCTTTCATTGTCATCCCCAACGTCAGGCTGTTCTGGCGGCACAAAGGGCTTTATCGTCTTCTTCAGGCTGATCATAGGAGCCTTCGCGCCGCCACCGGCCGAAGGGGCCGGGGCATCTACCGGCTCATCGGCATGGCCTTCAAGGTATTTGTCGAGCGGCTCGTAGAAAAGATACTGTTCATAGCCGGCATCAATCACGCCGATCGCAAACTCACTAATCTTGCCACCCCTTTCACGGTCACGGGCGACGAGGAATAGCACAAAAATGTCGCCGATCTTGGGGCCTGTCCCATCCAGATCAAGGCGTGGTGAGAGATAGTAGTTGAGCGTTACGCCAGCCTTGCGTGACACGTTCTTGACGGGAAGCGCCTTCGACTCAGGCATAGCCGCGAGGCCGAAGATGATCCCCTGCCCATCTACTTCGAACCGCATGAAGGGCTGAAAGATCTTCAGATCGGTCAGTGGGATGATGCCGTTCTCGAGCAGCTTGCCACCGTGGAGTTCACACGTTTCCCGAAACGCTTTCTCCATCATGCGAAAGCGAGCGTGACCTTCCAGCTCGCGGCTTGGCTTGGGGTCAAGGCCAGCGTGATCCCGTACCATCGTGAACGCTTTAAGTGCGGAAGCGCTAAGCCGGTCTTCTAGGTCCAGGAAGAGATTCTTGAACAAGGCTGGCGGAAACCGTCTTTTGATAAAATGCTCCACAACGCGCTCCGAATCGAATTGCAAAATACAGGATTTATATATCAAATAATTGCGTAATAGGCAAACCGCGAGTTTCGAAGCTTTGCGGCGACAGCGAATTTTCCCGCGACACAACCCAACTCTAAGTCCGCTTCAAACAATTCCCCACGCCCGAAACCTCCCCCTCCCCGTCATCTCCTGAGGCCGAGCTCCACGCCATGCCACCTGCAGCATCAGTCGAGCGTACTGGCTCGAGGCGAGCCGTCCAACTCGTCTACATACTGCGGCAGCTCACTTAGGTATCAGCGGACGGCTCGGCGTTGATCCATCCCTCTACATCATCGAGGAGGGGCATCAAGACTTCAACGGTGGCGCGAACCTCCCGGATTCTCTTTAACAACCGCGCGTCGCGCTTGCCGCCCGTCTTTTCACCTTCCTGCACCCAAGCCAGGATGTCATCGCGTGCGACGTTTGGCACAGAGGGCATAGTAATGCGTAGCGCGATTAAGAGCGACTCGCCGCGCCTTGCTGCCTGCTGCTGCTCAAGCTCGGACTTAGTGTGGAGGTTAATGTACCCGTAGGTCCGCGCAAACTGCGTGGCGGTGCCGTCGAAAGCTGGGTCGACTTGCTCGCGAGTCAGCGTAGCTTCGGCTAGGCTGCGGGTCGGTATGGGCGCAATCGACCGGTCCGGTGTTGCCTTCGCAACAATGTCGTAGAGGAAGCGGTCGACCATCGCGCTGGGGTTCGATTTCTGCCGCATGCAAGCCTCGCAAAGGGCCTTCCATTCGGCATCTGTGCGATGCACCGTGATATTGTGTTTCTTGCGCTCATCGGCGCGCTTCTTGGCCATCGCGATTATCCTGAAGGTGAACGACGGGTGTAGAGAGGGAGATGGCACGCACCCCCCTCTCCTTGCTTCCGACCGGCTGGGTTACTCGGCGGCTTTGGCCTGGGCCATTGCCTCTACCTTGCCCCATAGGTGCGGAAACGGCTCGTTGACGCGCATGGCAAGTTTGCGGACCGATTCCTCCTTGATCCACGCGTTAAATCCCTTGATTACGAGCCCCAGCACCTGGTGCCGCTCCATCGGATCCTTGCTGATCGAGTCAACCGCAAGCTCGTGCTGCATGACGGCGATCGGATCGCCGACGGCACGAGCTCCCTCGTTATGCTCGATACCAACCTGCTCGAAGAACTCGTCGGCGACGAATTCATCGTGCCCTTTGATGATCTCAAAACAAACAACCGTGGCTACGTCGGGCTTGCCTATAAGCTTGGTCGCCGACCTATTTTGGCCTTGCATTAGGTTGGCCGCCTGCTTGAGTTCGGGATGGCTGAGTAAATAGTCTAGCGCCATTTTGGGCGCAATCTTGCCGAGGTTTTTCGCGCTCGTCGCCGTATAGCAATCCGCTTCCAGATGCATCGACATTTTGACGCTGGCTGCCAAAAGCGGCGACGATTCGCCATAACCTGCCGTCTTCAAAATCTCGGCGTGCGTGCGCGGCTTGCCTTGGTCGAAATAGGCGAAAACGCTCGGAATATCCTCCCGCAAGTTCACCACGTAGCTGGTGAACGTTACCCCCGACAGCAACCCTGCCATAACACGGTGCTGCAGATCCACGCCATTGCCATGGAGGTCGAAGATCAATGGGACACCGGTCTCCTTAAATTCGCCAATCCGCATCTGGTGAGCTAGGTAGCGAATGTTAGCGAGAGATGGATCGCGGTTTGCAGCATTCTTGATCACCGCCTTAAGTTGAAACGTACGATCGACTGTGTTCCATCCGTCAGGGTGCTCGAAGTCATTGGCGAAAGCCTCATTGGCTTCGGTCCACGTCCTCACGTCGGCCAACCAGTTGCGAAAGGTCGGGCTATTAGCGGAATCGATATCGATGTGTGGGAAGACAGAATCAGGCGTCGACGACGCCGCAGTTTCTGCGGTCATGCTGACCTCCTATGTTGCCCAGCGCCTGCCGAGACCTTGTGGCCTGTTGCTCTCTGGGTGACAAAAGCATGCTCCGCGGAATTCCTTTTAGCAACACCTAATTTTCTGCGATCAACCCCGCTTCTGAATGGCGGATTTGTAGTCCTTGTGTCGACTTCGAGATCAGTCGGAGTAAGCCCGACTAAGCTTTGGAAAGCCAAATCGGCTGAGAATTCTAAATCATTGAAATCAGGGTAAACGCGCCATTAACCAAATCCGGGCGTTTTACATGGAATAACGACATACGCCCCCAAGGGAGGCGACAGAGGTTAGGAGTATCCGTGGCTGCAGATGAAACTCATGCCTGCGGCGCGAATCAACAGGTTCAGATGGCAATCCCCCACATCATCGCGTCTCGGCGAGCGCAACAAAGAGCGGCGGGCAACCGACCCTGCCTAGATCCGTTAGGCTATGCTGTCAGCCGCGCCTTGCCAGCGACCGCGCGATGTCGACAATATCATCGCGCCCAGCGGTTGGGTCCTCTTTATTCCAGGCGATCCCAAGCCCGATCCGGAAGTCGATCCCGCTTACCTTCTTCAGTTCAAAGCCGCGATTGGGAAGATCAAGCGTCCATTCCGGGGCAAAGCCGATGCCAAGCCCGGCAGAGACCAGCGACACCAGCGCATAGGTGTCATCGCAGCTGAAGGCAATGTTGGCGGTGAGCTCGT